>Ga0308167_1001291_pt1 | contig 30741 bp, 27 predicted proteins | sample PhyCR1_2_FD_202138 | JGI IMG/M metagenome (GOLD analysis project Ga0308167, IMG submission 202138) | Phyllosphere microbial communities from UC Gill Tract Community Farm, Albany, California, United States - DLSLRC.R1 | ecosystem: Host-associated > Plants > Phyllosphere > Unclassified | place... | reverse complement strand
GACTTGCATGTGTTAAGCACGCCGCCAGCGTTCATCCTGAGCCAGGATCAAACTCTCCGTAAAAAAGAAATGCATACGACACCGGGAAAACGGTGACGCAGCGAGTTTGATGCTGACCAAAGAGACGAATTCATTGCTGACTTCATCCGAATGCCAACCCCACAAGGAGGTTGGTCTTTGATCCAAAGGAATTCTCACCCAGCCGAAGCTAGACGAGGATAATTTGGCATTTGACAAGTGCACGCTGTTGAGTTCTCAAGGATCGGATGCTCCCACGACCCAGTCATCACAACCAGGCCCGAAGGGCAACTTCTCTATCTTAGCCATCCCGTCCCGCTTGTCAAGTCAGCGCGCCGTGCGGATCTTGGATCCGATGCGCAGCCGATGACAGCCGCAGAGGGGGTGGATCTCCCATCCTAGGCGCAAGCGCCTGTTCTCACAAGTGAGTGGATCGGGAGGTGGTTCTCCGCTTGAGGGGGGTGAGGCTCTCGGCCTCTCCGCTTCCCTGTGGGGCGAACAAGTAATAAGTTACGTGGGTTCCGGGGTTCTGGCAAATCGGGCCACCACCCCCGGGCGTGTCGCCGCATCGTTCGATGGATCTTTTCCCAGTCCAGCGCCGGTATTCGTCTCACATCGCCGCCACGAGTACGATCGCAGCGTGAACGAGCCGACGAATCTCGACCCCGCTCTCGGGCTGTTGGACCGGGTGTGGGCAGAGCTCGGTGTCGAGCCGCACCCCGCCGCCAGCGCTGCGCCGCCCCCTCATGCCGTGCCCCTCCCATCGCGCCTGGCAACGGGTGATCTGGCATGGGCGAGCGTGCGCGCCGTCTGTCTGGCGTCCGGCATAGGCCCTTCTCCCGACCCCGATCGCATCGCCGCCGCATATCGGAGCGATCGGGCTCTGACGATCGATGGTCTCTCCCCCGATGTCTGGTCGCCGTACTCGGGGTTCTTCCGAGCATCCGACCGGTGGGTCCGCACGCACGGAAACTATCCGCACCACGCGACGCGCCTGCAGGCCGGGCTCGGACTGACCGCCGACGCCGACGCCGACGATGTGCGCACTGCCATCCTGCCGCTGAGTGTCACCGAGGCGGTCGAGCGGATCACGCTCGCACGCGGGCTGGCAGTGCCGGTGCTGCAGGAGAACCCAGAGCGCGACGCGAGACTGCGCGCCACTCCCCTGCTCCAGGTCGAGCGGATCGACCTCGCACCTCGCCCCGGGCGACACGGGACCGATGAACGGCACAGTCTCGCGCCTCTCACCGGCGTGCGAGTACTCGACCTGACACGAGTGATCGCCGGCCCTGTCTGCACCCGCACTCTCGCACTTCTGGGCGCCGACGTGCTTCGCGTCGACCCACCGGACCTGGTCGAACCCGAATGGCAGCACCTCGATACCGGCCACGGCAAGAGGTCGACATTGCTCGAGGCCCGCACAGATCGGTTCGAGGAGCTGCTCGCTGCGGCCGACGTCGTCGTCCTGGGGTATCGGCCGGAATCCCTCGACCGCCTCGGTCTCTCTGCATCTGCACTCCTCGAACGGCATCCTGCGCTGGTGGTCGCCCAGCTCAGCGCGTGGGGAATCGACGAGCCGTCGAGAGCCGGGTTCGACAGCCTGGTGCAGGCGGAGTCCGGGATATCCATGATCGAGAGCCCCGACGGTGATCGCCCCGGGGTTCTGCCCGCGCAGGCCCTCGACCACAGCACGGGGTATCTTCTCGCGGCCGCGGTCGTCTCGCTGCTCGAACGACGGCGGCGTGAGGGCGGCGGCTGGGTGGTGCGGACCTCACTGCGTCGCGTCGCAGCCGAGCTTCTCGGCATGCCGCGGTGCTCCCAGCCGGAAGCGGGGCAGGAGCTGGACCTCACCGCCCACACCTCCGTGTTCGATGTCGCCGGGCAGACGGTCACCACCGCCGCGTCAGTGCTCCCCGGCCTCGAGTTCGCGGCTCCCCACCGCTGGGGGTCGGATCAGCCGCGCTGGTGAAGACGGCGGAACAACGGCAGTGAGAGGCACAATGCGAGTGTCAGGACACCCCACAGCGCACAGGCCGGCGGCAGCATCCGATAGGCCAGATGCTGATACGTGAACCCCGCGGTGAAGGGTCCGTATGCCGCGTATCCCAGGATCCACGCGGTGACCAGCACTGCGGGAAGCGACAGCCACCAGGCGAGCCTGACGGCTGCCGGCATCGCGCGCTCGACGTCTTCGCGAGGGTCGGCGCTCTGCAGCCGTCGGATCGCCCAGATGCCGATGATGAGCAACCCGATCACGCTCGATCCGTGCTGCAGCCATTTGTACCCGGTGAGCGGCCCCCACATGTCGTCCAGCGCGGGAAGCGCATCCACTCCCCATCGCCCCTCGTGCGTGAACAGATCCCAGACGATGTGCGTCAGGACGCCCAGCACCAGCGACGCCGCGAGCATGAGGGGATACAGCCGATTCTGCGCCCCGACGCCGACGGCCGCTCTGGCCGCCTCGATACCGGACTGCGCCCACTCGACGGGCAGTCGCCGAGCCAGCCAGAGCGGCGACAGTTCGCCGACCGCCGGGCGCAGCACCACGCGCCACAGCAGAAACAGGACGAACGCGACCAGCGCTGTCCAGAGCACGTTGCCGAACGTGTGGGTGAACGAATACGGGAGGCCGACCCCCCTGAGGAACAGGGGAAGGTCCGGCGTCATGGCTCCGATCGCGATCGCGGCGGGCACGAGCGGGGTGCGGATGAAGGGCAGGGCGACCAGCGCGTGACTCGGCGTGAACGGCATCGGCTCTCCTGACGAGCTGGGTGGGGGGGAAGCGCGACGGCGGTCGCCCGAGAATCCTCAGACGACCGCCGTCACACGATCAGCAACAGATCTTCAGCCGAGGAAGACTCCCGCGAGAGTCTTCTTGCCGCGGCGCAGCACGGAGACCCCGCCCGGAAGAGTCCCCTGGACTGTGGCCGAGTCGTCCTCGACGCGTGCGCCGTCGAGCGACACCCCGCCCTGACTGATCGCGCGGCGCGCTTCGGACAGGCTGGATATCAGCCCCGTGGCGACGAGCGCATCCACGACCGGTGAACCGGCGTCGACTGTCGCGTGCGGGAGCTCCTCGAGGGCGGTGCGCAGCGTCGACGCGTCGAGAGCGGTCAGGTCGCCCTGACCGAACAGCGCTTCGGATGCCGCGATCACGGCGGCCGTCGCATCGATCCCGTGGACGGTCGCCACGACCTCGAGCGCGAGGCGCTTCTGCGCTGCACGCCGGAACGGCTCGGACTCGACGAGAGCCTCGTACTCCTCGATCTCTGCACGGGTCAGGAAAGTGAACACCTTGAGCCGCTCGATCACGTCGGCATCCGCGGTGCTCAGCCAGAACTGGTACATCCGGTACGGGCTGCACATCTCGGGGTCGAGCCAGACGGCGTTGCCCTCGCTCTTGCCGAACTTGGTCCCGTCGCTGTTCGTGATCAGCGGTGTGCCGATGGCGTGCGCCGAGGCCCCTTCGGCGCGACGGATGAGGTCGGTGCCGCTGGTCAGGTTGCCCCACTGGTCGGAGCCGCCCGTCTGCAGAACGCAGTCGTACTGCCGGTAGAGCTCGAGGAAGTCCATCCCCTGCAGGATCTGGTAGCTGAACTCGGTGTAGCTGATGCCCTCGTCCGAGTTCAGACGCGCGGCGACAGCATCCTTCTTGAGCATCGTGCCGACACGGTAGTACTTGCCGATCTCGCGCAGGAAGTCGATCGCCGACAGCGGCGCGGTCCAGTCGAGGTTGTTGACGATTCGCGCCGCGTTCTCGCCCTCGAAGCTCAGGTAGCGCTCGACCTGCGTCCGCAGGCGCCCCACCCACTCCTCGACCGTCTCACGGGTGTTGAGTGTGCGCTCCGCCGTCGGCCGAGGGTCGCCGATCAGACCGGTGGAGCCGCCGACGAGGCCGAGCGGCTTGTGGCCGGCGAGCTGAATGCGACGCAGCGTCAGCAGCTGCACCAGGTTTCCGAGGTGCAGGCTGGGAGCAGTGGGGTCGAAACCGCAGTAATACGTGATCGGGTCCCCGGCGAGAAGGGCGCGCAGCGCCTCCTGGTCAGTGGACACGTGGACGAGGCCGCGCCACAGCAGTTCGTCCCACACGTTCTCGAACGTGGGGTCGATCGCCGGCGGGGCCGTCGTCAGAGCGGAATTCGACACGCGCCCCAGGCTATCAGCGGTCGGGGCAGGCGAATCGCCGTGACCGCGTCCGATCAGCTGTGCGCCGCCCACCACACCAGGAATGCGGCCCCCAACCCGATGACCCAGCTCACGAGGCTGCCGACGAGGAAGTACTCTGCGCGGGCTCCGGTCTCCCCGTCTCGAGAGATCTCGGGGAAGCGGACGATTCCCTTGGCTGCCAGCATCGCGGCGAGAATCGGATACGCGGCGGCCAGGGTGAGAAGCATCACGAGGATGCGTTCGAGCGGGCCGATCAGTCGCCCGCCCTTGAAACCCGCCCGGGGATCGCGTGCGGGCACGGCGTCGGCTTCGCCCGCCGGCTCGGACTGCGCTGCGGCCACCGTGTCTGCCGCACCCACGCCGGCCTCACCGATGACTCCGATCACGCCGTCGTCAGCCTGGGCGCCAGGGACCACCGGATGCGCGACCGGGGTGTCGGACGCAGTCGGCTGCCCGTCTGGAGAGTCGAGCACCGCGGCTCGCCTCAACTCGGCAGGCCGCCACGTGTGCTCGCCGTCGAGCGCTGCCCGGACCACGAGATTCGCGGACTCCAACAGGAACACCCCTGTGCCCACGGTGAGGAGCGCGAGATCGAACGGGATCTCTCCGAACGGGGAGCGCACACTCCACACAGACCCGATCAGGCCGGCATCCGTGCGAGCCCCCAGCCACACGACCGATCCGATGCTCAGCCCACCGAGCAGCACGGCGGGCCAGAAACCGAGTGGCGCGCGCCTCTCCGCCGGCATGCACCACACCCAGAGCGCGCCGACCACGAGCCCGAGGACCATGGGCAGCAGCGCGTCGCTCACGCTGCCGAGCAGAAGGAGCATCACTGCGACAGTGAGGTAGCCGACCCATCGGCGTGGGGCGAACTGGCGCACGAGATCGGCTGAGCCCACGGCCAGCAGGATGAATCCGGCGACGATCATGCGCTCGACCCCCTCAGCGCGGCCACCCCTTCGATGAGGGCGGCGCTGCCGGCGCTGCGCAGCGACTTCGAGACGCTGGGCTGCGAGATGCCCTCCTCAGCCGCGAGGTCGTGCTGCGACCTGCCGACCAGGCGCCCATAGGTCAGACGCCGTTCACGCTCGTTCATCGCCCCGACCAGCTCGTCGCGGACGAGGAGGTAGGCGTTCGACGCGGCGATGGTGCTCTCCATGACCTCATCCTGCCCCGGGGCTCCGACAATCCACGTCCGCGTGCGCGGCACGGTGCGGTTCTCCCTCGCGTGCACGGTCTCGATCGCGGCGCGTGCCGCGTACCACCCCGGCCCATCGGCGAGTTCGCCGTGCACGGAGTCGACCGAACGCACATCGCCGACGCCGATCCCGAATCGGAAGGCGATGCCGTCGGGAAGCGCGAGCTGGATCATCAGCAGCGACACCATCGCGTCCTCGAGTTCGAGGTACACGCCCTGCTGCTCATCCCCCACCGTGGGCGTCAGCGCGTGGTGCGCGAGGGGCAGATGCTCCTCGACGCGAGCGATCGCGTCATCGAGGATGCGCTGCGCTGCCGAACGATCGTCGAGCTTGCGAGAGCCCACGATGTCGGCGAGTACGGCGATGACCATGTGATAACCGTATCACGAATAACTTCCATTTATGCCTTATTTGGCTATAGTCTAAGAACATGCCTGAATCAGACATCATCCCCTGGTCCGAAGGGTCGTGGACCCACGCTCCCGCTCATCTCGCCTCCGACGGCGACCACCTGGACGCGACCGCCGTAGAAGGGAGCGACGCCTGGCGGCACACCGCCTACGGGTTCGTGCACGACACCGAGCACGCGCTGCTCGCACCCCTGGAAGTGGGCGAGGCGATGGACGTGTCGTTCCGCGCCCCCTGGGACGGCCAGTTCGACCAGGCCGGAGTCTTCGTGCGCACCGACGACGAGCACTGGATCAAAGCGGGAGTCGAGTACGCCGACGGCCATCTCGGTCTCGGCGCCGTCGTCACCGACATCCGCTCGGACTGGTCGGTCGGCTATGTCGACGACTGGCACGGCAGCGAGATCACGGTTCGTGTGAGCCGCTGGCCGGATGCCGTGATCGTGCGTGCACGCGCCGACGACGGCGAATGGCGCCTGGTGCGCGTGGCGCCGTTCGACGGTGAGGCCACGGCATCCGCCGGCCCGTTCCTCGCGGGCCCCACGCGCTCCGGACTCGTCGTCCGCTTCACCCGCTGGACGCGCTCGGCGGCAGACGTCGCACTGCACTGACCCCACCGCGCGAACGCCCACGGAACGCTCTGCGGAGCGCCGAACGGCCCGCGGAACTCTCGCCGAGAGTTCCGCGGGCCGTCTGGGGTCGTGCAGGTCGCTGCGCTCCACCTGTTCGTCGGCTAGAGCCCCAGCGCGTGTGCAGCCGCCTGTGCTCTGGCGACCAGCTCGGCACGCTGCTCGGCTACCCGGACGGGAGCCGTTCCGCCGACGCCCGTGCGGGAAGCCACGGAACCCTCGATCGTGAGCACCTCTCGCACCTCGGGCACGAGGTGGGGCGACACCGAGATCAGCAGCTCGTCGGATGCGTCTTCGAGACCGATCCCCCGCTCTTCGCAGGCACGCACCAGCGCGCCGGAGATCTCGTGCGCATCGCGGAACGGCACACGGCGCTTCACGAGCCACTCGGCGACGTCGGTCGCGAGCGAGAACCCCTGAGGTGCGAGGGCTGCCATGCGCTCGGTGTCGAAGCGCAGCGTCGCGATCATCCCGGCGAAGGCCGGCAGCACGACCTCGAGGGTCTGCACCGAGTCGAAGACCGGCTCCTTGTCTTCCTGAAGGTCGCGGTTGTAGGCCAGCGGAAGCCCCTTGAGCGTGGCCATCAGCCCAGACAGGTTGCCGATCAGGCGCCCCGACTTGCCGCGAGCGAGCTCGGCGATGTCGGGGTTCTTCTTCTGCGGCATGATGCTCGAGCCGGTCGAATACCCGTCGTGCAGAGTGACGAAGCCGAACTCGCGAGTGTTCCAGAGGATGATCTCCTCACTCAGACGCGAGATGTCGACCCCGGTCATGGCCGTGATGAAGGCGAACTCCGCGACGACATCACGCGCCGCGGTTCCGTCGAGCGAGTTCTCGGCCGGGCGGTCGAGTCCGAGTTCGGATGCGACCAGCGCGGGGTCGAGTCCGAGCGTCGAGCCCGCGAGGGCTCCGCCGCCGTACGGCGAGACACCGGCACGGCGACGCCAGTCGACCAGACGCTCGAGCTCGCGCACGAGCGGCCACCCGTGGGCCTGCAGGTGATGCGCGAGGAGCACCGGCTGTGCGTGCTGCAGATGCGTTCGTCCGGGGAGGATCGCGTCAGGATGAGCCTCCGCCTGCGCGACGAGGGCGTCGATGACCCGCAGCAGGTCTCGCGCGATCACGCGGGCGTGGTCGATCAGGTACATGCGCACCAGGGTGGCGATCTGGTCGTTGCGACTGCGTCCCGCACGAAGACGTCCACCCAGCTCCGGGCCGAGCTCGGCGATCAGGGCCTGCTCGAGAGCCCCGTGCACGTCTTCATCCGAGGGGACGGGCCGCAGGGTGCCGTCGGCGACCTTGCGCGCCACGGCATCGAGCCCTTCGTGCATCTTGGCTGCCTCGTCGGGGTCGAGGTAACCGGCAGCCGCGAGAGCCGTCGCGTGCGCGTGCGACCCGGCGATGTCATACGGTGCGAGGATCCAGTCGAAATGCGTCGACCGGCTGAGCTCGACGAGCTCGGGCGACGGGCCGCTCGCGAAGCGGGCTCCCCACAGCGCGCCTTCGTTCGTGCCCTCGTTCTTCGCGTCGACCATCATGCGTCCTTCTTGTCGAGCAGCCAGACGAGCAGGGCCTTCTGGGCGTGGAGGCGGTTCTCGGCCTCGTCCCAGACGACGCTCTGCGGTCCGTCGATGACCTCGGAGTCGACCTCGTAGCCTCGGTCGGCGGGAAGGCAGTGGATGAAGATGGCCTCCGAGTCGGCGATCTCCATCGTCTCCGGCGTCACCTTGTAGCCACCGAGATCGCGGATGCGCGCGAGCTTCTCCTCTTCCTTGCCCATCGACACCCAGGTGTCGGTGACCACGACGTCGGCACCGGCCGCAGCCTCGACCGCATCGGTGAACAGGGTGATCGAGCCGCCGGTCTCCGCCGCACGGCGGTCGGCCGCCTCGACGATGTCCGCACGCGGCGCGTAGTCGGCGGGCGAGGCGATGCGCACGTGCATACCCGCGGTGACCCCGGCCAGCGCGTAGGAATGCGCCATGTTGCTCTGCCCGTCGCCGAAGAACGTCAGGGTCAGCCCTTTCAGGTCGCCCTTGTGCTCGCGGATCGTGAGCAGGTCGGCGAGCAGCTGACACGGGTGGAAGTCGTCCGAGAGTGCGTTGACGACGGGCACCGTGGTGCCTGCGGCCATCTCTTCGAGCCCTGCCTGCGCGTACGTGCGCCAGACGATCGCCGCGACCTGACGCTCGAGCACCCGGGCGGTGTCCGACGGAGTCTCCTTGCCGCCCAGCTGACTGCTCGCGGTCGAGATGATCAACGGCGACCCGCCGAGGTCGGCGATGCCGACGGCGAACGAGACACGGGTGCGGGTGGAGGACTTGTCGAAGATCACCGCGACCGTCTGGGGGCCTTCGAGGGCCTTGTTCGCCCAGCGGTCCTTCTTCAGCTCGATGGCGAGATCGAGGATCTCCGCCTGCTCAGCGGGGGTCAGATCGTCGTCACGCAGCAGGTGGCGGGTCATGCGAGGGCCTTTCCGGATTCGGCGAGGGAGGTCTGGACGTCGGAGAGCGACGCGGCGAACAGCTCGCGGAACTCGGCGAGTTCGGCGTCTCCGATCGTGAGAGCCGGCGCGATGCGCACGGTCTCGGGGTTGGCGGCGTTCACGATGAGGCCGCGCTCCTGAGCGGCGGCGACCACCTCATTCGCGACGGGGGCGCCCAGCGCCACCCCGATCAGGAGCCCGCGGCCACGCACTCCCGTGACCAGAGGCGAGTCGATATCGGCGATGATCTCGAAGATCTCTTCCCCACGACGCGCGGCGTTGTCGACGAGGCCTGCGCGCTCGATCTCGGTGAGCACCGCGTCTGCGACGGCCGTCGCGAGCGGGTTTCCGCCGAACGTGGAGCCGTGCGAACCGGGAGTGAAGAGCGAGCTCGCCGCACCGTAGGTCACGAGAGCACCGATCGGGAAGCCACCGCCGATGCCCTTCGCGAGCGTGATGGCGTCAGGCGTGATGCCTTCGTGGCTGAAGCCGAACCAGGCGCCCGTGCGCCCTGCCCCGGTCTGGATCTCATCGACGATGAGCAGGGCCCCGTGCTTGAGAGTGAGCGAGCGAGCGGCCTGCAGGTATCCCTCAGGAAGCTCGACGACGCCTGCCTCACCTTGGATCGGCTCGACGATCACGGCGGCGACGCGGTCGTCGATCGCCGCCTCGAGTGCCTCGATGGTCGCCGGGATGTGCTCGACTCCCCCGGGCATCGGCTCGAAGGGCGCGCGCATGGCCGCCTTCGCCGTGAGCGCGAGAGATCCCATGGTCCGGCCGTGGAATCCGTTCTCGAGCGCGAGGATGCGGGGCTTCTCCGTCCCGCCGTGCAGGCGGGCGAGCTTGAACGCGGCCTCGTTCGCCTCGGCGCCGGAGTTCGAGAAGAACACGCGCCCATCGATCCCGGCACCGGCGAGACGCTTCAACCGTGCGGCGAGCGCGAGCTGCCAGGGCGTCGCGAAGTAGTTCGACACGTGCGCGAGAGTCGCGGCCTGTCTCGACACTGCCTCGACGAACACCGGATGCGCGTGACCGAGCGAGGTCACCGCGATGCCGGCGAGGAAGTCGAGGTGGCGCTTGCCCTCGGAGTCCCAGAGGTACGATCCCTCGCCGCGAGTCAGCATCGCCAACCGGGGACCTGCGTTGAGGACCAGATCGCTCGCTGCGTCATCCTGCCAGTTGCTCATGCCTTCACTCCTGCGCTTCCCATGACCACTTCTGTTCCGATTCCCTTGCTGGTGAAGAGTTCGACGAGCACCGAGTGCGGCACGCGTCCGTCGATGATCGCGGCGGCGTCGACGCCGCCCTCGATCGCGTCCAGGCACGCCTTCATCTTCGGGATCATGCCTGATTCGAGGGTCGGCAGCATCTCGATGAGAGCCTCCGAGGTGAGATGCGACACGAGAGAGTCGCGGTTGGGCCAGTCGGCGTACAGCCCGGGGACATCCGTGAGAATGACGAGCTTGCGCGCCTTGAGAGCCACGGCGAGCGCGGCAGCCGCGGCATCCGCGTTCACGTTCAGCGACTGGCCCGGGTGATCGAGGTCGGGGGCGATGCTCGAGACCACGGGAACGCGTCCGGCCGCGAGGTGGTCGAGCACGGGCGTCGGGTCCACCTCGACGACGTCGCCCACGCGACCGAGATCGATCTCCTCGCCGTCGATCACGACGCCGCGGCGACGCCCGCCGAACAGCCCGGCATCCTCGCCGCTGAGTCCGGTCGCGATCGGACCATGAGAGTTGATCTTCGAGACCAGCTGCGGGTTCACCTGGCCGGTGAGCACCATGCGCACCACGCTGATCGCCTCGGTGTTGGTGACGCGGTAGCCGCCCTTGAACTCGCTCGGGATCTCGAGGCGCTGCAGCATGTCGGAGATCTGGGGCCCACCGCCATGCACGACCACCGGCAGCACGCCGACGTACCTCAGATACGCGATGTCCTGCGCGAACGCCTCCTGCAGCTCGTCCGAGACCATCGCGTTGCCGCCGTACTTCACGACGACGATCTGGTCGCGGAACTTCTTCAGCCACGGGAGCGACTCGATGAGCGTCGCGGCCTTGACGGCGGCGACGTCAGGCGTGGTGTCCTGGATGTCGGTCATGAGGCGTAGGCGCTGTTCTCGTGCACGTAGTCGTGGGTCAGGTCGTTGGTGAGGATCGTCGCAGTGGCCTCGCCGACTTTGAGGTCGATCACGAGGTGCGTGGCGCGAGGGGTGAGGTCGACCTCTTCGCGCGGACGGTCGGGGCCGCCCTCGCTGCACACGCGGACGCCGTTCATCCAGACGTCGACGTCGTACGGGTCGAACTGCGCGTTGGTCGTGCCGATCGCGGCGAGCACCCGACCCCAGTTGGGGTCGTTTCCGAAGATCGCGGCCTTGAAGAGGTTGTTGCGGGCGACCGAGCGGCCGACCTCGACGGCCTCCCCCTCGCTGGCGGCGTGCCGCACCTCGATGGTGATGTCATGACTCGCGCCCTCGGCATCACTCTGCAGCTTGACCGCGAGTTCCAGGCAGAGCTCGGCGAGGGCAGCAGAGAAGTGCTTGAGGTCGGGGGCCACCCCGGAGGCGCCGTTGGCGAGCAGCGTGACCTGGTCGTTGGTCGACATGCAGCCGTCGGAGTCGAGGCGGTCGAACGTCGTGCCGGTCGCGAATCGCAGCGCCGCGTCGGCCTCGAGAGGTTCGAGCACGGCATCCGTCGTGATGACGACGAGCATCGTCGCGAGGCCCGGGGCGAGCATGCCCGCGCCCTTCGCCATGCCGCCGATCGTCCAGCCGTCCCGGCTCACGACAGCGGTCTTCGAGACGCTGTCGGTCGTCATGATGGCCTCCGCCGCGACGTCGCCGCCGTCGGCCGACAGCTCGGCGATCGCCTGTGCGGTGCCCGCGAGCACCTTGCCGCGGAAGACCTCGTCTCCGACCCCGATGAGCCCCGTCGAGCAGACGAGGACGTCGCCGGCGCTGACGCCGAGCAGCTCTGCCGCCTTCTCGGCGGTCTGGTGCGTCGTCTGGAAGCCGAAGCTGCCGGTGAAACAGTTCGCTCCGCCGGAGTTGAGCACGACGGCCTCGACCACGCGATCGGCGACGGCCTGCTGCGACCAGATGATCGGGTTGGCCTTGGCGCGGTTGCTCGTGAACACGGCGGCACCGACCTTGCGCGGGCCGCGGTTGACGACCACGGCGACATCGGGCTTGCCGGTCGACTTGAGGCCGGCGGCGACTCCGGCCGCCTCGAATCCTGCGGGGGCGGTGACGCTCACGGTGCGACTCCGTTCACTGAGAGGGCGCGGGACTCGGGAAGTCCCAACGCGAGGTTCATGGACTGGATGGCAGCGCCTGCGGTGCCCTTGACGAGATTGTCGACCGCGGCGACCACCGTCACGCGGTTCGCCGCACGGTCGATCGCGAGGCCGATGAGTGCGGTGTTCGCGCCGAGGACATCGGCCGTGCGCGGGAACTGTCCCTCGGGCAGCAGCTGCACGAATGTCTCGTCACCGTAGGCGTCCTCCCAGGCGGCGCGGATCTCCGCGTCACTGACGTCACCGGCGATCGGCGCGGTCGAGGTGGCGAGGATTCCCCGCGACATCGGAACGAGCACAGGGGTGAAGGAGATGCGGATGCCGTCGGCGGCAGCACCGGATGCCGCGGCGAGTGCCTGGCGGATCTCGGGGATGTGCCGGTGGGTGCCGCCGACCGCATAGGGATTGGCGCTGCCGAGGATCTCACTGGCGAGCAGATTGGTCTTGAGGCTCTTCCCCGCACCCGAGGGGCCGACGGCGAGCACCGAGACGATGTCTCCCGCGTCGATCACTCCCGCTGCGACGCCGGGAGCGAGACTCAGACTCACCGTGGATGCATTGCATCCGGGGGCGGCGATCCGCTTCGCCTCGCGCAGCGTCTCGCGCTGCTTGATGCCGTCGACGAGCAGCTCGGGGACCCCGTAGGCCCAGGGGTCGTGGAAGTCGCCGCCGTAGAACGCATCCCAGGACGCCTGCGAGGTGAGGCGATGGTCGGCCCCGGCGTCGATCACCAGCGGGGTGTCGCCGAGCGCATCCGTGTACTGACCCGACTGACCGTGCGGCAGAGCGAGGAACACGATGTCGTGACCTGCGAGCGTCTCAGGTGTGGTGTCCTGCAGAGTGAGGTGAGCGAGAGACCGCAGGTGCGGCTGATGCTGCACGAGCGGCTGACCGGCGTTCGAGTGAGCCGTCACGGTGCGGATCTCGATGTCGGGATGAGACGCGAGGAGGCGCAGGATCTCGCCGCCCGCGTAGCCGGATGCGCCGGAGACGGCGACGGAGTACGTCATGCTTCTACCTTAACGGTCGGACCCCTCGGCGAACGCGGGGTGCAGTGTCGGGAACCGGGGCGGCGACACCGGCACTCGACCGCCGTGCGTACGCAGGCAGAAGCGCAGGGTCGCCTAGAGTCGGCGGCCGCTGCGGCGTCGGCGCACGGCGATGGCGCTCGGAGCGAGCGTCAGAGTTGCGGTGGCGGCCGAAGGCATGCCGCGACGATAGCGCGCTCGTCGCGGCATGCGCAAATCCGGTCCGTCATCCGGCAGGCACGGGGAGCGCCGGCGCCGCGAAGAACGCGAGCTCGTGGGCGCTCGAGACCTCGAACGCTCGGAGCATCCGTCGACGCCGCGGGGCATCCGACTGCGCCGCCGCGTCCATCACATAGCCGACCGCCTGCTCTGTCGCCGCCTCGAAGGCCGGATCGGCGTAGGTCGCGAGCCACGATGCATAGGGATGCTGCGGATCGCGGGCGTACTCGCCGAACGCCCCCGAGTGCAGACGCGTCCCGAGATCGGTGTAGAGCCAGAAGCACGGCAGCACGGCGGCGATGAGCTCGGCGTAGTCTGCGCCGAAGGCGACCGATCGCAGATGGTCGAGGTACGCGACGGTCGCGGGGGCCGGATCAGCGGCGAAAGTCTCCGCCTCCACGCCCGCACCGGGGGTCAGCCACGACGCGTGGAGTTCGAGCTCTCCGGCGATCGCCCCGTGCGCGGACTCCGCCCAGAACGCCTGCTCGTGCGGTGTCGGTGCGAGCCGAGAGGCCTCGGCGAGGACCCTCGCGTACTCCCGGAGGTACAGCGCATCCTGGCGAAGGTAGAACAGGAACCACTCGCGGTCGAGTGTCCCGTCGGCGAGAGCGCCGACGAAGGGCAGCTCGTCGATATCTGCCCGCAGGTGCGCGATCCGCTCCCACCACTGATCGCGGATGTGCGCCCGGTCGGGGGTGGTCTCGAGTCCGCCACGTCGCCAGAGGCCGCCGAAGTGGTTGATCGGCCCGTGTCCTCGTCCGACGTGGAGCGCATCGCTCTCCGTCAGAGACTCACGCAGCCACGAACGGGCCGAGGCGACCGCGTCGGTGAGGGACTCGCCCCTGGCGAGGCGGGTGGCGAGGGCGGACGAGAGCGAGCACCCGGTGCCATGCGTGTTGCGGGTCGCGATGCGCGCGCCCGGATACCCCCGACTCACTCCGTCGGCAGCGTCTATCACCGCGTCGGGCACGTCGTCGCCGTCGAGATGCCCTCCCTTCACGAGCACCGCCGCGCCCACACGGTCGGAGAGCGCAGCTGCCGCCGCGAGCGCGTCATCCCACCCGTCGATCGGATGGTCGGCCAGCGCGGCGAGCTCGGCGAGGTTGGGCGTCACGACATGCGCGCGCTCGAGGAGTCCGCGCAGCGCGACCTCGGCCTCCCGGTCGAGAAGCCGGTCGCCACTGGTCGCGACCATGACCGGGTCGAGCACGACGATCGGCGGCCGCATGGCATCGAGCCAGTCGGAGACCGCACGGATCACGTCGGCATTCGCCAGCATCCCGATCTTCACCGCATCGATGACGATGTCGTCTGAGATCGCATCGAGCTGCTCCCGCAGGAACTCCGCGGGCGGCACATGCACCGCCCGCACGCCGACGGTGTTCTGAGCGGTGAGTGCGGTCAGAGCCGCCATGCCGTACCCGCCGTTCGCGGCGATGGACTTGAGGTCGGCTTGGATCCCCGCACCGCCCGATGGATCGCTGCCGGCGATGCTGAGCACCCGCGGCGTGCCTGACGCCCGCCACCGCCGGAGGAAGCTCTGCGCCGTCTGCTTCGGATCGACCGCGGCGCAGATGGCCGAGACCACCGCGAGGCCGGCCGCGCCCGCGTCGCGGAGTCGCTCAGTGTCATCGATGTCCACGCCGCCGATGGCCACGCAGGGCACGGCGCACGTCTCGATGAGCGACCGGAAGCCGTCGATGCCCAGAACCGGCGGATGGTCGGGCTTCGTGTCGGTGGGGCGGATCACACCGACGCCGAGGTAGTCGACCACGCCCGCAGGCAGAGCCGCCACCGCGTCGAAGTGGTCGGGTGTGTTCGCCGTCAACCCGATGATCGCCTCGGCACCCAGTCGCTCGCGCGCCCGCAGTACCGACGCATCGCCCTGACCGAGATGCACGCCGTCGACGCGAGCTCCCCGAGCGCGAGCGGCGAGCGCCGCATCGACCCGGTCGTTCACCAGGAGGATCGCACGGCCGGCGATCACGCGCGACAGTTCGACCAGCTGATCGGCGGTCTCGGCATCCGTCGCGATCTTGTCGCGCAGCTGCACGATGCGCACTCCCCCGTCGACAGCGAGGCGCACGGTCTCGACGACACCCCGCACACTGCAGAGGCCCGGATCCGTGACGAGGTAGAGCGAGAGGTCGGCGATCACAGCGCGCTCTCCCGAACGCGCGCGGAGGCCACCAGGTCAGCCGGCTGCACGGCGGCGAGCGCGTCGAGCAGAGCGACAGCGAAGGTGCCGGGGCCCGAGGCGTGCACCGCGGCCCTCTCGGCGGCGATCGTGTAGACGAGGCTCGCCGACGCCACCGCCGTGAGCGGATCGGCAGAGGTCGAGCGCGCCGCGCCGAGGAACGCGGCCATGACCGCGCCCAGCGCGCACCCACCGCCGGTGACCCGGGTGAGCAGCTCGTGACCGTTCGCGATGCGCAGCAGACGGACGCCATCGGTCACCAGGTCGACCGGTCCAGACACCGCGACCACAGAGCCATGACGCGCGGCGAGTGAGAGCACTGCCTCTGCCGCATCGTCTGTCGTGTCTGTCGCGTCCACACCCCGGCCGCCTGCGCTGAGTCCGGCGAGCGCGAGGATCTCGGATGCGTTCCCCCTGATCGCCGTGGGGCGCGAGGCGACCAGCTCGTGGGCGAGGGCCGTGCGCACCGGGAGTGCGCCGATCGCGACGGGATCCAGCACCCACGGAGTGCCCGCGGCGACGGCACCGGCCGCGGCTTCGAGGCTCGCCGCCCGCTGCTCGGGGGTCGGCGTTCCGAGGTTGATCAGGACGCCGGACGCCACCCCGGCGAACATTCCTGCTTCGTCGACGATGTCGACCATCGCCGGTGCCGCGCCGAGGGCGAGCAGCACGTTGGCGGTGAACCCCGTGACGACGCTGTTGGTGATGCAGTGGGTCAGAGGTGCACTCTCGCGCAGCTCGGACAGGAGCTCTCCGGCCGCGGCAGCCAGGGTCGATTCGGATTCAGGACGCAGACGATCGCTCATTGCGACATCCCTTCGCTAGTACGAACTAGATCAGGTTCGACGGGTCTGTTCTCAGCCGCGGATGCGGCACCCCGTGTCACTGCTCGCAGTCTAGCGACGCGCGCCGTCAGCGCAGAAGCTGGATCAGCGCGAGTTCGTCTGTCCGGGTCAGACCTGCGCGCCGCTCGCGATCGACACCGCGATCCCGCTCGTCCTCGATCACCACGGCGATGGTCTCGTCGAGCGGACGCAGCTCTCCCCCGGCCGCACGGTAGCGCGCGTTCGACCTCGTCATGAATCCGGTCACGTCGCTCGGGAGCCAGAGCGGCAGCGATCGCTTGCCCGCCCAGTACTCCACCTCATTCGCCACGAGCCAGTCGTCGGTGGCCGTGACGGTTTCTCCTCGGTGATCCGCATGCCTGCGCACCGCCTCGATGACCTCGGCCATCGGGTGCCGGTCGCCGGTCGTGTTGATCACTCCGGTCGCAGTCGTCGTGCTGATGAACTCCGACAGGTCATCGACGTCGATCACCTGCACGTCTCGCCCGTCTGCACGGGGCAGCAGCACGGGTTCGTCGTGAGCGCGCAGGAACGCCGCAGCCCAGTATCCGAAGCGGTCGCTCGGGTCGCCCTTCCCGACGATCAGCCCCGGGCGCACGATCAGCGTTCGGTCGCCGAGCGTGCGAACCGCGTTCTCGGCGGCGACCTTCTGCGCGCCGTACTCGTACTCATCCCCGGCGCCGGCCGGCTGATGCAACGGCGCGGACTCGTCCGCCCCGACCGTCTCGTCATCGGAGTATGCCGACACCGACGAGACGTACGTCCAGCGGGCGGCTCGATCCCCGAGCGCCTCGACCGCCGCCGCCACGTGCGCCGCATTCGAGGAGACGTCGATCACGTGGTCCCAATCGCGACCGCGGACGGCGTCATAGGCGTCGGCGTCGTCACGATCGGCCAGAACCAGGCTCGCACCCTCCGGGGACGGTCGACCTCCTCGCGCGAGGCACATCACCGCCGCCCCGTTCACCAGCAGGCGTCCGGCGATCCGACCGGACAGCCAGCCGGTCCCGCCGAGGATCAGAACGTCAGTCATGGACCCATGCCACCATCTCCGCCGTGCGAGGGGAAGTGTCTTCCGCTCACGGCGGATGCCGGGTTCACCGCGGACGGAGGTCTGACAGCCCCGTGAGCTCCGGGACGGTCCAGGAGGGATCCGGCCGCCAGTCGCGCCATTCCGCGGCGAACGGCCAGTCACCGTCGCGGTACGACGCGATCGCCGCGTCGGCGTGCCGCTCGATCTGCGCCGCCTGCTCGGATGTGAGACGGCCCTGCTCGACGGCCGCGATCAGCTCGTCCTCATCCTTCAGATGCACCCGGCCGTCCGGCTCGATCTCGACGTCGAGGATGTGGTCCGACGAGTAGGTGTCGCGGTCGGTGCGCAGGTGCGCGTTCTCGAGGTTCACGTACCAGCCGGCGAACTGCCACTCCGCCCCGCTCACATCGCTCCAGAAGAGCCACACCGACCACGCGGCGCCTGCGGGGGCGATCCGCAGGATGCCGTTGCCCCACCACTCCTCCACGATCCGCGTCCGCGGGTCCAGCCATCGCCGCTCGAGCGGAACCGTTCGGATGCGCTCGCCTGCCGGAGTGCCCTGCCCCTCCTGCAGCGTGCCCGGAGCGAGCCAGGCGACGAGGCCCCGCTCGTCGTCGCGGACCACTCGCATGGGTGTGATCGTCGACGCGTCTCCGGGCTGCCACCCCGGCTTCCGGTAGTGCCAGGAGATCTGATCGCCCGGGTCGAGGAAGGGCGCCTCGCCCATCGGTCGGACGCCATCGGGAACCGCCGCAGGCGTGCTGTGGGGAAGGATGCTCATCACGACACGCTACCTCGCGGGAAAGCCAGGTTCAGGTCGGCTCGGCGGTGGCGATCACTTCCACATCCGACGCCACGACCGCTGCGTGGCGGACCGCATCCCGTACCGGAATGCAGTCCGCGCAGCGCTGAGTCAGTCGCGCAGCGTCGCGCCGAAGCGCTCGGCCGTGACAGCGACGCCCGCGAGCTTCGCCTCGGTCGCCTCGGCCGCGGTGAGCGTGCGATCGTCCGCGCGGAACCGCAGAGCGAAGGTGAGACTCTTCTGCCCTTCCGCGACGCCGTCTCCGCGGTAGTCGTCGACGAGTCGGATCGCCTCTAGGAGCTCTCCTGCGCCGTCGGCCAGCGCAGCCTTGACGTCGCCGGCGGGGACGTCAGCCCCGAGCACGAGCGACACGTCCTGCGTGGCGGCCGGGAACGTCGACAGCGAGGCGGCGACCGCACGCGCGTTCGCCAGCGTGAGGATTCCGTCGAGATCGAGCTCGAGCACGGTCGCGCGACCCGGCAGGTCTGCTCCCGCTGCGACGTCGGGGTGGAGTTCTCCGACATAGCCGACCTCGACGCCGCCGACCGACAGCACGCCGGTGCGCCCGGGGTGCAGTGCCGCGCGCTCGCCCTGGGCCACCTCGATGTCCACGCCGGCAGCTGCGGCGATGACGCGAGCCGCGTCCAGCGCTTCCGACAGACCGGCCGCTTCAGCCGCACGGCCGGGCTGGCGTGCCACGACATTGCCCGTGAACAGCGCCGCGACGTGGCGGTGCTGCGGCGGGATCGACGCGTTCAGCGCGGCGAGGGTCTCGTCCGACGGACGCACGCCGAGCGGCGGAACATCATCGGTGCCGTACTCGACACCGGGCTCGGGCAGGAACACGACGCCGGTCTCGAACAGCGCGAGATCCGTGAGGCCGCGCGAGATGTTGCGATGCGCGGTCTGCAGCAGTCCCGGGATGAGCGACCGACGCAGGAACGGAGCAGAGCCGTCGAGCGGGTTCGCGAGCCGGATGCTGGGCAGGTGCTCTCCCGACGCCGAACCGTGCAGGTCGTTCTCGGCGTCGGTGGTGAAGGGGAAGGAGGGCGTCTCGACGAGACCGGCTGCTGCGAGCGCGTCAGCCACGCGACGTCGCCCCTGCTGGTGCGGCGTCAGGCCGCGGCCGGACGGAGGCGTCGGCAGCACCGAGGGGATGCGGTCGAGACCGTGGATGCGCGCGACCTCTTCAGCAAGAGACCACTTGTCGGTGAGGTCCGGGCGCCAGGTCGGCGGGATGACGACCCAGCCGGCATCCGTCTCGGTGACCTCGCCACCGATCGTCGTGAGCGCGCCCACGATCTCGTCGTCGGAGTAGTCGACCCCGATGAGTCCCTGTACGAATCCTCGCGGCAGCTCGATCTCGGCGACGAAGACCTCGGCGAACAGCGCGCCACCCTCTTCGGTGAGCGTGCCGCCGGCGAACTCGACCATCAGGTCGGCGGCTCGACGAGCCGCGACGAACGGCACCAGAGGGTCGACGCCGCGCTCGAAGCGCTTGGACGCCTCGCTGGGGAGCTTGTGACGACGCGCCGTGCGCGCGATCGTCACCGGGTCGAACGTCGCTGCCTCGATGAGGACGTTGCGCGTCGTGTCGCTCATCTCGGTCGTGCCACCACCCATGACACCGGCCAGGCCGATGGGCCCGGATCCATCGGTGATCAGAAGATCCTCGACGTGGAGCTTTCGCTCCTGGCCGTCGAGAGTCGTCATCTTCTCACCGGGGGTCGCACGGCGCACCGTGATGCCGCCCGAAAGCTTGTCGAGGTCGTATCCGTGCAGCGGCTGCCCCAGCTCGAGCATCACGTAGTTGGTGATGTCGATCAGGATGCCGAGCGAGCGCATGCCGGCGAGCGACAGGCGAGCGATCATCCACGGCGGGGTCGGGCGCGACGGGTCGACGTCGCGGACGACACGGGTGACGAACTCACTCGCCCCGACGCGGCCGCGCACGGGGGCGGCGTCGTCGACGATCGCCGTGTGACCGGTTCCGGGCTGGAGTTCGGCGAAGTCGCGTTCGGCCGGGTCGCGGAACGTCGCTCCGGTGGCGTGCGAGTACTCGCGTGCGACACCTCGGAGCGAGAACGCGTACCCGCGGTCGGGCGTCACGTTGATCTCGACCGCGACATCGTCGAGACCGAGCAGGCTGATCGCGTCGGTGCCGACGGGAGCGTCGATTCCGAGGTCGGCGAGAACGAGGATGCCGTTGTGCTCGTCACCCAGACCGAGCTCCCGCGCCGAGGCGATCATGCCGTCGGACACATGACCGTAGGTCTTGCGGGCGGCGATCGGGAACGGCCCAGGCAGCACAGCGCCCGGCAGGGTCACCACGACCTTGTCGCCGGCGACGAAGTTGTGCGCTCCGCAGACGATCCCGCGGATGCCGCCGTTCGCCTCGCCGACGTCGACCTGGCACCAGTTGATCGTCTTGCCGTTGGACTGCGGCTCCCCCTCGAGGGAGACGACCTGTCCGACCACGACGGGACCCGAGATCTCGAAGCGGTGGATATCCTCCTCCTCGAAGCCGACGGTGACCATCGCCGCCAGAACGTCTTCGGGCGTCGCATCCGCTGCCAGATCGACGTACTCACGCAGCCACGAAAGCGGGACGCGCATCACACCACCATCCCGTACTGCTCGCTGAAACGGACATCGCCCTCTGCCATGTCCCGCATGTCCTGCACATCGCTGCGGAACATGAGTCCGCGTTCGACGCCCATACCGAAGGCGAAGCCGCTGTACACGTCGGGGTCGATCCCCGCCGCACGCAGCACGTTCGGGTTGATCATGCCGCAGCCGCCCCACTCGATCCAGCGGGCGCCGCCCTTGAAGGTCGGGTGCCACAGGTCGAGCTCGGCCGACGGCTCGGTGAAGGGGAAGAAGTTCGTGCGGAAGCGCGTCTTCGCCTCCGGTCCGAAAAGCTGACGCGCGACGTGGTCGAGCGTGCCCTTGAGGTGGGCCATCGAGATGCCCTTGTCGACGACCAGCCCCTCGAACTGCGTGAAGACGGGGAGGTGCGTCGCATCGAACTCGTCGGTGCGGTACACGCGACCGGGGCACAGCACGTAGATCGGCACGTCGCGGTCGAGCATCGAGCGCACCTGCACCGGGCTCGTGTGCGTGCGCATCACGAGGTGGCGCGAGGGCGGGTCGACGTAGAAGGTGTCCTGCTCCTGGCGAGCGGGGTGGTCGACGTCGAAGTTGAGCGCGTCGAAGTTGAACCACTCGTGCTCGAGCTCGGGCCCTTCCGCGATCTCCCAGCCCATGCCGACGAAGATGTCGGAGATCTGCTCGCTGAGCAGAGTGAGCGGATGCCGCGCACCGACGCGGGTCCGGGAAGGAACGGCGGTGATGTCGAGGCGCTCGGATTCGAGACGGGCGGCGACCTCGGCGGCTGCCAGCTCCTCCTCCTTGGCGGCGAGGGCCTTCGTGACCTGACCGCGCCCCTGCCCGACGAGCTTGCCGAAGGCCGCCTTGTTCTCGGGAGCCACCTGCCGCATCGAGGCGTTCAGGACGGCGAGAGGCGAGCCGTCCGCGACATGAGCGGCTCTCGCCGCCTTCAGCTCGGTGGTATCGGCGGCCGCAGTGATCGCTTCGAGTGCGGCCGCGACGGCGGCTTCGACCGCTTCCGGGGTGATTTCGGGAGACTCAGACACGAGACAGGAGTCTACCGGGACGGCGGGCTGCTCCTTCCCGGGGCCGGGCTCAGAGCGGGCCGAACATCGGCACTGCGACCAGGGGCACCCACGTGACCCGATCGCGCTCGAGCGCGGCCACGAGTCGCTGGTCCCGCGCCGCTTCGCGACGCAGCGTCTGACGCCCCCTGCCGATGACCGCGGCCGGGATCACGAACACCGAGACGAGCAGGAGTGCGAATCCTGCGTCGAGGACGAGGAGCGGCACCGGGTCGACCGAGGAGACGATTCCGGGGATCAGGAAGACGTTGAGCGCCCCGAAGATGCTGGCTGCGGCGATGAGGCCGCCTCCGAGCGAGCCGGCACCCCGGGTCGTGTGCGACGTGCCGGGTTTCGGGATCCAGCCTCTCACCCGTGCGAGGAACACGCCGGAGACGACGGCGACGATGCCACCGACGATCATCGACGGCACGTATGCCGACGGCGGCATACCGACCGCCAGCAGGACGAGCCCGACGACGACGGACGACGAGCCGAGCGCGAGGAACGAGGCCCACATCCCACGGCGCATCGCGCGGGCATCGGCGACCTCACGCAGCCGAGACCGGGAGTCCGCGCCATGCAGCGCGGCCAGGTCAGCATCCATCCACTCCGCGAGCGTGCGGCTCGTCGCAGGCGGATAGGCGGAGACCGGCTCGACGCGCATCACGACGGACGCTCAGACCGGGCCGGGGCCGTCCCCGCCCGCGACCCCGCCCCCGCGCTGCAGGGTGATGAGCTCGGTGTTGGTGCCGTCGCCGTGCTGGCGCGGGTCCCCGGCTGCCTGGATCGCCTTGACCTTCGGCGAACGACGGGTGCTGATCTCCACCCACTTCGCGATGCCGGAGAGAATGAGGCACATGACGATGTAGATGCCGCCGATGACGAACGCCGACTGCAGGATCGGACGACCCTGCTGCGACGTCAGCTGCTTCGCGTAGTACAGCAGCTCCGGGTAGGTGATGATGAACCCGAGAGCGGTGTCCTTCATAGTCACGACCAGCTGGGCGACGATCACCGGGAGCATCGCCCGGATCGCCTGCGGCAGCAGGATGAGACGCATGACGCCGCTCTTGCGGAGTCCGATCGCGTAGCCGGCCTCTTTCTGCCCGCGGGGCAGGGACTCGATACCGGCCCGCAGCACCTCTGCGAGCACGGAGCCGTTGTACGCCATCAGCGCGATGACGACCGCCCAGTACGGGTCCATCTTGACGCCGACCACGGGCAGTCCGTAGTACAGCAGCATCATGAAGACCAGCACCGGGACCGCGCGGAAGAGCTCGGTGATCGCGGTCACCGGGATCCGCACCCAGGCGTGGTCGGAGAGCCGACCGATCGCGAGCACGAATCCCAGCACGATGCTGAGCACCGCGGCGAGCGCGAACGCGGCGAGGGTGTTGCCGAGCGCCTTGAAGATGCCCATCCACACGTTGGAGAACGTGAAGACGAACCACTTCTCCGCCGAGAACTGGCCCGTCTCCACCATCCGCAGGACGATGAAGCCGAGAGCGGCGAGGACGAGGATGACGGTGGCGACCGCGATGACGCGGTTGCGGGCGATCGCCCGGGGCCCCGGGACGTCGTACAGTACAGAGCTCATCGCGCGATCCTCCATCGGTTCTCGAGATATCGCTGCAGCCAGCTCAACAGCAGCACCAGGGCGACGAACACCACCGCGACCCAGAGGAGGACCTCCATCGGGTTGCCGGGGCGATCGGCCGAGTCGTTGATGGTCGAACGCAGTGCCGCCAGTTCGGCGACCGAGAATCCGGCCGCCACGGTCGTGTTCTTGAGCAGGGCGATGAAGACGCTCATCATCGGAGGCACCACCGAGCGGAACGCCTGCGGGAGGATCACGAGGCCCATCACCTGGCCGAAGGGAAGCCCGATCGCGCGCGCCGCCTCAGCCTGGCCGACCGGGACCGTGTTGATTCCGGCCCGCAGCACCTCGGCGACATAGGTCGCCGTGTAGATGCCGATGGCGAGGATGCCGAGCACGAGGTTCGACAGATCGGGAAGCCCGAGCTGCGGGTACCCGAAGATGAAGAAGAAGAAGACGAGGGTGAGTGGGGTGTTGCGCACGGTGTTCACGTACACGGTGCCGACGCCTCGCGCGATGGGCACCGGAGACACGCGCATCGCCCCGACGATGAGGCCGAGGATCAGCGCGATGATCCCGCCGGCGAAGAACACGATCAGCGTGTTGCTGATCGCCTGTCCCCACAGGTCGAGGTTGCCGAAGATGACGTCCACGCCACCCTCCCTTCTTCAGAATGAGTGGGCGGCCTCCCTGAGGAGGCCGCCCATGTCGATCAGTACGCGTCGACCTCGGGCTGCTCGACCTCGATGCCGCTGGAACCGAGGTTCGCGTCGAAGATCGCCTGCCAGATGTCGCCGTTGTCGGTGAAGAGCTCGTTGATGTGCGTGCGCAGCGCGTCATCGCCCTTCGTGAGGCCGACACCGTAGCGCTCCTCGGTGAAGAGGCCGCCGGTGACCTTCACGTCGTCCGGGTACTGCGCTGCGTAGCCGATCAGGATCGCCTGGTCAGTGGTCACAGCGTCGACCTTGCCGTCGATGAGATCCTGCACGCAGGCGGAGTACAGGTCGTACTCCTGCGTCTTGATCTCGGGGAAGTTCGCCTTGATGTTCTGGATCGGCGTCGAGCCGGTCGCAGAGCAGACGGTCTTGCCGTTGAAGTCCTCGAGCGCCTCGGCGTCGTCAGCATCAGCGGCGACCAGGAGTCCCTGGCCGGTGATGAAGTACGGGCCGGCGAAGTCGATGAGCTCCTTGCGCTTGTCGTTGATCGAGTAGGTGCCGACGTAGTAGTCGATGTCACCGTTCGTGATCGCCTGCTCGCGGTTCGCCGAGGCGATCGGCTTGAACTCGATCTTGTCCTCGTCGTAGCCGAGCGATGCGGCGATCCACCGAGCGATGTCGACGTCGAAGCCGGTGCGCTCCCCCGTCGTCACGTCGAGGTAGCCGAGTCCTGGCTGGTCCTCCTTGACGCCGACGACGACCTTGTCGCGCTCCTGGATGGCGTCGAACGTCGGGCTGCCCTCGAGCTGCACGTCCTCGGCGACCTCGAACCAGGTGGAGTCCTCGCCCTCGTCGCCGCCGGTTCCGGCGCCGGGGTCGGACGGGCTGCCGCTGTTGCAGGCGGTCAGCGCGAACAGTGCCACCGTCGCGATCCCGATTCCTGCCAGTGTGCGTGTGCGTCGCATGTGCGTCTCCTTCGTGTGCTGTGTGTGCAAAGGTCTGTGAAGCTCGTCAGTGCGTGAGGAGCTTGGAGAGGAAGTCCTTGGCGCGGTCGCTCTTCGGGTTGGTGAAGAACTCCTCGGGTGTCGCCTCTTCGACGATCTTCCCGTCCGCCATGAACACGACGCGGTTGGCAGCCTTGCGCGCGAAGCCCATCTCGTGGGTGACGACGATCATGGTCATGCCGTCACGGGCGAGTTCGACCATGACGTCGAGGACCTCGTTGATCATCTCGGGATCGAGCGCACTGGTCGGCTCGTCGAAGAGCATGACCTTGGGCTGCATGGCGAGGGCACGGGCGATCGCGACGCGCTGCTGCTGTCCGCCCGAGAGCTGAGCGGGGAGCTTCGACGCCTGCTGGGCGACGCCGACGCGCTCGAGCAGCATCATCGCCTCCTTGTCGGCATCGGCCTTCTTCATGCCGCGGACCTTGATCGGGCCCAGCGTGACGTTCTCGAGGATCGTGAGGTGCGCGAAGAGGTTGAACGACTGGAACACCATGCCGACGTCGGCTCGCAGGTTCGCGAGTCCCTTGCCCTCCGCCGGCAGCGCCTTGCCGTCGATGCTGATCGTGCCGCTCGTGATCGTCTCGAGTCGATTGATGGTGCGACACAGGGTCGATTTGCCCGAGCCGGAGGGGCCGATCACCACGACCACCTCGCCGGCGTTCACGGTGAGGTCGATATCCGTGAGCGCCTGGAAGTCGCCATAGTGCTTCTGGACGTTGTCGACCACGACGAGAGGCTTACCAGAGGTCATCATTTCTCCAAACTAGCCAGGTCGATCACGTGGCTCCACATTGATCCGTCGACATTTACACGTTCGTAACCACGCGAAGAGGCGAATCCCGTCCGGATGCCGGAGTGCCCCACGGTCCGCCCCCGCGAACCGTGGGGGCGTCCCTGCTGCGCGGTTCCTCCCCCGAGTAGAACGTTGCAGCAAGCCTCCGACCGGATCCGCTCGCACGACGATCCCCGGAAACGACCGAGAGCGCGCCCGAGTGAAGGGCGTGGGCTCTGTGGCATCTGAATTCTCCGTCGAATCGAGCGCGATCGACCACCACATTGGCAGAGCAGCATGCCGGCATGAGACTTCTTGAGGATTTCTTGAGGCCTCAGTCCCGCTGGTCTCGGTAGTACTCGATCGCACCGGGGTGGAGGTCGACCGGCCCTGTGAAGATCGCCTGTCTCCGGTCGAGCAGAGAGGCGACCGGCACCCGCTGCGCGATATCCGTGCGGCCGTCGAAGAGGCTCGTCAGAACGTCTCGCACGATGCCGTCGGGGGTGTCGGACGAGGTGACCAGATAGTTCGGGACCGCCATCGTCGGCACCGACTCGTCGAGCCCGTAGAGGCCCACGGGGAAGTCCGACGGACGGTATGCGTCGGAGTAGCGCGTGTTGATCGCGGTGACCCAGGTCTGCTGCACCGGCACCAGCCGCACGGGGGTGGTCTTCGCCAGTTCGGCGATGCCGGGGGTCGGGATGCCACCCACCCAGAAGAATCCGTCGATGCCCGACCCCTCGAGTGCGCTGATCGACGCGCTGAGGTCGAGCTGCGGATCCGCGATCGACGCGATGTCGACCTCTGCGGCATCCAGGGCTCGTGCGGCGATGACGTTGACGCCCGAGTTCTCCGCGCCGAGCGACACGGTCTTTCCCGCCAGGTCTCCGAGGTCGACGATGTCCGAGTCGGCGCGCACGACCACGTGGAGGTACTCGTCGTACAGGCGGGCGACGGCCCGCACCGGCAGCGCCTCGTCGAATGCCCCGGCACCCGCGACCGCGTCCGCCGCGGCATCCCCCTGTGCGAAGCCGAGGAGAGCCTCCCCCGAACTCACCCGAAGAAGGTTGTCGACCGACCCGGCGGTCTCTGCCACCTCCACGCGGACGCCCAGCGAGCCGGACAGCTCGCGAGCGACCTCCGCACCGTAGGCGTAGTACACCCCGTTCGATCCCCCTCCGGCGATCGCGTACTGAGAGTCACCCCATTCGTCCGACCGGGTGCTGCAGGCACTGCTCGCGCCTGCGATCACCAGCACGGCCACCGCAGCCGCGATCCTGCGCCAGCGGGCGTGGCGGTTGCCGCGCCGGCTCATTCCGCAGCTCCGTCCGGCAGCAGCAGCGAGACCAGCAGTCCGCCGTCCTGCGGCGTGTCGACCCTCAGCTCGCCACCGATCGTCGCCAGGAGGTCGGTGGCGATCGCGAGGCCGAGCCCTGAACCGGGCACCCCGCCGCTGTCGTCGCTCCGCCAGAACCGGTCGGCGGCGTTCTCGGCCTGCTCGCGAGTCAGACCAGGGCCGTGATCGCGGACGGTCAGCACGCAGAGTCCCTCACTGCGGTGCGATCCGATCTCGACGACGGTGTCGGATGGAGAGAACTTCACCGCGTTGTCGATGACCGCGTCGAGCGCGCTCTCGACGATCGTGCGATCGGTGACGCTCATCACCGGGGCGTCCCCCGTCGAGAGCGTGCGGATCCCCCGGTGAGAGGCCACCTCGCTCCAGGCCTCGGCGCGCCTGGCCGCGAGAGTCGTCAGATCGACGGCCGAGATCGTGGTGTCAGAGCGTCCGCCCCGCGCGAGCCCGAGGAGCGTCTCGAGGATGCGAGCCATGCGGCGTCCCTCCTCCCTCGTCTCCTCGACGTCGTCCTTCCAGTCGTCATCGAGGCCGGTCGAGAGGTGCTCGACGCGCAGAAGCAGAGCGTTGAGGGGGTTGCGGAGCTCGTGCGAGGCGTTCAGCGCGAACTCCTGCTGGCGCGTCATGACGCGCTCGATCTCATCCGCCATGCCGTTGAAGACGCGGGTCATCCGGCGCAGCTCGGGTGGTCCGGTGTCCTCCGCGACCCTGGCGTCCATCTCCCCCCGCTCGATCGCGATCATCGCCTCGTCGAGACGACGCACCGGAGAGAGCACCCACCTGGCGAGCTGGAACACGAGCAAGACGCCCAGTCCGATCGACACCGCCGACACCGCCGACAGCACGAGGATCTGCCGCAGGATCTCCGTCCTCGGCGCCTCGACGTCGGCGGAGAGCATGACGGCGCCGATGACGTCGCCGTCATCGAACACCGGCTCGACGAGCGAGGACTCGGCCGCGATCCAGGGGAACACCGGCTCAGGAGCTTCGGCCCGCCGCCCCGAGAGCGCGAGGCCGACGCGTGCGGCATCGTCGTCGGGCAGCACCTCGGCCGCGTCCACTCCCGAGGCCCACACGCCGCCGGCGAGATCGAACACGACGACGTCGATCCCGTACACCGCGTGGAATCGCTCGACCTCGGCGTCGATCACGGTCGCGCTCCCCGACCGCAGCGCCTGTCGTGCACTCGTCACGAAGTATCCCAGGTCGCCGAGCTGCTCGGTGTAGAACGCCTGCTGGATGCTGCGGGTCGCGCTCCAGGCCGTCGCGCCGCCCAGCGACAGGAGGATCGCGACGAGCGGCACGAGGAACACGACGACCAGACGTCTGCGCATCGACGGCTACCCGGCCAGCCGATAGCCGACACCGCGCACGGTCTCGATCAGACGACGCTGGCCCGTCTTCTTGCGGATGGCGCCGACATGCACCTCGAGAGAGTGGCCGAACCCGCGCCAGTCGGTGTTCCAGACCTCGCGGATGAGTCTCTCCTTCGGCACGGCCACACCGGGGTACCGGGCGAGCACCGACACGATGTCGAACTCCTTGCGAGTGAGCTCGATCGGTGCCCGGTCGATGAGCAACTGACGAGCGACGAGGTCGATCTCCACCTCGCCATCCTGCAGGAGCACACGCGCCTCGGACTCTGGCCGCACCGGTCTCGAACGTCGGGTGACGGCCTCGATGCGAGCCAGGAGCTCGTGCACGTCGTAGGGCTTGACGACGAAGTCGTCGGCTCCGGCCCGCAACCCTCTGATGCGCTCGGTGACCTGGTTGCGCGCTGTCACGATGACGATCGGAACCTCGGAGCGACCGCGGATCCGGCGGCAGAGATCGATGCCGTCGACGTCGGGCAGACCGAGATCGAGGAGCACGACCTCGGTGTCGGCACCCAGCAGCTGCAGGGCGGACGCACCGTCTGCCGCTCGGACGGACGCATAGCCCGATCGGGCGAGGAATGCCTCGAGTGCGGCGGCGACGCGCTCGTCGTCCTCCACGATCAGAATCTGCATCGACCCTGGGTCCCCTTCTCCGCTCGAGCAGGGACAAACCTACCAGCAGAGCGAGAGAGCGCCTCGCCGCCTGCGATCAGGCGGAGGATGCCGCCCGCTGCGCGAAAGCGCTCTCATAGAGGCAGACGCTCGCGGCCGTGGCCAGATTCAACGACTCGGCCCGACCGAAGATCGGCAGCTTCAGCACCTGATCGGCCTGGTCGAGCGCGTCGTCCTCGAGACCCCGCGCCTCGTTGCCGAACAGCCAGGCCGTCGGCTCGGCGAGGACTCCGTCCGCGCGTGCCCGAAGCAGATCGTCGCCCTTCACATCCGCCGCGAGGATCTGAAGACCGGCGGCGTGCGCCTTCTCGACCACATCGGCGAGCTCGGCTCCCACCGCCACGGGCAGGTGGAACAGTGACCCCGTCGTGGCACGGACGACCTTCGGGTTGTACGGGTCGACCGTACGTCCGGTGAGCACGACGGCATCCGCCCCCGCCGCGTCGGCGGCCCTGATGATCGTGCCGAGGTTTCCCGGGTCCCTGATCTCCTCGCAGATCGCGACGAGACGCGGGGAGTCCGCGAAGATGTCGCGGACGGAGGTCGGTGCCTGCCGGACGACCGCGACCAGTCCTTGCGGCGTGACCGTGTCCGCCATCGCGTTCAGCACGTACTCGGTGACGTGCTCGACGTCGATGCCGGCATCCGATGCCTTCGCGCGGATGTCCGGATGCTTCTCCCAGCCGGTCGGTGTCGCGAACAACTCGACGATCGCCTCGGGGCTGTAGGTCAGCGCCTCTCGAACCGCCTGAGGTCCTTCGAGGAGGTACAGACCTGTCTCTGCTCGCGCGCTGCGCTTGGTCAGCTTGGCGACGGCACGGACTCGGGGCGAACGGGGGTTCTCCAGCACGTTCACAGTCTAGAGAACGGCAGAGGTGTTCCTGCGCAAACGCCGGGGGAACGACAGAGGACGCCCTCCCGAAGGAGAGCGTCCTCTGTGGTGAAGAGCTGCTTACGCAGCGGACTTCGGAGCGTTGACGTCAGAGGGCAGAGCCTTCTTCGCCGTCTCGACCAGCGTCGTGAAGGTCGCTGCGTCGTTGACCGCGAGGTCGGCGAGCATACGACGGTCGACAGTGACACCCGCAAGACCGAGGCCCTGGATGAAGCGGTTGTACGTGATGCCGTTCTGGCGTGCAGCAGCGTTGATGCGCTGGATCCAGAGACGACGGAAGTCGCCCTTGCGCTTGCGACGGTCACGGTACGAGTAGACCAGCGAGTGGATGACCTGCTCTTTGGCCTTGCGGTACAGGCGCGAACGCTGACCGCGGTAACCCTTTGCGCGCTCGAGGATGACCCGACGCTTC
>Ga0308167_1001287_pt1 | contig 30848 bp, 29 predicted proteins | sample PhyCR1_2_FD_202138 | JGI IMG/M metagenome (GOLD analysis project Ga0308167, IMG submission 202138) | Phyllosphere microbial communities from UC Gill Tract Community Farm, Albany, California, United States - DLSLRC.R1 | ecosystem: Host-associated > Plants > Phyllosphere > Unclassified | place... | reverse complement strand
TCTTCCCAAAAGTTTGGCACTGAAAAACGATTCCAGATGTGGGGGTATAGCTCAGCTGGGAGAGCGCTTGCATGGCATGCAAGAGGTCAGCGGTTCGATCCCGCTTATCTCCACCATTTTCTGACAATTTCTGTCAAACTCGCCTTTCTGATTGTGACTTCTCGCTTAACCGCGCGAATGCGTGATTTCTGCCGTTTATCACCCGATCGGCCTGTATTCTGAACCTTCTGTTGTAGCCACCTGCTATCACGCTCAGAACGCTGCTGTGCGGCGATACCGCCACTCTTTGTCTGCCAGACGACTATTCTGCCCCGGCACGCTGTTGAGATGATTGCGCTGTGCTTAGCGATCGGTGATGCGCAGCGTCAGCATGTTGCTGAGCCGTGATAACAGGAAGCAGAAGAGGGATGAAGCAGAAAGGGCAAAGAGACAGAAGAGAAGGGCGAGACCTGCTCGCCCTTTTAAATCAGAACGCCAGCACCAGACCGGCAATCGCGGCTGAAAGCACGCTGACCAGGGTTGAGCCGTACAGCAGTTTCAGACCAAAGCGGGAAACGACGTTGCCTTGCTCTTCGTTCAGACCTTTGATAGCGCCTGCCACAATACCGATAGAAGAGAAGTTAGCGAACGAAACCAGGAACACCGACAGGATGCCTTCGGCGTGCGGTGACAGCTGACCGGCGAGTTTCTGCAGATCCATCATCGCAACGAACTCATTCGACACCAGCTTGGTGGCCATAATACTGCCAACCTGTAACGCTTCACCTGCCGGCACGCCCATCACCCAGGCAAACGGATAGAAGACATAACCCAGCACGCCCTGGAAGGTGATACCGAAAATCACGTCAAACAGTGCATTCAGGCCGGAAATCAGCGCGATAAAACCGATCAGCATCGCGGCCACAATGATGGCAACACGGAAACCGGCCAGGATGTACTCGCCCAGCATTTCAAAGAAGCTCTGGCCTTTATGCAGATCCTGCAGTTGCAGATCTTCTTCGCTGTCGACGCGGTAAGGGTTGATCAGTGACAGCACGATAAAGGTGCTGAACATGTTCAGTACCAGCGCCGCGACCACATATTTAGGCTGCAGCATAGTCATGTAAGCGCCGACAATCGACATCGAAACGGTCGACATCGCGGTGGCCGCCATGGTGTACATCCGGCGCTGTGACATCTGGCCGAGGATATCTTTATAGGCAATGAAGTTTTCTGACTGTCCCAGTATCAGAGAACTCACGGCGTTAAACGATTCCAGCTTGCCCATGCCATTCACTTTTGACAGCACGGTGCCGATGCCACGGATAACCCACGGCAGAATGCGGAAGTGCTGCAGGATACCGATCAGCGCAGAGATAAAGACGATCGGGCACAGTACGTTGAGGAAGAAGAAGGCGAGGCCTTTATCATTCATATTGCCGAAGACGAAGTTGGTGCCTTCAGCCGCATATTTCAGCAGATGGTCAAACACGCCGGCAAAGCCTTTGACGAATCCGAGTCCCGCTTCGGAGTTCAGGAAGAACCAGGCGAGCACAATTTCAATCACCAAAAGCTGTATAATGTAGCGAATGCGAATACTTTTTCGGTCGTGACTGACCAGCAAGGCCAACACGCCGACCACCACCAGTGCTAAAAGAAACTGCAAAATATGGGACATGGTTGCTCCAAATTTGAGGAGGGTTGTATTTTGCTGCGTATTCTATGTAACGCGTTACTTAAAAACGAGATCTGAACCACAATATAAGTATTCGCTATCACCTTATTTTCCAGAAAACTCTCAGCGATCACGTCTCGTTTACAAAACGTTCACAGTAGATAACCACAAATTTATTGTCTATATTTTGCACCGGGCGTAGAGTGACATCGTTGCTCACATTTTTAGCACTCACTTCCTTTACTGTAAGATATAGCAATGGCTATACTTTATAGCAGCATCTATTTCATCAATAACAATAACCGAATTTCACTTGCAACCGCTTCCTCCTAAGCTTGCCGGGGTAGGCACATGTTCAGACAGGGTACCGTATATGTTTGAAAGTCGTACCGCCGAGCGCGCCGCTCGCGGAGTAAGAAAAGTCAAACTCGCACTGTTGGGACCCGCGTTTATTGCCGCTATCGGCTATATCGATCCGGGCAACTTTGCGACAAATATTCAGGCGGGCGCGGCGTACGGCTATAAATTGCTGTGGGTGGTGGTGTGGGCCAACATCATGGCGATGCTGATCCAGCTGATGTCGGCCAAACTGGGTATCGCCACCGGCAAAAACCTCGCTGAACATATTCGTGACCGCTTCCCCCGGCCGGCGGTGTGGTTCTATTGGGTGCAGGCGGAAATTATCGCCATGGCCACCGATCTGGCGGAATTTATCGGCGCGGCGCTGGGCTTCAAATTGCTGCTGGGCATCTCGTTGATGCAGGGCGCGGTGCTGACCGGCATCGCTACCTTCCTGATCCTGATGTTACAGAGTCGCGGACAAAAGCCGCTGGAACTGGTGATTGGCGGGCTGCTGCTGTTTGTCGCCGCCGCCTATATCGTTGAGCTGTTCTTCTCCCAGCCCAAGGTCAGTGAACTGGTGATCGGCATGGCGCTGCCCTCTTTGCCGACCTCAGATGCGGTGTTCCTCGCCGCCGGGGTGCTGGGCGCGACCATTATGCCGCACGTGATCTATCTGCACTCCGCACTGACGCAGGGCAAAAGCAGCGACAGCAAAGGTCAGCGTTACTCGTCGACCAAACTGGACGTGGCGATTGCAATGACCATTGCCGGATTCGTTAACCTGGCGATGATGGCAACCGCAGCCGCGGCCTTCCACTTTAGTGGACACAGTAAAATTGCCGAACTCGATCAGGCCTACCTGACGCTGCAACCGTTACTGGGCGAAGCCGCTGCCATCGTGTTTGGCCTGAGCCTGGTGGCCGCCGGTTTATCGTCGACGGTGGTTGGTACACTGGCGGGACAGGTGGTGATGCAGGGCTTTATCCGTTTCCATATCCCGCTCTGGGTGCGCCGCACGGTGACCATGCTGCCCTCCTTTATTGTCATCTGGGCAGGCTGGGATCCGACCCGTATTCTGGTGATGAGTCAGGTGCTGCTCAGCTTTGGTATTGCGCTGGCATTAATTCCGCTGCTGGCGTTCACCGGCAACCGTGAATTGATGGGCGAAGAGATGGTGAATTCTCGCCTGATGCAGCTGACCGGCTGGATCATTGTGGCGCTGGTGATTACGCTGAATATCTATCTGCTGGTGGGACAAGCGCTGGGACTATGACGGCGGCAGGCAACGAGAAACGCCCGGTTTTGCCGGGCGTTTTGCATTAATGGTGATCGTGTCCATGATGGTCGCGGCCATGGTGATCGTGACGGTCATGATGGTCGCGACGATACTGATGTTCCCAGCGGCGATCCCGATCACGCTGGTGCCAGCGGCGTTCACGTTCCCACTCCTGATGACGCCGCCACTCTTCATGACGCCACCAGCGGCGCTCATTCCAGGAATAGCGATCGTTCCACCAGCGCGGTTCGCGCCAGTGGCCGCCATCCCAGTAGTAGCCACGACGGTCGCGGTCACCCAGTTGCAAAGTCACGCCGGGAGCCAGCGTTATGGAGGCACTGGACGCGTGTGCGGTGTGTATTGCCAGCGGTGATAACATTGCCAGCAAGGCGGCAAACAAAACGGCTCTTTTCATTTTTTTCTCCTCATCAACAGTCTGATGCTGTTGCGGCGCAGCGATTATGCCTGCGTATTGCTGTTGTTACCGCATCATTGTGTCGGAAGATTGTGAGGAAATTGGGGAGAAAACGGGGATTGAGACTATTCTGGCGCAGAAAATGCCCGGCCTGCGCCGGGCGAAAAAAGTTACTGCAGGGCAGCCTCAATTGCGGCTAACTCTGCCTGATCAAACTGACGGCTGGCGAGCATCGCCACTGCATCATCAATCTGGGCGGTTTTGCTGGCCCCGATCAATACTGAGGTCACCCGATCGTCGCGCAATACCCAGGCCAGCGCCATCTGCGCCAGTTTTTGTCCACGCTGCAGGGCAATCTCATTCAGCTTGCGGACTTTTTCCATCTTCTCGTCGGTCAGCTGATTCTCGCTAAGGAATTTACTGCCGCTTGCTACCCGTGAATCCTCCGGAATGCCTTGCAGATAGCGGTCAGTCAGCACGCCGCCCGCCAGCGGTGAAAAGGCGATACAGCCGACCCCCGCGTCACCCAGCGTCTGAATCAGACCCTGCTCCGGAGTACGTTCGAACATTGAATAGCGCGGCTGGTGGATCAGACACGGTGTGCCGAGATCGCGCAGAATGGCAATCGCCTCGGCTGCGCGATCGGCCGGATAATTCGAAATGGCGGCGTATAACGCTTTACCCTGACGCACCACCTGATCCAGTGCGCGCATAGTCTCTTCCAGCGGCGTCTCCGGATCCGGACGGTGATGATAAAAGATATCGACATACTCCAGCCCCATACGCTTCAGGCTTTGATCGAGACTGGCCACCAGATATTTACGCGATCCCCAGTCACCATACGGACCGTCCCACATGGTGTAGCCCGCTTTGGTCGAGATAATCAGTTCATCACGATGAGCACGAAAATCTTCGCGCAGAATACGGCCAAAGTTTTCTTCTGCCGAGCCCGGCGGCGGACCGTAGTTATTGGCTAAGTCGAAGTGGGTTATGCCGTGGTCAAACGCATGACGCAGCAGGGCGCGGCTGTTATCCACCCGGGTGTTGTCACCAAAGTTATGCCACAGGCCAAGTGAGATTGCGGGAAGTTTAATGCCACTGCGGCCGCTACGGCGGTATTCCATCTGCTGATATCGATCGGGACGGGGGAAAGACGACATTCAACGCTCCTGGGTCAAAAACGGGGATTTGTGCCAAAAGGATAGCAGTGTATACGGTTACACTCAGTGACAACGCGCCGCAGATCGCATATTTACAGAGTAATCCGCCGCCGTAACGGCGGCTTGCCAGCCATTGTGGCTGGCACCTGCGACTCTTTTCTCGCCAATTTTGCAGGCTGTCAGATACTTAAGCCGACTCTCCTATAAAAGGAATCTGCTATGTCCGCTTTTACTGTTGGTGACTACCTGTTGGCACGTCTGCAGGAGATTGGCGTGCAGCATCTGTTCGGTGTGCCGGGTGACTACAATCTGCAATTTCTGGATCGGGTTATCGACCATCCGGTAATCCATTGGGTCGGCTGTGCTAACGAGCTGAATGCCGCCTACGCCGCAGACGGTTATGCCCGCTGCCGCGGGTCAGCGGCGCTGCTGACGACGTTTGGCGTGGGCGAACTGAGTGCCATCAACGGCATTGCCGGCAGTTATGCCGAACATCTGCCGGTGATCCACATTGTCGGCGCACCCGCGACCCAGGCCCAGCAGCAGGGTGACTGCGTGCATCATTCACTGGGTGATGGTGATTTTCGTCATTTCATCCGCATGGCCGAAGAGGTGAGTGCCGCAACCGCGCTGTTAACCGCGGAAAATGCCAGCGCGGAGATCGACCGGGTGATTGTCAGCGCGCTACAGATGCGCCAGCCCGGCTATCTGTCGCTGGCGGTGGACGTAGCCGCCTGTGACGCTGAGTCACCAACACAGCCCTTAAACCTGATCCACGCTTCATCACACCAGGTGCGCGAAGCCTTCAGGCAGGCCGCCGAACGGTTGCTGGCACCGGCAGCGCGGGTTTCGTTACTGGCGGACTTTCTGGCATTGCGCTGGCAGCAGCAACCGGCACTGGCCGCGCTGCGCCAGCATCGTGCAATCCCCTGCGCCAGTTTACTGATGGGCAAAGGGGTGCTGGATGAACAGCAACCGGGATTTGTCGGCACCTACGCGGGCGAGGGCAGTGCCGGCCAGGTCCGTGAGCAGATCGAACAGGTCGATGTCACCCTCTGCGTGGGCGTACGCTTTACCGACACCATTACTGCCGGCTTTACCCAACAGTTTGCTGCTGAACGTCTGATTGATCTGCAGTCACACTGCGCCACTGTGGCCGGGGAAACGTTTTCACCGCTATCGATGGCTGACGCGCTCAGCGAACTTGATGGATTATTTGCCCGCTATGGTCAGCAATGGCAGCTCGGGCCGCAAGCGACCGCCGCCGCGCCGGTTGAGGCAGCGGCGACCATCAGCCAGCAGGCTTTCTGGCAGGCGATGCAGGAATTTCTGCAGCCAGGCGATATTATTCTGGCTGAGCAGGGCACCGCGGCCTTTGGTGCGGCAGCATTGCGCTTGCCGACACAGGCGCAGCTACTGGTTCAGCCATTATGGGGATCGATCGGCTATACTCTACCGGCAGCGTTTGGCGCGCAGACCGCCGATCCCGCTCGCCGGGTAATCCTGATTATTGGCGACGGTTCGGCACAGCTAACCATCCAGGAACTGGGGTCAATGTTGCGCGACCAGCAGCAGCCAATCATCTTTCTGCTGAATAATGAAGGATATACGGTTGAGCGGGCCATTCACGGCGCAACACAACGTTACAATGATATTGCCCAGTGGAACTGGACGGCGTTGCCGCAAGCCCTTAGCCTGCACGGCCAGGCACAGAGCTGGCGCATCAGTGAAACGGTCCAGTTACAGGAAGTGATGGCGCGACTTTCTCAACCTCAACGTCTGACGCTGGTTGAGGTGGTGATGCAGAAAGAGGACTTGCCTCCGCTGCTGCGAAAAGTCACTGCCTGCCTGAATCAACGCAACGGTGGATAGATTCAGATAGTTGCCGCTGTGCAGGTCAGGCTATCGCGGTTAGGCTGTAGCGCACCTGAGTAGACGCTCACCAATCGCACCGGTGAGCGTTGTTGTTTTATGGGCAGGATTTTATAGTGTCCTCCAACTCTTTAAGACCCCAAGCGGAGCAACAGAAGAATGACAACCTATGCCTTGGTCGGCGATGTCGGCGGCACCAACGCCCGTCTCGCCCTGTGTGAGGTGGAAAGCGGCAGCATCTCCCAGGCCAAAACATTCTCAACATCAGAGTACGACAGCCTCGAAGCCGTCATCCGCCATTATCTTGATGAACAACAGCAGGATATTAAAGATGGCTGTATTGCCATCGCCTGCCCGATTACCGATGACTGGGTTGAAATGACCAACCACGATTGGGCGTTTTCGACGCGCAAGCTGAAAGAGAACATCGGTTTTGAACACCTGGAAATCATTAACGACTTCACCGCGGTTTCGATGGCGATCCCGATGCTGACTGCCGATAACGTTATTCAGTTCGGCGGCGGCGAGCCGGTTAAAGATAAACCTATCGCTATTTACGGCGCCGGTACCGGGCTGGGCGTCAGCCATCTGGTTCACGTCGATAAGCGCTGGGTGAGCCTGCCGGGCGAGGGCGGTCACGTCGACTTCGCCGCCAACAGCGAAGAAGAAGATCAGATTCTGGAAGTACTGCGCGAAGAGCTGGGCCACGTCTCCGCAGAACGCGTGCTCTCCGGTGCCGGGCTGGTTAACCTCTATCGCGCCATCGTTAAAGTGGATAATCGCGTGCCGGAAAACCTGAAGCCGAAAGATGTCAGTGAACGGGCGCTGGATGACAGCTGCACCGATTGCCGTCGCGCACTTTCGCTGTTCTGCGTCATCATGGGACGCTTCGGCGGCAACCTGGCGCTGAACCTCGGCACCTTTGGTGGCGTTTATATTGCGGGTGGCATCGTGCCACGCTTCCTGGAATTCTTTAAAGCCTCGGGTTTCCGTGCTGCGTTTGAAGATAAAGGCCGTTTCCGCGATTATGTTGCCAGCATCCCGGTTTATATGATCACCCACGATCAGCCTGGCCTGCTGGGTGCCGGTGCGCATCTGCGTCAGACGTTGGGCCGCGAAATCTGATTTGCACCTCATCCGCTATACCGCTTCCCGACCAGGCTGCCGATCAGGCAGATCGGTCGGGAAGTGGGTTTCTGCCATCCCCTGTCGGTAATTACAAACGCATCAGCTGACGAAACAGCTTCACTTTGCTGCGGCTGACCGGCACCTGAAAGTCCAGATCGCGCAGTTTCAGCAGGTAGGTGTTGTTGAACCACGGTTCGATTTCGCGAATCTTATTCAGATTAACGCAGTAAGAGCGATGGCAGCGGAAGAACAGCTGTTCCGGCAGGCGTGAACAGAACTCGCTGATATTCATCGACATCACATAGGCTTCGCGTCGGGTATAGACAAACGTCAGCTTCTCGTGGGCCTCCACGTAGTAAATATCATTCACGTCGGTGACGATGATGCGTTCATCTTTCAGCAGATTTACCGTCTGCGGTGCTGCTGCGACGGCAGGATTGCTGATGGCCTGCTGGCTCTGGGCGGTGGCTTCAAGCTTGTTGAGCATGGTAACAATGCGTGACTCGTGGTAAGGCTTGAGAATATAGTCGAACGCCTCCAGTTCAAACGCCTCGACCGCATGCTCTTTCCACGCGGTAATGAACACAATCAACGGTTTGTGGGCAAACTGATTAATATTCTGTGCCAGCAGCATGCCATCCAGCGAGGGAATATTGATGTCGAGGAAAATCACGTCGACCCGATGCTGCTGCAGATATTTCAGCACGTCGAGACCGTCATCAAAGCAGGCTTCAATCTGGATAGTGCTGTGCTGCTGAATCATCCAGCTCAGCTCCTGCTGGGCTAAAAACTCGTCTTCGACAATAATCGCTTTCATAACAGATTCTCCGCCAGTCGCTGGCCGTTTTTACTCAGCATGAACGCAATCTCGGTGCCGGGCTGATGGCGTACGATAGACAATCCCTGGCCCGATAACAGTTTGACCCGATGATGCACATTCAGCAGGCCGATCTTATTGCCGGGCATCTCGTTGCGGGCAACGCGTGCCATCACCTCATCGCTGATCCCCTGGCCGGTATCGCGCACCGCGATCCGCACCCGATCGCCCAGATCCCGCACGCTTAACGTCACCACGCCTTTGCCCTTACAGGGCTGGATACCGTGCACAATGGCGTTCTCCACCAGCGGCTGAATCAGCAGGCTGGGCAGTAAAAAGTGCAGATCTTCATCGACGTCATAAATCATCGTCAGCTTATCGCCAAAACGCGCCTGCTCAATGGCGATGTAATCTTTCACCTGCCACAGCTCTTTGCGGATGTCGATCAGCTCATCATCATTTAGCTCCAGGTTGTAGCGCAGATAACGCGACAGATTGATCACCAGCTGGCGGGCGGTATCGGGATTGAGGCGGATGGAGGAGGAGATCGCATTCAGCGCATTAAACAGGAAATGAGGATTTATTTTACTTTGCAGCGCGCGCAGTTCCGCTTTATTGGCCATCTCGCGCAGTTGCTCGGCGCGGGAGACTTCAAGCTGGGTGGAGATAATCTGTGACAGCCCAATCGCCATCTCTTTTAGCGAACCGGTTATGCGGTGCGCCCGGCGGTAGTAGATCTTCAGCGTGCCGGTTACCTGGCCTTTTTCCCACAGCGGAATGACGATCATCGAGTGAATATCTTTGGTCCGGTGCGCTTCATCATTGTTTCTGATGATGATTTTACCGCTGGCCAGTGCCTGGGCGGTGGTCGGGCTGATGTCATCATCGCCATGCTGATAGTTCTGTTCGCCATAACCCACGTAGGCGAGGATCTGTTTTTTATTGGTCATCGCCACCGCGTCGGCTTTGATTTCGCGCCGGATAATGTCACAGATATTGCGCAGCGAATCGCTGTTGACCTGACGGAACAGCGGCAGGGTTTTATTGGCAATTTCCAGCGCCAGCTTGGCCTGACGGGCAGCAATCGCCTCTTTTTCGCCTTCTACGCTCTGCACCAGCAGCACAATCAGGCCGATGCTGGAGGCACCGAGGATCATCGGCAGCGCAATTTCCGATACGATTGCCAGCCCGAGTGAGGTCGGGCGCGCCCAGAGGACAATCAGCAGCATGGTCAGGCTTTCACACAGCATGCCGGCGATGATGCCCACCCGCCAGCGATGCTCTTTCAGCACCCGCCGGTTAATGCCGCCCGCCACAAGACCGGCAATGATGCTGGTGATCAGACACGGCACCGAGGTGACGCCGTGAATATCAATCAAAAAGCGGTGGAGACCGGCAATCACGCCGGTGGCGATACCGACCCACGGCCCGAACAGAATGCCGCCCGCCATAACTGCAATCACTCGTACATTCAGCAAAGAACCATCAACCTCCACGCCGGACCAGGTGCTGAACAGGGCAAACAGTGAAAAGATGGCGGTTACGACCGCTTTCTCATAGAGGGTGTGTTCATCTTTTTGCAGCAGCTGGCGAAACAGACGGGTACGCGTCAGGAAAAAAAGACAGATCAGCATCAATGCGGCGCGATCAAACACTGCCAGTAACATCGTGAAGTGGGAGGACACAGGCGACTCATCGGCAAAGGAATGTGGGCCTATGATAAAAAATGTGATCGCGATCCGCTAGCATCCTGGCGATCCGCCATGCCGGTTTATGTTTCAGATCAATGATGGTGATCAAATAAAGAAAAGGGGAAAGCCTGAGTGCTATAAAGGGGAACATTTTCCAGGCTGCCGGGACTGGTCGCCAGCGGGGCAGTTTGCTATGTTGCGCAATAAGTGAGCCAGAGACTGTCGTTAAACCACGCTCATCAGGAGCAGAGCATGCAATTCGTCACCGCCAGATTAGCCCTGAGTAAACTCCAGCCAGAGGACTGGCAACTGTTCCGCGCTGTGCATCGGGACCGCGACACCATGACCTGGGTGAGCGAAATTCCTGATGAGGCGGATATTCGCCAGCGCTTTAATGAGCGACTGGCCCCCTGGCAGGCCAGCAGTTTTCACATGCTCTGCCTGGTGGCGCGCCGGCTCGATACTGGCGAACCGATTGGCCTGTTTGGGTGCAGCCCGGAATGGGAGCCTTACCGCCAGGCGGAAGTGGGCTACATGCTGCTGCATCGCCACTGTGGTCAGGGATTTGGCAGCGAAGCGCTGGCGGCGCTGTGCCAGTTTTTATTTGAGGCCGACTTTCATAAGCTCAAAGCCATGGTGATTGAAGGCAACTGGGCATCGCGGCGCATTCTGGAAAAAAATGGCTTTCAGCTCGAAGGGACGCTACGGGATAATTATCTGCTGAACGGTCGCTGGGTAAACGATTGGCTGCTGGGACGGCTGAATCCGCAAAAATAAAAATATTTTCCGCCACCCTCGACAAAGTTGTTATCGGCACGTTATGTTCTTGAGAGGTCACCGCAGTGACCAGCGTCGCTCGGACGGTCCGGGCGCTCACGTACTCCAGAGGACATCATGGCTGATAACAGCACACCCCGTCGTTTTTCGCGTATCGAACGTCTGCCCCCTTACGTTTTCAACATCACCGCTGAACTGAAAATGGCTGCGCGTCGGCGCGGCGAAGATATTATCGACTTTTCTATGGGCAACCCGGATGGGGCAACGCCGCCGCATATCGTTGAAAAGTTGTGTCAGGTCGCTCAGCGTGACGATACCCACGGTTACTCTACTTCGCGCGGCATTCCTCGCCTGCGTCGGGCAATTTCACGCTGGTACGCCGATCGTTATCAGGTGGAAATTGACCCGGAGTCAGAAGCGATTGTTACCATCGGCTCGAAAGAGGGCCTGGCGCACCTGATGCTGGCGACGCTGGATCATGGCGATACCGTGCTGGTGCCGAACCCAAGCTATCCGATTCATATCTACGGCGCAGTGATTGCCGGGGCTCAGGTCCGTTCGGTGCCGCTGGTGGCGGGAGTCGACTTCTTCAATGAGCTGGAACGTGCCATCCGCGAAAGTTATCCCAAGCCAAAAATGATGATCCTCGGCTTCCCGTCTAATCCGACCGCACAGTGCGTGGAACTGGACTTCTTCGAACGGGTGATAGCGCTGGCGAAGCAGTACAACGTACTGGTGATCCACGATCTGGCCTATGCCGACATCGTTTATGACGGCTGGAAAGCCCCGTCGATTATGCAGGTGCCGGGCGCGCGTGACGTTGCCGTCGAATTCTTTACCCTGTCAAAAAGCTACAACATGGCGGGCTGGCGCATCGGCTTTATGGTCGGTAACAAAGAGCTGGTTGCTGCGCTGGCACGTATCAAAAGTTACCACGACTACGGCACCTTCACGCCGCTGCAGGTGGCGGCTATTGCGGCGCTGGAAGGCGATCAGCAATGCGTGCGCGATATCGCTGAGCAGTATAAACGCCGCCGTGATGTGCTGGTCAAAGGACTGCATGAAGCGGGCTGGATGGTCGACAATCCTAAAGCCTCAATGTACGTCTGGGCGAAAATTCCCGACCATTATGCCCATATGGGATCGCTGGAGTTTGCCAAACATATGCTGCAGGAGGCCAAGGTGTGCGTCTCGCCAGGCATCGGCTTCGGTGATTACGGTGATACGCATGTGCGGTTTGCACTGATTGAAAACAGTGACCGGATTCGTCAGGCAGTGCGGGGGATTAAAGCGATGTTCCGTGCCGATGGCGTGTTGCCGGGCAGCGTAAAAAGTCTGGAAGAAGAGATCTGACAGCCAACTGGGGCGACAAGCTTGTCGCCCCCTGGCGGCACTGTCACGCCATTACTTCAGCAGCAGAACGAAGGTTCCGAACCAAAGTAACGCGAAAAAAGATATTCCCATCAAGGCATATTTCACAAAGCAACTCCTCTGAGCGGTTACGATGATGGCGATCCCAGGCCAGTGCAACGCGAACAGATTTGGAAAAAAGAACGCCGCCTGGATTAACGGTCTGCTCTTTTCCGGGTCGAACTGAATAATTCAGAACAGGATCGAGCGCTAATTTACGCGGAATCCTGCCTAAATGAAATAGGTCCGTTCTGAGATATTGCTCACAAATTTACGGCACTTCAATTTCCGGGATCGCCGACATGCCTACACGTAATTGCGCCAGATGCGGTTGGTTACTCTCCAGCACAATTTTCACCGGCAGACGCTGAACGACTTTAGTGTAGTTGCCTGTGGCATTATCGGGGGAGATAGCCGAAAAAGTAGCGCCGGTGGCGGGCGCAATGCTGTCCACGTGACCGGTAAAGGTCTCGCCCGGTAAGGCGTCGATGTGGATACGCACCCGCTGTCCCGGCCGCACGTCGCTCAGCTGAGTCTCAAGATAATTGGCGGTGATGTAGGTCTGCTGCAGCGGGACTACCGCCAGCAGACGGGTGCCGGCCGAGACGTAGGCACCGGTGCGTACCGAGCGCTGTCCGATCATGCCGGCCACGGGTGCGACGATCCGGGTATAGGAAAGATTCAGCCCGGCCTGATCGACACTGGCTTTCGCCGCAGCCACATCAGCCTCTGCGGAGCGGACCGCCGCCTGCAATACGCCAACCTGTTTTACTGCCGATGCCAGCGCCGCCTGATTCTGGCGTACTGCCGCCAGCGCCGAACGCTGGGTTGAGCTGGCTTTCTGCTGATCGTCAGCAGCAACGGTGCCGCTCTTATACAGTCGGTTATAGCGATCGGCGCTCTGGCCGGCGTACTGCGCTGAGGCCTGGCTGGCGGCCACGCTGGCTTTCTGCTGCTCAATCACCGACTGCTGCTGTTCCAGCTGCGCCTGACTGCTCAGCAGTTTTGCCTCGCTAACCTGCAGGTCGGCTCTGGCGCTCTCCAGCGCCACGCGATAGTCCCGATCGTCGAGCGTGGCCAGCAGTTCTCCGGCCTTAACCTGCTGATTGTCCTGCACCAGCACGGTGTTGATGTAGCCTGACACTTTCGGTGCCACCAGGGTGTAATCGGCATTGACGTAAGCATCGTCGGTGCGGTGATCGTTACGGGTCATCATCGAGCCGATCACCCACGCTATCGCCAGTAAAACCAACAGCAGCAGACTCAGCAGCACTGTTTTTCTCATTATTAAAGTACGCATATTCAGTTATTCCGGGATGGGGGTTGAATCAGGGTTTGAGGCGGCCAGACGCGTTTAGGCAGGATGGCGGTCAGTAATAACAGGCAGCCAGCAAAGCCGATCAGCATCAGCCAGCTGTCGCTCAGGCTCAGTACCGTCGCCTGATGTTTCACCAGCGTGGCAAAACCGCTGATATTTTCACTGGCGCTGATGCTGCCGTCCGGCAGTAACGGCTGACTGCTACTGGCCTGACTGCTGCTGGATGCGGTCATCAGCCACGGACGACTGGCTGCCTGGTTAATTAAAATATTGGAGTGAAACTGCTCGCGGTGGCTGAGGAATACTTCAACCAGCGTCGAGGCGGCGATGCTGGAAAAACCGCGCACCGTGTTAAACATCGCTGAGGCGAACGGGCCTTCTGGCGGCGCGACAACGCTGGTGGCACTCATCAGAATCGGCACAATCACCATCGGTTGACCGAATGCCTGTAAAACTTGCAGCAGCCAGAAGTTTTGTCGCGCCCAGTCACTGGTGACCTGCATACCCAGCAAGCAGGACGTCACCAGCAGACCCACTCCCGCTGCCAGCATCCAGCGGCAGTCGATCCAGCGGATATTCAGCAACGCCGCTACCAGTGGCGCTATAAGCAGTTGCGGCAGGCCAACCGTCAGCGCCAGCGGAGCAAACTGCAGGGTACGAAAGCCCTCAACCTGGGCAAAGTAGGCGGAAGGCAGCGCCGAGCCTGACAGCGAAAGGGTCAGTATGCAGGCCAGCGCCAGCAGGCCATGCGCCAGGTTATGACGTTTCAGCATCTGCAACTTAAACAGCGGCAGCGGGTGAAACCACTCGTTAATCAGAAATACCAGCAGCAGCGGCAGTGCGGTCAGCAGCATCCCGACGATCAGCGGGGAGTTGAGCCAGTCGAGGCGTTCGCCCTGGGTCAGCACCAGCACCAGCAGGGCGATAGCACTGCAGCCGGTGGCCATGCCAAACAGATCGATCTGCTGGAAACGTTCGGGACGCAGCGGGTCCTGCGGCAGACCCCAGCCAATCAGAAGCATGGCGATCAGCATGCCCGGCACCACCTGCCAGAACACCATCATCCAGCTGACGTGATCGGTCCATAATGATGCCAGGGACGCCGCCATGTTCGGGCCAAAGGTGGCGGTCAGTGCATATCCGGCCAGGCCAAACAGTTTAATCGGCGGCGGTAAAAAGCGCAGAGCAACGGTCATCAGCATCGGCGGCAGCGCGCCGCCAAACAGTCCCTGCAGCACCCGCAGGCCAATAAACAGCGTCGGATCTGGCACCAGCGGCAGCAGGATCCCGGTCAGCATAAAGCCCGCCGACACGCCGAGCGCAAAGCGCCGCAGCGATAACGTGACGGCGAACCATGGCGCGATCATCATCGCCGCTACTTCTGCCGCCTGATAGGCGGAAATAATCCAGCTACCCTGATCGTAACTGATACCGATCGCAGCACGGATATCGGCCAGAGCGATATCACTGACGCGATCGTTCAGCCCTGATGTCAGGGCGGCGATCAACACGCCGACTAACCCCAGCGCCAGGCGCAGCGTAAATGGGTGAGGGGCCGGCACGGTGGCTGGCTTAGCATTCATAGCAGGTGATCTCGTTATTTTGATGCAGTGTATTGCAATGTGATACAGGTCGTCATATTACATCCCGGTATGGTGTATTGCAATGTGGTACAGGCTGTAAAAAGTGCGCCGATCGCGCTACAGTAGGGCAGCTTAAAAAGGACGACGCTATGGCACATCAACCCTCCAGCCGTGAGGATGAAAAAACGGGCGGTATCCAGGTTATCGCACGTGCGGCAAAAATTCTGAATGCGCTGGGCGAACAGCCGGGCGGCATGAGCCTGGGTGAGATCGCGCAGGCAGTCGATCTGCCTCGCTCCACCGTGCAGCGGATTGTCGCCGCACTCGACAGTGCAGAACTGGTGCGCAGCAGCGGTGCCGGTGGCCTGCGGCTTGGCCCGGCGTTGCTGAAGCTGATCTCCAGCGTGCACACCGACGTGGTCGATCTGGTCCGGCCGCTGCTGGAGAAACTCTCTGCCGATACCAATGAAACCGTCTCGCTGGCGCGCGCCAGCGGTACTCAGCTGGCTATTGTTCACTGTGTGATCGCCTCGCGTGAGCTGCGCGTGGTGCCGCACATGGGACTCAACCTGCCGCTCTACAGCACCTCCGGCGGACGAGCGCTGCTGGCGTTAGAGTGCGATAAAGACGTTCGGGTGATTGTCGGCGAAGCCTGGCGGGAGTTAACCGAGATGACGGTCAAAACCCTGCCGCAGCTGCTGCAACTGATCAATGAAGTGCGCGAAACCGGCATTGCCGTCGATCGCGGTGAAACGCTGGAAGGCATCTCGACCATGGCGTTTGCCCTCGATACGCTGTTTGGCCGCTTCTCTGTCTCTTTGCTGGTGCCCTCTGCACGCTTCCACCGACACGAAGATCGTTTTCGTGATGAAATGCTGAAGTGTAAAGACGCGCTGGTGCGTGAAATTGGCAAAATCGCCGCTGTAGAAGGATAAGCACTCGATGAAAACCCTGTTGATGGCCATTGATCATTCGCCGGTAACCGAAAAAGTGGTTGCGCTGACCATTGAAGAGGCGCTGGCACACCACGCAGAAGTGGTGGTGCTGTGCTGCGTCGATCCGGCGTACTCTTCCTGTAATCAACCGATGGAAATTGATGCCGGTGAAGATCCGGCCGATTTTGTCGCGGCGCAGGATGAGCAGAACACGGCGGAACTGGTGGTGCGCCATGCTCTGGCACCGCTGCTGCGGGCCGGCATTAATGCGCGCGGTATGATTCTGGCCGGTGAAGCAGCCGACACGATTATTGCGCAATCACTCCAGCTCAAGGCCAGCATGATTATCATGGGACGCCGCCATCTCTCTTCTTTTAACCGACTGTTAAAAGGCTCGGTCAGCGCGGCGGTGATTGAGCGTGCTCACTGTCCGGTGCTGATTGATGTGCGTAAGGATTAATACCATAGCATGACCTCTCTGCTGGTTATTACGCTGGCCGCCTTTGTGCTGCTGGCGTTGATTATTATTGTGCTGATTAAAACCACCCGATTGCGACTGTGGCAGGGGCTAATCCTTTTTCTGCTGCCGCTGGTGGCGGCTAATCTGCTATGGTTCAGCTGGGCCGTGCCGCAGCAGCAGCAGGCCCGGCAGCATGATCAGGCGGCCAGTTACCTGGCACAGACGCCCGGATATCGGGTACTGCAAACCCAGGAACCGGCATTGTGGCAGCTGCTGACGCAGGAACTGACGCGCCGGGTCCGCGCGGGTGAGCCGGTTGAACAGGCGACGGGCGAACTGCGCGGCTGGCTGCTTGATGTGATTAATCAGCGGCTGATGCGGGGAACCGATGCGGCGGTGGTGAATTACATTGGCGTATCAGTAGAGGAGATGCAGGCGCTCAATGCCCGCGATCCTGGCCTGTGCTTCCGTTTTCTCTATCCGCAGGTCAGCGGCGGCGTCAATTTAGTGAAAATCCTGCCGCCGTCGCTTAATCACAAAGAGGCCGAGGCGATGGAGCAATTACTGCTTAACAGCGCACCTCAGCAGCAGCCAATGGACAGCGTGCTGGCGCAGCGCGATCTGAAACAGGTGGTTGCGCAGCTTTATCAGCGCTGGGGCGATAAGCTGCAGCAGCTGAATATGCCAGCCGATACCGCCGTTGATCGCTCATCGATGTGCGCCATGTCGATCGATCTCTACAGCGCGATTCTCGCATTACCTGACAAGCGCGCGGCCAACCTGTTACGTAGAATGTTTGCGGTTTCCGGTTAGTTACCGACGTAAAAAAGCCCGCGTAGCGCGGGCACAAAGGTCAGGATTACGTTCTTATTTTGGCTATTACCTGGTGTGGTGCAGACTTCGTTTTGTCTGAATGCATCATGTCATGCTCACTATGATAGCGATAGCCGTTTAATCGAATCGCATTAATCGGTAAAAGCTTGTAAAGTTTTGGTTTTCGCGCATTAGTCTTATGGATGCGCGAGGTGCTGCGATTTACACTGCGCAGCACTGTGAGGATAAATAAATGAAAAAACAGATTATTGGCGCGCTGGCGCTTATTTTGCTGAGCGGTTGTACCGCCAGTAAACCCGGGGCATTTGAACGTATTGACGAAGATGCCAGCTCAAATACTGTCCAGTACCGGTTTGACCCGTTAAAAGTCAATCGGGATGCGATGGAAATTGACCTGGCAAATTACTGTAATAAGAAAGGATTCGATAAAGTGGAATCGCTACCTGCCCAGGACAGTCATATTCCTGGGCTAAAGAAAGCCTGGTTCCAGTGTAATTATGCGGTCAAAAGCTAAATAAAATGGGCGGGATAATTATCCCGCCCTTAATTTTTCTATTTTTATATTATGCTGTGTGACGTCTTTGCCCGTTAGCGGTGATGATGTCCGCCATGATACCCACCGTGATAGCCTCCATGATACCCGCCGCCCCCGTGATGCCAGCCATTGTCGTGACGAGGTTCGATAATACAGCCGCTTAATAATGTTATCAGCCCAACTACCGACGCGACTTTAATTAATCTTTTCATAGGAAACGTCTCCTCTTTTCCAATGACTACGACATTACGCTGGAAAAGTGGAGTGAAGATGCAGGAAATGTAGAGTTATTTATGCAGATATTACTGAATATTTCTGTTTGCAGAAAATGACGTCTCAAAAAGAGAAGGAAATAAGAAAGGGCTGAATAGCGATTATTCTCAGCGAGAATAATCTTAAAAGCAAGCGAAAATAATTCTCATTTAAAATAAATTATAGCTACATTATTAGCAGACGTTTTCAACAGGAGAGAAACATGGCGCATGAAGTGAAAAATGTACTGGCGTTGCAGGCGGAACTGGGTGAATGCCCGCTCTGGTCAACAGAGGAGCAGGTGCTGTGGTGCGTCGATATTCTGGCACCGGCGATCCACCGTTTTGACCCGGTCAGTGGCGAACTGCAGACGTTTCCCCAGCCTGAAGAGGTGGGCTGTATCGGCTTACGTGAACAGGGCGGCCTGATTGCCGCCTTGCGCAGCGGCGTCTGGCTGTTGGATGCGCAAGGTAAACCGCAACAGAAGGTGGCGGATAATCCAGGTGAAGCCGCGTGCAGTCGCTTTAATGATGGCCGTGTCGATCCCTGGGGCAATTTCTGGTGTGGCAGCCTGTGGGAACCGCAGGATAAAAACGGCGGACTGTTATGCCGGGTTACGCCGGAACTGACGCTGGAAGTCAAAGCGCGGGACATCAAAATCTCTAATGGCGTGGCGTTCTCTCCCGATGGTCGCTGGATGTATCACAGCGACACGCCCAACGAGGTGCTCTATCGCTATCCGTTAGATAGCCAGGGTGAACCGGGCGAGCGCAGCGTTTTCCGCCGCTTCGATGCCGCCGGCGGCTTACCGGATGGCGCCGCGGTCGACAGTGAGGGCTATTACTGGTCAGCCCAGTTCGACGGCGGGCGGGTGGTGCGTATTGATCCGCAAAGCGGCGAAATTGTGGATGAGATCCTGCTGCCGGTGAAATGGCCTACCATGGTGGCGTTTGGCGGGGCGGATCTGAAAACCCTGTTTATCACCAGTTCGCGTGAAGATCGCACCGAAGAAGAACTGGCACGCTATCCTGAGTCAGGCGATATTTTTGCGGTTGAGGTCGACGTGGCGGGCATCGCAGAGCCGCATTTCCGCGGCTGATCCGAAAGGGCCGCGTGGACGCGGCCCGTAAACATTAGTGGCGCTGCAACACCGCTTTACCCGTCACAGGCTGATGCGGTAAGCGAATGGTCAATGACAGTAACAGTGAGATCACCAGCAGGGTCATAATCAGGCTGAAGGTGACGGTAAAGCCGCCAAACAGCGACGCCACCAGTGAGCCCATTACGCTGCCAATACCAAAGCCGAGATAGAGCAGGCCATAGTTTTTGGTCAGGTTGTTAAGGCCAAAAAAGTCACTGACCAGCGAGGGAAATACGGTAATGGTGCCGCCGAAACTGAAGGCGATGCAGGCTAACGACAGGAAGAAGGTCGTTTCATTCATGTGGGTAAACAGCAGTACGCTCATTCCCGCCAGCGAAACTACCTGCGCCAGCGAAATCACCCGGATACGCAACATCCTGTCAGATAAGATACCCAGCACCAGACGCCCGCTCAGGTTAGCAATGGCAATCACCGTAACGGCATTGGCAGCAGTCTGCGTGCTCAGATGTACCAGCCCTTCACCGATATCCTTCGCCACGCCAATCACATACAAACCGCTCATGCAGGCAGTCAGGAACATCAGCGCCAGCATCCAGTACTGTGGCAAACGTACCGACTGGGCCAGCGTGTAATCGCGTGCCTGCTGCTGGCTGGCGCTGGCGGCACTTTGTGGCTGGGCATCACGCATCAGCAGGGCTCCGAGTATGATCATCGTCATCGCCAGCACGCCCCAGATAATAAAGGTCTGTTCCAGACCGACACGGGTCAGCAGCGCGCCGCAGATAAATTTGAAGCCAAGACTGCCAAGTCCGTATGCACCAATTGCGCAGGCCGAAATCATACCTTTGCGCTCCGGGAACCACTTCACACAGTTCGACAGCGTCATCAGATAACCGGCGCCATCAGCCAGACCGACCAGCAGGCCAGCGCTGAGGTAGAGCATCATCAGGTTGTCTGCATGGGCGGTCAGCCAGAATCCTGATGCCATCAAGATACCGGCACCGATAGTGACGCGGCGTACACCAAAACGCTCCTGCAATTTTCCCGCCAGCGACGAGGCGATAGCCAGGCCTAAACTCAGCAGGCCAAACGAAAACGCCACCTGACTGATCGAGGCATCCAGCTTTTGCGACAGCTGGCCGTTGAATAAACTCCATGTATAAACCGATCCCAGTGCGAACTGGGTAATCACCGTTCCGATCAGTGTGAGCCAGCGGGTGCGCTGGTGCGAAGCCTGTTGAGTCTGGTTCATGATTTTCTCTCCCGTCCGGGAATCTGGAAACTGCGGACAGAATAGGGCAGCCTTACGCGCGCGTGGCGAACAACGGCATGAACGGAAGCAGGCGCGGCATGAAATGCCGCTGAGAGGGTATGAACGGCCTCCGCTGCAAGATAACCAAAGCGGCAGTTTAATAAGTAAGGGTAAGTAGCCGTAAGATAATGTTTCACTCAGGCGATTATGCCTGCAGCTTTCCAGATTTTTTGCCAGGCTAAGGGTTCACTTATCAGGAGGAAATATGAAAGACCGGACATATGAATCCATCACCAGTGAGGATGAAGTTTGCTGCATTATCGGTCAGGCAGTGATTGAACTGAGTGCTGAACAACAGCCTGTGACCAAATCGACGCTGGCGCTCAAACTGCTGTCGATGGCCGATCGCGATAGTGACGATGAGCGTGTTCTGCTCTACTGGATTGCACGTAAGGCAATCAACCAACCGCAAAAACTCATTCAACAGCAGCAATGGGCATGACGCTCATCCGGACGTGGGCCACAGCCCGCCTCCTCGTCAGACGATAGCCCGGCGACGGCTTGCCGGCCAGCGGGCAAACATCACCAGGTTGCCCAGCAAAATCATGACAAGGCCAGGGATGGCGCTGGCATGCCACTGATACCCCTCGTAACGGGTAGAGAAAGCCAGCGCAACCAGCGGAAACAGCACCGTGGTATAGGCGGCCCGGCTGGCACCGATGCGGCCCACCAACGTGAAGTAGGCGCCAAAACCGATCACCGACCCAACTATCGCCAGATAGCTCAATGCCGCCAGCCATTGCCCGTTCCAGGTAGGGTAGAGTGAAACGCCCTGCAGCAGTGACACCAGCGCCATCAGCAGCGCACCATACAACATGCCATAACTGTTGGTGGTCAGCACATCGCATTGCCGCCGTTGATGGCGCTGACTGATCATATTGCCGAACGAAAAGCCCAGCGTGCCGAGCGCGCTCAATCCCATTCCCCACAACAATTCACCAGATGCCTGGGTTTCACGCAGGTCATGCCAGAACAGCGCCACGATGCCTGCCATACCCAGCAACACCGCCGGAATCAGACGCGGCGAAGGGCGCTGGCCGAAGAAAATCCAGCTATTGATGGCGTTATACATCACGGCCATGGAAAAAATGACCGACTCAAGCCCGCTACTGATATACCCGGACGCGTAATAGAAGCAGACAAAGTTGAAGCCAAACACACAGCCGCCCTGCAGCAGGCAGAACAGATGATCGTGCAGGCTCAGGCGATGCAGGCGCTTCACCGCTTTAAGCAGCAGTAACATCACCACTGAAGCCAGTAAAAAGCGCCAGAACACGGCAACGGTCACCGCACTGGTGCCAACCGACTGTTGCGCATAAATGGCAATCCAGGTGGTGCCCCAGATCAGCACCACCGAGAGATATAAAAACAGATTCATCGTCGCGTTCCTTACCCTAAAGCCCGCAGTGTGCAGCTTTAGCGCAGGCGGCGCTTGCATCAGGCTGCGGCAGATTTGCAAAATCTTGCGCATTTTTATGATGCGTCCCGATGTGGTCTGTTCTCTGTCCCGTCAGATCCGTAAACTGGCACTCTGTTCCCCTGAAGCTGATACCCGGATGCGTACTTACCAGACGTTTGAAACCCTGCAACGCCATAAAGCGCAGCTGCGCGATCGGGTGGAGCTGCGAAATGGTCTGCAACTGGCGGCCTGGTTTAACAGCGGCGATCGCGTCACGACGCTCAGCGATCACCATACGCTGAGTCTGTATGTGGAAGGGGGCTACGATACCTGGCATAAAACCGCGCAGGGCTGGCGTAATGGCGGCGGACCGGATCGTTTCTGTCTGATGCCGGCGGGGATAGAATCGACCTGGGATCTGCGTGCCGATCTCGCCTTTGTTCACCTTTACTGCAGCGAGCCCCAGCTGCGCCAGCTGGCTGAGCAGGTATGGGATCGCAGTCCGGCGAAGCTAAATCTGCACGAGAAAATCTTCTCTGCCGACCCGCGCATTACCCAGCTCTATCGGCATTTTTTGCTGAGCTGCGACTGGCAACAGCCTGCAAGCCAGCTCACGCTGAGCAGTGCGACAACGTTATTACTGACTCATCTGCTGCAGGAATATAGCGAAGTACAGTGGCAACTGCCTCAGGTGCGGGGCGGGCTGGCGCCTGCCGTATTGCGTCGGGTTCTTGAATTTATCGATGCGCATCTCGATCAGCCGTTAACGCTGGCCGATCTGGCGAGCGAAGCGGCACTGAGTGAGTATCACTTTGCCCGTATGTTTCGTCACTCAGCGGGTGAGGCCCCTCATCAGTTTGTGATGCGACGCCGTATGCTGCGTGCCCGGATGCTGTTGACGCAGCCAGCATTAACCCTTACTGACATCGCGTTGCAGTGCGGTTTTCACTCTTCCAGCCACTTCAGCCACCGTTTTCGTCAGGTACACGGCGTTACGCCCTCGGCTTACCGCAAGGCAAAGCCTCATCAGCCGGATTGATAGACGCCGCGTTTTGCGGCAATAACCGCAGACTGCGATAACGTTACAACGCGCTTAGCGACTGGCCGTTGTGGTGCAACGTCTGGTGGCGGCCAGACAACAAAAACCTCGCCGAAGCGAGGTGGTTTTCAGCGACAGGTCGTTACTGAAGAGTGAACTGCCATGAGCCCATTGGCTTGCGCACCAGCGTCATGGTTTTTTCCTCGCCATCAATCACCACATAATACTGTTCATTTATTTTGAGGCCTCTGGGAAAGGATTCATTGCCCTCATAGCGTATGGTGATTTTATTGCCGAACACCTCTGCATCAGCCTGCTGACCAAACTGGGGCAGGGTAATTTTCTTTTTCACACCTTTGGTCCTCGTTTTGATAAATCGGGGTCAAAACTCATCTGATTTTACTCATTCTACGCTGCGGATTTGTTGTCAGCACACCGCTTCACCGCTCTGAGCATCCTCTCCTGATCCAGCATGACTGCGGTCAGCCGCTTTTTCAATCTGACAGTCTCTTATTCGGGTCATCTCTGCCGCCAAAGTTTAGCATCACTTCAGCGTGCGCCGGATGCCAGCCTTCGGCTCAATAAGAGACGACGAGCAGTTACATTTCCCTCTCTTTATGCACAAAAATAATATTAAGCAATGTTTAAGTAAAAACAAAAAATCCACTTTCAACACAATGGTGAACATTTCGTTTACCGGCCTACGACCCGGCTCTCATATTTACATAAAAAGCAGAGGATCACATTCCACAGGAAAGTGATGAGGCTTTATACGATTTTAAACGGCGAGTTACATTGATCAATTAGCGCACACCCTTATCTCATGGGGTTTGTAGAGTATGTCTTGAGAAAATTCTTATAAATCAATTTGATGATCTATTGTTGTTAAACTTGCATCTTGTAAACTTTAGTTACATCTTTTCATTTCCAATCACACAACCAATGTTTCTAAACTTCGTCAATGAGCACTTATCTGAAATTTTAAATTTTCAGAGAAAGGCTTAAAAACAGGTGTCATGCTCGCTGATGAATGGAATCTGCCCGATTACAGACTCGTGTTTTCGGGTAGCGTGAATGGGGAAGTGGTTGTTTAAAGGTAAGTCTTTCTTATTAATTTTTCAGTGGCATTAACCGCTTCTATTACTCCATAGAACAGGGGCAGCCATGTCTAACTCCTATCAGTCCGAGATCCCTAAGGCCCGCGTTAACATCCAGCTCAGCCTGCATACCGGCGGCGCACAGAAAAAAATCGAACTCCCGCTCAAGCTGATGGTAATCGGCGATTACAGCAATGGCGCAGAGCAACGTCCGGTGTCGGAACGTGAGACCGTCAGCGTCAATAAAAACAACTTCGACAGCGTAATGACAGGATTCTTGCCTGCCGTTCATCTGTCAGTCGAAAACACCCTGGCCGGCGATGGCAGCGAAGAAAGTGTCAGCCTTTCCTTCAGTGAGATGAAAGATTTCGAGCCAGAACAGATTGCGCGTCAAATCCCGCAACTCCGGGCCATGCTCGCCATGCGCAATCTGCTCCGTGACCTCAAAGCTAACCTGCTGGACAACGTGACCTTCCGTAAAGAGCTGGAAAAAATCCTGCTCGACCCGGCGCTCAGCGCTGAATTGCGCGGTGAGTTATCTGCTCTGGCACCGAAACAGCCGTAACGGTCCCGATGATTTAACGGATTAATGAAGGAAATGCTGATGTCTGTAAAAAATGAGAATGCCGCGGGTAGCGAAAGCATCGTGCTGGAACGTCCGGAAGCCGGGGGCGTGTATGCCTCCTTGTTTGAAAAAATCAACCTGAACCCGGTCTCTGAACTGAGCGCCCTGGATATCTGGCAGGACAGCCAGGCGATGTCTGATGCCACCGCTGATGAGCGACTGACCGCCGGAATGCAGGTTTTCCTTGAGTGCCTGACTAAATCGGGTTCAAAAGTTGAAAAGCTGGATAAAACGCTGATTGACCATCATATCGCCGAGCTTGATTACCAGATCAGCCGCCAGCTGGATGCGGTGATGCATCATGAGGAATTTCAGAAAACAGAAAGTACCTGGCGTGGGCTGAAGTCGCTGGTGGACAAAACTGACTTCCGTCAGAACGTCAAAATTGAGTTACTTGACCTGTCTAAAGAGGATATGCGTCAGGATTTTGAAGACGCGCCGGAGATTATTCAGAGCGGATTATACCAGCATACCTATACCGCAGAGTACGACAGCCCGGGTGGCGAGCCGATTGCCGCGCTGATTTCTGCCTTTGAATTTGATGCCTCGGCGCAGGATATCGCCCTGCTGCGCAACATCTCGAAGGTGTCCGCAGCGGCACATATGCCGTTTATCGGCTCTGCCGGCCCGCAGTTCTTCCTGAAAAGCTCGATGGAAGAGGTGGCGGCGATTAAAGATATTGGCAACTACTTTGACCGGGCAGAATACATCAAATGGAAATCTTTCCGTGAAACGGACGACAGCCGCTATATCGGGCTGGTGATGCCACGCGTGCTGGGGCGCCTGCCTTACGGACCTGATACCGTGCCGGTGCGCAGCTTCAATTACATTGAGGAAGTAAAGGGGCCGGATCACGATAAATACCTGTGGACCAATGCTTCGTTTGCTTTTGCTGCCAACATGGTGAAAAGCTTCATCAACAACGGCTGGTGTGTGCAAATCCGGGGTCCGCAGGCCGGCGGCGCTGTGCAGGATCTGCCTATCCATCTGTACGATCTCGGCACCGGTAATCAGGTGAAGATCCCCTCTGAAGTGATGATTCCGGAAACCCGTGAATTTGAGTTCGCCAACCTTGGTTTCATCCCGCTGTCCTACTACAAAAACCGCGATTACGCCTGCTTCTTCTCTGCCAACTCCACCCAAAAGCCGGCGTTGTACGACACGGCAGATGCGACGGCCAACAGCCGCATCAACGCCCGTCTGCCCTATATCTTCCTGCTGTCACGTATCGCGCACTATCTGAAGCTCATTCAGCGCGAAAACATCGGCACCACCAAGGATCGCCGTTTACTCGAGCTGGAGCTCAATACCTGGGTGCGCAGTCTGGTGACTGAAATGACCGATCCGGGCGACGAGTTGCAGGCGTCACACCCGCTGCGTGATGCAAAAGTAGTGGTTGAAGATATCGAGGACAACCCCGGCTTCTTCCGCGTAAAACTGTTCGCCGTGCCGCATTTCCAGGTGGAAGGCATGGACGTCAATCTGTCGCTGGTTTCTCAGATGCCGAAAGCCAAATCGTAAGCTAAGGCAGGAAGCTAATGAAAACGGAACAACCATTATGGGGCAGGGGCCAGATGGTCTCTCCCCAGCACTTCCAGCAACAGGCTGCCTATGCGGCCTGGTCTGTGGAATGTATCGCCCGACTGGGTTTATCACAGCCCTGGGGAGTGATAAATGTCGCTTTCGAACCGGAAGCACTAAAATTGGGCCGTCTGCAGGCTCGTCATCTGCATGTCCGTTTTCAGGACGGTACGCTGATTGATACTGACAATGCCGACGAGCTGCCACCGGTACTGTCGCTTGAAAGCGCTTCACATGAGGAGCGGGTGGTTCTGGCTCTTCCGCTGCTGCGATCGAATGGCGGTAACTGCCTCAAACCTGATGAGGTGGCCGAGCGTCCTGTTCGTTATCGCCAGCGCTGGCGGGATGTCCGCAATGCCTTTGGAGACGACACCCGCCAGATTGCGGTGATGCAGCCAGAGCTGACTCTGCGTTTCGCCCATCAGAACAACAGCGATTACCTGACCTGTCCGGTCGCTCGTCTGCAGCAGGATTCACAGGGGAACTGGGAACCCGATGAAACCTGGCTTCCGCCACTGCTGACTCTGCAGGGCAGCCGCTGGCTGGTGACACAGCTGGAACAGCTGATGACGCAACTGCGCGCTCGTCTGAGTCGGCTGATGGATATGCGCCGGGAAAGTAACGAGCGCATGGCCGATTTTGCCGTGGCTGATGTGTCTCTGTTCTGGCTGCTCAATGCCCTGAACAGTGCGGAGCCGGTGCTGGGACAGTTTCAGCGCCACCTGCAAAGCCCGCCTGAACGTCTTTATCCTGAGCTGGCCCGGCTGGCTGGCAGCCTGCTGACCTTCTCGCTGGAGCACCAGGTGAGCGCCATCCCGGTCTGGCAGCATGAGAAGTTGAATAACGTCTTCCCGCCGCTGTTTGATCTACTGGGCGACCTGCTGGAAGCCAGCCTGCCATCGCGAGTGGTGGCGATTCAGCTCGAGCATGATGCCCGACTTCACTTCTGGCAGGCTCGTCTGCATGACCCACGCCTGCGCGAAGGGGCGGATTACTACCTCTCCGTGCGATCGCCGTTGCCCGTGGCGCAGTTGCAGGAGCAGTTCCCGCGTCAGTGCAAGGCCGGTAGTCCCGATCATGTCAGGAGTATCGTTAATTCATCGCGGGTGGGTGTACCTCTGACGCCGCTGCGCCATGTGCCGGCAGCGATTCCACTGCGTCTGGAAAACCAGTATTTCAGCCTTGATGCCTCTCATCCACTGGCCACCGAAATGCTCCAGGGTGGCACCTGCATGTTTTACGTTCCTGGAATGCTCGGCGAGCCTGAACTTGAACTCTTTGCGGTACTGAGAACATGAGTGCATCTCAAGGCAGTACTGCCGCATCTGTTGATATCGATATGCTGCTTCAGGACACCTTACTGCAGGTGATCAGTCTGCGTAACGGCCCGGAGTTTCAGGACGGTGAAGGCCGGATGTTGTGGGATCGCTGTATTGCTGATGTGGAGCGCGTGCAGCGTGAGCTTAAAGCGAGTGAACTCGATGAAGCCAGTTGTCAGCATATTCTCACAGCACAGTGTGCGCTGATCGATGAGGTGGTCAAAGGTCGCGGTGTGGAGGATGACGCCTGTGTGCAGTGGTATGACATTCCGCTGCAGGGGTATTTCCTCGGCACTATGGACGCTGGCGACACACTGTGCGATCGGATGCGTGATGTGCTACGTGAACCGGTTCCTGACCACGCTGTTGTGACCTGCTTCCAGCGAGTCATGATGGTGGGATTCCTCGGTAGTTTCCGCTCGCTGAACGACCCGGAACGCCAGAAACTCGTCAACATACTCAGTGAACATGTCACGCCATACAGCTATCCGCAAACGCATCCGGTACTGGCGGAAAGCCGTGCCGGACGAGGAATGGGAGGCTGGCTGGCGTCATGGCCCATTCGTATTGGCCTGAGCGTGGTGGTGATCGCCGCGCTCTGGTGGGCACTGGATCACTGGCTGGATCAGACGCTACTGACCCTGTTGCCGGGGGCCGTGAAATGAGCCCAGCACAGCAGCGCGGGCTTGCGATGTGGGCCGCCCTGCTGAGTACAGTGGTCTGCCTGGGTTTTGTGCCGGTATCCCGACTGGTTTCTGTGCTCATTCTGGTGGCGCTATTGGGGCTTATCCTGGCGTTCTGGTATGTCAAAAGTCGTCGTGCTGAGCACGATGACACCCTGCCTCTGGATGATCTACCTGAAGCCACTTACCGTCAGCCGGTGGTGCTGGTCTGTGGCGATCTGCCGCAGGTCTGGCCTCATCAGTCACGGGTGCTCACGGTCACGCAGGGGTGCTGGATTCGCGTGGAGGACCCTCAGAATCTGGAGCAGGCAGCTCGTCAGGTCCTGCGGCTGCGTCCTGACTGGGGACCTCAGTTGTCGGTGATGGTCAGTGTTTGCCCGCAGAAGCACGCTGACAGCGAGCGACTTTCCCGTTGCCTGCTGACCCTGCGCTGGCAAATCAGCCAGCTGCGTAAGCAAACCGGACACTCCGTGCCGCTGGTTCTGAACGGTCAGATCGGTAGCGCGATGACAAATGACCTGCTCTGGCAGGCGGCTATGACGGGTGAAGGCGTCAGGGTCTGGCGTGAGTCTTCAGCACCGAACTCAATTGCCGCATGGGTCACCACCGGCGGTGCACCAGCGATGCAGCAACAGGTGCTGATCAACAGCCTGATGAGCTGGTTCCATCAGCACGTCAAAGCCGTCTTTATGGATGAGAATCCCGATATTCCGGTCATCGCACCCACGGCGGTGCTGTGGGGAATAGGCCCGATTCTTGCCGGAAGTCTGGCAGCATCGGCCTGGACAGCATGGTTGTCCCGCCACACCGCCCTGCAACAGGTGGCTGGCTGGCAGCCGGTGGGCACGGACAGGACGGTGAACGCCCCATTCCCGGATTTTATCCTGCCGCTGCTGCCGGCAGGGCGGGGGTTAACTTCTCAAGGCCGCACCTGGCGTTATGCGTTCGGGATTTTCACGCTGGCGGCCATTGCCGCGCTGCTCAGCAGTGGCTGGAACAATCGCCAACTGCTGCAGCGTGTGAGCTTCGATATTGCTCGCTATCACCGCATACCGATGAAGGATTTCGGACCTAAAGCCGACGCCGTTGCCGTCTTACGTGACGATGCGGCTCTGCTGGATGACTGGGCGCGCAATGGCGTACCGGCCCGGCTTAGCCTGGGTTTGTATCAGGGCGAGCGTCTGCGATTGCCGGTGCTGGATGCGATCCGCTCGTATGTGCCTCCACCTCCACCCCCGCCGCCTGAACCACAGCCGGAACCCAAACCGGTACCGAAAATTGTACAGCTCGACAGTATGTCGCTGTTCGATTCCGGCAAATCGGTGCTGAAAGCGGGCTCCACCAAAATGCTGGTGAATTCACTGGTCGGCATCAAAGCGAAGCCGGGCTGGCTGATTGTCGTGTCTGGCCATACCGATAACACCGGCAATCCGCAACTCAATCAGACGCTGTCTCTGAACCGTGCCGAAGCGGTACGCAACTGGATGCGCGACACCGGCGACGTGCCGGAAAGCTGTTTTGCAGTGCAGGGCTATGGCGAAAGTCGTCCTGTCGCAACCAACGACACCACGGGCGGGCGTGCGCTCAACCGCCGTGTCGAGATCAGTCTGGTACCGCAGGCCAATGCCTGTCAGATACCCGACAAACACCCGGCACCATCTCAGGATGATGGTGCATCACAACACAATGGAGAGTAATTCCATGGCTATTCCTGTTTATCTGTGGCTGAAAGACGACGGCGGTGCGGACATTAAAGGGTCTGTAGACGTCCATGATCGTGAAGGCAGCATCGAAGTGGTTGCTCAGGATCACTGCCTCTATATCCCGACCGATAACAATACCGGCAAGCTGACCGGTACCCGTATCCACACGCCATTCCTGTTCACCAAGGAAATCGACTCCTCCAGCCCGTACCTGTACAAGGCGGTGACTACCGGTCAGACCCTGAAGTCCGCCGAGTTTAAGTGGTACAAAATCAACGACGCGGGTCAGGAAGTCGAGTACTTCAACACTAAGCTGGAAAACGTCAAGCTGGTGAAAGTCGCACCGAAAATGCACGACATCAAAGACCCATCCTACGAGAAGCATAACCACCTCGAAACCATCGAACTGCGTTACGAAAAAATCACCTGGACCTACAAAGACGGCAACATCATTCATTCCGATAGCTGGAACGAACGCGCCACCGCCTGATTACGCGTCATATTTCGCGCCACAGGTGCGTTGGCTGCG
>Ga0308167_1001283_pt1 | contig 30925 bp, 33 predicted proteins | sample PhyCR1_2_FD_202138 | JGI IMG/M metagenome (GOLD analysis project Ga0308167, IMG submission 202138) | Phyllosphere microbial communities from UC Gill Tract Community Farm, Albany, California, United States - DLSLRC.R1 | ecosystem: Host-associated > Plants > Phyllosphere > Unclassified | place... | reverse complement strand
CAGCTCGGCAACCAGAACGACTTCCACCGCCTGCGGCTCGGCATCGGCCACCCGGGTGACGCCAAGCTGGTGTCCAACTTCGTCCTGGGTCGTGCGCCACGCGCCGAACAGGACAAGCTCGACGCCAGCATCGATTTTGCCCTCGGCGTGCTGCCGGACGTCCTGGCCGGCGATTTCGCCAAGGCCATGCGCGAACTGCACAGCCAGAAGGCCTGAATTCACCAAGAGGGGAATACCCATGGGTTTCAACTGCGGCATCGTCGGCCTGCCCAACGTGGGCAAATCCACCCTGTTCAACGCCCTGACCAAGTCCGGTATTGCAGCGGAGAACTTCCCCTTCTGCACCATCGAGCCCAACAGCGGTATCGTGCCTATGCCCGACCCTCGCCTGGAGGCTCTGGCGGCCATCGTCAACCCCAAGCGCATCCTGCCGACCACTATGGAATTCGTCGACATCGCAGGCCTGGTAGCCGGCGCGTCGAAAGGTGAAGGCCTGGGCAACAAGTTCCTGGCCAACATCCGCGAGACCGACGCCATCGCCCACGTGGTCCGCTGCTTTGAAGACGAGAACGTGATCCATGTCTCCAACAGCGTTGACCCTAAGCGCGACATCGAGATCATCGACCTGGAACTGATCTTCGCCGACCTCGACAGCTGCGAGAAGCAACTGCAGAAAGTTGCACGTAACGCAAAGGGCGGCGACAAGGATGCCGTGGTCCAGAAAGGCCTGCTGGAGCAACTGATCGCTCACTTCACCGAAGGCAAGCCTGCGCGCAGCCTGATGAAGAACATGGGCGCTGACGAGAAGGCCGTGATCAAAGGCTTCCACCTGCTGACCACCAAGCCTGTGATGTACATCGCCAACGTTGCTGAAGACGGTTTCGAGAACAACCCGCTGCTGGACGTGGTCAAGGCCATCGCTGACGAAGAAGGCGCCATCGTTGTTCCGGTGTGCAACAAGATCGAAGCGGAAATCGCCGAACTCGATGACGGCGAGGAAAAGGACATGTTCCTCGAGGCCCTTGGCCTGACAGAACCTGGCCTGAACCGCGTAATCCGCGCCGGCTACGAGATGCTCAACCTGCAGACCTACTTCACCGCTGGTGTTGAAGAAGTCCGCGCCTGGACCGTCAAGGTCGGTGCCACCGCACCACAGGCCGCCGGTGTGATCCACACTGACTTCGAAAAAGGCTTTATCCGCGCCGAAGTGATCGCCTACAACGACTTTATCCAGTACAAGGGCGAGGCCGGTGCCAAGGAAGCGGGCAAATGGCGCCTGGAAGGCAAGGAATACATCGTTAAAGATGGCGATGTGATGCACTTCCGTTTCAACGTGTAATCGCCACCCGCGGTTTACGCCGAATATAAAAAGCCGATGCACTGCATCGGCTTTTTTGTGGGCGACGACTTTACGAATACTCTGACACAACAGATCAGTCTAAATATCAACGGTTTTCAGACTCCGCCTACTCTCCCCTGCACCGCTCTACTTAATACAATCAGCGCCCGAAAACTATCAAACTTATCCCACATGACTTCGGCAACTAATCACCCTGAGGACCGGTGATAACTGTTATAAAATTCGCTCTGTTGTGCAGAGCCTGCACGTTGTCTTTTCGACAGTGAAGCAAGAGCGAGTATGGAGTAATCATCCGATGTCGGCGCTTGACCACATGGAAAACGAAACAAGCACCTCACTCATTGAAGACGCTGACATTGAACATGTCTTGAGCAGCACTGCCCCCCTCAACGTTGACATCCTGTTGCTGGGAGAAACCGGCACCGGCAAAGATACCTTGGCACAACGCATTCATCGGCTATCAGGACGACGGGGCAACCTGGTCGCGGTCAATTGCGCAGCCATTCCGGAGACCCTGGCGGAGAGTCAACTGTTTGGAGTCAACAGCGGCGCATACACCGGCGCCGTGCAATCTCGGGCAGGCTTCATCGAAGCCGCGCACCTGGGCACCTTGTACCTGGATGAAATCGACAGCTTGCCGCTCTCGCTCCAGGCCAAGCTGCTGCGAGTACTGGAGGCCCGTGGCGTCGAGCGCTTGGGTTCGACCCGCTTCATCCCGGTAGATATGCGCGTTATAGCGTCTGCCCAGCAGCTGCTGCACAAAATGGTCGAGCGAGGAACGTTCAGGCGCGATCTTTATTTCCGCCTGAATGTGGTCACCATCCAGCTCGCGCCCCTGCGTGAGCGCCGTGAACGCATTATCCCTTTATTCTTGAGCATGCTCAGGCAGGAGGCCGAGCGTTTCAAACGCCCACCACCGTCACCGCCCTGCACGCTGCTGCTGCAGCTGCTTGGCTATTCCTGGCTGGGTAACGTGCGTGAATTGCGTTCGGCCGCCAAGCGCTGCGTGCTCGGACTGCCACCGCTGTGCGGGCCGGCGATGCCGGATGAAGGGGCCGAGATAGGCCTCAAGGGCCGCCTTCAACAGATTGAAAAGTCGCTGATTGAAGAGTCTCTGCAGCGGCACGAACACAATGTGGACAGTGTCGCAGTAGAGTTAGGCGTGGCCAAACGCACGCTTTACTACCGGATGAAACAACTTCACATTTCGCTGGATTAGACCCCAGGCAATCACATAATAATTAGAAACATTTGCAGGGAAAACTTCAGGAACGCCATCCGCACCAACAGCCACATAGTTAGTGCCAGCAGCGATTCAAACATTATGAATCAAACTGGCAAACCCACTATCTTTATTGCAGGCATCCCTGGAGAACACCCAATGACGATACCCTCCAACACCGGCTATAACCCTTATCCGGTAAACAATAGTTATAGCTCTGGCGCACCGAGTTTGGAAGAGACCACCGAAATGTCTAAAGAAGACAACAAAAAGATCGCAGAGTTGGGTCGAGAAGCCAGGTGGCAAACCGGCCTGAAGAGTGTTGCTGACACCTACCGTTAAGAACGGCCAGCTTCCCCGAGGCAATCAGTCGGGGGAGTCTTCTACACCGGCGACGCTTACCCAGCGTCGCCCTCCTGAGCCCTTGATGCAAAAGGTCTGGCATGCAAATCAAAACCGTTTTTTCCGCAGAGCATGACGACACTGGCAGCGCAAACAGATCAGTTGAATATTCACCCACACCGTCTGCCGATATCCATCTCTTCAACTCAGCCCTGGGACAGCCAACCGCCCTGACAGCCACCACGCATCGGGCTGAAAGGACCAGCCTGCTGGCAGACGCGTCAGACGCGCTCGCCCAATCAACAGAACGCATGAGCAAAAGTTTGCGCGCCCTCAGTAAAAAAAATAACGAGCGTGCGATGCGGGACTACCCCAGCCACCTTTCCAATACCTTGCTGCTGACTCACATCCTGGTGAAGGGTGTCGGGAAAACCGCCCAAGGCCTCGATAAAATCAGCAACTTGCAGTAGATGGGTATGAAGTCCTTTTTCCCCGCCCTGCTGCTTTTATTGCTCGCCTTATTGTTGAACGGTTGCAGTGAGCGCGTCGAACTCCACCGCCAATTATCCGAACAAGAAGCCAACGAGGTCATTGCCGAATTGGCTGACAAGCATATCCGCGCACAAAAAGTGCCTGCTAAAGACGGTGTTGTCGTGGTCGTCAATGCCGTCGACATCGGTCGTGCGGTGCGTACGTTGGAGGCGGTCGGACTCCCCAAGGTCGCACGTACCACATTGGGCGATACGTTTCGCAAGGACGGCGTCATTTCAACGCCACTGGAGGAGCGGGCTCGGTACATCTATGCCCTGTCCCAGGAACTTGAGGCGACCTTGTCGAACATTGACGGTGTCATCGTCGCACGGGTGCATGTAGTGCTTCCAGAGCGCATCGCGCCGGGAGAACCGGTGCAACCGGCCTCTGCTTCCGTGTTCATCAAGCATGATCCGCGACTAGACCCCGATAATATCCGTTCGCGGGTTCGCCGGATGGTTGCCAGCAGCATTCCGGGAATGTCCACGGCGGTGGATAACCCGCAAAAGCTCACGGTGGTCTTTGTGCCTTCAATCGCCTATCAAGAGCAACGGCAGCTGGCGTATTTCGGGCCGTTCTTGATACCCGCAGATGACCTCGGCTTTTGGCGCGCCAGCATGACCCTTACGTTGGTTGCCATCGTGATGGCGACGGCCGCGCTACTCTTCCTGCGCAACCGGCGACAGCGGGCAATCCAAGCGGCAGCCGGCTACTCCGATAATTCGCAAGCGACCAACCCGTGAGTGAACACCTGGGCTGGGCGCAATGGTGGGCGCGTCCCTGGAGGTCGGCGCACGATGACTGGCGTACCCTCGGCGACCCGGTAATCAACGCGCTGTGCCTTATCGACGCCCCCGTGAACTGTACCGTCGAAGGGATTACCCCCGGCCTGCCCCCTGCTCCTGACCCCACGCTGCTCAAGCTGGCCTTGGCGTCGGCTTCGGAGCTCGACTTCGTGCTCGACCTGATTGACAGCATTTGTAGGCCGCACACCACCACCGCTTTGCAGGAGGATCATCACCTGTGGTGCAAGCGAATTGCCAAGGCCCTGCCCCCGCAAACACTGTTACCTGCAGACGATCCTTTGCACCTGCTGCGTGCATGGGTTGAGCCTCCCGTCTGGCAACGCCTCCGATTGCGCTTTTGCCTTGCGCGTGTGCTCGAACTGGAAAGAAGCCACCGCCCATACGCCGGCGATGCGAGTCGCCTGGATACCCTGTGGCAAGCCGTGGTGTGGCGCATGACAACACGCGCCAGCACTCGCTTGGTGCCTGCGCCCCACGCAATGGACAACTGACGATGCTCTGCCGACGCAAAATCACGCTGCCGCCGGACGCCCATAGCCTGTCGCACGGGCTGATCCCCAGAGAGGTGCTCGCTGACTGCACCCAAGCCGAACACCTGTTGACCCGCGCCAAGGCTCAGGCTGACGCGTTGCTCAACCGCGCACAACTCAGCCGCGAGGCGCTTTTGGAGCAGGCGGGCCAGGCGTTCTGGCAACGTGCCAACGCACAGATGCATCGATGGGAAAACGAGCGAAAAGCAATGTGCGACAACCTGGAGCGGTACATCACAGGGGTCGCCAACCAGGCGATCAGGCACCTGCTTGACGAGACGCCGCAGCCACAACGCCTGGCAGCGCTGCTCAAGCAATTGCTGGCAAGCCAGGTCCCGGAGGTGAATGCGCTCCTGTTGTGTCATCCACGGGAAATCGAGGCAATCAAACATTGCCTCAGCCGCCATGACGCCGCGCGTTGGAGACTTCAGCCAGACGACACCCTCAGCACTCAAACCCTCGTTCTGAAAACCGACGAAGGCGACTTTCACATCAATTGGGCCTCCATGCTTGCCCCGTTTTCCAAAGAAGGTGATCAGGCTGGCCTGGCGCAATCAACTTGGAACTGAATAGCCAGCACTGACCACAGAGGTGAGGTCTATCAGGAGAGAATCATGGACTTCTATAACGGCTTCAAACGTGAGCTTCTGGGCCAAGTTAAGGCTGACACCCTGCGTTATAAAACCATCGAACAGTCCCCTGCGGAGACCTCAGAGGACATGCTGATGTTTTACGAGAGCATGTTTAAAAGGCATCACTCCGATTGGGCGTTCAACGAGCACAGCCGGGTCAACCACATGCTGTTCAAAACCGCACTGGACGGTGTGCCATAAGTTGGAAGATCAACTTATTGACTGGTTGGGCAGCGACGCGGAACAGATGCTTGTCCTCGAGAACAACGACGAAATCCTACTGAAACGTCACGGCGGCGCGGTGTTGATCTGCGTCCAACTGACGTCCTGTCGGCCGGATCACGCACCGTTGCACTGTTGGCTGCGGTTGGGTGCGGCCAGCCTGAATCACTTTCAAGGCTCGCTCGCCCAAGCGCCCGACAGTGGCGCGCTCTGGTTGGTCCAATGCCTGCGCACTGACCCTCACGGGACGTTGTTACTCAACAGCCTCGAAGCCCTGCTCAACCAACGCGACACGTGGCGCTCGACGGTCGCGCGCCTTGCCCTGCCGGCTCATCAATCCAAACCTACTTCGTTACGTTCGCTGTCGTATTAACCAGAGAACTCTATGTACAACAAGACCCACCGTTATAACCGCATGCCTACTGCCTTGCCCGGAACATCGTCAAGGCTTGCCACCTGGCGTTGCCTGTTCACACTCCCCTGGTTGCTGATGCCCGCGCAAAGCGTCCTGGCCGCCATTCCCCCGGAATGGAAAAACACCGCCTACGCCTATGAGGCCGAACACAAACCACTGCGGGAAGTCCTCGAAGACTTCGCCCAGACCTTTGGCACGCAATTGCAAATCGAGGGCCTGCTGGAGGGGGACGTCAACGGCAAGATCCGCGCGAACACCCCGCAGTCCCTGCTGGACAGGCTAGGTGTCGAGCACCGTTTCCAGTGGTACCTGTATAACAACACGCTCTACATCAGCACGCTGGATCAGCAGGAGTCAGCACGCCTGGAGGTCTCATCAGAAACGATTTCCGACCTCAAGCAGGCGCTGACCGATATCGGCCTGCTCGATAGCCGTTTCGGATGGGGCGAGTTGCCCGAAGACGGGGTCGTACTCGTCTCCGGCCCCAAGCGCTATATCGAACAGATCAAGCAGTTCAGCAGCCAGCGCCGCTCACCGGACGAAAAACAGAGCGTGTTGAGTTACCCGTTGAAGTTTGCCAATGCGACGGACCGCCAGGTGGATTACCGCGGAGAAAAACTCAACATTCCGGGTGTCGCCAGCATTTTACGCGGGCTGCTGGAACCACGCGCTGCCTCTACGCTCACGGGGCTGAACCCACGCCCATCATCCCAACCCGCGCCTCTCACGCCCAATGTGCCGCGACTGGGCAACCCGCTACTGGGCCAAATGCTCGGTACACAGGGCAACACCGGGCCAGTGGACGCAGCACCCGCATTGACGCCACGAGCACCGGTACCCGCCAGCCGGATCCGCGTCGAAGCCGATGTGCGCAATAACGCCGTGCTCATCTATGACCTGCCAGAACGCCAGGCGATGTACCGCGAACTGATCACCCAACTCGACGTTGCGCGAAAGTTGATCGAAATCGACGCGATCATTCTCGACATCGAGCGTACGCAATTGCGCGAATTCGGGGTGAACTGGGGTTTCCAGAACAGCCGCTTCCGGGGCGGCGTCAACATGGCACCCGGCACATCGTCGCAGTTGTCGATTGAAAACCGCGACCGTTTCTACGCCGATATCCGCGCGCTGGAAGAGAAGGGACTGGCAACCATGGTGTCGAACCCATCGGTGCTGACCCTGGAAAACCAACCGGCGGTGATCGATTTCAATCGCACCCAGTACCTCACTCCAGGCAGCGAAAACGCAACCATTCTACCCGTCACCGTGGGCACCAGTTTTCAGGTCGTGCCCAGGGTCACCACCAGCCGCGGCGGTCACCAGATCCATTTGGCAGTGGACATTGAAGATGGCAATTTCGACGCGACCAACCCTGACCCCAACCACCTTGATGTACGCCGCGGCAAAGTCAGCACCCAAGCCGTGATGGCGGAAAAGCGCTCGCTGGTGGTCGGCGGGTTCCATGTCACCGAAAGCACCGACAAACAAAGAAAGATTCCCCTGCTGGGCGATATTCCCCTGCTGGGCAAGGCACTGTTTTCCTCGACGGAGCGCCAGAACAATCGACGTGAACGCCTGTTTATCCTCACACCCCGCGTTATTGGGGACCAGGACGACCCGTCTCGCTATTTGCCTCAGGCCGACCAGGCCGAGTTGCAAGCCGCCCTCACACCGCTGGCCAGGCGGATTTCACCGCACGAACCAGTGATCAAGCGCAGTGACATCATCGGCACCCTGGCACGTATGGTCAGCGGGGAAGTGCCCAAAGCGTTCAACTCGGCGCCAATGCCTCTGGGACTGAACAGCTTGTGCAGCACCCGTGACTTGCTGGCGCTCAATACCGAGCGCAGCCAGTGGTACGCAGGCCCGCATTACAACGTGGCGGTCGTGGTGTTGCGCAACCAGTTCAAGCGCAACGTACGGATCGACGAAAAAGAGTGCAGCAACTCGCAGACCCTGGCGGTCACCGTGTGGCCGCGCGCCTGGCTCAAGCCAGGCGAAGAAGCCGAGGTGTTTATCGCCATGCGTCCGGTGGTGAAAGACGAACACCTCAGCGTGCCCCGCCCCTCCTTGATCACTCCAGCCCGGAAGGCCACGCCATGAAACACAGCTTGTTGTACGTCCCCCTGATCTTCGCAGTCCTGCACCTCGCCGGTTGTACACCCACCTGCAAAGGTGATTCATGCTCACGCCCACAGTCGACCCAGGACAAGATGGTGATCTGGTGGCCGCCGCAGATGCGCGTCGAACCTGGGCCCGCCGGCGAGCGGCCGGATTACCAGACAGTGTCGCTGGAACGGTGAAGCTTCAAGGTATGCCCGACGATCGACGCCAGGCATTCCTGGACGACCTGGTGAGCGGCACTGCCGCTCACCTGTCCCTCGCGCCCGGTATCAAGGTAGGCGCACTGAACGCTGGAAATTGCCCGGGACTTGCCCTGCACGTCGCTCGCGAAGCGTTGCAGGCCGGGCAATTGCAGCGCGTGCTGGAGCGACGCTTTGAGCAAGCGTTGGCGTTCGACGGCTGCTTTATTTACCTCGACGCCCAGAACGCCCTGGTGATCTGGCACGCGCTGCCGGCACTGCACAGCGCACGCGACAAGGTCCTCAGCCGGATGCTGACACTGGCAAACCTGCAAGCCCTGGATACGGGTTCAGGCCGCTGATCAACGCTGCTCAAGCTCCGGCAGTTCGAGGGTTTCGCGCTTGGCGTCAGCATCGAGCTCGCGCAAGGTGCGGTAAATCAGCGCCACCGCCTGCAAGGTTTCGCGGGGGATGCTTGCCCCCCGTTTTTTCGTGTAGAGCGTGCGGGCCAGCCATACGCACTGGATCACCGGCACCTCGGCGGCCTTGGCGCGCTGGATCAGCTTGCGGGCCTCGGCATCCGTGCCCTTGTCGACCAGTAGCGGCAGCGGCGTTTTACCCGGCCGGTAATACAAGGCAACAGCAAAGTGGGTCGGGTTGACCACCAGCATGTCGGCCTCCTCCAACTTGGGCAACTTGACCTTGGGTTCTTCCTGGGCCAATTGATACGCCAGCGAGCGCCGTTGTCCCTTGACATGGGGGTCACCTTCCATGTCCTTGTACTCTTTGACGACCTCCACTTGGGTCATGCGCATGCGCTTGGCAAAGAAGTGCTTTACCAGTACCAGGTCGATGAGCGCCAGCACCAGCAGCATGCCAAGACAGACATGCAGCAGGTGACGAAACAGCGCAATCAACGCCAGGAGGTAACTTTGCAGATCACTGGTGGCCAGGTTGATCAGCGTGCCCAATGAAGGACGGATCACGACATACAGGATCAATCCGATAAGTGCTGCCTTCACGACACTCATCAATAGGTTCATCAACTGCTGGGCAGAGAACATTTGCTTGATTTGGCTGACCGGATTGAGGCGATTGAAATCCAGCTGCAGGGTCTGCGGTGCAAACAGCAACCCGAACTGCATCCAACTGCTGATCAGCTTGGTGGCAATCGCGACCCCGGCCATCAACAAGGCAAATGAGAAAAACATCACCAGCCCCTCAAACAGCACTTCTTCCAGCGCTCGCGCAAAGGGTTGCGTCAGGCGTGACATCGGCAGCAGCATCAATTGCTGGAAGCGTTGCAGGCTGGTCTCGGCGGTGAACAAGGCAATCTCACTGATCGCCGTCAGCACCAGCAGCTTTGCAACATCCTGGCTTTGGGCAACCTGGCCTTTCTTGCGTTGGTCACGCAGTTTCTTGGCTGAAGCCGGGTGCTTCTTTTCGCCGGAATCACTCATGGGCTTGCCGCCTTGATCAAGAGTCTCAGCGAATGCTTCAGGTCGCCCAGCAAGCCCATGCGCCCGACAATCAGGTCCTGCAGCAGCGCAAAGTACAGCAGCAGAATACCGATACCCGCCAGGCATTTGACCGGTGGCGCCAGCGTGCTTACCTGCAATTGCTGGCTGTAGACCCCTAGCAACGCGATGCCGAACTCCAGCAACAGCAACACTGCGATAAAGGGCGCGGCGTAGAGCATCATGTGTGTGAAGGTATCGCCCAGCAGGTCGATAAACACGCTCATTCCATTCGCCGTCGGCAGTGGAAACCACACCGTGGGAGGCCAGATCAGGTAGCTGTCCCAGATCACCTGGGTCAACGTCCCCAGCCCAAGGCTGACCATCAGCAGGAAAATCGCAAGTTGCTTGAATAAGTGCCCGATCGGCGTCGCATCCGGTCCCAACGAGGGGTTGAGCTGGCCGCCAGCCAAGGCGCCGCGCTGATTATCCAGCAGCGCCCCCACTGACTCGAACATCCAGAATGGCATCGCCAGCAGCACGCCCAGCAGAATGCCCAGGGCCGCTTCCTTGAGCACCAGCGCCCCCAGCAGCATTGCTGAATAGTCCTGGCCGGCTAGCGCCGCATGAATAGCCGGTGCAGGCACCAATGCCATGACCATCACGATCGTATGCCGCGGCATGCCACGTATATGCTGAAAACAGAACGCCGCCACCAGGATCCCGCAGGGGTAGATCCGCGCCATGCCGATCAACAGGCTGGGCAGATACTCGAGATAAATCAGCACGGGCAGGACCTCAGTTCAGGGCCGAGCGGCCGATCATGTCGAAGGTCAGGTTGATCAATTGGATCAACTCCACGCCAATCCATCGGCCGGTCATGATCAGCGTGATGCCCACCGCCACCAGCTTGATGCCAAACGGCAGCGTCTGGTCCTGCACCTGCATCAGCGCCTGTACCAGGGACGTCAGTACGCCCACCACCACCGCCACAATCAACGGCGGTGCCGACAACACCACCACCAGCAACATGCCTTGCTTGAACAGCACGATCGGTTCCATAAGCCACTCAGAGATAGGAAAGGAACAGGCTGTCGAGCAACCGCGACCAGCCGGACACCATCACGAACAACAGCAGTTTGAGCGGCAGGGAAATGGTCATCGGCGAGACCATTTGCATGCCCAGCGCCAGCAGCAAGTTGGAGACAATCAGGTCGATGACGATGAAAGGGATGTAGATCAGAAAGCCGATCTCAAACCCCGCTTGCAGTTGCGACAGGACAAACGCCGGGATCAGCAGGATCAAGTCTTCGCGTTGCACTTCCCGCGCCATTTGCGCGGGCCACAGGCGTGCGGTGTTCTCTAGCAGGTGCGTGAGCACATCCGGATCAATGTTGCGCAGCATGAAGGCGCGCAACGGTTTGATGGCTTCGTTGCCCGATTGCAGGAGCGCTTGCACGTTGCTCATGTCCAGAGGCGAGGCGTTGACGCTCTCGGCGATTTCGTACCCCACCGGTGCCATGATAAAGAGCGTGGCCGCAAGCGCGATGCCATTGATGGCCATGCTCGGCGGCACCTGCTGCACACCGATAGCGTTACGCGTGATCATCAGCACAATCACGATTTTCAGGAACGCCGTGCAGACGATCAACAGCATGGGCATCAATGACAATGCCGCCAGAAAGACCGCCAGGACCAAGGGGTCCAACCCCTGGAGTATCATTGGCCGAACATCACGCGGGACAGTTGCAACCCCAGGCGCCCATCGACTTCCACCAACTGTCCCTGGCCAATCGGTCGGTCGCCGTAATAGAGACCTGCCATGCCCGGCGCGTAACCGGCAATGCCCAGCACCGCGCCGGGCGCAAGGTTGCGCAACTCGCCCAGGGTAAGGTTCAAGGTGCCGCAGCGTACGTTCAACGCCATCATCAGCTCATCGAATGGCTCATGGCCGAATACGTCCACTACAGGTTCATCGCCCTCGTCTCCAGCGTGGTGGGGGGCTATGAAATCTTCGTCCACAGAGGTTTCCTCGATTGAAGTAAGGGTCAGGCACAGCGGCCCGCTGTCATCGTCAATGCACCCATGCAATCGCTGAGTGCCAACCTGTACGTAGCCGCTGCCCTGGGTCAGAAAGAACGTCTGTTCAAGCACCAGCACATCCCCCGTGCGCAGGCTGCGTGCCTGCGCGATCGGCAAGCGCAAACGCCCAAGGGTCACCGCAATCGACAACCGGAATGATGCCGTCATCGGCCCGGCAATCGCCCGCCACGGCCCGGCATCGCAGAGCGCCAGGAAGCTCTCGGGGGCCAGCCACACATACCCCTCCACCCGTGTTTTGCCCAAGGCCACACTGAGTCGGCAGCCAAACGCCTTGGGCGGGTCGATGTCCAGCAAGCGCACATAGCCCAACAGCGACCTCACCTGCGGGCTCAGGTGAAGCTGGAACAATGCCCAGAACCAGGAATCCGGATCGTTACCGCACGGGGCCAACGCGACCGGGCACTCGCCCAACAGGCTGAGCAACGGCCCGGCTTCGGCGAGCGCCAGCACACCGCACGCGGTTTCGACGCATACCGCTTCGCCACCTGCTGGCGCACGTCCAGGTTCGAGCCGCAACTGGCCGCGCTGCCCAGCCACCTGGAACGCCAGGCACAGGCCACGCCCCAATCGACGTTGCGCCGCCACCGTGACGCCCTTGACCAACGGCAACGTCAGCAACGGCACTATCATGCGCAACCGACAGAGGGCAGACACAGGCTGACCGGCTGCCCGAGCGTGTCCGCGAGCCGGTCCTCACACTGTTTCCGCATGCCGCTGAGCCACCGCGCCGTCGCCTCCTCTTGCGCCTCCAGATCGATACTCCAGGCCCCCTGTTCGCGGCGCACGCTCGCATTGATCCGCCCCAGGCGGGGCAAGTACAGGACGGCATTGAGCGGCCACTGCGAAGCGGCCTGCAGACGCGGCGCCAGTTGGTCGACGAGCGCCTCGATCATGGCGGCACCGTCCGCCGTCTTCGTTGCCACCCCGCCGCCCCGCGCGCCTGCCACGTCATCGTCAGCAGCCCAGAACTGAGCAAATAACCGCGTCAACTCTGCGGGCACCGCGCCTGCCGTTCCCGGCTCTCGTTCTTCTCGCGCTTCGTGCAGGCGTGGACGTTCTGCCGGTTTATCTGAAACCTGGGTCATGTCGGCTCCTGCGTCAGTAAAAGGGATAACTCTTGAAGTTTTTCCACCTGCCGCAGGCATTCGGTCACCTGCTGCTGGGCACTGCCGACACGCGTTCTCGTCTCTTGCTGCTGGCCCTGCAAGGTCTCCAATTGGCCCATGCCTCGCCGGGTATTGGCAGACAAGGTGCGCTCCTGCGCGCCCCAGGATTTCAAGGCCTGCAGCGTCAGCACCTGCCCCTGGTGCTGGTCGAGCAACTGGGCGCTTTGCAGCGCCTCTTCCTGTCGGATTTGCTCAAGTGCATCCTGAGCCTCGCGGATATGGGCAAGCAGCGCCTGCTGCGCCCGCTTCGCTTCACGCAGGGCGCGCTCAGCCCGGTCCGCTCGATGTCGACGTAGCCGTCGCAGCGTTTCCACTTCACCGAGCAGCTCGTCAGAAGGGAACATAGGCGGTCAGCTCCTTGAGTTGCGCCAGCGTGACCGCCATCGGTGAAGGCTCACGCAAGTCCTGGCGCAAGAAACGATCGACAGCCTGGCGACTGTCCACTGCCAGGTCAGTCAAGGCATCGCTTCCCGGCTGGTATTCGCCCAACTTGAGCATCAGCTCGATCTGCTGATAGGCCGACAGCAGGCGTCGCAACGCCGTACCCGCCTGGATATCCGCGGGCTCGGCAACGTTGCCCAGGATCCGCGACAGGCTCGCCAGTACGTCCACCGCAGGGTAGTGCCCACGCTCGGCCAACTTGCGGGACAGCACGATATGGCCGTCGAGCAACGAGCGAACTTCATCAGCCACCGGGTCGTTCATGGAGTCCTGCTCGATCAACACGGTATAGATCGCGGTGATCACGCCTTCACGGGTCAACCCCGCGCGCTCCACCAGCCGCGGCAGCAGGCTGTAAACCGAGGGCGGCAGACCACCGCGACCAAGGGGTTCGCCGGCGGCCAGGCCGATTTCGCGCTGCGCCCTGGCAAAGCGGGTCAGGGAGTCGATCAACAACAACACGCGCAGTCCCTTGCGCCGATAACCTTCCGCCAATGCCGTCGCCGTAAATGCCGCTCGCGCCCGCTCCATGCTCGAACGGTCGGACGTGGCACACACCAGAACCGCCTTGGCGCGCAGTTGCTCGTCGAGTTCATGATCGAGGAATTCGCGCAGCTCCCGGCCCCGTTCGCCGATCAGGCCGAACACGATGACGTCACACTCCACGTTACGGGCGATCTCGGCCAGCAGGGTGGTCTTGCCGCACCCTGCCCCGGCAAACAGGCCCACGCGCTGGCCTTCACCCAGCGTCAGCAGGCCATCGATCGAACGTACCCCGGTGGCCAATGCACGGCTGATCCGTGGCCGTTCGGTGGGCAACGGCGCCTCACACAACACTGCACTGGTCTCTGGCAAGTCGGCCTCGACGAACGCACTGGGGCCTTCTCCCGTGATCGGTCGCCCGAAACCATCCAGTACTTGGCCCAGCAATGCCTCGCTGACCTGCACCCGATGCGACACCCCCAGGCGCTCCACGCCGGCGCCCACCTGCACGCCTTCCAGGTTGCCCAGCGCACTGAGCACCGCGTCCTGCTGATCGAAGCCGATGATCTCGGCGAGCATGTAGTCGCCGGGTTTTTTCTCGACCTGGCACAAATCACCGATACGCGCCTGGGGCAGCCGACACTGCAGCAACATGCCATTTACACGCTGGATGCGACCTCGCATCGTCACAGGCGCGAAGGTGGCCAGCGACTGGGCCTGGCGCTGCTGCCAGGCGTCGAGACGCGCTTGCAACTGCGGGTTCACCACCGCACCTCATAACGCTGTACGCCATCGAAAACCACCTTGCTGTTGTCGATCAGCACCAGGCGCAGGCCGTCCAGTTCATCGCCGACAAAAAGCCGCCGGCCCTCCTCCAGGACCACATGGCCATTGGGCCCACCCACGATCTGCACAATCTTGAACGGCAAGGTTCCATCACGCGCACGCACACGGCTGATGACGGGCACCGCGCTGTCGAATTGCTCGCCAAAACGGCTGAGCATGCGGGCCACCAGCTCTACATCCTCCTGCGAGACGTCCCCACTGAGCGCGACCTGCCCATTGATCACCTGCAAATCAATGCGTGGGCTCAACTCACGTTCGCTGAGCATCTTCAACAACTGTTGGCGCACTTCAAACGGCGAGGCCAGTTCCAGTTTGTGCACCACCGGCGGCATCAGGGACGCCTGGGCTTCAGGCTCTCCAGTGGAGACCATGCCCACGCCGATGAAGACGACCGTTACGACCAGCACCAGGGTCAGCAGGCGCTTTTGCTGCGAATGCGAGAGGGTCGATAACTTAAGCATCTGCGCCGGCTCATCGGCCTGTGGCGACGCAGTCGGAACGGGGGCAGGCGCCTGCGGCCACGGCTCATCGGCCAAGGTGACACACAGCCGAACGCCGCCTACCGAAAACGCCATGTTCGGTGCCAGGTAAGCAATTTGTGCCAACACCTGACCATCCGCCCCCTGCAACAGCCCCGCTTCGGCCTGCACCGACCAGTTCGAGTCGATGAGCCGCAGCCTGGCATGCTGCTGGGCGATGCCCGGATCGCTGAGCACCAGGTCTGCATCGGCGTGGGCGCCGATGCTCCAGTACTCCCCGAACAAGGGCAGTGCCGCGCCCTGATGCTGTCCATCCAGCACACGCAGCTCGAACATCATCGAGCCCACCGTGCGGGACATCGCCACGCCGTCATGCCGCCGCACCCCGCATCAACTCATCCTGGCCCAAGTCAAAGCGCCCCAGCACCTTGACCTTGGAGGTACTGCCCAGCTCGGCAAAGGACAGCACCGGTACATGGTTGAATTCCTCCAGCAACAACGTGCGCAGGGGGCTACGCAAGTCCTGGGCAACGAGCATCACGCTTTTGCGTTTGGGCCGTACGGAAAAGGCTTGATTGAGCAGGTTGACCAACCCCGCGCTGTGTTCGTCGTCGAGTGCGAAGAACACCCCGGTCTGGGTCTGGCGCAACCCTTCACGCAAGACGTTTTCAGTCTGCGGCGACAGCAACCAGGCATGCAGGCCGTCGGCTTCGCTGTACTGGTGGTAGATCTGTGCCTTAAGCGCAATGCGTGCGTAATCGGCCAGCGCATCCGGTTCACGCTCATGCTGACCGTATTCGATCAGCGACTCGACAATCAGCCGCACCGCGCGCAACGGCACGCCCTCGCCGGCCAGCCGCTGCAACACCGCCGAAAACCGCGACAGCGGCATGATCCGCTGCAGTTCCTGAACCAATTCCGGCTGGTTGTGCTCCAGCCAACTGAGGATCGATTTGCTCTCCTGGATCCCCAGGAACTGCGGCCCGCTGAGCATCATGGCCTGCTTCATGCGCTCAACGATCAGGCTCGACGCGGTAAAGCGCTCCAACTGCGGGTCATCCAGCAGCGGATCATCGGGCGCCAACCAAAGCCAAGCCTGCTCATCGCGCTCTGCCAGCCCCGGCATGGCGTGCGCAGGTTCAACCGCCAGAGCTTTGCGTTCAACCGCCACCCGGCTGACAACCGACGCCTTGACCATCGGCACCTCATGCACACAAAAGCGCATTTCGTCGGCGGCCAGCGAGTCATCGAGCTCCACTTCGAACGGTGGCAGTGTCAGGCCGATATTGGCGACCAACGCATTTCGGGCCTGGCGAATGGCGTGAATAAGATCCGTCACCTCAGGCGTTCCTCGCAGTACCGGGGAGAACTGCAACAGGTAGGGCCTTGACGGATCAAACCCACGCAGGTCCTCACGGCCGTTCTCTTCGGGACGCACTGCTTCAGCCGCTTCAGCTGCGGGTTGTTCCTGCCGTTGGCGCTGGCGCACCAGGTAATACCCCAGGGAGCCGGTGATCAGCGCTATCAGGATAAACACGCCGGTGGGCATGCCGGGTACCGCCGCAAAGGCGAGCATGCCCACCGAAGCGATCATCCAACTCTTGGGCTCACTGGTCATCTGCCGGGCAATTTCGGTGCCCATGTTCGTGATGCCCTTGCGCCCGTCCGGTGCAACACGGGTGATGATCATGCCGGCGGTGAGGGAGATCAGCAGTGCCGGAATCTGTGCAATCAGGCCGTCGCCGATGGTCAATACCGAGTACAGCGCCATTGAATCGGCAGCGCTCAAACCGTGCTGGAACATGCCCGTGGAGAACCCGCCCAGCAGGTTCACCACGACGATGATCAAACCGGCTATGGCATCGCCCTTGACGAACTTCATCGCGCCGTCCATGGCCCCGAACAATTGACTCTCACGGGACAATTGCTCGCGCTTGTCCCGTGCCTGCATGCCGTCGATCAAGCCGGCACGCAAGTCACTGTCGATGGACATCTGCTTGCCGGGCATCGCATCCAGGCTGAAACGCGCCGCCACCTCAGCCACCCGCTCCGACCCCTTGGTGATCACGAGGAAGTTGACCAGGGTCAGGATCAGGAAGATCACCATCCCCACGGCCAGGTTGCCGCCGACCACAAAATTGCCGAAAGCCTCGACGATATCACCCGCGTCCTGCTCCAGCAGGATCAAGCGCGTTGTCGCAATCGACAGTGCCAGGCGGAACATGGTGGTCAGCAACAGGATCGAGGGGAACGAAGAGAACGCCAAGGGGCCCGGCAGGTAGAGCGCCAATACGATCAACAGGCACGAGATGCAGATGTTGATCGCGATCAGAATGTCCACCAGCCAAGTGGGCAGCGGCACGATGAAGATGAACACGATGGCCATCACCACCACGGCGCCCAGCACTTCAGCGCGCTGCGCGACCTTGAGCAAAATGCGGTTGATGGCCGACAGCGCAGTCACGCCACGGCCCCCGGCTCACCGGGAAAACGTGCAGGGCTACGTGTCACTCTGTCCAGCTCCCCCATCACCGCCAGGAAGCCACGCAGGGTTTCTTCACGCACTCGGCCATCGAGCCATAGCGCCAATGGCAGTTGCTGGACCAAGGGGTAAAGCGCATTCAGGGCCAACAATTGCTGGGCGTTGGAACCACCCAGCAAATCAGCCCCGAACCGCAGGATTTCAGCAGCAGTGATACCGCTGCCAGCGAAGCCCAAGAGACGCTGCAACAGGGCGACCGCGTCATGATCGACGCCCAGGCGTTGACGTAGCGTGTGACACCCCGCCAGCACCCCACCCAACTGCCCACAGCTTTGCAGCCCCAGCAACAAGGTGCGCAACAGAGGTGTTGGCATTGACGACACCTTGGCCGCGATATCGTCCGCCAACGCCTTTCGCATCACCTTGAGCCCGTCAGCAAACCGTTCGCCGCCATACACGCCCAGCAGCGCCTGCATCATCGACGCCAACGATTGACGCGTGACCACGCTGGCATAGTAGAGCGCACGCAACGCCTGGCGCTCCTGTGGATCGACACTGGCCGCCTGCAACGCCACCGCGATGTTGAGGCCCGCCTGGATCTCCCCTTTGAAGCGGACCTCCAGCTTGGCTAGGGCATCACGCGCCAGGGCTGCTTCGGAGGGGCGCACCTCACTGTCGGCCTGGGCCGCCACATACTTGAGCACCACGAACGCGCGTGCGGGGTCCCCGCCAGTGAGTTCCAGCAATTTGTCGACATGGGGTTGCTGCAGCAATTGCCATCGCACGCGACGTGAAATGCTCGCCAGGCTTGCCTGGGCGGGATGACCCAGTTGGTCATAAAACTGCGCCAGCTGTTCGGATGGGAGCACGCGCACGCCAATCTTCCTCTCGCTCAGCGTGCGACTGTTGAGTTCCACTTCCTGGTTGAACAGATGAGCGAGCTCGTCCATTCCCTTGACGGGTGCCTGAAAGGAGGTCTGGCTGATAACAGGCTGGTCCGGCTGCTGGACCTTGTGCACATCGTGGGAGGATTCGACTTTCATGGACAGGCCTGAACAGGAAGAGTGTTTCCCTGTGTGGCAATGCCAGCCCTTGCGGTTCCATCGATAAACGCTTGCACGGCAAATTTGAAAAGACTTGCACGCGCCTTCAAGGCGCTATGCAAGTCGCTGCACAAAATTGCATCAATACAAGATATTTATATATATAAATCAATAGGTAAATAGAAATTTTTCTTTGGCACAGCCAGTGCAAACGGGCTTCCCGTCGACACTCTTTCGACTGCGTCTACACCAAGGAAAAAATCATGAATATCCCTATTGAAGCTTTAGCGCACCTGGTTGGCAGCTCGCCTCAATTCATGCTTCACCTGACAGACGATCAGCAAAAAAAACTTCGGCGCTTCATTCACAAGCGCGTACTCAACCCGGAAGACGCAGACGATCTGCTGCAATTGACGTACCTGGAAGCCTGGCGAAACCGCGAGCGCTTCAGCGGCAATGCCAGCCTTACGACGTGGATGTGCGGTATCGCGCAGAACCTGATACGCAATCACTTCCGGCGCCTGTACGCCAAACCCGTGCATTGCGAATTCGATGAGTCGCTGTGGCATGGCCAGGAAGACACCCACAACCTGGATTGGGAGTTTGAGGTCAACCGACGCCTGGAAAAGACCCTGAGCGCCATTGACCTCCTGCCGATGGAAATGCGCAAGACGCTGTACGCCTCATTGGAAACCGACGGTAGTTACCAGGACACGGCCGATGCCCTGGCGATTCCTATCGGCACCGTTCGCTCTCGCTTGTCACGGGCACGCGAGCAGCTTAAACGCGCCACTCACAATTCGACGTATCCTTAAAGTCAGGCCCCGCGTTGGGCGGCAGGGATATCTGCCCGACGCGATCAGACTTTCCGGGGGCTCGGCAGCGTGAATCGCGAACCACTCGTCGCCCGATCCGCTGATTTCGCTTAAACAGTTGAAAGCGTAGATAAAAATTCAAAATAAATACTTGACGCATTCCCGTTCTACGCGAATAATGCGCGCCACTTGGCTACATAGCTCAGTTGGTTAGAGCATAGCATTCATAATGCTGGGGTCCGGGGTTCAAGTCCCTGTGTAGCCACCAAGTACTAAAAACGGCTTACCGAAAGGTAGGCCGTTTTTTTATGCCTGGCGAAAAGTGCTGAGGCATACTCGCAGCGATCCTCCCCCGACTCCCCAGGCTTGAGCCCCATAGGAACCCACTCATGAGCTTTGACGTGTTCGCGGTCATCCTGCTGGGCGCGGCCCTCCACGCGACCTGGAACGCCGTGGTCAAAGGCGGCGGCGACACGCTGCTGACGACCTGCATGATCACGTCCTTCGCCTCGCTGATCGCCTTGGCCGTCATTCCCTTCCTGGCGCTTCCCGCCAGGGAAAGCTGGCCATTCATCGGTGCCTCGGTCGTTTTCCAGGTGCTGTATTTCGTACTGGTCGCCTCGACCTACCGAATCGCCGACATGAGCCAGACCTACCCGATCATGCGCGGCACTGCGCCGCTGCTGGTGGCGACGGCGAGTGTGTTTGTGCTGTCCGAGTCGTTGTCACCGCTTGCGTGGAGCGGCATTGCGGTGATCTGCCTCGGCATCCTGAGCATGGCCGCCGCCCCTTCGACGGGCCAGCGAAAAGGCCTGGTCCTCGCATTGATCAATGCAGGGGTCATCGCCGGCTACACCCTTGTCGATGGTGTGGGGGTGCGCAAGTCCGGCGCACCCGCGGCGTACACACTGTGGATTTTCCTGCTGACGGGCCTACCGTTGGCCGCCTGGGCCTTGGCTACCCGACGCAGGGTGTTCTGCCGGTATGTCATCGGTCAGTGGCACCTTGGCGTGGTGGGCGGCTTCGGCACGGTTGCATCCTACGGCCTGGCACTGTGGGCGATGACGGCGGCACCGATCGCCACGGTTTCAGCACTCAGGGAAACGTCGATCCTGTTCGGCGTGGTGATCTCGGCGCTGGTACTCAAAGAGCAACTGACGCGAACTCGCGTGATTGCCGCTTGCATCATTGCGGGCGGGGCGATGGTATTGCGATTGGGCTAACACCGCTTTACCAAGTAGGATCACGCGCTCAGTCACACTAAATGGATTCAGTGTTCGATGGCCACCAAGCCCCTGTTCCTTGTACTTGCATTGTCTGCCCTGCCGTCGCTCGCCAGTGCCGCTTCCGAAGGCATGGGCAGGGTCGACCAAGCCAGCTTGATGATCCTCGCCGGCCCGGTGCTCACCACCTTCGCCACGATGGGAACCACGTCCCATCCGCTCGAAATGCTGGAGTCGGCCAAGGGGGATGCCCTGGCGTTCATCGGCTCGGACGGGAATATTCGTGGCGCACGGTTTGAACTCGCCGTGAGGACTTACCACGCGTCCTACCCGGCGCCTCACATGAGTGACATGCAACTGGCCCAAGCGATCGCGGTAATCGAGACACACCCACCGGAGGGACGATAGATGTCGCAATCCACCAATACCGGGCGGGATTTCGAGAGCTACGTGCAATACGTCTACAGCACCCTGCTCAACCTTCGCGGAGAAAAAACCCAGGTTTCTCGCAGAACCACCTTCACGCTACCTACCGGAGATAGCTATGAAGTCGACGTCTATTATGAATTTGTCAGAGTCGGCGTCAGGCATCGAGTGGCCATCGAATGCAAGGATTGGAAGCGCCCCGTGGATCAGGGCAAAATTCTCGAGTTTCATCAAAAAATCAAAAATATCGGTAGCGATATCGTTGGCATAATCGCCTCGCGCTCAGGTTATCAATCGGGCGCTGACAAAGTGGCGGCACGCCACAACATTTTGCTCCTGTCGGCTGAAGATCTTCCTTCGCTTCCTCAACTGGTCGGTCGTCAAATCGTCAACGCTGCGCTGCATGAGCCGGACTTGATCGGCGAACCGTTCTGGGTGATCGCCCAACGCAGCGAAACGCTTGAAAAGCTGAGTACCGGCACCTACTACGCGCCCCCTGTCGAGGGCCGGCCGACGATTCCATTGTTCATCTCGAAAAAATATGCCGAGACCTATCTCTCCCACCTTCCCGATCAGGCGGAGTGGGCGGTATTCGGGATGCCTCAATACAAATTGAAGGTGTTGCTGGAACTCGCCAAACTCGGTCGCGTGTGCTTCGCCACGGTCAATTTTCCTCCTGAAGAAAATGGCTCTATCTCAATGGCCTTCATCACCCTGGCGGAGTTGGAAAGTGACTTTCTGATCTGACCGCCTCGGCGATGACAATGTGTTTCAAAGGACAACAGATCATTCTCAAAATGAACGGAGTTCAGCGCGTGTTTTCGATTTCCCGCCGTCAACTGTCGGTGATTGCCGCAGCCCTCGCCCTGGCTGCCTGCAACTCCTCTGTCAACGAACAGCCACCGCCGCCGGAGCTGGGTTCGGGTTATCGCACCGACCTCACAACCCAACATGCCGAGCGCCACATGGCTGCGGCTGCCAACCCGCTGGCGGCCGAGGCCGGGCGCGAGATGTTGCGCATGGGTGGGTCGGCGATCGATGCGGCAATTGCGATGCAGGCCGTGCTGACCCTGGTGGAGCCGCAGTCGTCCGGCATCGGCGGTGGCGCGTTCATCATGCTGTGGGACGGCCAGACTGTGCACGCGTACGACGGCCGTGAGACAGCCCCCGCCGGGGCCACCGAGCGGCTATTCCTGAAGGCCGACGGCACGCCGATGGCGTTCACCGAGGCGCAGATTGGCGGGCGCTCGGTCGGTACGCCAGGGGTATTGCGAGCGCTCGAGATGGCGCACAAGAAGACCGGCCACCTGCAATGGGCCACGTTGTTCGAGCCGGCGATACGGCTGGCGGAACAGGGCTTCGCGATTTCCCCGCGCCTGCACAGCCTGATCGCGGCTGACCGCTCTATTCCCCAATCGCCAGACATGGCCGCGTACTTCCTGAACGCCGATGGCACGCCAAAAGCCACCGGTACCGTACTGAAGAACCCGGCGTTGGCCAACGTGTTCAAGCGTATCGCCAAGGAAGGACCGGACGCGCTCTACCGCGGGCCGATTGCCGCTGAGATCGCACGCAAGGTACAGGGCCATCGCAACGCGGGCAGCCTGTCCCTGGCGGACCTGAAAAACTATACCGCCAAGGAGCGCACGCCGCTGTGCACGGACTACCAGCAATGGAAAGTCTGTGGCATGCCGCCGCCGTCATCGGGCGGGGTTGCCATCGCGCAAATCCTGGGCACATTGCAGGCGCTGCAAGCACGCAACCCAGGCTTGGGCATCGGCGCGATGCGACCGCTGAAAAGCTCTTCGCCGGCAGGCCTTGAGCCAACGCCCGAAGCCGTGCACCTGCTTGCCGAAGCCGGCCGACTGGCCTTCGCTGATCGCGCGCTGTACCTGGCCGACACCGATTTCGTCGCCGTGCCGGTTGCCGGCCTGGTCGCCCCCGACTACCTGGCCAAGCGTGCCGCGCTGATCGGCGAGCGCAGCATGGGTATCGCCAAGCCGGGCGTCCCTGCGGGCATCCAGGTGGCCTACGCGCCGGACCGCTCACCGCTGCGCATCTCCACTTCGCAAGTGGTGGCGGTGGATGACCAGGGGGGCGCCGTGTCGATGACCACCACGGTGGAAGCAGCATTTGGCTCCCATGTCATGGTCCAGGGTTTCTTGCTGAACAACCAGATGACCGACTTTTCATTTGTCCCTGAAGAAAACGGCCAGCCCGTTGCCAACCGGGTCGAGCCTGGCAAGCGCCCGCGTTCGGCCATGGCGCCTACGCTGGTGTTCGACCGCAAGAGCGGCGAGTTGCTGGCCACCGTCGGCTCGCCCGGCGGCTCACAAATCATCGAATACGTGAGCAAGTCCCTGGTGGCGATGCTCGACTGGAAACTCGACCCACAAGCCGCCATCAGCTTGCCCAATTTTGGCAGCCGCAATGGCGCGACCGAGTTGGAAGCCGGTCTGTTCAGCCCTACGCTGAAACAGGCGCTCAAGGACAAGGGCCATGCGCTGAGCGAGATCGATATGACGAGCGGCATCCAGGCCATCGTTCGCACGCGGGATGCCCAGGGCAAGGTGTCGCTGAGCGGCGGTGCCGACCCTCGGCGTGAAGGCCAAGCGCTCGGCGACTGAACACTTCAATCAACGGAGAACGTTATCGTGCAGCAGGCAGATAATCTCGGCGCCATCCCAGGCGTCGACCACGGTTTTTGTACGATCAATGATCCGCTGCGCCCGCAGACTGTATTCATCTGCAAGCAGGTGCACAGCGCTTCGGTGGTGGAGTGGCAGGCGGACCTGGCAAGCAACACATTAGAGGCCGATGGGGTGTGCACGGGTGAGCATCCACCCATCGCAGTGGTCACCGCCGATTGCTTGCCCCTTCTCATTGCTTCCAAAAACGGCGAGAAGGTGGCAGCCGTGCATGGCGGCTGGAAGGGGTTGCAGGGCGGGATCATCGCCAATGCCATCAAGCGATTCACCGATGAAGGGATCGCCACGGACCAGTTGCAGGTCGCGGTCGGGCCATCGATCAAGCCATGCTGTTATGAAGTGAGCCGGGAGTTTATTGCACGGTTCCAGGAGGACCAGGGGCACTTGTGGCGCGACCGTCAGCCGCCCTGGAGCCGGGTGCAACCGGCGCCGTTGCTGCCACCCGACATTGCACCGCCTGCTGCGCGGCAAGCGGGAAGTGCGTGGTTTGACTTGAGTGGGTACGGGGTGATGTTGCTGCAAGCGGCGGGGATTCGGCGAGAGCAGATCGAGGTGAGCGAGGTGTGCACTTACTGCACCTCGCCCACCTTTGCCAGTTACCGCCGCAGGACCCATCACCCGCAGGAGGTGAAGACGTTGATCTATTCGTGGATTGCTCGCATCACCGACTGATCTTCAACCCCTGACGCCCCGCATGCCGCTCCAGCGCCAGCTCGATCAGGCGGCTCACCAGTTCGCTGTAGCTCATGCCCGCCGCCTGCCACAGCTTGGGGTACATGCTGATGCGGGTGAAGCCGGGCAGTGAATTGATTTCGTTGATCAGTACTTCGCCCTCGTCGGTAAGGAACACGTCGACCCGCGCCAGGCCGGAACAACCCAGTACCTCGAACGCCTCGACGGCCAGCCCGCGAATACGCTCGCTGGCCGCTTGGCTGATAGCGGCCGGCACCACCACTTGGGCAGCCTGATCGTCGATGTATTTGTTGTCGTAGGAATAGAAACCACTGCTCACCACGATCTCACCACAACCGCTGGCGATGGGATTGTTGTTGCCCAGCACGGCGCATTCGATTTCGCGGCCCTTTACCGCAGACTCCACCAACACCTTTTCATCAAAGCCCAGGGCCAGTTCGACGGCAGCGTGGTATTCGGCTTCGTTGCCGACCTTGCTCACGCCCACCGAAGAGCCCTGGTTGGCCGGTTTGACGAACATCGGCAGACCGAGCTTGGTCGCTGCCGTATCAAAGGACGTACGCGCGGCATTGCCACGGGTCAGGGTGATGAAGGGGGTCACGGCAATGCCAGCATCACGCAGCAGGCGTTTGCTGATGTCCTTGTCCATGCACACCGCCGAGCCGAGCACATCGGAGCCGACGAAAGGCAGGTCAGCCATGCGCAACAGGCCTTGCAGGCAGCCGTCTTCGCCGAGGGTGCCGTGGACGATGGGGAAGATCACATCGACATGTTCCAGCAGGCCGCTGCCGGAGGTTTCCACTAATTGCTGGCTGGCCTTGCCGGGCACCACTGCCAGTTCGCGATTGGACTGGTTGAGGGCAATGAGGGCAGGGTTTTCCTGGTTGAGCAGGAAGTTCGAGGTGTCGTTGAGGTGCCAGTGGCCGGCCTTGTCGATACCGATCAACACCGGTTCGAAACGGGAGCGGTCCAACGCATCGACGATATTGCGCGCCGATTGCAACGAGACCTCGTGCTCGGCCGAACGGCCACCAAAAATAATACCTACCCGCACCTTGCGCATGACCCGGCCTCACTGTTGAAAGTAAGGCTTCTTACCACGGGCCGTCAGCGGTTCGCCACCAGATGTGCACCGAACAGGACGTAGCAGCCTCCAGCAAAGCGGTCGAGCCACTTGCGCGAACGGCTGTAGAGAGTGGCCATGCGCTCGCTGGAAAACACCAGGGCCACGCTGGAATACCAGCTGAACGACAAGGTGGCCATGGTGATCACCGCCAGGGTCAGCAGCATCGGCGACGGAGACGGTGGCATGGTGGACGCGAAGATGGTGGCCACAAACAACGCGGCCTTGGGGTTGGACAGGTTGCCCAGCAGCCCCAGGCGCCAGGCGGAAAACAGCGAGCGCCGAGCATCATCTGGCAGCACGCTCTGGCCCAGGGCCGGCGCCGAGCGCCTGAACAGTTTCAACCCGAGGTAGATCAGGTAGCAACCGCCGATGATCTTGAACGCCAGGTACAACATCGGGGCCGCCGTAAACAGCGATTTAATGCCCAGGCCACCCGCCAGCCCCCACATGACCGTCCCCGTGGCCACACCGGCTGACGCCACCACGCCATGACGGCGCGAACAGCTGGCGGCCAATTGCGCCGTGTTGAAAAAGTTGGGGCCGGGCGTCACTACCGCGACTGTCCACAGCAGGGCCAGCGATACCAGGGGCGCCACGTAGGCAGGGTTTAAAAAGTCCATGGGGGTCAGCTCCTTCGGCGCAGGGCACGAATGCGATCATAGGCCTCCTCCTCACCCTGCACAATCGTACAAGACCCCGGCAGACAAGGCATTCAGACTGGGTTAACGTGTTTCCACCTCTTTTTTTCGTGACAAGTCACCATGGGCAAACCCACCGCCACCCTCGACTGGCTGCACCGCGCCCCGCATGCCAGTGGCCTGGACCGTATCGAGGCGTACTTTGCCGGCTTCGCCTTTGACCCGCATCGCCATGACACGTACGCCATCGGGCGCACGTTGACCGGTGTGCAGAGCTTTCACTACCGTGGCGATATGATCCACAGCCTGCCCGGCACCACCATGGTGCTTCACCCCGACGAAACCCACGACGGCCACGCCGGCAGTGACGAGGGCTTCAAATACCGGATGATTTACGTCGAGCCCTCACTGATCCAGCAGATCCTCGGCGGCAAACCGTTACCGTTTATCCCCAATGGTTTATCCACCGACCCACGGCTGTTCCGCGCCAGCGAAGTGCTGCTGCAGAACCTGGACAACCCTGTCGATCCGCTGCAGGAACAGGATGCCCTGTTCGACCTGGCCCACGCGCTCAGTAACGTCTCGGGCGGGATCGTCAGCCGCAAGACCTTCGATTACGTCGCAGCCGAACGTGCCCGGGAATTTATCCACAGCGCCTTGGGCCGCAGCATTACCCTGGATGAAATGGCCGACCACGCCGGTCGCGACCGCTGGGCCCTGTCGCGGGATTTTCGCGTGCTGTTCGGTACCAGTCCCTACCGCTACCTGACCATGCGCCGCTTGGACCTGGTGCGCAGCCTGCTCGCCCAGGGCCAATCGCTGGTGGACGCGGCGCTGACCGCAGGCTTCACCGACCAGAGCCACATGACCCGGCAATTTCGCAGCACCTACGGCATGCCGCCGTCGCGCTGGGTGAAGATGTCAGACCGTTTTCAGCGCCGCTAACCCGCCAGGTTGCTTGAGGCGTAGCGCCAACACCGCGCCCGCCAGGGCAATCGCCGCACTCCACCATAACGCCCGCTCGATCCCACCCGCGCTCGCCACCGACACCAGCACCGCCAACCCCAACGCCCCGCCAATCTGCTGGCTGGTGGACGCCATCCCGGCCGCCACGCCCTGCTCGCCTGGCCGGATGCCCAGGCCCGCTGCCACCCACATCGCGGTCCAGGTCATGCCCTGGCCGATGCTCAGGATGAAAATCCCCGGCAGCAGCGACCAGAACCCAACACCGGTCGGCAGTGCCCAGCTCACCAGCGCAATGCCCACCGCTCCGGCGAGTTGCCCGCTGACGAGCGTGTTGCGCAACCCCAGCCGAACCAGCGAGCGCTCCGCCAGCCAGATCCCGGCCGTACACACCAACGTCGCCGGCAAGAACGCCAACCCCGCTTGCAGCACGCTGTAGCCATAGACCTGCTGGTAATACAGCGCCAGGAAGTAGTACTGCACGCCAAAACTGCTCATGAACACCGCTGTCAGCAGCATGGCCATGCGCAGTTCGCGGTAGGCAAACAAGCGCAACGGCATCAGCGGGTCGCGCCCGAGGTGTTCGATCCAGGCGAACAGTCCGAGCAACGCCAACGCCAGGGCGAGGCACCCCAGGGTCGACGGTGCCGCCCAACCCCATTGCGGCCCCTGCACCAACGAAAACACCAGCAACGTGCCACCGACGGTCACAGCCAACGCACCGCTGATATCGAAGTTGCGTCCTCGCGCTCGCTCACCATCGGCGGGGATCCAGTAGCGCGCCGCCCATGCACAGCCGCCCGCCAGGGGCACGTTCACCAGGAACACCGCTTCCCAGCCCCACACCTGGGTGAGCACGCCACCGAGCAGTGCGCCCAGCGCCAGCCCAGCCGCAGACGCGGCGCTCCACACGGCAAACGCACGGTTGCGGGCCGGACCTTCGGCATAGTGGGTGTTGATCAGCGCCAGGGTGGCCGGAAACAGCATCGCGCCGCCCACGCCCTGCACCGCCCGCGCCAACACCAGCAATACCGCACTACCGCCCAGCACGGCCGCGAGAGAGGCCAGTGCGTAGAGCGACTGCCCCACCCGGTACAAACGCCGCTTGCCAAGCAAATCGGTAGCCCTGCCCCCCAGCAAAAGGAAACCGCCAAACGCCACGCTGTAGGCGCTCACCACCCATTGCAATTGCGGGGCAGAAAAGTCCAGGTGCGTGCCGATCTGCGGCAAGGCAACGAACACAATGGTGGCATCCAGCGCGATGATCAGCTGCGCCGTGGCCAGCAACGTCAGCATCCAGCCTGAGGGTCGAGAGGGAGACATCACAGCGTCCTGTCCGAAAATGAGAGGCCGTCAGTGTCTTTCATGCTGGATAGATGATAAATAGCGCTATCACTCTTTCAGTAATGACTTTAATCATGGATCTGAACGCTGTCCGCCTACTGGTCCGCGTGGCCGAAACCCGCAGCTTCACCCGCGCAGCGGGTGACCTGGGGCTGACACAATCGGGCCTGTCCCGCGCCATTTCGCGGCTGGAGAACGAGTTGGGGGTTCGCCTGCTGCAACGCAATACGCGCAGCGTCAGCCTCACCCCCGACGGGCAAATGCTGTACGAGCGCAGTGCGCCGTTGCTGGCGGAGTTAGCCGCAGCCGAGAAACTGATGCTCGACCGGCGTAGCACCCCGTCCGGCCTGTTGAAGATCAGTACACCGTCACTGTTCGGGCGCAAAGTGGTGATGCCGGTGATCGGCGAATTGACCTTGCGCTACCCCGAACTGCGCATCGAGGCGGTGATGACTGACCGCCTGGTGGATATTGTCGACGAGGGCTTCGATGCGTTGTTGCGTACCGGCGAGATCCAGGACCAGCGCCTGATCGCCCGCGCCCTGCCGCCCTTACGCTGGGTCACCGTGGCCGCGCCTGCTTACCTTGCACGCTTCGGAACGCCCAGGAGCGTCACTGAACTCAACGACCACCACTGCCTCACCGTGCGCAATTTGCGCAGCGGCCGCATGGTCGATTGGCAGTTCATGATCGAGGGCAAGATGCAGGACGTGAGTGTCGAAGGGCGGCTGATCTTTGATATCGGCGATGCCCTGGTGGACGGCGCCGTGGGCGGCTTCGGCATCGCCCAGGTGATGGATTTCGCCGTGCGTGACGACCTGGCCGCCGGGCGCCTGGTGCCGATATTGGAAGACGTGGCCGGGCGCAGTCGGGCGATCTCGCTGGTCTATCCGCCGTCCCGGCAATATTCGCCGAAGCTGATGGCGTTTGCCGAAGCGCTCAGCCAGGCACACTGGTAACCCTGTAGGCGCCGGCGCCTACTGGGGCGCATCAGGCAAGGGTGTTACCGGTGACGGGTTGGCCGATCGTAAGGAAATGCCCGCCCGCCACATGGTGCAGGGTGCGCAGCTCATCGTGGCCTTCGAAGTGCCAGTGCCCATCGCTGAACACGCGCTCGTCGGCATAGGCCGCCACGACCTCTCCCAGGAATAGATCGTAGGTCTGCTGGTTGTGCGGCTCGGGCAGCAGGCGACACTCCAGCCAGGCCACGCAGCCTTCCAGCAAGGGCGCTTCGGTGTGTTCGCCGTTGAATACCTGCAGGCCGTAGGTGGCAAATTTGTCAGTCTCGGAACCGGTCGTATTGCCCACTGTTTGCACCAGATCAGCCTGGGCCGCGCACGGCACCTGAAGCACGAAGGTGCCGGCGCCTTCCAGCAGTTGGCGGGTCCAGGTGGCTTTATCCAACACCACGGCGACTTTCGGCGGTTCGAAATCCAACGGCATGGCCCAGGCAGCGGCCATGATATTGCGCTGGCCATTGTGCGCGGCGCTGACCAGCACGGTGGGCCCGTGGTTGAGCAAGCGGTAGGCCTTGGACAGCGGAACGGGGCGGCGGTGGGTAGGGCTCATGGAAGGTCGACTCTTCATGCAAGAAAGTCCCTACGATACCTGAAGCCCTGCACTCAACTCGACAGTTGGTTGGCGAACTGGCCTACCGCGCTGACCACCTTCTGGGCGCCGTCCTGGATTTCCACGATCACCGTGCCCGCTTCGGCTGCCAGGGCCAGGCCTTGCTCGGCTTGCATGCGGCCGTCGTTCATGAGGGTCACCGCGTCGCGGGCCATGTCCTGGTTCTGACGCACCACACCAACGATCTCTTCGGTCGCCTTGCTGGTCCGCGATGCCAACTGCCGCACTTCATCGGCCACCACGGCAAAGCCACGGCCCTGCTCACCGGCGCGCGCTGCTTCAATGGCGGCGTTGAGTGCCAGCAGGTTGGTCTGCTCGGCAATGCCGCTGATGGTCTTGACGATGGTGCCGATCACTTGGGACTGAGCGTTCAACGCCTCGATGCCGTCGCCGGCCTGTTGCATGTGCTTGGCCAGGTCGCGCATCACATCCACTGCCTGGGTCACCACGGTGGTACCACGCTGGGCGCTATTGTCGGTGTGCAGCGAGGTGCT
>Ga0308167_1001282_pt1 | contig 30943 bp, 20 predicted proteins | sample PhyCR1_2_FD_202138 | JGI IMG/M metagenome (GOLD analysis project Ga0308167, IMG submission 202138) | Phyllosphere microbial communities from UC Gill Tract Community Farm, Albany, California, United States - DLSLRC.R1 | ecosystem: Host-associated > Plants > Phyllosphere > Unclassified | place... | reverse complement strand
CCCTGGATTAGTCATTCTGCTTACCGTGCTGGCATTTAACCTGATGGGCGATGGTTTGCGTGATGCACTCGACCCGAAACTCAAGCAGTAAAGAGGCACCGAGATGGCGTTATTAAATGTAGACAAACTGTCGGTGCATTTCGGCGACGAAAAGGCACCGTTCCGGGCGGTTGACCGCATCAGTTATCAGGTGGAGCAGGGCCAGGTAGTCGGCATTGTCGGCGAGTCAGGCTCCGGTAAGTCGGTCAGCTCGCTGGCGATCATGGGGCTGATCGATTTCCCTGGCAAAGTGATGGCGGAAAAGCTGGAGTTTAACCAGCGCGACCTGAAACGCATCTCCGAAAGAGAGCGCCGCCAGCTGGTGGGCGCGGAAGTGGCGATGATTTTCCAGGACCCGATGACCAGCCTCAACCCTTGTTACACCGTGGGTTTCCAGATCATGGAAGCGATCAAAGTGCATCAGGGCGGCAACAAACGTACCCGGCGTCAGCGGGCAATCGACCTGCTGAATCAGGTGGGCATTCCCGATCCGGCGTCGCGACTGGATGTTTATCCGCACCAGCTGTCGGGCGGGATGAGCCAGCGTGTCATGATCGCCATGGCGATAGCCTGCCGTCCGAAGCTGCTGATTGCCGATGAGCCAACCACCGCGCTCGACGTGACTATCCAGGCGCAGATCATCGAACTGCTGCTGGAGTTACAGCAGCAGGAGAACATGGCGCTGATCCTGATTACCCACGATCTGGCGCTGGTGGCCGAAGCGGCGCACCACATTATTGTGATGTATGCCGGTCAGGTGGTGGAGAGCGGCAAAGCGACCGATATCTTTAAGGCACCGCGTCATCCTTACACCCAGGCGCTGCTGCGTGCCTTGCCGGAGTTCGCTGCCGATAAAGCCCGTCTGGCCTCGCTGCCGGGCGTGGTACCGGGCAAATACGATCGCCCGGTTGGCTGCCTGCTCAACCCACGCTGTCCTTATGCCACTGACCATTGTCGTAAGGAAGAACCGGAACTGCGCACCATTCCAGGCCGCCAGTCCAAGTGTCACTATCCGCTGGACGATGCCGGGAGACCGACTTATGAGTCATGAAACAACCAAGCATGAGTATTTGTTACAGGCGATCGATCTGAAAAAGCACTACCCGGTGAAGAAAGGGTTGTTTGGTCAGGAACGTCTGGTGAAAGCGCTGGATGGCGTGTCGTTTAATCTGGAGCGCGGCAAAACGCTGGCGGTAGTCGGCGAGTCAGGATGTGGAAAATCCACCCTTGGCCGCCTGCTGACGATGATTGAAACCCCGACCGAAGGCCAGCTTTACTGGCATGGACAGGATCTGCTGAAGCACGATCCGCAGGCGCAGAAACTGCGTCGTCAGAAAATCCAGATCGTCTTTCAGAACCCCTACGGCTCTCTGAATCCGCGTAAGAAAGTGAGTCAGATTCTGGAAGAGCCGCTGGTCATCAATACCACGCTGACCAAAGCCGAGCGCCGCGAGAAAACGCTGGAGATGATGGCCAAAGTGGGCCTGAAGACCGAGCATTACGACCGCTATCCCCACATGTTCTCCGGGGGACAGCGCCAGCGTATTGCGATTGCCCGCGGCCTGATGCTCGATCCGGACGTGCTGATTGCCGATGAGCCGGTTTCGGCGCTCGACGTCTCGGTGCGCGCCCAGGTGCTGAACCTGATGATGGATCTGCAGCAGGATATGGGACTTTCCTACGTCTTTATCTCGCACGATTTGTCGGTGGTAGAGCACATTGCGGATGAAGTGATGGTGATGTACCTCGGACGCTGCGTTGAGAAGGGCAGCAAAGAGGCGATTTTTGCTAATCCGCGCCATCCGTATACCCAGGCTCTGCTGTCGGCCACGCCGCGTCTGAATCCGGACGACCGCCGTGAGCGGATTAAGCTGACCGGCGAGCTGCCGAGTCCGCTCAGTCCGCCACCGGGTTGCGCCTTCAACGCACGCTGCCGCCGGCGCTTTGGCACCTGCGTTCAGCTGCAACCGAAGCTGAAAAGCTACGGTGGTCAGCAGATCGCCTGCTTCGCCGTCGACCAGGATGAAAATCAGCCGGTCGGCGCGGCAGAAAAAGTCGGTTAAAGATAAGAAGGCTCCTGCGGGGGCCTTTTTTACTGACGCGTCCCGCTCAGCCCACATCCGGGTGTCGCTTACCCTCCTCTGCTGTCTTTTTTCATTATCCTGATTAATCAATGGGTTCAGCCGCGGATATTTGCAGCAAAAAACCGGTAAATATCCTCAATCTCTGCCGGGGATTAAATCCAGGCAGATGCGCGCAAAGCCATCGGGCAAATTTAGTCAGTGCCAGGGATTAATCTCATCTTATCCCGACTGGCTGGGCCAGCCGTTCCATGAGTACACCTCAGTCGCAGAATGTTGAAACCCTGCTAATCAATTTAACTTAACAACTACTTATTAATTTCAGGGCAAAAGCAGTCGCTGTCACCCTTTTTCGGCGCTTATCGAATCTTTCTGATTAAACTATTTTATTGAATTCGCTGTTTTTGTAATCAGATTTTTCTCACTGAGTTTAAGCGGATGTGCTATATTCCAGGAAAATTCCCCCCTTGTTGCAGGCCATAGTCAATGAAGAATTACGACGGTTTGCAGCGTTTTAAAGAGAAGACGCAAACGCTCGACATCGCCTTTAAAGATATGTCTGGCCAGACGCAGGAAGCGGCGGAACACAGTAAATGGTCATTGATTCGTCAGCTGGCGAGCGATGCCCAGCAGAATGCCCTTGGCGGCGGTCAGCGTATCGATTTGCCCCAACCTCAGCCGCTGCGCGGCGATGAATTCAGCGCGCCGGCTCCGGCCTCTCAGCCGCGCCAGCCGACGCTCAGTGCACAACCGGCAGCGGCAGCTCGCGGCTCGATACTGGACAGTCTGGCGGGCAGTGCTGCCGCAGCGAAAGTGACCGCTGAAGCTGGATCTTCATCGCTGTTCCCGCCGCCTTCGCTAAAACCGGCAGAGCCGGTGGCAACGCTGCGTCCTGCTGCTGTTCAGCCCGCTGCGGTGGCAAACCCACCGACGGACCTCACCCCGCCTGCGTCGGCGAACCGCGCCGAACCGGGACGTTTTGGTGCATTGTTCCGCTCACGCGACAGCGAACCGGTTAACCTGCCAAAAGAGACCTTATTGAAACCGTTACTGGAGAAGATTGCGCTATGCCGTTAGTTTGTGTGTGCTCGCCGAAAGGGGGAGTAGGGAAAACCACGTTGGCGGCGAACCTGGCCTGGAGTCTGGCGCGTTCCGGTAGCAAAGTTCTGGCAATTGATTTTGATGTGCAGAATGCTCTGCGTCTGCATTTTGGCGTTCCGCTTCATGACGGGCGCGGATTTGTGGCCCGTTCGGAAGAGCAGGCGGACTGGAGTCAGTCGATTCTGACCACCGGCGGCAATATCTTCGTGCTGCCCTATGGCGACGTGACCGAGCCCCAGCGTGAGCGCTTTGAAGAACAGCTGATGAAAGATCCGCACTTTATTCAGCGCGGACTCGACACGGTGCTTAATTATCCCGGCCTGGTCATTGTGGCTGATTTTCCGCCGGGTCCGGGTCCGGCCCTTAAAGCAATGACGGCGCTGGCCGATATGCATTTAGTGGTGATGTTAGCGGATACCGCCTCGGTCTCTTTATTACCGCAGATTGAGGAGAACCGGATGACCGGTAAACCTCTCAACAATAAACAGGGTCACTATTTCGTCCTGAACCAGTGCGACAACCGCCGCAATATTAACCGTGACGTGACGGCATTTATGCAACAGCGGCTGGGCGATAATTTACTCGGCGTGGTTCACCGCGACGAAAGTGTGGGTGAAGCAAATGCTTCCCAGCAGTCTGTGTATGATTTTAGTCCCGCGTCTGCGGCGGCCTTTGATATTGAACTGATTGCCAAACGTGTCAGCAGCATTCTGAATATCACCGTCGGCAACGGCGAAGTTCAGGCTCCCATCCGTACTAACCAATATTAATCACCTGATGTGAACAGGTGATTGAATTTACACAGCTCTTCTCAGGGTGAATCATGAGTAAAATCGGGTTTTACCTGCTGCTGCTGGTGCTTGCGCCCGTTGCCGCGGTGATCATCATTACGCCAATGGACAGCCAGAAACAGTATATTTTTGGCCTGATCAGCATCGGTTTGATGTTTTTATTGGGTTTCAGCAAAAGCCGCAAAATAACCGTGATGATGGTGATTCTGTCGGCGTTGATGTCCACCCGTTATATCTGGTGGCGCACGACAGAAACCCTGCATTTTAATTCCGAAGTCGAAGCGATTTTAGGGATTGGCTTATATCTGGCTGAACTTTATGTCTGGCTGATCTTAATTCTCGGCTTTCTGCAAACCACCTGGCCATTAAAGCGCACCATCGAACCGTTACCGGATGATACCGATCTGTGGCCGACGGTTGATATTTACGTGCCTTCTTATAATGAGAGCCTCGATGTGGTGCGCGATACCGTGCTGGCTGCGCAGTGTATCGACTATCCGCGTGACAAACTGAAAGTCTATTTGCTGGATGACGGCAAGCGCAGTGAGTTCGCCCGCTTCGCCGCCGATGTGGGCGTAGGCTACATCACCCGTGACGATAACAATCACGCCAAAGCCGGCAACCTCAATCATGCAATGAAGATCACCAAAGGTGAGCTGATTTGCATTTTTGACTGCGACCACGTCGCGACGCGTACCTTCCTGCAGGCGACGGTAGGCCCGTTCCTGAAAGATCCGAAGCTGGCGCTGCTGCAAACGCCACACTACTTCTACTCACCCGATCCGTTTGAGCGTAACCTGCGCGCCGCGCGCAGCATTCCCAATGAAGGTTCACTGTTTTACGGCCCGGTACAGCAGGGCAATGACAACTGGAATGCCACTTTCTTCTGCGGCTCCTGTGCGGTGATCCGCCGTTCAGCGCTGGAGCAGATTGGCGGTTTTGCGGTAGAAACCGTGACCGAAGATGCGCATACCGCGCTGAAAATGCAGCGCCTTGGCTGGGGATCGGCGTTTCTGTCCATTCCGCTGGCGGCCGGTCTGGCGACCGAGCGTCTCGGTCTGCACATCATTCAGCGTACCCGCTGGGCGCGCGGTATGACGCAGATTTTCCGGGTGGATAATCCGCTGTTGGGTCGCGGCCTGAAGTGGCAGCAGCGCCTGTGTTATCTCAACGCCATGCTGCACTTCCAGTTTGGTCTGCCGCGCGTAGCCTTTCTCACCGCGCCGCTGGCTTACCTGCTGTTTAATCTGAATATTATTCACTCCTCCGCGTCGCTGATCTTTGCGTACGTGCTGCCGCATCTGGTGATGTCGCTGTACGTCAACTCGCGGATGAATGGCCGTTTCCGCTACACCTTCTGGGGTGAGATTTATGAGACGGTGATGTGTTTCCACCTGGTGATCCCGACCATCCTGACGCTGCTGTCGCCGAAGCACGGCAAATTCAACGTGACCGATAAAGGCGGGGTGCTGGATCAGGGCTTCTTCGATTTCCATATCGTGCGTCCGCACGTCATCGTGGCGCTGCTGCTGGGTATCGGCATTGTGGCGGGCGTGGTGCGAGCGGTGATGCACGATTACTTTGGCGTCGATCCTTACGTTATTGCGCTGAACGTCGGCTGGGCCATCTTCAGCCTGATCATTCTGATGGCGGCGATTGCCGTGGCGCGCGAAACCAAACAGGTGCGTAAAACCATCCGTATTGAGGTGCAGATTCCGGCGATCATTCACTACGCCAGCGGTATCTCGTCACGCACCCTGACCAGCGATCTCTCTATGGGCGGCGCGCAGCTGGATGCGCCAGATAACCGTCATGAATTCGATGAGATTGAAGAGATCGATCTGCTGCTTAAATCGGGCGCGATCACCATTCCGGTCAGTAAGATTTCTGGCGATGCGGAAACCATCCGTCTGCGTTTTGAGGCGATGCCTCTGGCGCGCCGCCGTGAGCTGGTGCGGGTGGTGCTGGCACGCGCCGATGCCTGGATTCAGCCGGAGTATAAGCAGGATAACCCGCTGATCTCGCTGGGAACCATTATCCGTACCGTCTTTGAGCTGTTCTGGCTGACCTGGAAAGGACGCCACGATAAACGTAAAAATGTCGACCCGGTTGCCGCGGCGGCGAAAGAGGATGGCGCAGTATGAAAACCCTGACCCAAACGCTGCTGGTCAGTTCACTGACCGCGGCGCTGTGGCTGACGCCAGCCTGGGCCGAAACGCCATCTGCTGATGACACCAGCAACCCCGCGCCGGTCAACAGCGCGGCACCGACCGTGCAGCCCACTGCGCAAGCGACGCCATCAGCCCAGCCTGCGGCTGGCGAGGCGTCATCGGGCATCCAGCCTGAGTCAGCACCGGCACAGAGTGCGCCGGCGGCTACCTCTGCCGCGTCCGCGCTGACTGGGGACGCGGTGACGCAGGACAGCGGTGCGCTCTCCACCGTGCCACTGCCGCAAGGGCTGAACAATGGCGATCCGGCGCTGGAAGCGGCCGCCAGTGCGCTGCCCTACGCGCCAGGTCAGGCCGTAACGCCGGTGGCCGCCCCCCCGGTAGTGGAACCACAGCCGGTCATCAGCGCCGCCATTAACCAGCCGATCAGCAGCACTATTTCTGTGGCGCAGATGGGCCAGGCGCGCGGCATCACGCTGACCGGCGGCCAGTTGCAGTCAGGCATTACTTTTACGCTGCCCTCGGATGAGGTGGTGACTAATGCGCGTCTCAACCTGACGCTGCGCGTCTCGCAGGCGCTGGCGGCGCGCAACACTTCGCTGCAGCTGATGCTGAACGGCCAGCCGCTCGGCACGCTGCCGCTCGGCGCCAGCGACAGTGATACCAGCGATTATCAGCTGGATATTCCGGCGGCGATGGTGGTCTCCAGCAATAACCTCAGCTTCAAAATTAATGATGCCGACAAGTTACTGTGCGAGCGTGCAAGCGCCGAGCAGTATCAGGTCACCATCATGCCGACAACCACGCTGAGCCTTGAGGGCCAGCAGCTGAACATCGGCACCAGCCTGCGCAACTTCCCGCGGCCGTTCCTCGATCCACAACGTATGACCGCCGCCACTGTCACCTTCGGATTCGCCAGTAATGTCGCACCGGATGCCGTGAGCGCGGCGACGCTGGTGGCGTCCTGGCTCGGCATTCAGAGCGATTATCGCGGTATTCGCTTCCCGGTGATGCGGGGTGAATTGCCGGAGCACAACGGCATTCTGTTTGGTCACCCCGGCGATCGCATCGGTACGCTGACCTTTCCAGCCAGCAACGGGCCGATGCTGCAGGTAGTCGATAACCCGAATAACCCGGTGTATAAATTGCTGCTGGTGAGCGGTAATGACGATGCCGAGCTGCGTCAGGCGGCAAACCGTCTGACCACGCAGCCGCTGACCACTGACGACAGCCAGCTGCTGGTAAAACCGCAAACGCTCGGCAATCGCAAACCCTATGATGCGCCGCGCTGGATCAATACCGATCGCCCGGTGCGTCTCAGTGAACTGCTGCGTAAAGACCAGAGCCTGACCAGCAGCGGTATCTGGCACGATGCGCTGCGCGTTAACTTCCGTGCCGCGCCCGATCTGTTCCTGTGGGATGGCGATACCGTGCCGGTCAATCTGCACTATCGCTTCCCGTCTGAAAGCTGGATCGATGAAGAGAATTCGTTTCTTAACGTGATGCTGAACGGGACCTTCCTGCGCAACCTGACCGTGAATAAGGTCGGACTGCTGGAAAATGTCTGGCACCGTTTAGGGGGCGATGCGCGACAGGAACAATATCAGCTCAACCTCGAACCCTATCTGATTTATGGCGATAACCAGCTGGCGCTCTACTTCAACATCAAACCGCGGGCGGATGCGCCCTGTGGCGTGCTGCTGAATAACAACATTAAGAGCCGGATTGAAGAGGATTCGTGGATCGATCTCAGCCACACCCGCCACTTCAGCATGCTGCCGAACCTCTCTTATTTTGTCGGTGCCTCGTTCCCGTTCTCTCGCCTGGCGGATTTTGGCCAGACTACGCTGCTGTTGCCGGAAAAACCCAGCAATGCCGAACTGTCGACGCTGCTGGATCTGGCGGCGCGTGCCGGTAACGCTACCGGTGTAGCTCTGACGCAGAATCAGGTGCTGTTTGGTCTGCCGCAGGGCGGCACTAATCTGGCACGGCTGCAGCAGAACGATCTGCTGGCGGTCAGCACCACCGGCAACAGCGATTTCAATCGGGCGTTACTGGCCTCTTCACCTTATGACGCCAGCAGCAGCACCTTCGGTGTGAAAGAGTCCGATACGCTGGAGAAACTGCGCGGCTGGCTGAGCGGTGACTGGAGTCGTCAACAGCTGGATGCCGATCGGTACTTCTCTTCTAACGAAGCGTGGCGCGGCTTCCTGAGCTATCGCTCGCCGTGGAATCGCGATCGGCTGGTGGTGGTCACGGTGGCGACCAGTGACGATCAGCTGTTGCGGCTCCACAACGATCTGAGTTCGGCACGTATCAATGCCGCGATTCGTGGCGATACCGCAATCATCACCGATGAAAATGGCATTCGCAGTTTCCGTGTTGGCGCGCAGTTCCCGGTCGGGGAAATGCCCTGGTACATGATGGTGGTGTGGTACGCCAATCAGCATTCGGTATTCCTTGCGCTGGCGGCGTTGCTGCTTTCTGCGCTGGTGGGCAGTGCGGTCTGGGTGATGCTGAAGCGTCATGCGTGGCGGCGTCTGAATCCGAAGCAGGATAGTCATTCCGGCAAGAAGTAAGGATAACAAGAATGAAAAAAAATCTGATAAGTGCCGGTGTTCATCATGCGTTATTGCTGGGCGGCCTGCTGGCGTTTTCACCGTCGCTGCTGGCGGCTGAAAGCGCCAATCCGGCGTTGCAGGCGCTGTTCGATCAGGCGGCTTACTGGCATCAGAAAGCGCATGACGATCTGGCGAAATCCTCGCTGCAGAAGGTGTTGATGGTGGAGCCCAACAACCCGCAGGCGCTCTATTTACTGGCGCTTTATGCGCAGCAGGGCGGTGATAATGCCGCCGCAGCGCAGTACCGCCAGCGTCTGAGCAAAGTATCACCCAACGATCCACACCTGAGCGAGCTGGACAATGCCCGTCAGCTACAGACGATTCCGCAGGCGCAGCTGTCACTGGCGCGTCAGCAGGCGCGCAGCGGCAACATTGCTGCCGCTCTGCAGACCTGGCGTAATACCTTTAGCGGCAATGAGCCGCCAGCCAGCGTTGCTGCTGAATATTATCTGACGATGGCCGGTGACCGTACTCTGCTGCCACAGGCGGTAGAGGCGTTGCGGCAGTTTGCCGCGCAGCACCCGCAGGATACCGGCGCGCAGCTGGCGCTGGGTAAAGCGCTGACGTATCAGGAGTCGACCCGTCGCGAAGGGATTGAGGTGCTGTCCGCGCTGGCGAGTGGGAATCAGGAGGCCGACCGCTCGCTGCGGCAGGCGCTGCTGTGGCTCGGTCCGCAGCCCACCGATGCCGCGTTGTATCAGACCTGGCAACAGCGTCATCCACAGGATGCCGCGGTGATCGACTATTACCGTAAAAACGTCGGGGGCGCTGAGAAAGGTGCCGGTTTCAGTGCGCTCAACAGCGGTGACGTGGGCGGTGCGCAGACCAGCTTCGAAAAAGTGCTGAGCGCCAATCCGCAGGACGCCGATGCGCTGGCGGGTATGGGCTATGTCGCTCAGCGCGCCGGTCGTTATCAGGAAGCCGCAGACTATCTGCAACGCGCCGCGCAGCTGGGAGGCGATCAGGGGTCGGCCCGTCAGCAGCAGGCCGACGATGCCCGTTTTTATGCGCAGCTGGCCAATGCGCAGCAGGCGCTGAAAAGCGGCAACAGTGCACAGGCGCTGGCATTAAGCGAACCGCTGGCGCAGGCTGAAGGCGAGAAAGGCATTGCTGCCCGCCTGTTCCGCGCTGACGTGCAGCGGCGCAGTAACCAGCTCGATCAGGCGGAGCAGACCTACCGATCTGTTCTGCAGAGCGATGCCAATAACCGCAGCGCCAAAGAGGGGTTGTTCTACGTGCTGCGTCAGCAGAATCGCAGTGCTGAAGCCAATACCCTGCTGGGCTCGCTGCCAGCCAGCGTTCGTCAGAGCGTGACGCCGCAGGCAAACGGTGCCGATACGCTGCGTCAGCAGGCGAAGCGTCAGCTGGCCGCCGGCAACAACGCAGCGGCCATCGCGACGTTGCAGCAGGGAGTCCAGCGTTATCCAGCCGATGGCTGGCTGCGGCTTGATCTGGCCCGTCTCTACCGACAGCAGGGTGAACCTTTACAGGCCGCTAATGTAATGCAGCCGGTGATGCGCAGCGGTGCCAGCAACAGTGAACTTTATGCTGGCGCACTCAACGCCAGCGAAAGCGGTGGCTGGCAGCAGGCCAGCGTGCTGCTATCGCGCATTCCGCCGTCAGCCCAAACGCGAGAGATGCGCGCTCTGGCGCAGCGGGTCAATTTTAATCTGCAGATGAGCACCGCTGACCAGTATCTGTCTCAGGGTGCCAATGCCGCCGCCGCTAACACCCTGAAAGCGTTAGCGGTGAATCCGCCCGCCAACCCGGCTGATGCCGGTAATCTGGCGCAGAAGCTGGCGCAGGCTGGCGATCTCACCACCGCCGTTTCGGTGGTGCGCACCAATATGCAGCGCGGTGTACAGGGTAATGCCGGTGATTACGCAGCGCAGATGGCGGTCCTGAACCAGGCCGGGCTGAGCGCCGAAGCGCAGCGCTTCCTCAGCAGCCCGGAACTGCAGGCGCGCAGCACGCCGACGCAGCTGGCGGCGATACGTAACGGGTATCTGATTAATGAAGTTGACCGCCTGCGGCAGCAGCGGCAGTACGCAGCGGCCTACGATAAGTTGATCGGTGCGTTACAGCAGGATCCACAGAATCGCGATTTGATGTTCGCCATGGCGCGTCTCTATCAGGACGGCAAGATGAACCGGGATGCGGGCATGGTATACGACTACCTGATGACGCAGGACACGCCGACTCAGGATGCGCGCGTCGGGGCGATTAACGTCGCGCTGGCGCAGAATAATGTGCAGCGCGCCAACACGCTGACGCGCGGCCTGAACACCGCCACCCAGACGCCGGATCGCCTGCTGCTGCTGGCGCGGGTGGCGGAAGCGAATGGCGAGCATAGCGAAGCGATGCGCTATTTGCGTTCGGCACGCGGACAGCTGATTGGCCTGCAGGGCGCGCAGCCGGGCAGTATGCCGACCGTGGGCGGGCTGGCGCTGGCGGATAATCCGTTCATCAATCGCAACACGTCGCCGGTCGGGCGTTCAGCTTCCCGCTACGGCACCGTGCTGCCCTGGCAGGTTGCGCCTGCCACCACGTCTGCCCGCTCTGAGCAGCCAGAAGGCGATGCGACGGTATCTGCCTCATCGCAGACCCTGCGTCAGATTGACACCATGATGGATTCGCTGCAGGAAAAAACGGCCAGCTGGAGTCAGGGAATGGTGCAGGTGCGCGGTCGTGATGGCGAATCGGGACTGAGCAAGCTGACCGAAGCCAAAGCGCCGCTGACCTTCTCTACCGTGCCGTTTGGTGAGTCGCGCTTTGACTTCACCATGACGCCGGTGTCGCTGACGGCCGGCAGCGCCGCGGGCGATGCATGGCGACGTTTTGGCACCAACGCCTTAACCCAGGGCCAGGTGGTCGCCGCAGGCGGGGCAACCCTGAATGACGTGCCGAACGCCACAACCGATTCACAAACCGCCTCGGGCGTGGAGCTGAATCTGGCGCTGAAGGGCGACAGTTACAAAGTCGATCTCGGCAGTACGCCGCTGGGTCAGGATCTCAGTACGCTGGTGGGTGGGGTGCAGTGGTCGCCGAAGCTTACCGACTTCCTGACGCTGATCCTGACTGGCGAACGTCGCGCCATCACCGACAGTCTGCTGTCATATGTTGGCGCAGAGGACAAGACCAGCGGCAAGCGGTGGGGTCGCGTCACCAAAAACGGCGGCAATGCCTTACTGAGTTATGACAATGGCGATGCCGGTTTCTACGCGGGCGCGGGCGCTTACAGCTACCTCGGCGAGAATGTCGCCAGTAACAACAATCTGCAGGCGACCGCCGGCGCTTATGTGCGTCCTTACCATGCCGACGACCGGGAGCTGAAACTGGGGATGAGCCTGTCGTGGATGGACTTCTCGAAAAACCTCAGCTATTTCAGTTATGGCCAGGGCGGCTACTTCAGTCCGCAAAACTACGCTTCCGTGTCATTCCCGATCGACTTCTCACGTCAGTATGACGATCTGAAGGTGAAGCTGGGCGGCTCGGTCGGCTATCAGTCCTACAGTCAGGACAAGAGTGCTTACTTCCCGGACGATGCCAGCCTGCAGTCACAGCTGGAAGCGCTGGCTGCCGACGGTAGCGTGAAAAGCGCGTACTACTCCGGCGGCAGTAAAAACGGTATCGGTTATAACCTGCACGCGGGAGCCGATTACAAACTCAATAAAGAGGTGACGATTGGCGGTCAGCTGGGTTACGACACCTTTGGTGATTACAACGAAAGCAGCGCGCAGCTTTATGTCCGTTATCTGTTTGGAGATAAATAATGAATGAACATTCTGGCGTGTCGCATCCGCATCCACCCGGCTGGTTTGATCTGGTCAGCGTACTGATTGAGGGCATGGTCGCCAACGGCGGCCAGCAGCAGGCTGAAGCGTTCCTCTACAACATGGGCGAATCGCTGGCGACCCGCTATCCGTTGTCTGAAGCACGCACGGTGCAGGATCTGGAACGGGAAATGAATCTGCAACTGGCGCGTTTTAACTGGGGATTTGTGCAGCTGCAGCCAGAAGAGAAGGCGCTGTTGATCAGCCATCACGCCTTACCGGCAGGTGATAATATCCATACGGCTGCTGACTGGCAGGCGGCGTTTGGCGCAGTCGCGGCGGGGCTGTTCTCGGGCTGGCTGCAGGCCCAGGGCGGCAGCAGTGCGGTGCCGGTAACGCCTGAACTGAATGATGGCAGTACGCTGTATTATCGATATCAATAGGACGGGTGAATGAACGTTAAGCCACAGTGGCTGGGATGGATCTGCTGTATCTGGCTGTTACTCGGCAGCGCGCAAGCCGCAGCCAGCGGCTGGGACAGTTTTAAAAGTCGCTTTGTCACGTCAGAAGGGCGGGTCATCGACACCGCGAATAACAATGTCAGCCATACCGAAGGGCAGGGCTACGGCATGCTGCTGGCGGTGGCGAATGACGATCGCGCCACCTTTGATCGGCTATGGCAGTGGACGCGCAGCCAGTTAGGGAATCCACAGACCGATCTGTTTTACTGGCGCTATACGCCAGGCACGGCAAACCCGGTTGCGGATAAAAATAACGCCGCTGATGGCGATGTGCTGCTGGCCTGGGCGTTACAGCGCGCCGCGCAGAAATGGCAGGTGGAGAGTTATCAGCAGGCGTCTGATCGTATTCAGCGGGCGATTATTAAGCTAGATGTGGTGACCTTTGGTGGGCATACCGTGCTGTTGCCTGGCGCACAGGGCTTCAATAAAAGCAGCTACGTGGTGCTGAACCCCTCTTACTTCCTGTTTCAGGCGTGGCGGGAGTTCGGTGAACACAGCCATCTGCAGGTGTGGAATCAGCTGATTGAGAGCGGTCTTGATTTGCTCGCTAAGCTGCATTTCGGTAACAGTGGTCTGCCGCTGGATTGGGTGGCGCTGAATGCCGACGGTTCGGTTGCCCCGGCCATCGGCTATTCCAGCCGCTTCAGCTACGATGCGATTCGCGTGCCGCTCAATATCTGGTGGTACGATCCGCACAGCCTGGCGCTGGTGCCGTTCCAGCAGGTCTGGCAGGGCTATAGCCGGATGATGACGCCGGCCTGGTTTGATGTCCTGGCCAATACTCCCGCGCCCTACCATCTTGAAGGCGGTCTGCTGGCGGTGCGCGACCTGACGCTGAATGAGACCGGCTATCTGAGCGACCGGCTGGCAGCGGATCAGAACTATTTTTCGGCCAGCCTGCAACTGCTGACCTGGATGGCGTTTCAGGAAAAACGGTAACGCGACTGCTATTGCCTGCCCGATAAGTGCGGAAAAAATCGCCCTTATCGGGTAGAGAATCCGAATCTCTCCGCTGTGGCGCTATTGCCAACAAAAAAAACCAACGTTGGGATATACTTGCCGGACATTTTCCTGTCTGATATCTGAGCTTTTTATAGTCGGGAGAGAATTTTTGCGGGTAAGCCGGTCACTTACGATAAAGCAGATGGCGACGGTTTCGCTGGTTGCGGTTATCACCATCAGTATCTTTATCGTCATCCAACTGTTTCATTTTGTGCAGCAGCGCAGGATTGACTACGCCCAGCAGATGGAAAATATCGCGCATACCGTCCGGCAGCCGCTGTCAGAAGCGGTGCTGAGAGCGGACATTCCGCAGGCCGAACGCATTCTCCACTCGCTGAAACCCGCCGGGATTTTATCGCGTGCCGACGTGGTGCTGCCCAACGCGTTCCAGGCGCTGCATGCTGACTTCGAAAACGAGAAGCCGGTGCCGCGACTGGTGGCACGCCTGTTTGAGTTGCCGGTGCAGATTACCCTGCCGCTCTACTCGGTTGAAAACACCGGGCTGCCTAAACCGCTGGCCTATCTGGTGCTGCAGGCCAACTCGACGCGGGTCTACCAGTTTATCCTCAGTACGCTGTCGACCATGATCACCACCTATCTGCTGCTGGCGCTGATTCTGTCGGTGGCGATCAGCTGGTGCATTAACCGGCTGGTGGTCCATCCGCTGCGTAATATCTCGCGTGAACTGCAGGAGCTGCCGCCGCAGTCGATTCTGACCCACAAACTGACGCTGCCGCCGAGCCACCGTGACGATGAGATCGGCATGCTGATCCGCAGTTACAATCGTAATCAGCAGGTGCTCGAGTCAGTGCATGATGAGATGAGCCGGCTGACCACCCATTTTGACGTCACCGATCTGCCCAACCGGGCGCTGTTCCTGGCGCTGGTCGAGCAGTACATGTGCAATCCTGACCAGCCACTCGGCCTGATGGTGATCCGCATTGAGACCCTGCAGGAAGCCAATGGCGTGTTGAGTGATGAGCAGCGCGACACCCTGATGCTGACGCTGGTCGAGAAAATCCGCAGTACCCTGGATGACCACACCCTGCTGGCGCAAACCGGTCCCAGCGACTTCGTACTGCTGATGAAGCGCGCCAGTAATCCATTCCGCGCGCTGCGGCTGGCGCGTAATCTGATGATTCGCCTCAACCAGCCGGTTAATCTGCATCAGCTGCAGCTGCGACCGAACGCCAGCATCGGCCTGGCGCTGCGCGACGATCAACCGCTGAGTGCCAATGAGCTGCTGGATCGCGCCACTTCCGCCATGATGTCGGCGCGCCATCAGGGTAAGAACCAGATTCTGTTCTTCGATGCGGCCTTAACCGAGCGGGCGCAAAAACGCCTGACCCAGGAGCACGACATTTTGCAGGGGCTGCATGACGATCAGTTTGCCCTCTACCTGCAACCACAGATTGATATGCGCACCGGCGAACTGGCTGGGGCGGAAGCGCTACTGCGAATGCGTCAGCCGGACGGCAGTTTCGGTCTGACCGAGGAGTTTATCGCCAGCGCTGAAGAGATTGGGGTAATTAGCGCGATTGGCCGCTGGGTGTTTGAAGAGGCGTGCCGCATTCTGGCCGGCTGGCAGCGACAGGGCATTATGCTGCCGCTGAGCGTGAATATCTCTGCGGTCCAGCTGCGTGATAGCGCGATGGTGAGCCATCTGCAGGCGCTGCTGAAGCGCCATCAGATTGCGCCAGGCACCTTCGTGCTGGAAGTGACAGAAACAGCCCATATCGGGGATACCGGCCAGGCCATCTCGCTGCTGCGGACCTTGCAGCAGACCGGCGTGGCGGTCGCGCTGGATGACTTCGGCATGGGCTACTCCAACCTGAACTCTCTGCATCAGCTCAAAGCGTTGCCGGTCAATAAGCTGAAGATGGATCGCAGCTTCGTCGCGGCGCTGCCGGATGATGACACCATGGTGCGCATCGTGGCGGCAATAGCCGAGATCATCCATCTGGATGTGATTGCTGAAGGCGTCGAAACCGCCGAGCAGCGCGACTGGCTGCTGGCGCGCGGCATCCATATCGGGCAAGGGTATCTTTATGCTGAAGCCTTGCCGCTGGCGCGCTTCAATCAGGCATGGATTGAAAACCGCTCACTGCCGGAATAATTACCTGATTCATTGATTTTGCGAGAATTTTAGTTACAAAACCCTATGCTGAAGCGTTTCAGTTCAGAATTACGTCTGTATCATTTCCCCCTGCTTTGTAAGCCTGTATTAATCACGTAAACAGAGTGTTATTTTCGGGTTACTGTCAGGCGCCGCCTGTGTTGCCCGTCAGTCACAATAACGAATCCGACAACATCACCTCACGGCGTTAGTGGACACCTGTTTATGAAAACCTCACTTTTTAAAAGCCTTTATTTCCAGGTGCTGATGGCGATTGGCATCGGCGTTTTGATAGGCCATTTTTATCCGGAATTAGGGACCCAGATGAAGCCGTTGGGAGATGGCTTCGTTAAGTTGATCAAGATGATTATCGCCCCGGTTATTTTCTGTACCGTGGTGACCGGCATTGCCGGTATGGAGAGCATGAAGGCGGTTGGCCGCACCGGCGCGGTGGCGCTGCTCTATTTTGAAATTGTCAGTACTATTGCGCTGATCATCGGTCTGGTGGTGGTCAATGTGGTGCAGCCGGGAGCCGGAATGAACGTCGACCCGGCCACGCTGGATGCCAAAGCGGTGGCGGTTTACGCGCAGCAGGCGGAGCAGCAGGGAGTCGTTGCGTTCCTGCTGGATGTGATCCCTAACAGCGTCATCGGCGCCTTCGCCAGCGGCAACATTCTGCAGGTACTGCTGTTCGCCATTCTGTTTGGTTTCGCGCTGCATCGCCTCGGTAATACCGGCACGTTGATTTTCAACGTGATTGAGAGCTTCTCGAACGTGATCTTCGGGATTATCAACATGATCATGCGTCTGGCTCCGATCGGCGCATTCGGCGCGATGGCGTTCACCATCGGTAAGTATGGCGTTGGCTCGCTGGTGCAGCTCGGCCAGCTGATTATCTGCTTCTATATCACCTGTATCCTGTTCGTGGTGGTGGTGCTGGGACTGATTGCGCGGCTATTTGCCGGTTTCAGCATCTTCAAATTTATTGCTTACATCAAAGAAGAGCTGTTAATCGTGCTGGGGACCTCCTCTTCGGAGTCGGCGCTGCCGCGTATGCTGGATAAGATGGAGCGACTGGGCTGCAAGAAATCGGTGGTGGGCCTGGTGATACCGACCGGCTACTCCTTCAACCTGGATGGCACGTCGATCTACCTGACCATGGCGGCGGTGTTTATCGCCCAGGCCACTAACGCGCACATGGACATCTTCCATCAGATCACGCTGCTGGTGGTGCTGTTGCTCTCGTCGAAAGGGGCCGCCGGGGTGACCGGTAGCGGATTCATCGTGCTGGCGGCGACACTTTCAGCGGTCGGCCATCTGCCGGTAGCCGGTCTGGCGCTGATCCTGGGTATCGACCGCTTTATGTCCGAAGCCCGTGCGCTCACCAACCTGGTGGGTAACGGCGTGGCGACCGTGGTGGTGGCGAAGTGGGTCGACCAGCTGGATCAAAAACAGCTGAAAGAGACGCTGGCCGGTGGGAATAAGGCGAAAAAAGCAGCTGATCCCACACTTTAATCATTGATTTGCACTTAAATCCCGACAAATGCCCGCTGTCACTTGCCCTGACAGCGGGCATTTGGATAATAAACCCTACTTGTTTTTTTTGACGTTTTTCACTTCGTTGCGCGACATCCTGAGCTTCCTGTGGTCAAACACTCTGTTATTGGATAACAGCGCGATTCGGCGCCAGCCGATTCGCTAATAACAGCGGCAAAACGTGCCAGCGATAACGATATTTGAATTATTTGAGTAGGGGTTCACATGCAGGGCACCAGAATTCGGCTTTTGGTTGGTGGATTAGTGCTGGCAGCGACCAGCTATGGTCTCCAGGCAGAAACGCTGCAACCGGATCCGGCCTGGCAGGAAGGCAAGCTGGATAACGGATTTAACTGGCAGTTACTGGCCACACCGCAACGTCCCAGTGACCGCATCGAACTGCGCATGGTGGTGAATACTGGCTCGCTGGTCGAAAGTGCGCAACAGGCGGGCTTCAGCCATTTGCTGCCACGTCTGGCGATGGTGCATAACACCGCGCTCGACACCAACCAGCAGCGCGCTTTGTGGCAACAGGCCATGGATCCCCAGCACCCGCTGCCACCTGTCATCGCCTCTTATGATTTCACCCAATACAACCTCAGCCTGCCGAACAATCGCCCTGAACTGCTGAAAGAAGCGCTGAGCTGGCTGGCGGCTACCGCCGGCAATATGGCGATTACCGAGCAGGTGGTGAATACCGCGCTGACCGCGTCCGATCCGGTTGCGACCTGGCCGAAAGATACCCAGGATGTCTGGTGGCGTTATCGGCTGAAAGGCTCGGCCCTGCTGGCGCACGATCCCGCGGCACAACCGCGCGCGCCGGTCGATTTAACCCAGCTGAATGATTTTTACCGTCAGTGGTATACGCCTGACGCGATGACGCTGTATGTGGTAGGTAATGTTGATAGCCGTAGCCTCTCCGAGCAGATCAATAAAGCGTTTTCGCCGTTAACCGGCAAACGTGAAACGCCTGCGCCGCTGCCGACTTTATCACCGCTGCCGCATGAGCCGGTGAATCTGGTCAACGGCAAAATGACTCAGGATCGTCTGTCGCTGGTGTGGGATACGCCGTGGCAACCGATCCGTGATTCCCAGAACCTGCAACGTTACTGGCAAGGCGATCTGGCGCGTGAAGCGCTGTTCTGGCACGTCCAGCGTGCGCTAAGCGACAGCAAAGCGCAGGGCGTACAGGTTGGTTTTGACTGTCGTGTGCTCTATCAGCGTGCGCAATGCTCCATCAACCTGGATGCGCGCAATGAATCGCTGGCGCAGAACATGACGCTGGTGGCGCGCGAACTGGCGACGGTGCGTGATAAAGGCTTACCGCAGGAGGAGTTTGATGCGCTGATGGCGCAGAAACTGCTGGAGCTGAACAAGCTGTTCACCACCTACGCCCGCACCGATACCGATGTGCTGATGAGCCAGCGTCTGCGTTCACAGCAGAACTCGGTGGTGGATATCGCCCCGGAGCAGTATCAGAAACTGCGGCAGACGTTCCTCGCCGGTCTGACCCGCGAGCAGCTGAATCAGGAACTGCGTCAGCAGCTTAGCCAGGAACTGATGATGGTGCTGATTCAGCCGGAAGGGGAAGCCGAAACCAACGTGAAAAGCCTGCAGAGCAGCTGGGAGAAGGTGATGGCGCCGCCTGCGGCACCGGCGGCCGGCAACGATGCCAGCCAGCCGGATAACAGCGTCAGCGACATTCAGCCGCCCGCCGCGTAATCCCTCAGGTTTTTGCCCTGAGCCACTCGGTCACCAGCATCGGCCAGCTGGCAAGGGGCAAATCTGCCACGCCACGGATACCGAATCCGTGGCCACCCTTCTGATAGAAATGCACCTCTGCCGGGACGTTGTGCTCCCGTAATGCGCCGAAAAACGCCATGCTGTGGTTCACCGACACCGATTCGTCGTCGGCGGCGTGAATCAGCAGGGTTGGCGGCACCAGCGGGTGAACCCGGGTTTCCAGTGAATAGGCCTCAATCGTTTTTTGATCGGGCCATGCGCCGAGCAATCGGGTACGTGAACCTTCATGAGCAATGCCGTCACGCATGCTGATCACCGGGTAGACCAGCACCATCGCATCGGGACGCGGCGAGAAGTTTTCTGCGCCATCCTGTACCGGATAGAGCTTTTCGGCAAAGCGGGTACCCAGGCTGGCGGCGACGTGTCCGCCGGCTGAAAAGCCCATCATCACGATGTATTTGCCGTTCAGGCCGCGCTGCGCACGTTCACGCAACACCCGTACTGCCCGCTGCGCATCGGCCAGCGGCGCGTCCGGCCCCTCATGATGTCCATCATAAGGCAGCCGATAGGTCATTACCGCCAGGGTGTAGCCCATCGAGGTAAAGAAAGTGGCGAGCGCGCTCCCTTCACGATCGATCATCACGCGATGATAGCCACCGCCCGGCGCGACCAGCAGGGTAATACCGTTCGACTCCACCGGATGCCAGATCGCCATTTCCGGGCAACGTACGCCGGTGGCGGCGCGATCGTAAGGCTCATACTGTTTGGCCATATCGATAATTTGCGGCTGCGCGCGCGAATCGCTGGCGCCTGGCGCATCACCGTGCGGCCAGATATTAATAATTTCTGTGTGCATAACATGTCCTGATGCGAGGGATGTTTTAATTGTTTTGTTCGCGGCCGGAGAGCACAGCGTCCTGCTGTTGTTGATTAAAAGATGGTCTTTTTTCAGCCGGACGTCCATCCGAAAACGGTAAAAATGACCAGATTCGGACTATGCCTGGTGGCGATTTTTTTCCAGTAAGCGGCTAATTTTAAACAAGAATTTATAAGTCGTTCTGGAGGCGTTAAGGCGGCAGGATAGGCGATTAATGACGATTTATCCGCTTAAGGTAAATGTCCGGTATAGCCCGCTTTGTTAGCCGGAATTTACCGGATATTTCGCTGCGGGCTGTTAAGAGGCAATAATGGGTCGGGCAGGCTACGGGCGGTACTGATACGCCCTCGCCGGAGCCGTTTAGTCGGGCATCGCCTCAGCGGGAATAATTGCGCCACGATGCTGAATCACGGTGCTGGCGGTGAGATGGCCCCGCTGCGCAGCGGCTTCGGCTGAAGCGCCGGTCAGGCGGCGGGCCAGATAACCGGCACTGAACGAGTCGCCGGCGGCCGTGGTATCAATCACCTTCTCCTTCGCCAGACGCACCGCCGGGACATCCGTCAGGGGGGCATCACCCACGGCGACCAGGCACGATTCTGCGCCGCGTTTAATCACAATTTCACTGGCTCCCGCCTGGCGAGTGCGGGCAATCACCGCCTCCAGCGGCTGTTCGCCCCACAGCAGATGCTCATCATCCAGCGTCAGAAAAGCGATATCGGTGCGGTTAAGCATGGCGCGGTAAGCCGCCTGCGCACTGGCCTGATCCGCCCATAAGCGCGGACGATAGTTATTATCAAAAATCACCTTACCGCCATTGGCCCGACAGCGGTCCAGCAACTGCATCAGCTTATCGCGGCTGGCCGGGGCCAGAATCGCCAGGCTGATGCCGCTCAGGTAGAGATAGTCGTAGTGCGCCAGCTGCTGACAGATCGCCTCTGACTGAGGGCTGTCGAGCCAGTAACGGGCTGCGGCATCGCTGCGCCAGTACCAGAAGGTGCGCTCGCCTTCAGCATCGGTTTCAATCACATACAGGCCGGGCATCTTGTTGTCGAGGCGCTGGATCAGATCGGTATTGACCTTCTCCTGCTGCCAGGCGGCGATCATCTGATCGCTGAAGGAGTCGACGCCGAGTGCAGTAACGTAATCGACCCGAAGCTGATCCTGATTCACCTGGCGAGCGAGGTAGACCGCAGTATTCAGCGTATCGCCGCCAAAGCCGCGTTTAATGTTCTCACCCTTTTCGGACAGCTCAATCATGCATTCACCAATAATGGCAATTTTTTTCTGCGTCATGGTTTTAGACCTGTAGTGAAATATCGCCTTAGTCTCGCGTCTGGTATGGCAGACGTCAATGCTTTTAAAACGGTGTTTTAATTTAACTTAAGGTGACGAATAGCGGCGATCGCGCTGATAAAGAGGGCTATTTTCGGCTTGTTTTGGCGATAGTGTCCCGCTAAAGGTTGTTAAACTCCCCGCTTTGATGTGGCCGGACATTTCATCAAGCGATCACAGGCATGGTCGATAATCGCCGCTGAGTCACCAATTTTGAGCGCTCATTACCAACCAGGAAAACATCATGGTGATGGAGAGTATTAGTCAATGGCTACCTTCTTCAACTGACCTCAACTCCCAACCGGAAACGCCGCATTTCTGGCACCAATGCCAACGATTTTATCGCTTTCAGCCGATTTATCAGGTGACGGGGCGGTTGCTGGCAATCGAGTTGCTGACGGCCATTAGCCATCCGTCTGCACCGGAAGAAACCCTGTCGCCGGAAGCCTATTTTGCCGGGCTTGAGATTGCGCAGCGACTGCATGTGGTACAGGAACAACTCGAACTGTTAACGCAGTGGGCTGCTTTCTTTGAGCAGAATGCGGTGGTCGCCTCGGTCAACATTGATGGGCCGTCGCTGTTATCTATTCAGCATCATCCGGCGATCCGCAGCTTGATTGTTCGCCTGCCCTGGGTTCGCTTTGAACTGACAGAACACCATGTCCTGCCACAGGAAGAGATGATCGCTCAGATGCCGGAGCTCGGGCCGCTGTGGCTGGATGACTTTGGCTCTGGCATGGCCAATTTTTCGGCGCTGACCGAACTGAGATATGACTACATCAAACTGTCGCGCGAGCTGTTTATCCTGCTGCGCAATTCCGATGAAGGACGCAGCCTGTTTTCGATGCTGCTGGCGCTGATCAACCGCTACTGTAACGGGGTGATCGTCGAAGGAGTAGAAACCGACGATGAGTGGCAGCAGGTCAGAAGTTCGCCCGCTATTGCCGCGCAGGGCTATTTCTTTTCGCGTCCGCTCCCATTTTCTGAGTTGAATCATCTCACTATCCAGCTTCCCTGATCCCGTTGCCCACGGTCTCGACTATCTTTAACGGAGACCGTGAAAGTGCAAGGAGAAAGCGCAATGTCGCGTACCGGGAAAATAGTCAGTTGGGTTGCAGGAATTCTGTTGTTGTTAATCGTGATCATCATCGTGGTGATCGCCACCTTTGACTGGAACCGACTGAAACCCACCATCAATAAGAAAGTCACGACCGAACTCAATCGTCCGTTTGCGATACGCGGCGATCTGGGCGTCGACTGGGCGCGCAATCCGCAAGAGCAAGGCTGGCGGCGCTGGGTGCCATGGCCGCAGGTGCATGCGGAAGATATCATGCTGGGCAATCCGCCCGATATTCCTGACCTGACCATGGTGCATCTGCAGCGGATCGATGCCACGCTGGCTCCGCTGGCGTTACTGCATAAAGAGCTGTTCATCCCGTGGATTAAATTGCAGCGGCCCGATGCGCGGCTGGTTCAGACCGCGGATAAGAAAAATAACTGGACCTTCAATCTCGCCAACAGCGACAGCAACGATCAGCAGGCGGCACCTTCAGCCTGGTCGTTCCGCCTCGATAACATCCTGTTCGATCAGGGCCAGATTCGCTATCGCGACGCGATTAACCACGCCGATGTAACGGTACAGGTTAATCCGTTAGGTAAACCTGTACCGTATGGTCAGATCGCTGGCGGTGACGATAAGCAGCAGGGCGCAGGCGATTTTGTCTTCGGCTGGCAGGCGCGCGGAACCTATAACGACGAGAAACTGAACGGTGAAGGCAAGATTGGCGGAATGCTGTCGCTGCGCAGCCAGACGACGCCGTTCCCGGTGCAGGCTGATATCCGCAACGGCACCACGCGCGTGCAGGTGACCGGCGGGGTGAAAGACCCAATGAATCTCGGCGGGCTGGATGTGCGTCTGCGCTTCTCTGGCGACACGCTGGCGAATCTGTATGGGCTGACCGGCGTGCTGTTGCCTGACACGCCGCCGTACGAAACCGATGGCCACCTGATCGCGAAATTCAGCGACGATAAGGGCGCGATCTACCACTATCAGAAATTTAACGGCCATATTGGCGACAGTGATATTCATGGTTCGCTGACCTACAGCCAGGGCAAACCGCGCCCCCGGCTGAGCGGTGAGCTGACCTCAGACCAACTGCGGATGGCCGATCTGGGGCCGCTGATTGGGGTCGATTCCGGTAAAGGCAGCGACAAAACCGCACAGGCAAAATCGCGGCGGGGTGAGAAATCGAGCCAGCCAGCCGATCGGATATTGCCACACGATCGGTTCGACACTAAAAACTGGGACGTGATGGATGCCGACGTTAAGTTCAGCGGGAAACGCATTGAACACAGCAATTCGCTGCCGCTGAGCGATCTTTATACCCATCTGCAGCTGAAGGATGGCGATCTGCTGCTTGATCCCCTGCGTTTTGGTATGGCGGGCGGCACCCTCAACAGCACTATCCGGCTGGAAGGCGATCGCACGCCGATGCGCGGCCGGGCTGACATTCATGCGCGTAAACTGCGCCTGCGTCAGCTGTTCCCGAATGTTCAGGCGATGCAAAACAGTCTCGGCCAGCTAAACGGCGATGCCAGCTTCACCGGCACCGGTAACTCGGTAGCCGATCTGCTGGCGACCAGTAACGGTCAGCTGAAGCTGCTGATGAACGACGGCGTGATCAGCCGTAGCCTGATGGAGATTGCCGGACTGAACGTCGGCAACTACGTGGTGGGCAAGCTATTTGGCGACGATCAGGTACGGATTAACTGCGCCGCTACCGATATCAAACTGCAAAACGGTCTGGCGACGCCAAACCTGTTTGTGTTTGATACCGAAAATGCGGTGATTAACGTCACCGGTAACGCCAACTTTGCCACCGAGCGGATGGATCTTTCGGTCAATCCGGAGAGTAAAGGGGTGCGTATCATCACGCTGCGTTCACCGCTCTATGTGCGCGGCACCTTTAAAAATCCGGATGCCGGCGTGAAAGCCGGTCCGCTGCTGGCCCGTGGCGCAGCAGCAGTGGCGCTGGGCACCGTTGTCGGCCCGGCTGCGGCATTGCTGGCACTGATTTCGCCGAGTGATAACGATGATAACCAGTGCAGCACCGTATTGCAGCAGATGAAGCAGCAGAAGTAATCAGCTGCGGTAGAGCACTTTGATAATGTGATAACCAAAGCCGGTCTTTACCGGCCCGTAAGGTGTTAACAGCGGGCAGGTAAAGACCGCTTTATCAAAGGCTGGCACCATCTGCCCCTGACGAAATTCCCCCAAATCACCGCCATTGCGGCCGGAAGGACAGGTTGAGTGCTTCTTTGCCAGCTGCTGAAAATTGCCACCCTTAGCCAGTTTCGCCAGAATCTCTTTTGCCAGCGCTTCCTCTTTCACCAGGATGTGTAAAGCCGCCGCGGTTTTCGCCATGTTGCTATCTCGGTTGTGTATAATTGCCGCCCAGTATAAACCCCTTTCTTTTGATTCAACTGAGCGATTTTTCCTATGCGTTTAAACCCCAGCCAACAACGCGCCGTCGAATTTGTTACCGGTCCCTGTCTGGTGCTGGCGGGCGCGGGATCGGGCAAAACCCGCGTAATCACCAATAAAATCGCCCATCTGATTCGCGAGTGCGGCTACCAGGCACGCCATATCGCGGCGGTCACCTTCACCAATAAAGCGTCGCGAGAGATGAAAGAGCGCGTAGCGCAGACGCTGGGTCGCAAAGAGGCGCGCGGCCTGATGATCTCGACCTTCCATACGCTGGGGCTGGAGATTATCAAGCGTGAAACCGCGGCGCTGGGCATGAAGTCCAACTTTTCGCTGTTTGACGACCAGGATCAGCTTGGCCTGCTGAAAGAGCTGACCAAAGAGTGGCTGGAAGAGGATAAGACCCTGCTGCAACAGCTGATCTCTACCGTTTCAAACTGGAAAAACGATCTGGTCGATCCTCCCCGGGCGGCCGCACTGGCACAATCGGAGCGCGATAAAATCTTCGCGCACTGCTATGCGCTTTATGACCAGCATCTTAAAGCCTGTAACGTGCTGGATTTTGACGATCTGATCCTGCTGCCGACGCTGCTGTTGCAGCGTAATCAGGAGGTGCGTGAACGCTGGCAACAGCGCATCCGCTATCTGCTGGTGGATGAATATCAGGATACCAACACCAGCCAGTATGAACTGGTTAAGCTGCTGGTTGGCGCGCGGGCGCGCTTTACCGTGGTGGGCGATGACGATCAGTCGATCTACTCGTGGCGCGGGGCGCGACCCCAAAACCTGGTGCTGCTGAAAGAGGATTTCCCCGCGCTGGAAGTGGTGAAACTGGAGCAGAATTACCGCTCCTCCCAGCGCATCCTGAAAGCCGCGAATATCCTGATCGCCAATAATCCACACGTGTTCGAGAAGCGCTTATTCTCAGAACTGGGCCAGGGCAGCGAGTTGAAAGTGGTGACTGCCAACAGTGAAGAGCACGAAGCGGAGCGGGTCACGGGTGAACTGATCGCCCATCACTTTATCAACAAGACGCAGTACAAAGACTACGCGATTCTCTACCGCGGCAACCATCAGTCACGGGTGTTTGAAAAGTTTCTGATGCAGAACCGTATTCCCTATCGCATTTCTGGCGGCACCTCGTTCTTTTCCCGCCCGGAAATCAAGGATCTGCTGGCTTATTTGCGCGTTCTGACCAATCCCGACGATGACAGCGCCTTTTTGCGCATCGTGAATACGCCGCGCCGCGAGATTGGCCCGGCGACGCTGCAAAAACTGGGCGAATGGGCCAACCTGCGCAATAAGAGTCTGTTTAATGCCAGCTTTGATGTCGGGCTGGGACAGACGCTGGGCGGGCGCGGGCTGGAACATCTGCAACGCTTCACCCACTGGCTGCATGAGATTATCCAGCTGACCGAACGCGAGCCGGTCAATGCCGTGCGCGACCTGATTCGCGGCATCGATTACGAAAGCTGGCTGTTTGAAACCTCGGGCAGTCCGAAAGCGGCAGAAATGCGGATGAAGAACGTCAATACGCTGTTTCAGTGGATGACGGAGATGCTGGAAGGCAGCGATCTGGATGAGCCGATGACTCTGGCGCAGGTGGTAACGCGCTTTACCCTGCGCGACATGATGGAGCGTGGGGAAAGCGACGAAGAGCTTGATCAGGTGCAGCTGATGACGCTACACGCCTCTAAAGGACTGGAGTTTCCTTATGTGTTTCTGGTGGGAATGGAGGAGGGACTGTTGCCGCATCAGAGCAGCATTGATGAGAACAACATCGAAGAGGAGCGTCGTCTCGCCTACGTCGGCATAACGCGGGCGCAGAAGGAGCTGACCTTTACCTTATGTCGCGAACGTCGGCAATATGGCGAGTTAGTGCGGCCGGAACCGAGTCGTTTTCTGCTGGAGCTGCCGCAGGACGATCTGCAGTGGGAAACGGAGCGCAAAGTGGTCAGTGCTGAAGAGCGGATGAAAACCGGGCAGAGCCGCGTGGCGGGCCTGCGAGCGATGCTGGATAAGGCGAAGAAAGCCTAAACTCGAGGCTACAGCGCTGAGGCGACGGCGGTTCGCCTCACGCTGACTTCACGCCCGTCGATTACGACAGGGTCAATAACCAGTGCACATAGGACTGATAATGGCTCTCCTGCTCCAGCAGCTCGGTGCGCAGCGGATGCGCCTCCAGCCAGCCGGCCGGCAAGGTCAGATGCAGCGCATCATCGTCGGCCTGCAGCCGGACTGCGGGCAGGGTATCGTCGCGACGGCGACTGGAGAAGATGATTGCCAGACGCAGCAGACGACACATCCGTTCCGCCAGCCGCGGCGGTAAGGCATTTTGCTGCGTCAGCAGCGCCAGGTCGATACTGCCGCTCTGGTTTTGCAGCAGACAGGCCAGCAACTTTTTCTGCGCCGGAGTAAAGCCGGGCAGATCGAGGTGACGAACCAGGTAAGCCGCGTGCTGCGGCGCATGACGGAAGTCGACGCTCAGGCCAATTTCATGAATAGCGCAGGCGCTGAGCAGCAGCTCACGACAGCGCTGATCCAGTTTCCACAGCGTACAGACCTGACGGAAAAAACTTTCTGCCAACTGACGGACCCGATCGGCTTGCTCAACATCAATGCTAAAACGACGCTGCACGTTCTGTAGCGTGCGGGTGCGGATATCGCGATCGATTGGCAGATGCAGCATGCCGTAAACCAGTCCTTCACGCAGCGCGCCGCCCGCCAGCGTCATGCTATCAATACTCAGTTCCTGGAAGATGGCGATCAGAATCGACAGGCCGCTGGGAAACACCAGCGCCCGTTCCAGCGTCAGCCCTTCAATTTCCAGCTCTTCCAGCTTGCCGCACTGAATGGCACGTTGCTTCAGCTGCTGCAGTTTATTCAGGGTGATGCGCTCATCCATGCCCTGCGCCACCATGATCTCCTGCAGCGCCTGTACCGTGCCCGAGGCGCCGACGCAGGCTTGCCAGCCCTGTTGACGCAGTTGCGCGGCAATCGGGTGGATCATTTCACGTGCCGCCTGTTCAGCCTGGTCAAAGTTTTCCTTCGCCAGATGCCGATCGCTGAAAAAGCGTTCCAGCCAGGTGACGCAGCCCATCGACAGGCTGAACAACACCGTGGCGTGCGAGCCATCACCGGTCGCCAGTTCAGTGCTGCCGCCGCCGATATCGACCACCAGACGCTGATCGGAACCGCCGGTGGTGTGCGCCACGCCCTGATAAATCAGGCGCGCCTCTTCTTCACCGCTGATCACGTTGATGGTACAGCCGAGAATCTGTTGCGCCGTATCGAGAAATTCCTGCGCATTCGCTGCCAGACGCAGCGTGGCGGTCGCCACCACGCGGATCTGATCGAGAGGGATGTCCTGCAGTTGTTCAGAGAACAGTTTGAGGCATTGCCAGCCGCGCGACATCGCCTCAGCTGACAAATGGTTGCTTTTATCCAGACCGGCCGCAAGGCGTACCTTGCGCTTAATTTTCGCGATGGTCTGAATACTGCCAGACACCTCGCGCACCACCAACATATGAAAGCTGTTAGAACCTAAATCAATCGCAGCATAAAGTGACGATGCGCTTAGCATGGTGAGCTTAACCCGAACGTTTACGGTTGTTGTTGCGTGGTGCACCGCGACGATTGGCGTTATTTCCTCCGCGACGCGGACCGTTACCGGTGCGGCTACGCGCCAGGCGTTTAGGCGGCGGCAGATCGGTCAGTAATGCATCACTGTTGTACTTGCTGACCGGAATGCTGTGACCAATGTACTCTTCAATCGCAGGCAGGTTCAGTGCGTACTCTTCACAGGCCAGGCTGATAGAATGTCCGCTGGCACCTGCGCGACCCGTACGACCGATACGGTGAACGTAATCTTCGCAATCGTCCGGCAGATCGTAGTTAAACACGTGGGTAACGGCAGGAATATGCAGACCACGGGCGGCAACGTCAGTGGCAACCAGAATATCCACATCCCCTTTGGTGAAGTCGTCAAGAATGCGCAGGCGCTTCTTCTGAGCGACATCGCCGGTCAGCAGGCCGACACGGTGACCATCCGCAGCCAGATGGCCCCAGATATCTTCGCAACGGTGCTTGGTGTTGGCGAACACAATGGCACGATCCGGCCATTCTTCTTCCAGCAGGGTTTGCAGCAGGCGCATTTTCTCTTCGTTAGACGGATAGAAAAGCTCTTCCTGAATGCGGTGGCCGGTTTTCTGTTCCGGTTCCACTTCGACATATTCAGCACTGTTCATGTGCTCAAACGCCAGTTCACGCACCCGATAAGAGAGGGTGGCGGAGAACAGCATGCTGAGTCGCTGGGTTGCCGCAGGCATCCGGCGGAACAACCAGCGAATGTCTTTAATAAAGCCGAGATCGAACATGCGGTCGGCTTCGTCCAGCACCATCACCTGAATGGCACCGAGGTTAACGTGGTTTTGCTTCGCGTAATCAATCAGACGGCCGGTCGTCCCGACCAGAATGTCGACGCCTTGCTCCAGCACTTTCAGCTGTTTATCGTAGCCATCACCGCCGTAAGCGAGACCCAGCTTCAGGCCCGTTGAGGCGGTAAGCGGTTCTGCATCGGCATGAATTTGCACCGCAAGTTCACGCGTTGGCGCGAGAATTAATGCCCGCGGCTGGTTAACCTGACGACCTTCAGCCGCAGGATGAGAGAGAAGATGATGAAACGTTGACGTCAGAAACGCCATCGTTTTGCCGGTACCGGTTTGCGCCTGGCCTGCAACATCACGCCCGGAAAGCGTAAAGGGCAGAGCTAACGCCTGAATCGGCGTGCAGTATTGAAAGCCTTTACTATCAAGGGCTTCAACCACTTTTGGGTGCAGGGCGAAGTCGGAAAACTTCTGTTCAGTTAAGTGTGTTTTGCTCATAGTGTGGTAGAATATCAGCTTACTATCGCTTTACGAAAGCGTATCCGATGAAATAAAGTCAACCTACATTGGTTTATATTACGCCAATTCGCCAGGCATAATCTTGTGGAGTAAAACATGAGCAGCGATAAAATCGTTCATCTGACTGATGACAGTTTCGACACCGACGTGCTGAAAGCCGACGGCGTTACACTGGTAGATTTCTGGGCTGAATGGTGTGGTCCTTGCAAAATGATCGCACCAATCCTTGATGAAGTTGCAGAAGAGTATGATGGCAAACTGACCATCGCTAAGCTGAATATTGATGATAACCCAGGCACGGCACCGAAATACGGCATTCGTGGTATCCCGACGCTGCTGCTGTTTAAAAATGGTGAAGTCGCCGCGACCAAAGTGGGCGCGCTGTCTAAAGGCCAGCTGAAAGAGTTCCTGAACGCCAACCTGGCGTAATTCAGGGCTGAACGTTCGGCAGTGGTGAATTTATCTCCTGCTGCTGGACGTTCGCTTTTAGGCGTGCTAAGTTACCAATACTGCATTACGAACTTACCTTGTAGTTAGCATCTAAAGTTTTCCCTTGTTAAACCCTGTCGCACTGTACCTTATAAAGATAGAACGGTTTAGCAATCTGACGGTTAGCTCCAACTCTGGCATCGCAATCGACCGTCTCCTCGCTTCCAGGTCGCCAACCCAGACGATGATCGTCGAGAAGAGTCGAAAAGAGCCATTAACGGCATGGATTAATTGCCATACCATTCACGACAAACATTTCGAGTATTACCCCGAGTTTAAGAACCCATCACTATGAATCTTACCGAATTAAAGAATACGCCGGTTGCTGAGCTGATTACTCTCGGCGAAAATATGGGGCTGGAAAA
>Ga0308167_1001281_pt1 | contig 31002 bp, 29 predicted proteins | sample PhyCR1_2_FD_202138 | JGI IMG/M metagenome (GOLD analysis project Ga0308167, IMG submission 202138) | Phyllosphere microbial communities from UC Gill Tract Community Farm, Albany, California, United States - DLSLRC.R1 | ecosystem: Host-associated > Plants > Phyllosphere > Unclassified | place... | reverse complement strand
ACTGACTAAGCATGTAGTGCCGACGGTGTAGTAATTTCGGACGCGGGTTCAACTCCCGCCAGCTCCACCAAAATTCTTCAAAGATGGTTCCAGTGCCATCCGCAGAAGTCCTAAGAGCCCGCACGGCGCAAGCCCTGCGGGCTTTTTTGTGTCTGTAATCTTCCGAGGCGATCCACCTGAATCCAGAGATAATTGGTACACGAATTGGTACACGTTATAATATGTACCAAAAACGTGTACCAATTATGGACGGAAACCAGTCATGGCGCGGATGACACGCCCACTCACCAATAACGAAATCCTCAAAGCTAAGCCTCAAGAGAAAGACTTCACACTGCATGATGGCGATGGACTTTTCCTGCTCGTCAAAACATCAGGTAAGAAGCTGTGGCGTTTTCGCTACCAGCGACCAAATAGTAGTAGCCGCACAAATCTGAGCCTAGGCTCTTACCCTGCCCTGACGCTCGCTGTAGCACGCCAGATGCGTGACCAGTATCTGTCGCTACTTGCCCAAGGGATCGACCCGCAAAAACAGCAAGAGGAAGTATCAGAGCAACGACAAATTGAGCTGGATAGCATTTTTTCAGTTGTGGCCGGAAGGTGGTTCCAGCTCAAAAGCAAAAGCGTCACTGAGGATTACGCGAAGGATATTTGGAGATCGTTGGAGAAGGACATCTTCCCGACTATTGGTGAGATTCCTGTTCAAGCGCTCAAGGCCAGAACGATCGTTGAAACACTGGAGCCAATTAAAGCTCGCGGGGCGCTTGAGACAGTTCGCCGGTTAGTGCAGCGCATTAATGAGATTATGATTTACGCTGTTAATACCGGTCTGATCGATGCAAACCCAGCTTCTGGTGTTGGTATGGCTTTCGAAAGGCCAAAAAAACAGAACATGCCAACATTACGACCGGAAGAATTGCCTAAGCTAATGCGTTCATTGGTGATGTCCAATCTCTCAATCACCACTCGCTGTTTAATCGAGTGGCAACTGCTTACCCTTGTACGGCCCTCAGAAGCCTCTGGAACACAGTGGGCAGAAATCGACTTCGATTTAAACCTTTGGGTTATTCCAGCTGAACGCATGAAGGCCAAGCGCGAACATGTCGTTCCTTTATCAAAACAAGCTCTCGATATTCTTGAGGTTATGAGGCCTCTCAGCGGCAACCGACAATATGTTTTTCCAAGCCGTAACGATCCCAAACAACCAATGAATAGCCAAACTGCGAATGCCGCATTAAAGCGCATAGGCTATGGCGGCAAGTTGGTTGCTCATGGTCTGCGTTCCATAGCGAGTACAGCACTCAACGAAGCTAGCTTTAATCCTGATGTCATCGAGTCAGCTCTTGCACATACTGATAAAAACGAAGTCAGGAGAGCCTATAACCGCTCTACCTACCTCGAACAGCGTAAAGAGATGATGAATTGGTGGGGTACTTTTACCTATAAAAATTAGTTCAACATGGAAGAATGCTATTTGATTGCGTCCAGGAATTGCACAAAGAGGTCAGCGCGCAATGCTATCCCCGCCACGCCTGCCCGCTTTATGCATCGCTTTTCATGCAGGTGCATGATACGGGCAGAGCCGCGCCCGATATGGGCTGAACGGTGAAAAGCGGCACATGATTTTGCATGCAAATTCATGCACGCTATACATGCATTGCTCTCAACAAGGCGGCTGGCCAGAAAACGGGCGTCAGAAAGACAAAGCATAGACATAAAAAAGCCGCTGGTCGGGCAGCGGCTGTGCGGGATTAATGAACCTGGCGGAATGCTGAGCCGTAACGGCCCAGCGTCTGGCGTTCTCTTGCCGGTTCCGGTGGTGCTTCCGGTACGTTTTCCGGCTGTGGCGGTGCGGTGATGACCTTTGTGATGCTCTCATTCGTCTTGAAGGTACAGGAGCAGTCCAGGTTAGTGCACTGGTGATAACGCTCTTTCACCTGCTCTGACATATAGCGGCTCGATTTGGTATGTGCCGCGCTTTTGCAGTAGGGACAGTGCATCATTTCTGGCTGCCCTCCTGAAGCTTTGCACGCTGCGCCCGGATTGATTCAGCCAGCTTCTGCCGACGCATAGGATGGCGGTAAAGCTCCATATCAATACCCGTTAACGGCGGGCGGTGCAGACCAATATTCTCCAGCAGTGGTGCCTCTTCCATTACATTTTCCGGCAGGGCCGCCGCTTCCCGCGTCAGTGCTTCACCAACCAGATAAGCCACGTCCTGAATCGCATCCCGGTCGTCGCCGGCAAACGTCGGGGAAAGTTCTTCACGACGGAGACGCAGCTTAATGGCCCACAGCAGCGACGGACTTACGTTACGCAGGGCTGATTGCCAATGCGCATCCGCGAAGCTGGTAAAAGCCTCCCGGTGCGATTCAACATATTCTTTACCACTGCCGCAGCATTTTAGCATCGCCTCCTGCTTATCCAGCGCCAGCTCTTTAAGAAGCCCGCCGAATTCATCGGCCAGTTCACGGCTGGCGATGCGCTGAGAATGTTCGGCGCGCAGCTCGTCGGTGAGATTGCCTCGCAGGTTGCGAAAACTCGTGCGCCAGTTGCTCTCGGCCTCTTTCCCTGCCTCGATGGCTGCCTGCTGTTCTTTTTCACAGCGGACGATATCGGCGCAGATGCCGTTATAGGCTTTCATCCTGTCGGTATGTTCAGCGCGGGCTTTCTCGAAGCGTTCCAGTGATGCAGGTTTCTGTTCCGGGGTGGTCATGATTGTCTCTCATCGTCTGTAAAGGATGAGGCCATTCTGTCGTGTACCACAGGACAGCGCATTTCATTGCTTTCTGCCTGTCGATGAACAAACAAGGGCATAACCGGTAGGGGATACACCTTAACTGATAATATTTCTTGTATAACTGTTCACTGGTATTCACCGAGATAAAAAAACCAATGAATTCAGAATTTAATGTAGTGAACACTTTGAGATTTAGTCTTCACCTAGTATTCACCAGTGTTCATATTCGCTCAGTAATAAGTTTTTTCTGGCAAGCGTTATTCAACGTTATTTCCTTTTAATAATGGATTTTCGATAGTTGCGCACCTCTTTAAATTTTACTTAATGCACTTCACTGCATCACACTGCACCAAATTAAACAAACTGCTTATTTTTCAGGCTAACCTAACGGGTCATAAGCCAAAACAGGGTTGTTTACACAGCAAAAAATATTCTCAAAATAGGGGGTTACCTGAAGACACTACCGTAACCGGACGGCACCGGCCGGACTCATAATGAGGTAACACCATGCACGCAGTTTCATCTGTATCGGCCCCCGCCATCCCCGTAACCCGCGATACCGTTTATCCACGGGATCGCTTTATGCGTCTGCCGGAAGTCATCAGCACCTGCGGCCTGTCACGCTCGACCATTTACGACTTAATCAGTCGGGAGCAGTTCCCCTCGCAGATCTCACTTGGCGGTAAAAACGTTGCCTGGCTGGCGTCAGAGATTGACGGCTGGATGCAGGCCCGCATCGCGCAGCGTGCCGGAGGTACAGCATGATTACGCTGAATTTCGGCACGAAAACTTACCCCCTCACCTGTGAAGAAGCCGCTTTTGTCGCGGAAAGCCTGACGGCAGCGGTCAGCGGCAAACCCGCCACGGCACCGGCCTTTACCAGCGGGATGCACGGTCATATTTCCGTGCAGAGTCAGAAAGCGAAGCCTGCAAAGCGAAGCGCAAAGAAAGAGGAAGGTGAATTCCGATCAAATCCGCAGCAATCCGATCACGTCCTGACCGATTGCTGAGGAAAACGCCCCGATGTGTGAAAAAAGCCTTTTCTCTGGCGAGCGATCGTTATACAGTTTTCGCGCTGCCGCAAAATCGGCAGCCGGGCGTAGGAACCCGAGTTACTCAATGGCGACACCAGACGCGCCATGCGTCTTTTTTTGTGTCTATGCCTCGGTGCACCCATTATCCGGGCAACGGTTCTTTAGCCGTTGCGCCGTCTACGTAATGGTGACCCGGGCGGGGCAGCCTTCGGGCTGGCCGGTATCCATTGAGGCCGGTATTCCTACCCCCGTCCGGGCTACCACCCATGAGCGTAGGAACTCCGGTGGTAGCAGCAAACGCTACTCAATGGAGATTGTCCTCATGACAACGGCCCTTACTGCCGCTCACCCCGAATTCACCTTTATTTTTGCCGCCGTTCGCCGCACTGATGCCGCCGCCCGTCCCTGCATTCTGCGCACTGTAGCAGGCGATGAGCGGAGCGCCCGCGCCAGCCTCGCCCGCGATTACGTGCTGTCCTTTGCCGGTCGTCTGCCGGTTAAGGCGGTGGCGGCATGAATACCCTTTTTCAACACCTGAATAACCATGACACCTACCCTATTTCCCACGCTGACTATCTGCGTCTGCTGCACGCGCATACGGTCGGCGTGACCGTGCTCGATATGTTCGACTCGGTGAATTGCCTGAGCGCGCGCGGCTTCGTACCGGACGGCGCAGCGCTGGCCTCGGTCGTTGCCCTGCTCACCGACCAGCTCGGTAAAGTCGTTGAAACCTGTGAATCCCGGATGTTAGCCACGGAGGCCCGCCATGATGACCGCTAATCACTCCTGCCTGCCCGTTGAAGTACGCACCGCCGTTTACCGCCGCGCGCTGGCGCAGGGCTATCTGAATGCCTGCAAAAACCTCGGCATTAACGTGTCAGCCACGCTCGATGAGCTTCAAATGACCATCGCCCTTGAGCTGGAAAACTTTTATGTGCGCCGTCACGGCCCCGATGCGGGCATGGAGATGGCCTGCACCATGCTGGGCGATATGGTCGAGCCTGACCTGCTGACCGCGCCGCCGCGCCTGACACAGCTTGGCGTCACCATGATGGATGAACTTTTCCGCAGCCAGCTTGCGGCCGCCAGCCGGATCACGCTGCACTAAGGGAGAACATGCAGATGAAACATATTGTCTCTGACACCGTAAAGGCGGCCACCGGATTATGGCCGCAGCTTCTGCCCGCCCTCGGTATCAGCGTGCTCGCCGGGGGGCGACACGGTGCCTGCCCGGCGTGCGGCGGTAAAGACCGCTTCCGTTTTGACAATCAAGACGGGCGCGGAACGTGGCTCTGTAACCAGTGCGGGGCCGGTGACGGCCTTAACCTGGTGGAAAAGGCGCTCAGTATCAGCGCTAAGGAGGCCGCTGTGAAGGTGGCCGGGTTGCTCGGCAAGCTGCCGGACTCAGCCCCGGTTATGCATGATGAAGCTGCAGACAAAAGCCGCGCGCAGGCAGATGCCGCCGCACGGGCACAGGCACTTATAGCCGCCGCCGTCAGCCGCACGGACAACGCCTACCTTTTAGCTAAAGGGCTGCACGGTACGCAGACACTGACGCTTTCTGATACGCTGCGCTGTGGTGGCATCAGCTTTGTCACCGGGGATGTGCTCATCCCGCTGACCAGCGAAGACGGTACGGCTGTTAACGTGCAGCTCATCAGCACCGCTGGCGACAAGCGCACACTGCCCGGCGGGCAGGTGAAAGGCACGTACTGGCTGGCAGGCGAGCCGGATGGCAAAACGCTGTGGCTCACTGAAGGATACGCAACAGGCCTGACCGTGCACCGGCTGACCGGCGAGCCGGTATACGTGGCGCTGAGCGCCAACAACCTGCCCTCACTGGCAAAGCAGCTGCGTGTGTCATACCCTGATGCGATGATGCTGATTGCCGCCGACCGTGACGACAACGGCACCGGCCAGTTAAAGGCAGAGGAAGCGGCAAAAGCCTGTGGTGGGAAAACCGCACTGCCGCCGGTTAAGGGTGACTGGAACGACGTGTGGCAGGCGCAGGGCGATATCGCCACGCTGGCGCAGCTCACCGACTTCACGCAGCTGCAGCCTTTAAGCCCGTTTGAATCCGTCAGCGAGGCTGACCTGAAGGCCATGAGCGCCAGCCAGAAGGCCGAGTTGCTGGTCGCCCATTACGGAGAGGCGCTGGCCGTGCCGCCGGTCGGGGAAGAAATCTGCCGCTATGTGAACGGCGCATGGCAGGTGATGGAGGCGAAGACGCTGCGCCGGGAAATCGCCGCGCTGTTTCAGAAAGTACGCGCACCGTTCTCGGCCGCCGGTATCGGCAGCGTGCTGGACACGCTCAAGCTGATGGTGCCGCAGATGGGTGAACCGTCCCGCCGCCTGATTGGCTTCCGTAACGGCGTGTATGACACCACAACAGGCACCTTCAGCCCGCACCGCCGCCAGCACTGGCTGCGTACCGTCAACAGTGTGGACTACACCGCGCCCCGTCCTGGTGAAAATCTCACAGACCACGCCCCGGCCTTCTGGCGCTGGTTAACGCGGGCAGCCGGACATAATCATGACAAGCAGGAGCGCATCCTCGCGGCATTATTTATGGTGCTGGCAAACCGCTATGACTGGCAGATGTTTCTTGAAGTGACCGGCCCCGGCGGCAGCGGTAAAAGCGTCATGGCCTCAATTGCCACTCTGCTGGCCGGAAAAGACAACACCACGTCAGCCACCATCGACACGCTGGAATCCTCCCGTGAGCGCGCCAGCGTGGTGGGCTTCTCTCTAATTATCCTGCCTGACCAGGAGAAATGGAGCGGCGACGGCGCAGGCATCAAGGCGATCACTGGCGGCGATGCGGTGGCAATCGACCCGAAATACCGTGACGCCTATTCAACGCACATCCCGGCGGTCATTCTGGCGGTGAACAATAATCCGATGCGCTTCAGCGACCGCAGCGGCGGCGTGTCACGTCGCCGTGTTATCCTGACGTTCCCCGAAGTGATACCGGCAAAAGAGCGTGACACGCAGTTGCTGGATAAAATCAGCGCCGAGTTGGCCGTGATTGTTCGTCATCTGATGCAGCGCTTCAGCAGGCCGGACGATGCGCGAGAATTGCTACAGGCGCAACAGACGTCCGGCGAAGCACTGGAGATTAAACGCCAGGCTGACCCGCTGGTCGATTTCTGCGGCTACCTGATGCCGATAAGTACCGCGACAGGCCTGTTTATGGGTAACGCCAATATCCGCCCGCTGAATCCGAAGCGCTATCTCTATCATGCTTACCTGTCGTTTATGGAATCGCGCGGCCATCAGCACCCACTGAGCCTGACCGCATTCGGCCAGGCGGTGCCACAGACTCTGAAGGAGTATGAGCGCATCCTGCTGAAGCGCCGCACGAATAACGGCATACAAACCAACCTCACGCTACATGAGGACAGCGAGGCAGATTGGTTGCCCGCATGTAGCGTCTAATAAGATGATTCCACGTAAACCGGCTTAAGCCGGTTTTTTTATATTTGATGCAATTATCAATGTCAGGCAAAGTCCGTAAGAGCGAGTAGCGGACGATGGTTGTACGTTTTTTAGCATGCCGTTAACTATGAGATGTGCTGCTTTGAACAATTACATGTGACGGATTTATCTTTACAGAAAAACCCTATCCATTTGATTTAAAATAAATATATTGATTTTTAGTTTTTTATTTTAATTATATGAAGCATAATGTAACATATTGATAAATAAGTAACGAATTTTAACATTTGGGAATAACCAATGCTTACAGAAAAGCAATTATTTGAACTTATTAAAGCATTACAATCGTCAAATTTCTCGACAGCAGAAATTATTTGGTTAAGCCTCGCCGTCGTTGTCGCAGCTCTAATAATGAGTTTTATAGTTTCGATTGTAACTGAAAAGGCTAAAATATCAGCAACCAATTCTAACTATGATACACTGCGGGAACAGCTATCTATAAACACTACTACTATTAAAGACATAGAGAAAAAGATAACTTCCGAGTTATGGATTTCTCAGCAGGTCTGGCAAAAAAAATATGATATGTATGAATTTATTTATGCACAATTGCTAGCAATTAAAAAATGGGCAGATAATGAGTTCCATATAATTGAGCTTCATATGACTCCTGGTTGGATAGCGAGTAGTCACCAGCCCTATTTTAATGAAGCGCAAGAAAAGCAATTTTATCAAGAGATTCAACAGGCTCAAGCGGAAATTGATAAAGCAATGAATGATAAGGACATTCAGAGCAAAAACAGAGAGCTACAACAAAAATTAAGCATTGCAATGACATCTTTAACTGAAGTTTTAATAACAAAAGCTATTCTTTTAAATACTGACGTAACTTTAATCTTAGAGAGATTGATTGAGAATATCGGTTTCGATCCTTCCCCATTGGATTATGAAGAGCCAGATGACTATGGTTACAGAATAAAATTAGCCATTGATACAGCCTTGAAAGAAATAAGAGCGACAGCAATTTCTGATCTAGAAATTAAGCATTAGTACTGTTAGCACTCCTTCGGGTAAGGTAATGAATGGTCAAATTTACTCACAAAGGAATAAATATAAATAATGGGCTTATAGATTATTATACACTTGGTGTTACACGGGGTGGCTATAGGAAATGACAACCCCATTTATCGATTTTTCTCTTGGCCAAGCTCTTTTGCAACTGCTAATATCGAGTAGAAAGAACTTTAGGAACTGGCCTTTACAGGGTACCGCCGCAAGGTAATTAAAATAACAAGCTTTGTTAAATCATCGAGAAAAAACACATGAGCGAAATTAACATTCCGATTTTGATCGCAAATTTCAAACCATTCAGGCTAATATCTCGTGATGATTCTGATGTATGGACTGCTAGCCTAGAAGAAATAAATAATTCCACATATGATTATGTGAAACTCCACAGAGCAAGCAAGTTCTTCAATGCACATTTACCTAAACCAATGCCAGCATGTTTTGGATTTGATGGAAGCCTAATATTTCCATTTATTGAAGATTTTAAAAATGATAATATAATTGTTGAAGAGGTTAACAGAATTCTAGCTTCTATATTTATCGGTGGCGTTTATGTCGAATCAATTGAGCCATTAGATGTGTCAAGAGGAGCAATGAATGTTACAGGTTACTACCGTCATTACTCCACTCATAGTAGTAATGCTGGTTTCCATCATGCAATTGGAGAGTGTGATGCCGGTTCATTAGCTTCTATCAGGTTGCTCGAACCTGAGATTATAAGCGCTGATAGGATCATATCAGCATATGACTATGGACATAAGATTCTGTCCAAACTACCAACTTTATCTCCCTCACTCTTTATTGGTGCATTTACATATTATAAAAAACACCAATTATGCGAGGCATTAGCGCACGCTTGGATTAGTATAGAGCAAATATTAGAGTTTATTTGGAAAGAAACTATAGTAGAAGATGCAAAGTCTGTTAACATTCATAAGAGAAGAAAATTTATTGAATCACAACAATGGAACTCAGCACATAAAATTGAAATGCTCTTTCAAAACAAATATTTATGTGAGGAAAGTTATTCATTTTTAAGTAAGGCGCGTTTTGCCAGAAATGACTTTATCCATAAGGGATTAACACCTTCATATGAAGAATCTCACTCGGCGTTAATGTCGCTAATTTTACTTGTGGAAGTTGCCTCTAAAATAAATGAAGTTGATTTTGACCGTGCTAACTTAGATAAGAACCTGCCTGATATATCAACACATTGTATTCCGCAAACTTTCACCCCTACAAAAAATAAAGAAATTACTCTTGATGTGAAATGTTGGCGAGAAATAAAAAAAATTCCAGGCGATAAAGACTGGGAAGGAGAGTTTGAATCATACCCAGATATTACTTTATCAGCGATTGATACGAGTGAAGATTAAATAGTTATATATTCCGATAGAAACCTTCGCTTTTGGCACACAACGGACAGACTGTATGACCATCGGGTCTGCTGTGAGCGAGGGGCAGACACTGGCTTTAAATTTACCTAAACCGTCTGCTTGACACGACCAGAAAGAGAATAGCTCCACTGGGGATGGATACTTACATAAGAATCAAATAATTGTTGCAAATAATTTAACTTAGATTTTTACTTTAATTTAATAGCTTCAAGTAAGATCACAGATTTTAATTAGCACTTACTATATTTATATTAATGCATGTATAAACTAATGAGGTTTTTATGGAATCGACCAAACCTAAAGTTTTTATCTCTTATTCTCATGATAGTGAAGAGCATAAAGCATGGGTGTTAAAACTTGCGACTCGGCTTGAGCAAAATGGAGTTTATGTAATCTTAGACCAATGGGATATTACATTGGGAAGTGATCTTACTCTTTTCATGGAGCAAGGGCTTACAAGCGCTGACCGAGTGCTTGTCATTTGTACAGAACCATATGTAGCTAAAGCCAATATGCAAAAATCTGGGGGGGTAGGTTATGAGAAAATGATCATTTCCAGTCAGATAATGCGAGAATTGGATAGTAATCGTGTAATCCCTATAATTGTTAATAACTCATTACCTGAGCCAGTTCCAACCTTCGTAGGTGCGCGCCTTCGGCTTTATTTCGATGCTCTGAATTATGAGAATAGCTATGCAGAGCTAATCCATGATTTGCACGGTGAGAAAATGAAACCACGCCCAGCGGCTGGGCCTAGCCCATTCAGCCGCATACCGCTTCCGATCAATCCTGTCAATTTATCTCAACCAGATGGAGCTAACCAATCACCAACAAGCTCAGGCAAAGTTACGTTTGTACCAAATGGAAATTATGACTCTTATTGGGTTGGCGCAGGTGAAATGCTTTTTGAGACAAAGTGGGGAGTCGGAGGACGTAATCAAGCCTACATTTACAAGCGTCAGCCAAGTCTCCATTCCTTAGTATTTGCTAAAGGCATTACCGATTTCAATCAAATCACAGATGCCAATTCTGAAGCATTCTTCAAGAGTGACGATACAGAATCGCTCGAAGTTGGCGATATTGCTGTTATTCAAAATATCAATGGTTATTATTTGGCCGTTAAACTTGAAGGTAGTCTTTGTCGTAGTCGTAATGCCGATGATCGTAATGAAATAACATTCTCATATGTCATCGCCCCAGCAAAAAGCACCTCTTTCGTTGGTATAGTTTAGTTCAAGATATTGTAAGTAGAGACTTAAATTAATCCTATGTATTTGTAAGCAATATGTACACTGTTGATAAGCAAACGGCCATTTTTGGGCCATAAATCCATTTCCGGCAGGATGGACTTGTCTATTATTTCCTGAAGTAAAATTAATGTAAATGATATTCAAGTCCGCCTCTGGCATAGGCTGTGAGAAAACCCTGTTCTAAAATGAAATGTGCGCATCTACGCAAAATCTGGAGTTTTTCGACTGGTTAGCTGAGGCAAATTTTATTTATGAGCGCAGTTTTCAACCCTGTTTGTGGCAATATAAGCGACCAAAACATATTTCACACAGCCTTGGCATAAAGCGGACAATTGACATCAGAAGCGCCTGATAACATAACCTCATGCATACCGGCTTCGCTCTCTTTTATCATCTTGGAAAAAGTGCTCCCTAAGTGCACACTAGTGCACATCTCAACTCAAACCATTCACTACTTAACAAATTGAATTTAATGCATAAAAACTAAAAATGAACAGTGTGAATACTTTTCCCTGAAATCATTTTATTTTGGATTTAGTACCGGGCATTCGTTATCATTGCCCTGCCGTTCCGAGATATGAGATCCAATAATTGGTACACGTTTAGGTACACGAAACAAAGTTGAATTAGATAAAAACAAATAAATACATAACCTTGCGAACTTTATTCAGACTCCGCCAGCCCACCAAAATTCTTGGTTGATGGTTACCAGAACCCTCATCGAAGTCCTGAGAGCCCGCAAGGTGAAAACCTTGCGGGCTTTTTTGTGTCCTCACTTCGAACATTTTAAACATCTGGTCCTCTTTTTCCGATAACGTCTTTCTGAGCATCACATTGAATATCAGAATGTACCGGATGGCCTTTCTGATTCGCTATCAACCGTCTCCCACGCACCATCCCGGCGCACTCATTTTTTGCACTCCATCAAATTTATTCTGCCTGTAATTCTATTAATAATTGAATTTAATGATTTTTTTTTAAACTGGCACACATCCTGCTTCGTCGCTTTATGTACATCAGGGATTTGGCATCAGCAGATATTGATGTGAATCGTGCAATGCCAGAACTGTGTGTAAACAGAGCAGACTGATTTCTGCTGTGTAGCAGAGCGTAATGTGGAGACATAATAATGACCTCGATAAGCGAACCGGTGGTAATAGCGAAACACAGTAAGTGGGTGCAGCTTCTGCTTGGACTCATTTGCATGGCGGCTATTTCCAGCCCGCAGTACGTCTGGACGCTGTTGACCAAACCGATGATTGCCAGACTCGGCGTCGGGCTGGCGGAACTTCAGGTCACCTTCTCGCTGCTGATTATTCTGCAGACCTTTTTTTCACCCTTCCAGGGTCGGCTGGTTGAGCGTTTTGGTCCACGTCTGCTGATTTCTATCGGTACGCTGATGGCCGGCTTCAGCTGGGTAATCGCGGCCCGGGTCGACAGCCTGACTGCACTGTATCTGGTCTATGGCTGCCTGGGCGGACTGGGGACGGGTATTGTTTATATCGGCGTGGTGGGACTGGTGATGAAGTGGTTTCCACAGCAGCGCGGTTTTGCCGCCGGAACCGTGGCGGCGGGCTACGGCATGGGCGCAATTTTTACCACCTTCCCGATTTCCATTTCTCTGAATAGCTACGGACTGGAACAGACGATGACGACATTTGGCCTCATCTTCGCTGCCGTAGGTCTTCTCGCCAGCCAGAACCTGAGGCTGCCTGAAAGCAGCGCGATGATGCCGGTCAGCAACACATCGTCGCCCGTGCGGGGCCAGCGCCAGTTTAAATCCAGGGAAATGCTGCGCCAGCCGCTGTTCTGGCTGATGTTCATGATGATGACCATGATGTCGACCTCAGGGCTGATGGTCACCTCGCAGATGGCGATTTTTGCCGAAGACTTCGGCATCAGTAAGGCAGTCGTTTTCGGAATGGCCGCCCTCCCCCTGGCGCTGACCATCGACCGTTTCACTAACGGTTTAACGCGCCCCCTGTTTGGTTTTATTTCCGACCGCTATGGCCGCGAAAACACCATGTTTATTGCCTTCGCACTGGAAGGTGTTGCGATGACGCTGTGGCTTGCCTGCCGTGAAGATCCCGTGTTGTTCGTACTGCTTTCAGGCGTCGTGTTCTTCGGCTGGGGTGAAATCTTCTCGCTGTTCCCCTCCACACTGACCGACACCTTTGGCAGCGAAAATGCCTCAACGAACTATGGCTGGCTCTATATGTCGCAGGGTATAGGTTCGATCTTCGGTGGCCCGCTGGCGGCGCTTATGTATCAACACACCCATAACTGGCACCTGGTCTTTGGCTGCGCGATTACCTTCGACTTCATCACCGCCGGTCTGGCGTTGTGGGTGCTCAAGCCCTGGCGTGCGCGATTCATGCACGCGCAAAATAATCTTTCACACTGATTATCGGTAGCGAACAAAACGCTTAAAACAGCCGGGACGTTAACCGTCCCGGCCAAGGTTTAACGCTAGAAACTATAATCCACAGCCGCAAAGTATCTGCGCCCATCTTCGTTATAGCTGTAGTCGTCGCGGTTGAGATCTTTATCTGTCAGGTTCAGAACCCCTGCCCGGATCTTCACCGCTTTGTTCACCTTATACGACCCGCCGGTATTCCAGACGGTATATCCACCCGGTGTAGCGTTGCCGTCGGTCACGGTGCGGCTCTTGCCTTTATAATTCGCGGAAAGATAGAAGCTCCAGTCCTCCAGCGGTTTCCAGTCAAGGGTCGCATTACTCGTATGGAACGGCAGTTCGGACAACGGTTTGTTGCCGCCGTTACTTCGGTCGCGGGCGTCGTTATAGGTGTAATTCAGTTTGAGGTTCAGCGTATCGGAGACCGGCAGACCGAGTTCAGTTTCCAGCCCGCGGATACGTGCTTTATTCACGTTGTAATACCGGAAGATCGGATTGCCACTGGCATCAAATCCGGCAAAGTTCTGATAGGTCTGTGCCAGATTGCGGTTAGCGGTGCGGATAACCGTAATCATGTCGTCGATGTCGTTCTGGAACACCGTCGCGCTGGCAGTCACATCTTCAAGCAGACCTTCCTGACCAGCGTAATAGAGACCGAACTCCACGCTTTCGCTGGTTTCCGCTTTCAGATCCTTACTGCCCACCACATTGCAACTGCCGCGGCAGGAAGCACTTTGCCAGTCCGGGCTCAGCTGAAGCAGAGAAGGCGCTTTGAACGCGGATGCCCAGCCGCCTTTCATCGTGACCGTATCGGTGGCGTTGTAAACCAGATAAGCGCGCGGACTCCAGTTGACGCCGTAGTTTTGGTGGTCATCCATACGCACGCCGCCGGTCAGCGCCAGGTTTTCGAAGATGTGCCACTCATCTTCCAGGAACAGCGCGTACTGATTCGCCTGCGTGCTGCCGCCGTTTTTCATATTTACCGCGTCTTCGAGTTTATCGTTGCGGTATTCGCCGCCGAACGTCAGGAACTGGGTGTAATCGCCTAACGGGATCACAACTTTGCCATCGAGAGTGTTATTTTTTGAGGTGATGGTTTCGGTGTTTTTATTTTCGATTTTTTCACCGTAGAACCGCAGTTCGGTGTTCACCCCTCCCCAGCGGCCATTGTGGCCGAGCGAGTAGTTTTCGCGCTCAATACGGTTTTTATCCAGCGAGTCAGAATCACGATCCTGACGATCCCTTCCGTATCCAAACGTGATGTCCTGATCTTTATCCGGGGTCAGGGAAAATTCGACGTTAGCGTTACGCGATGTGTAGCCTTCGATACGTGGCTGACCGGTACTGCCGCTGGCCGAACTGGCCTGATCTTTCTCGCGCTTACCCAGCGCACCGTAAACTTTCACACCCAGTAAATCGTCAACCAGCGGACCACTGGCAAAGACATTACCGTTGCCGCTGTCGCCACGATCGCGGTGTTCCTGAACGGTGGTATCGGCGCTCAACGTACCGTGCCATTGCGTGCCAACTTTACGGGTAATGATGTTAACCACGCCGCCCAGCGCATCGGAACCATATAAAGACGACATCGGCCCGCGCACCACTTCTATACGTTCGATCGATTCCGCCGGGATCCAGCTCAGATCGAAATCGTTATGGCGGAATACGGCATTGCGGGAATTTACGCGTTTGCCGTCGACCAGGATCAGCGTATAGCCGCTGCCCAGTCCGCGGATGCTGACGCCCTGACGGTTGTCGCTTTCATTGGTGATCTGTACGCCCGGAACGTCTTTCAGCACGTCTTTGAGGTTTTGTACCGGCTTCTTCTGCAGATCGTCGCGGGTTATTACGCTGATACTGGCTGGTGCATCTTTAAGATTCTGTTCAATCGAGGAGGCGGTGACCACCATCTGATCTTCATTCTCTTTCACTTCGCTGGCGTCTTCCGCCATCACCGGCATCGCGGCAGCAATCAGTTGTGCGAGCAGCCCGGCTTTAACGGCCGGTGTAAATTTAACCTTAACCATCTTTTCTCTCCGTGATGTTTAAAGCCCCGGCAGCCGGGGCAAAGTCCCTTTTACTCGGTCCAGTAAGTGCCGGTCGATTCGACGGCGAGGAACTGTTTATAGAGTTGTTTTTGCGTTTGCTGCGGATCGAGATCGGCAAACTTCTGCGGATAAAACGCTTTGGCAAAGAGCTGCACGGCCAGCACGTTATAGGGGGAGTTGTAATAGTTGTGCCAGATGCCAAAACTGCGGCCCTCTTCCACCGCTTTCAGCGTGCTGATGCCTTTACGCGCCAGCAGTGGCTTCAGGCTGGCGCTCGCCTGTTGCGGTGTGGTCTGCGCGCCCAGCACTAAACCGGCGGGTAGCGTATCACCCGCTTTCGGCGGGTTGGCGCCACCGCTGACCAGATACACATCCGGTTGCGCAGCGATAACTTTTTCCAGATTCACCTGGCCGAGCGCGCCAGGGAGCAGCGGTCTGGCGATATTCACGCCACCCGCCAGATCGATAAAGTCACCCATGTTGCCGTTACCGGCTGAGCGGCAACATTCATCCGCCGTGGAGGCGCGCAGTTCGATAAAGACTTTCGGTTTATCCTGCTGAGGAATCTCTTTAGTTACGTCGGTGACACGCCTGATATTGTCCTGATAGAAGCGGATATAGTCCTGCGCCTGCTTCTCGCGGTTCAGGACTTTGCCCAGCAGTTCCATACTCGGCAGGGTGTTTTTGAGCGGAGAAGTACGGAAATCGACAAACACCACCGGCACACCGGCGTTTTGCAGTTGTTTCACCAGCTCACTGCTTTTGCCCGGCCCATGGCCTGACAAACCGAAAATCGCCAGCTGCGGATTCAGCGTCAGCACTTTTTCCGGGCTGATGGTGTCGGCGCTGGTGGTACCAATCAGCGGGATATTGTCGATTTGCGGGAATTTCGCCCGATAAGTGGCGTAGGTTTGCGGGTCAAGCTTACGGAAATCGCCCTGCCAGCCGACGATACGGTCAAACGGTTTCTGGCCCTCAAGCAGCGAAAGAGCGAAGAACAAGCGGCCCTCTCCGAGCACTACGCGCTGAACATCATCCGATACGGTAACCGTGCGCCCCGCAACGTCTGTGACGGTGACCGCCTGTGCCGTTACACTGAGCAAGCCGAATGTGAGGCCTGCGAATCCGGCAGCCATCTGCTTGCCAGAAAGCACTTTTAATAGTGTCTGAGGATAATTCATCTTCTTCCGATTCCTTTTCGTTTCCCTGAAGAGTAGCGAACAATAATGTAAACGATAACTACTATCAATTACATTTACATTTATGCGCAGCCTGAGTGTGAGCGCACTAAAGCGCCCATAAACAACAGTCAGAGAGCCACAAAACTGAAAGATGAATAGCGTGAATGAGGTTGGGCATTCCGTTACACCAGTCTCGTGACCATAAAAGCAGAAAGCGCTAAGCGGGAGAACCATTGCCGGAACAGCTTGATTTTCGTCTGAAACATCAGGACTGAGTCTGATGTTTTTTACCCTTCCCTCACCCTCCGGTGACTTAACAGGAACACTGAGAAAGCCAGGTGTGCATTTAAACGGTCAAACCCACACAAACGGTCATAAACAGTCACGCCATAGCAACAATATCTATATAGTTTATTAACCCTCTGGGTGATTGCCCCCTGTCGTATGAGGCTAATTATGTGAGAACAATCACTAAATAATGTAATTAACCGTAATATTTTTCATTAAATATATCGACTTCATCACCTTATAAACGCCAGCACAATTTACCCACGTGGACTCCTGCCCAGTCCACATTTTCCCGTGTCTGCTTCCAGTACTTTATATCCATCGGAGGATAAGTATGTTGCCGATTGAAAGACAGCAAAGAATTATTAATGAGATTAATATAAATGGCCGGGTAATTGTCTCAGAACTGGTCACTCTGTGTCAGGTTTCACAGGAAACTATTCGGCGTGATTTAAGCCAACTGGAAAAGCGCGGTTTATTACAACGCAGCCATGGTGGCGCCGTTCTGATAAAAAAACAGAACACTGGTACACAAGGAAATAGCAGAATCGCTAACCAAAGTGAATTAACTTTTCGGCAGCGCATTAATGAGCACGTTGATGAAAAAATGATTATTGCCAAACGCGCGCTCGACTTTATCAGCCCCGGCGACTGTATTTTACTGGATAGCAGTACCACCTGCTGGTATCTGGCACGGCAGTTGCCCGACATTGAATTAACAGTATTAACTAATTCGCTGCGCATCGTGCAGACGCTCGCCGCTCGCGGCAGTATTCGCACTATCTGTCTGGGTGGTGAATACGCCGACCGTGATGAAGCTTTTCATGGGGTGGTGGCTGAGCAACCGCTGCGGGAATTCCAGATTAATAAAATATTTTTTTCCTGTAGCAGTCTGGGTAACGACGGATATTTACGTGAAGGCAATGAGAATAATGCGCACCTGAAACAACAGATGCTGCTGGCTGCCGAAAAAAAACATCTTTTAATGGATGGCAGTAAATTTCTCCGGCCCTCATTTGCCCGAATATGTCATTACCGCGATGTCGACTTTCTTATTACTGACCAATTAAAAGATAAAGAGCTTGAACAGGAACTGGCGTGGAATGGCGTGAATGTCATCGTCTGTTCACAGCGTTATCAGTCCATGCAGCTAATTAAAAATTAACCTGGAGTCTGTATGAAAAAACATCTTATCGCCTGCTCTTTACTTGCTCTGTTTGCCGCCACGGGTGCGCAGGCTGCTGATAAATTGCGTATGGGTATTGTGGTCAAAATTGGCGGTATTCCCTGGTTCAATGCCATGGAAACCGGCATTAAAAGTGAAGCAGCGAAGCGCGGTATTGATGCGTGGATGGTCGGCCCTACTGCCGCTGACCCGGCACTTCAGGTGCGTGCCATTGAAGATTTGATTGCGCAGAAAGTCGATATTATCGGCGTGGTCCCGAACGATCCAAAAGTGCTGGAGCCGGTGCTGAAACGGGCACGCGATGCCGGTATCGAAGTCATTACCCACGAGTCTCCCGGTCAGCAGGGCGCCAACTGGGATTTTGAACTGGTCGATGCGACAACCCACGGCATCAATCATATGAAAGCACTGGCGAAGTGCATGCACGATGAAGGCAAATACGCCATGTATGTGGGCAGCCTGACGGTGCCGTTGCATCAGCAGTGGACCGACGCCGCGCTCGCTTATCAGAAAGAGCACTACCCCAAAATGCAGCTGGTCACCGACAAATTTGGCGTTGGTGAATCACTGGATGACTCCATCCGTACCACGAATGAGTTGATGTCTAAATATCCCGATCTGAAAGGCATCCTTGCGTTTGGCTCGCAGGGGCCTATCGGTGCAGGGCGTGCGGTCATGAACCGTAAAAAAATCGATCAGGTCTGTGTCCTTGGCTCTTTCAGTCCGGGACAGGGTGCATCGCTGGTTCAGCGTAACGCCATCAAAGGCGGCTACATCTGGAATCCCGAGACCGCGGGCGAAGTCTTTGTGCGTATTGCCGACATGATGCAGAAGAAAGAGCCGATTACTGACGGCATGACGATTGAGGGGCTGGGCAAGGTAAAAGTGGATGAAAAGACCCATACCATTCTCGGTAACAACACAGAGAGTCTGGACAAAGAAAACCTGCCAAAACTGGTAAAAATGGGGCTTTGATATGCAAGAGGTCACTCCACAGACACTGATTGCGCTCGATAACCTGTCGAAAACATTTGGTGGTAACCGCGCGCTGAGCGATATCTCCCTGACCTTACTGGCAGGCGAAGTGCACTGTCTCGCTGGCACCAACGGCTGTGGCAAGAGCACTCTGATCAAAGTTATTTCCGGGGTGCACGCCCCGGACAGCGGCAGCCGCATCACCCTGGGCGAGGGCGCGCCACTGCCGCGCCTCACTACCCGGCTAGCGCACGACTTCGGTATCCAGGTGATTTATCAGGATCTGTCGCTGTTTCCCAACCTCAGCGTGGCAGAGAACATCGCCTTCGAGCATAACCTCAACGGCCTGCTGCGCTGGCACCACCGCGCACGGCTGCAGGAAAGCGCTCGCAGCATTATTAATGAGCTGAAGTTCGACCTGGATCTGGATGAAAAGGTCGCAGCGCTCTCTATTGCTCAGCGTCAGCAGGTGGCGATCTGCCGTGCCCTGGTCGCCGATGCGCGACTGGTGATCATGGATGAACCCACCGCCTCTCTGACCCGCACCGAAGTGAATCAGCTGCTGCGAACCGTACGCTATCTGAAAGATAAAAATATCTGTGTAGTGTTTGTCAGCCACCGGCTTGATGAAGTGCTGGAGATTTCTGACCGCGTTACGGTGATCCGTGACGGGCGCAAAATGGGCTGTTGGCCCGCGCAGGAGATGACGCCACATCACCTGACAGAGCTGATGACCGGTCTGAAACTCGACTATCAGTTGAAAGCGCCGACACGCAACGATGACCGCGCCATTCTGGAGATAGAAGATTTAACCCGCGCCGGGCAGTATCACAACGTCAATTTTAAATTGTATGAAGGCGAGGTGCTTGGGCTGTGCGGCCTGCTCGGCTCCGGACGCACTGAACTGGCACTCTCACTATTCGGCATGACACGTCCTGACAGCGGCAAGATCTGGCTCGACAGTAAGCCGGTACGCTTTCGCGGCCATGAGGATGCAATCAAAGCGGGTATCGGTTATGTGTCGGAAGATCGCCTGACGCTGGGCCTGGTGCAGCAGCAGTCGGTGGCAGACAACATGGTGCTGCCGATCCTCGACAAACTCCAGAACCGGTTTCACCTGATTGATGAATACCGCAAGAACAAGCTGATCCTGCAATGGATCCAGCAGCTTGGCGTGCGTGTGGCAGATCCGAACCTCGCCATTTCTACCCTCTCCGGCGGCAATCAGCAGAAAATTGTGCTGGCGAAATGGGTGCTGACCCAGCCGCGCATTCTGATCCTCGACTCGCCTACCGTTGGGGTAGATGTGGGTGCCAAGGCCAGTATTTACCAGTTGATCCATGAGCTGGCGAAAGAGGGCCTGTCGATCATTCTGATCTCCGATGAGGTGCCAGAGGTCTGGTACAACTGCGACCGCATCCTGCATTTCCGTGATGGCACGATCCATGCCGAATACCAACCTGATAGCGTCGAACAGCAGCAGCTGTCGGAGGTGATCAATGCCTGACTTTTCCCGTTTTCGTCCGCACTCCAGTCAGGGCTGGCTCGCATGGGTACTGCTGGCATTCATTCTGTTTTTCTCGGTTGCCAGCGATCAGTTTCTCACCATGCAGAATCTGCTGGATCTGGCGGAGAGCTATGCCGTCACCGGCATCTTTGGGCTGGGTCTGTTTGTGGTGCTGGTCACCGGCGGTATCGATATCTCCTTTGCGGCTGTCGCGTCCGTGGTGCAGTACCTGCTTGCGTCACTCTTTGTGCAGTTCCAGTTCGATAATGCGCTGCTCAGCATTGTGCTGGCGGTGATGTGCGGAACGTTGTTCGGCGTGATCAACGCGCTCCTGATTACCACGCTGCGGGTGGTCTCCATCATCATCACCATCAGCATGCAGTCGCTGCTGTTCGGGCTGCTGATGTGGGTAACCGGTGGCCGCAGCCTCTATTCACTGCCGGAGTGGTGGATCACGCTGCGCAACGTGCTGCCGTTCAGCTGGCAGGGCGAGAGCTTTCAGGTGGGCCTGCCTCTGGTCACGATGCTGCTGATTGCTGCAGTAACGGCCCTGCTGCTGAACAAAACCAATCTGGGCCGTCAGCTTTACGCCGTCGGAGGGGATGCGGAGTCAGCCCGCCGTATTGGTATTCGCGTTGGACTGATCCACGTTTTCGCCTATGGCTGGCTGGGCGCGATGGCGGCGATTGGCGGGCTGGTACAGGTCTATCGCATGGGAGAAGTCGTGCCGAATGCGCTGGTTGGCGGTGAGCTTGATGTTCTGGCGGCGACAGTGCTGGGCGGGGCCAGTCTGATGGGCGGCAAAGGCACGGTCAGCGGCACGCTGATGGGGGTTTTCCTGATCGCCATTCTGAAGAACGGCCTCAATCTGGTAGGGGTGTCGAACTACTTCATGAATATCGTGGTTGGCGGCGTCATCATGATTGCGATCGCCGTGACCCATTACAAAAAACGCAAAGAAACTGACGTTAGTTTCGTGTGACAGAGGGCACTGATGATGAAATCACTGACTGCACTGCGCCCGGACGGCACCAACATCGGCCTGATGCTGCTTATCGCGCTGGCGCTGGCCATCTTTACGGTGATGCTGCCGGGGCGCTTCCTGACCGACTCAACTTTTATGAGTATGGCATTTCAGCTACCGGAGCTGGGCTTACTCACACTGGCGATGTTTATCGCCATCCTCAGCGGCGGCCTGAACCTTGCCATTATCGCGACCGCTAATCTGACGGCGCTGTTTATCGCCTGGACGCTGATGAGCGCCCTGCCCGCCGGAGCCGGCATGGCGCTGCAACTGCTCTGGCTGTTCATCGCCATCATTGGCGCCATGCTGATCGCCGCTGTAATCGGCGTGGTAACGGGTCTGATGGTAACGCGAATCGGCGCGCACCCGATTCTGGTCACACTCGCAACAATGATGACGCTAAACGGGATTGGCATCTGGTTGACCAAAGGGGCTGCCGTCAGCGGCATGCCGCCGGTGGTACAGGCGCTGGGTGCCGATACGCTGCTGGGTATGCCGCTGCCACTCTGGGTATTCCTGATCGCCGCCGCGCTACTGGCACTGTTTCTCGGTAAAACCCGCGCGGGAAAATGCATTTACATGGGCGGCAGCAATATCAACGCCACCTGGTTCAGCGGCATCAATACCCATCGCATGGTGATGCTGGTCTATGTGATCTCCAGCCTGCTCTGCGTACTGGCAGGCCTGATTATGATGGCGCGCTTTAACTCCGCGCGCATGGGTTACGGCGATGCTTATCTGTTACTGACAGTACTGGCGATTATTCTTGGCGGCACCGATCCCAACGGCGGATTCGGTCGCGTCACCGGTGTGGTGCTGGCACTGATTGCGCTGCAGGTACTTTCAACCGGTTTCAATCTGATGAACATCAGTCAGCACGTCAGCCTGGCAATGTGGGGCGCGGTATTGATTGTGGTCCTCGCCTTTAAACAATTTAAAACCCGATTCAACGAACACCGTGCAGTAAAGCTCAGCAGGCTGGCCGCGGTGCTTAATCCTCTGTCTGAAAAGAAGGAAGTATGATGCGTACTCAAATCTCCCCGTCACTGATGTGTATGAACCTGATGGAGATCAAGCACCAGCTACAGGTTCTCGACTCGCGTGCTGACTTTCTTCATGTGGATATCATGGATGGTCACTACGTCAAAAATATAACGCTCTCCCCTTTCTTTATTGAACAGATCCGTCCTTTTACCCACGTGGCGATCGACGTGCATCTGATGGTGGAAGAGCCGACCAATTTTATCGAGGCGGTTGCAAAAGCAGGGGCTGACTATATTTGTCCGCATGCGGAGACGATCAACCGCGACGCGTTTCGCGTCATTAATCTGATCCGCAGTTATGGTAAAAAAGTGGGCGTGGTGCTTAATCCAGCCACCCCGATCTCTTATATTCAGCACTATATTCATTTGCTCGACAAAATCACCGTGATGACGGTGGATCCGGGCTACGCCGGCCAGCCTTTTATCCCGGAAATGGTTGAAAAGGTGCGTGAGCTGAAAGCACTGAAGCAACAGCATGGATATCACTATCTGATCGAAATCGACGGCTCCTGCAACACCCGCACTTATCACCAGCTTATTGGCGCGGGCGCAGAAGTCCTGATTGTCGGTACCTCGGGCTTATTTAACATTCATGACGATTTAGCCACCGCGTGGAAGATAATGCGCGACAGCATTGATGAAGCCCAGGGTCTGCCGCAGGTGTCTGCATGAAACCGCGCTGGCTCGGTATCGACATTGGCGGCACCGGTACCCGGCTGCAGCTCATGGAAGCGGGAGGCGTCTGGAGCAGCTTTCGCAAGGTGCCCACCGCCAGCTGGGCCCGGCAGCCCGACGCGCTGCAGGCACTGGCTCAGCTTATTGATGATACGCTGGAACAGCAGCCGGTCAGCGGCATTATGCTGGGCCTGCCGGGTATCCTCAGCCGCGACAGAACGCAGGTGATTTCGCTGCCTTTTATCCAGGCGCTGGACCACCAGCCTGTGGCGGCACGCCTGGAAGCGCAGCTCGGTGTGCCCGTGGCGATGGACAAAGATGTCAACCACCTGATGCTGTGGGATCTGCTGCAGCTGGAGCAGCTGCCGGATAATGCCGTCGGCCTCTACCCTGGCACCGGAATGGGCAACAGCCTGTGGCTCAATGGCCACTTTTATCATGGTGAGCATGGTGGTGCTGGCGAACTGGGGCATGTGCCGGTGGCAGGCAATGATCTCCCCTGCCCGTGCGGTAATCGCGGCTGTGCGGAGACCCTGACCTCAGGCCACTGGCTGAGTCACTGGGCCGCGCTGAACGCCGCCGACACGCCTATCTCAGCGCTGTTTACCCATCACGGCAACCAGCCGGAACTTCAGGCTTTTGTGCGACGGCTGGCGCAGCTGATTGCAACTGAGATGAATATACTCGACCCGGAATATCTGATCCTCGGCGGCGGTGTGCTGGCGATGGCTGATTTTCCGCTGGCGTTGCTGCGCAACCAGGTTCAGCAGCATCTGCGGCCACCGGTCACGCGCGAAAACCTGAAGATCATTTTCAGCCACTCAACCGACTACACGGGCTGTCGCGGCGCCTGTCTCGCCGCCGAACGTCTGTTCAGGAGCGCAGGATGAAAGGAAAAGTATGTGTTTTCGGTTCCTTTAACCTCGATGTTGTTGCCGTGATGCGTCGCTTTCCGCTACCAGGGGAGTCGCTGACAGCGCACAACAGCATGATGGGCGCGGGCGGTAAAGGTGCCAATCAGGCTACGGCAGCGCTACGTGCTGGCGCGCGGGTGCACTACATAGGTAAAGTGGGAAATGACGATTTTGGCCTTTTTGCGCGACGTCATCTGGAGAAAACCGGCTTTGACGCCATTACGCTGTTTACCTGTAAAGAGAAACCCACCGGTAACGCGTTGATTTACGTCGCAGGCGACGACGCTGAAAATATGATTTCGGTCTATCCTGGCGCCAATACCACCGTGACTGCTGCTGAAGTCACGCGCTGCCAGCCTACGGTAGCCGCTGCTGATATTCTGCTGGTCCAACTGGAAAACAACCTGAGTGCCATTCAACGCATGGTTGATAACGCGCGTGCCAGCGGCACCTTTGTGATTCTTAACCCGGCGCCGTGGCAAAAAATCAGCGATGCGCTGCTGGCAAAGGTTGATTTGCTGACGCCTAACAGCACGGAAGCGAGCCAGCTTAGCGGGGTAACCGTCACTGATTTTGCCAGCGCACGCCGCGCCGCTGAGGTACTGCATCGTAAGGGGGCGCGTCAGGTCATTATCACGCTGGGCATTGCTGGCGCCCTGCTCTCTACACCTGCGCAGCAGCAGCGCATTCCGCTCTTTCCGGCACAGCCGCGCGATACCACAGGTGCTGGCGACGCGTTTAATGGCGCGCTTGCCGCCCGGCTCGCGTCTGGCGAGGAGCTGCCCCAGGCGGCGCGATTTGCTGCGGCATTTGCCTCACTCTGTGTTGAACGTGCCGGCGCAGCCGACTCGATGCCCTCTTACGCCGAGGCTTTAGCGCGGTTGCAGGCGCACCCGGAATGTATTGTCGAGCCGATTGAGAGCGTAATCGCGTGATGCAGACCGGCAAGCTGATCTTCATCAGTTCGACTCTGAACTCGCGCTGAACAGCGCGAGGCTTTTCAGGAGAGCACTCATCGGGCATCTCCTCCCGCGCCTGGCTGGAAACCGTCGTGTGGCGACGTGTTGCTCAGTATAAAATGCTCAACGCCTGAAGATGTGTGCTGAAGCCCTTCCCCCTTTACAGCCCCAACCCAAACACGAAATAATCTCCCTTCGAGCCAGGCCACGTATGACGGTAAGGCCTTAACTTAACTTCAACGCTGCGGACACCCTATGAATAACGAAATTTCCCTTAAATACTATGATGTCGCAGATGAGTATGCGACGGAGTCTGCTAAGCCCGTGAGCGAAGCAGAACGTACCCCGCTGGCGCATTACTTCCAGCTGCTCATCACCCGTTTGATGAACAACGAAGAGATCAGTGAAGCGTCACAGCAGGATATGGCGCGTGAAGCCGGCATTGATGAGCAGCGTATTGATGAAATCGCAGAGTTTTTGAACCGCTGGGGCAACGAGTAACTGTCACTCACCGCCAGACGAGTGAGCGCCATCCCCTCGCCATCTGGCGCAGCTGAAAATTATCATCCAGACTTATATAGTCTGTGCAGGCATTGTGTTTTACACTGCGCGCTGTAAAAAACTGAGTAGATTAAGCAGGCAAAAATGGCGATGAACGGAACGATCACAACCTGGTTTGAAGATAAAGGTTTTGGCTTTATCAAAGATGAAAACGGCGATAACCGCTATTTTCATGTGATTAAGGTCGCCAACCCTGACCTGATCAAAAAAGATGCGGCGGTGACCTTTGAACCCACCACCAACAACAAAGGCTTGTCCGCCTATGCGGTGAAAGTCGCGCCAACAAGCAAATACATCTATATCGCAGGTGAGCGTCTGAAGATCACCTCGATTAAGTCTTATCTGGTCTACAACGAAGAAGTTCCGGTCGATGCCGGTGTCGACAAAGAGAACGCCGTGCTGTCAGTGGGCCTGTTGCTGAATAATATCCGGCCGAAATCTGACCCTGACGCCAGTGAGATGCGCTCGCTGAAAAAGCTGGCAGTGACCACCTTCCAGGGAACGACACTGATCTTCTCCGAAGATGAGCTCGACATTGAAAGCACGGTTAAGGTGCTTAAAGGCCTGAAATAATCCCGCAGTCAGAGCCGAAATTCTGTTTCAGGATTTCGGCTCTGACGTCCCACCAGCCGGCTTTTCAGGCACATTTCTCTGACACAACATCCCCGGCCGCCGGGTTGATCCGCGACAAAGCACTCCTCTTGCAGATAAAACTGCCCTGTACTCCCCCCTAATCTATATGTTTATGATAAAACACAGGTCAAAAGCGCAGGTCATCAAGGTTCATCCCCACAAGGCGACTTTCCAGGGTAGAATCGGAGACTTTGTTCAGTCATTGCCAATGTTTTCCATTATCGCAAAGTGATACGAAAAGCGGGTGAAATAAGGTATAAAGCCGCATGAAAATCCCAAACAGAATCCAGCCACTGGTCGATGACGGCCTGATTGACGATGTCCTGCAGCGGCTGAAAAGCGGCAAAGAAGCAGACGTCTATACCGTGCTATGCGGCGGCAAAGTGCAGTGCGCCAAAGTCTATAAAGAGGCGACCCAGCGTAGCTTCAAGCAGGCGGTGCAGTATCAGGAAGGACGTAAAACCCGGAACAGCCGTAACGCCCGCGCGATGCAGAAAGGCACGAAATTTGGCCGCAAGCAGCAGGAAGAGTCCTGGCAGACCGCCGAAGTCGATGCTCTGTTCCGCCTGGCTAACGCCGGTGTTCGCGTGCCCCAGCCTTATCTCTGCATAGACGGTGTATTGCTGATGGAGCTGGTGACCGACGCCAATGGCTCAGTTGCGCCACGTCTCAGCGATGTCTCTTTGTCTGAAGAGGAGGCGGTCACCGATTTCCACACCATGATTCGCAACATCGTGCGCATGCTCTGTGCCGGTATCGTGCATGGCGACTTATCAGAGTTCAACGTGCTGCTGGATGATCAGGGACCCGTGATCATCGACCTGCCACAGGCGGTTGATGCCGCAGCCAATAACCATGCCGAGTCGATGTTTGAGCGCGACGTAGACAACATTACCTCCTACTACGGCCAGTTCGCTCCGCAGCTGCTGAAAACGCGCTATGCCAAAGAGATCTGGCTTCTGTATGAAGATGGCAAGCTGACCCCCGAAACGCCGCTTACCGGCGAGTTCGTGGAAGAAGAGCGCGTGGTGGATATGGATTCTCTGATGGATGAGATCATCACCGCAGAAGATGAATATTACGAACGTCAGCGCGCCAGCCGTGAGCGCGACGAAGAGTAAATAAAAAGGCAGCGAGTAGTCTCGCTGCCTTTTCACTATCGCACTATCACAACGCCCTCACCGCACGATGACCGTCAGCGCAATCAGAGTTAAGCCGATGATCATCACGCCGACAAATACCTTATCGAGCCTGTTTTTTTTCATCTTCTCCTCCCTAGAACCACTGACCAAAACGGCGGATGTAGAAACGTTTCATGCCCTGCGCGACCAGGCAGTAGCTGAACAGCGTCAGCACCAGCCACGGGAAGTATTGCCATTGCAGTGGCACCAGACCGACCATCGCGCCCAGCGGTGAGAACGGAATCAGAATGCCCAGCACCATCACGGCTAGCGTGGTCAGCATCACCGGTAAGGTGGCGCGACTCTGGATAAACGGAATCTTCCGGGTACGCAGCATATGTACCACCAGCGTCTGAGACAGCAGTCCCTCAATAAACCAGCCGGACTGGAACAGCGACTGCACGCCAGCATGATTAGCACCGAATACGAACCACATCAGCGCAAACGTTGTGATGTCAAAAATTGACGACGTCGGCCCCATCCACAGCATGAAGCGTTTGATGTTGCCAGCATCCCATTTACGCGGCTTATTCAGAAACTCACGGTCAACCTTGTCCCACGGCAGCGCCAGCTGTGAGACGTCATACATCAGGTTCTGAATCAGCAGATGAATCGACAGCATCGGCAGAAACGGAATAAAGGCACTGGCCACCAGCAGCGAGAAAACGTTGCCGAAGTTCGAGCTGGCGGTCATGTTGAGATACTTGATGATGTTGCCAAAGGTCTCACGTCCTTTGAGTACACCCTCATTCAGCACCTGCAGATCTTTCTCCAGCAGGATAATGTCCGATGAGGCTTTCGCCACATCTGCCGCGCTGTCCACGGAAATCCCGGTGTCGGCCGCCCGCAGTGCGGGCGCGTCATTGATGCCATCGCCAAGGAATCCGACGGTGTGACCGTTCTGCTGCATCAACCGCACCAGACGTGATTTCTGCAGCGGTGTCAGCTGAGCAAACAGGGTGCAACGCTCCGCTTCCAGCGCCAGTTCATCGTCATTCATCGCCTCAATCTGATCGCCGGTCAGCATGGCCGGATCGGTCAGCCCGACATCGGCACAGACCCGCAGCGTGACCAGCGGATTGTCGCCGGTCAGCACTTTCACCGTGACGCCGCTGTCGCGCAGAGCTTTAATCGCCTTACCTGCACTGGCTTTCGGCGGATCGCGGAAGGTCAGCATGCCCTGGATAACCAGATCGCGCTCATCACTGTCGCTGAGCGGCGCGCGCAGCTCGCCATCCCGTGTCGCCACCAGCAGCACACGATAGCCCTGCTGATGATAGTGTTCGGTCTGCGCCAGCAGCGCCGCACGCTGCGCCGCATCCAGTGCAACTACCGCATCGCCCTTCCGCACGGCAGTGCTCACCGCCAGCATCTCTTCCACTGCGCCTTTGCAGATCAGCTGTGAACGATGCTGAGCCAGATTCTCCACCAGCACCGACACCCGGCGGCGGGTAAAATCGAACGGCAGTTCATCGACCAGCTGAAACTGGCTGCGCTGAGACTGGGAAATGATTTTATCGCCCACGCTGAGCACAGCGCGGTCCATCAGGTTTTTCACACCACTCTGGCTGCCACTGTTAAGCCATGCCAGCAGCAGCACCTCTGCATCGTCATTGCCTTGCGCGTCCAGATAATGGGACAGCAGTATGGTGTCCTGGGTCAGCGTGCCGGTTTTATCCGTGCAGAGCACATCCATCGCGCCGAGGTTCTGAATGGCGTTGAGCTTTTTGACGATCACTTTGCGACGAGACATCGCAATCGCGCCTTTGGCCAGGTTGGCGCTGACAATCATCGGCAACATTTCCGGCGTCAGCCCGACCGCAACTGCAAGGGCAAACAGCGTGGCATCCATCCAGTCGCCTTTGGTGAAGCCGTTAATCAGCAGCACTACTGGCACCATCACCAGCATGAAGCGGATCAGCAGCTTACTGACGCTGTTGACACCGCGATCAAACGCGGTCTGCGGACGGCTGCCGGTCAGTGATGAAGCCAGCGAGCCAAACCAGGTTTCGCCGCCGGTCGCCACCACCACTGCACTGGCTGTGCCGCTGGCCACGCTGGTGCCCATCAGGCAGAGATTCGGTGACGCCAGCAGCTCTTGAGCGGTCTGGCCTTCGCCATCGATACCCACATCACTGCTGTGTTTCTCAACGGGCAGCGACTCGCCGGTCAGCACGGCTTCACTAATAAACAGGTTACGTGAACTCAGCAGGCGAACATCGGCTGGCACCTGGTCGCCGGTGCTGATCAGAATGATATCGCCCGGCACCAGTTCACGCATATCCACATCCTGGCGCTGCGCGGTTTCGCTGTCTGCCTCACGCCGCAGCACGGTGACCTGACTGCGAACCAGTGACTTCAGCGCCTGCGCCGCCCGGTTGGTACGAAACTCCTGCCAGAAGCGCAGCAGCCCGCTCAGCATCACCATGGTGCAGATGATGATCACCCCGGAAAGATCGGTTTCCTGACCGGCGCGCAGCGGCAGCCAGAAGTCAGTCACAAAACTCACCAGCGCCAGGACCAGTAGCACGTAAATAAACGGGTTATTAAATGCCATCAGCAGCTGAATCAGCGCAGGGGGTGCTTTCTCATGAGCCACTTCATTGCGGCCATATAAAGCCAGTCGTTTCGCCGCTTCCGCCTGAGTCAGCCCCTGACGATGGCTGCGCAGGTTGTTCAGCGTGATCTCAATGTGCTGGCCTGCCTGCTGTGCCACAGCAAACATTTTTTTACTTTTTTTATCAACGCGGTTGCCACTTGAATTGATCGCAACCTGTTCCAGTTTCATGTCGCTCATTTCGACATCTCCCTGATTTAAAGCAATAGTCGTTCTGCACGCAAAATAAGGTGCATAGATAAAACCTGGCGTGACCGGGTTATTTAATTCAGTGACCTTCAGGAATAATCACGTTATTCCGCCTGCGCATAAAATAACGACGCACACAGGGTTAGCCGACGTAGGTTAAACGCAGCGTGTTGAAAGTCTGAGATCGGCAATCGGGCGTAGACTGAGCTACGCCAGTCGGGGCGGAGGAAAAAGAGCGAATATAAACAGCAGCATAACGCGCACTCCTGTGGATGGCAGGATTAAAAATAAGGAGCGCAATCGTTAATTAAAGCGGGGATCGCTGCTCGCCGGGTGGCAAGCAGCATAGGAAATTCAGCTTGCCAGAATTAACGTTAATCTCGTATCACTGTCCAACTGAATTCTCCTGAAGTTATCTGCCGCCATTATAAAGAGAGGCGGGCTTCGGTAAAGCAATAACGCCCTGAATAATGCTTTCGTTGAGGATTTGTTTCTGCTCAGATTGCCGTTTCGTTAACACTGTAGCGATCTTCTTATAACCACCAGCTAACCCTTATAACCTTTTGGCATATGATTAGCCCATATTCGACTATTCTTCGCATCGGCCCTTTCGTAAACTCGCGTAACTTTTTAGAGGCAAGGAAATTTCATGAAAACTATAATTCCATCACTGCTGGC
>Ga0308167_1001280_pt1 | contig 31033 bp, 42 predicted proteins | sample PhyCR1_2_FD_202138 | JGI IMG/M metagenome (GOLD analysis project Ga0308167, IMG submission 202138) | Phyllosphere microbial communities from UC Gill Tract Community Farm, Albany, California, United States - DLSLRC.R1 | ecosystem: Host-associated > Plants > Phyllosphere > Unclassified | place... | reverse complement strand
CTTGATATAACCATTATATAAGGATATTTTAATGAGTGCAACAAGAATTAAAGGTGCTGAAGGTGTAATAATTGATAGTAATTACTACCTTGAACTACCTAAAGCACAGACGAAAACTACTACCTACGCTGAACGTGCAGGTATGATCCGTTATAATACAGCATGGAAAGCATTTGAAGGTGTTCTTGATTTTGATGATGGTACAGTTGAATACAGACGTTTTGCAAACCTTGACTCAAACGGACAATTACTAACATCTCAATTACCAAGCTATATTACTAGCGGTACTGATTACATGGGTACATATTCCCCAATTACAGATGATATCGATCCACCTGTAGTTGTAGGCCAATATGATATTTTACCAGCTCCGACTACAGATAATGCGGGTGATTATTTTATTATTCGTGGCATTTTTGATGCTGCACAAGCACACTATGTAGCAAATTCACCAGCTACATCACCTGTAATTTTCACTGTATCAAATCCAAGTTCTCAGGGGAACTGGATTGAAATCAAATATTATTTCAGTGTCGATCCAGTAGATACCTCGAAAAAGATTGTTGTTGCCGCATTTGGTCGCATTGTCGTATCAGCAATTCCAAGTACTGGTCATGAGGGTTTAATTTCATTATCTTCAGATTCAGATTTAACCGCTGCTTTTACACAGGTTGATGACCGTTCAATCGAAACAGCATTAACTGATGGTGATTGGGTTATCAGTACTGGATTAAAACAACAAAGATTACGTAATTCAAGAGTAAGTATTAGTGCTGGTGCAGTTATGTTTGACCGTACTATTTCTACTGCAACTAATAGAGGCTTCGCTTCAAGTACTGGTACAGTACAAACCATTCTAGATAGTTTGATTATGTCCGGTTTACGCCGCACTGGAGACTCTATGCTAGATGATGGTGGTAAGGGAGCCGGACGCCTTGGGTTGACATATGGTACTGCCACAGCCCCTGCTATTGCGTTTAACAGCAATCCATTTGATGCTACCACGAATCCAGGCAATGATCCTACATTATGGTCAGATACTACAACTGGTATTTTCCATCCTGCAACCGGTAGTATTGGATTTTCTGCAAGTGCAGTTGAAAGATTACGTATTTCACCAACACAGATTATTGCATATCCAGTTGCTTCTGCTTCAGTAACAGTACCGAATATTTTATTCTCTGCAACTGGAAATACCAATTTAGGTTTATTGACTACTAATAACTCATTACGATTTGTTAGTAATGGTTCCGTAAACGTTACATTCGCACAGGGTCTTAGTACTTTTAGTGGTAATGTTGTTGTGTCTGGAAATACACAATTAGGTGATGCTTCAACTGATATTCTTTCAGTTCCTTCTTCAAGTGTGTTTACAAATACTAGCAATACCTTTGCAGGATTGCAAATGGTTTCAGGTTCAGCTTTAACTTTCCAAGGAACTAATGCAGCAACTATTACAAAGGGTGCAACTTCTTTAAATATTAATATGGCTGCGTTTGATGATTTGTCTGTTATGGATGGTACAAACTTACGTGCTAAGATTAATAGATATGGTATTCAATTACCAGTACTTAATCCGATTGATGATGCGGTTGGTGTTGATGGGATGATTGCATATAGTTCTTCAAGAAGTACTGTTATGCAAAAAACTGGTGGGAAGTGGGTTGTTGTTGGTTCAGGTGGTGGTGTTGCTACCACGTTTGCAAATGCTGATTGGGTACTTAATGGTTCTAACTACACTTACACAATAACTAGTGCTAATATTCTAAGCGTAACTGTACAGGAATTGAGTGGTTCTAATTATAGTCCAGTTGAAGTTGATTCTATTGTAATATCACCAACTAATGCAGTACTGTCAGTACCAGCAAGTCCAGATTTAAGATTTACCGGTCGTATTATTGTACAATACCAATAAAAAAGGAGCCTATGGCTCCTTTTCTTTTATACAGCCATTGGTGCTTTAATGGTTGCGTCTGGATTATAATTTTCTAAACGGAATGAATCCATTGTGAACTTTTCAATATCATCAATAGTTGGATCAATCCATAGAGTAGGTAACTCTTTTGGAGTACGTTCTAATTGTTCTTTTACTTGGTCAACGTGATTTTTATAGATATGACAATCACCACCCATCCAAATAAATTCACCAACATCCAATCCACAAACTTGTGCTAACATATGTGTTAGTAGAGAATATGATGCAATGTTAAATGGAACACCTAAAAATAAATCAGCAGAACGTTGGTATAAAGTACAAGATAGTTTACCATCAACCACGAAGAACTGACTAAATGCATGACATGGTGGTAGGGTCATTTTATCAAGTTCACCAACATTCCATGCAGTCATAATATGACGGCGACTATCTGGATTATTCTTTAATCCATCGATTAGTACTTGTAACTGGTCAATAGTTCTTGAAAGAACGGAAACACCCTGATAGGTATCTTGTGCAACTACAACTTCATATCCATCTTTTTCATATTCAGCATGGCTTTCAAATGCAGGAACTACGATGTAATCAACCCACTCACGCCATTGTTTACCATATACCGGACCCAATTCACCATCAGAATAACCTAATGCTACTCCCTGATTCTGGTAGTTACCTGTCCAAATGGTTTTCTTTTCCCAATCACGTGTACCATAAAGTATTTCAGCTAAACGACGTTCATCATGAGAACCTTCGATAAACCACAATAGTTCAGATAGCATTGCTTTCCATGCTAAACGTTTTGTAGTAGTTGCTGGATAACCAGCGTTCAAATCGAATCGCATTGTTTGACCGATTAATTTGATAGTACCTGTACCAGTTCTATCAGAACTCTCAGAACCTTCTTCAAGTACTTTTTTGTATAGATCGTGCAATTGTTGCATTAGTCTTCCTTAACTCGTAATTTTCATTTCTCAACTGTTTTATAGTAGTTTGGAATTGAGAAATAAGGTCTTCTATGTTACATTTTATATTACTCAATTCACGCTCATATTTTTCTTCAGCGTCATTCTGACCATGTTTATACGATTTGGTAAGTTCATTTTCATGTTCGTATATTAGGTCGCTGATTTTCTCTTTATAATCATCTGAGGTATCGCTTGAACCAGCAAGATAACCCTCATTATATCCTAACTCACGTCCATCATCTACACCATCGGAATAACCGTCTGAATACGTATGTTCATCCATATTATCTAAACTTTTCTATGAATTGTTTCATTTGTTGTTCAGTAGCCCTTCGTGTACCAATACCAGTCCATTTACCATGTGGTTTAGGAACACTGTCTACTTCTATGAATTGTTTTGTTTGATTGCAGTACTGATATACTTTATTATCCACAATGTCATAGTGATAAATTTCTTTATCATTATCATCACGGTCCAAGTACATTTGAACCGCCCATGCAGTTCCACCATCTAATTGTGACGGAGAAATTAGTTTACCGATGGTATATACTCGGTCAGTACTACTGATTTGATAGCTATTTCTAGCTAAAAGATTATAGACATATCCAAATCTAGGAACAGATCTTTCCAAAGTTCGGTTTGCCTTTCTTAATTGTTCACGTACTTCTTTACAAGTAAGTAAATCAGTTGGTAATTGAATAACGGTTTCTTCTCTTACGTGGACTTTATGTTTTTCGAATGAAAAATGAATTTCTTCATGTCCATTCTCTGCCGCCCACAAACCAAAAAGGCGGTCAGCTCCCGCTGCACCGCCACTAAAACATACGTTTTCAAACACCATTAACATCTCTATGAGATCATTACGATGCATCTTTATCTTCCAATTTAGATAGTAGTTCTTTAATGCTATCATCTTCCAAAGAAAAGCTAGTTTCTAGAGCCGCTAAAATAACGGCTGCCGATTTAATCAAAGATGATCTGAAATCATCAAACGAAATATGTTTATCTGGTCGGGAAGCACTTTCAAACAAGTAATAACCTGCTAGGCTAGTCCAATCATTTTTCGTTTTAAGATGATCTGCTAAAGTATTTGGGTTGCTTAATTGCCGTAAACGTTCTTCGACAATTAATTTAATTATTTCATCCCTTGATACTTGTTGCATTATTCACCCTTGCGTTCTTTCAATGCTTTTTTGACAAGTTCTATTGCTTTAGCTTGTGAGATACCATCAGGCATTTCAAGATAAAATGTTCTTTTCACTTCATCTTCTGTGACTGCTGAATCAGATGGTAGTACTACAGCTTGTGTTTGTGGGCGTTGACTTGGGTCAAGGCTATACGCACGTTCGCGGTTTTCGCGTGCAAGTTGTTCATATTTCGAAGCTTCATCAAGAAGACGACCAACAATAGAATCTTGTTCTGGATATTGAGTTTGTGTCTGTTGTTCATATGGATTAAACGACTTAACAGTTCCATCCTGAACAACTGAAGATTGATTAATTTCTTCATTTAGAATATTCAATGGAATTTTGTTAGTTCCACCAACATGCATATCAATATCTAGGGTATTTTGTTTACGAATATAACCAGAATTATGAAGACGGGAAAGCATGTTTCCACCTTCTAGGATACCGATTTTATCCATAACATCCCAAAGTTCTAGTGAATTCTGACCACGGCCTAATACAAGCTCAGCAACACGATTAGAATAGACTTCAGGTAGTGAGTCACGATAAATTACTAGGCAATGTGCAGGATCGTTTTCAAGCTGACGCCATACTACGAACACACGAGAACCAGTACTGCGAACAACTCCGCAGTGGCGGGTAATATTACTCATTATTCACCTTCCTGTGATTCTTGACCGTCAGCTTGAGCAGCTTCTTGCTCAGCCATGATTGCAGCAGAAAAATCCTGAAAACGTGAAACGATTGGAGCAACTTCAGCTAGTTCTTTAATATTAAAGACACTACGCTCAATTGCAGCTTCCATGATTTTAGTTGCATTGATAATATCAATGTACTCAAGGCTTGGACCTGAAACTTGTTCTTTTGCTTGTTCACTCATTATATACACTCCATGTATTATTAATAATTATCTATATTATACCACAAAAATGTAGTACGTTTCAAAAAATTAGGTCGTCATCCATAACGACCCGTTATTTATGTTTAATTGCGTTCCTGAATATATTCGTAGTGTACTGTCACTCCAAAAGGTGATTCTTTTTTCGGATTAGAATGTACTACAAATAATGTATCACAATAATCTGGATCACCCCACGAACCCCAAGGCTCTCCATCAGTAAACATAAGTAATTGTTTAGGGCAATAATTTGCCTCTTTCATATAATCCCAAACTGCCGTGAATAAAGTACCGCCGCCGCCACGTACAGGATATGAAAGAATTTGTTCTTCTTGACCATTAGTATAATCATGAACTTCAAATACACTAGTATCAAAAGTTAGAATTTTAATTTTAAACTGAGTAAACTGTTTAGTAATTCCATAAACTTCTGATAAAAAGTCACGTAACATTTCAGAACTAATACTACCGGAAGCATCAAGTGCTACGCAAATATCAATATCAAGATCTGGTTTTAAGCCTGGAAAGATTGGGTTACCAAAACCAATACCACGTGAATATGAACGGCGGGAAGGTGTCATATAAGTAGAATCATTCTTAATTAGAGAGCGGATTGTACGGTTTAGTTTTGAACGCCAATCAATTTTAGGTTCTTTGAATTCATCAACCATTGCACGGATTTCTGGTGGTGCACCACCAGCCATTGAAGCATTGATCATTGCATCTTTAAATGATTCCATGAAACCTGCCAATTCTTCTTCTGAGAAGTTTGGAAGATCATCATATTCATCATCAGAACCATCTGCACTATCACCTTGTTGTGGAATATCATGCTGGTCTAATGTACCACCGCCACTATTACCGGAACCACCACCGCCACCACCTTCTGATTCAGCACGCTCAAGTAGGATATTATAAATTTCCTCTGATGCCATTCCTTCAAATTCTTGACTATATAACCAAGAACTTTGAATTTCACCCATTGCCTTGTCACGTTTGATAATTTGGTTAATTGCATAATCAGCAGCACGGTTCCATATTTTACGATCACGAGTTCCTTGACGTAAAAAATGGTTATAAGCACAGTGTAAAATTTCATGACAAAGTGCTGCAATTAAATTTTGTTGACTTAAACCGTTTAATGCTGCGTTAATTTGTTCTTCAGTGATTGAATCGATTGCAACACGTAGTTCATCTTCGTATTCTTTACGTAGTTGTGGATTTTCAATACCCATAATGAATTCAACATTATAGTAAAGGTGTTTCCCATCTACGGCAAGTGTTCTACACCACGTATTATTCTCAACTAATTTTAGTTGAGCTGCAAGTACTCCAAAAAACGGACATGCCATTACCATTGTAGTACGTGCAATGTAAATTCGTTCAAGACATTCAGCGGATAACTTTTCTGACACTTGATAACGAACTTTTTTGTTTTTATCTGACATAAATTTCCCAATACAAAAGGGGCATAAGCCCCTTTATTTTTATTATTTCATTGTACGTGCACGGCGTAATAGTGGGCCATAACTTTTAACAAACTCACGGAAGATTGGTACTTCTGCATATGTAATGTTAATATTTGCATCAGTGATAGTACGGATAGAGTGGACAATTAGTTCTTTTTGTGTTGAAGAGAACTGACTATCCATGAATTTTAGGAAGTTAGAGCAATACAATCCCCATTGTTCAACCGCAAGTTCACCATTATGACGCTGATCAGCAAGTTCAATAATAGCTTGAGTAAGACTTAATGTAATAAAGTAGTTTTTAGAAACTTCTTGTTTATGATCACCAAAATCAGTTACTACACCAGAAAGAATGTCGGACACTTTCGGTAGATTTGCCATCTGCTCAACATAAGTAGTATATTCAATTCCGGCACGTGTACCAACGCGGCCCGCAACCATTGCTTTGAATACGGATGGTGATACATTTTGATTTTCACGATGCGTCTGAATATCTGATACACGAGTCCATGAACGAGGTGACGAACCACCACTATGACTTGTATCTTTTACACTTAACGTGTTAAACCATTTAGAACCAGTTTCTTGAATAAATGCAATAGTGTTTGGATTTAGACGATTAGGAATTGCAAAGTTGTCAATCCATGCACGGAAATCAGCAACCATTTCAACGTGAGTCATACGGTCACGTAGTGGAGTTGCTAGACTGAATGTAACACCACCATCAGTTTCACGGTTACCAGCGGCAAGAATCAATGCACCTTCCGGTAGTGTTAGTTCACCAACACAACGATCTAGAATTAACTGATATGATGCTGCTTGGACGATTGGCATTGCAGAGTTGATTTCATCAAAAATGATAACACCTTTCCAACCTTTAGGTAGTTGTAGAATTTGTGGTGAAGCCCACACTACACCAACCTGTTCAGTATATCCCGGATTATCTTTCAGTTGAGATTCCATAATAACATTTCCGTTAATATCGAAATATGCTTTTACTGGAATTGGAATACCACGAAGATCTGACGGCTCAATCTGTGATAGACGGAAATCAATGAAGTTGATTTCTTGGTCTAATAGTGAATTGTTATAATTATGATAATCTTGCATAGAAACCATAACATCATCTTCATCTTCTGCACGACGAAGTAGATATGCTAGACGACCAGCACTGTTTTTACGTAAGGGGTAATGTTCATCTGCATATTGTTTTGCTAGTGCTGATTTACCGATGCCAGGTGGACCCCAAATCATAAGGCTATCACCAATTGCATCAGCTATACTCATTGCTTCTAGTACTTCAGTTGCATTCAGATCATAGTTTAGTACGTTGTTTACTGCTGCTTTTGAATCACTCATACTTCTCACTTCACCTTTATTATAATTTAATTATATTCAGATCCATCTGACAAAAAGAAAGCACTGGATTAACCAGTGCTTTGTTTTATTACATCATTCTTTGATATGGTTATTATACCATAATTTTTTTTAACGTTTCATAAAAATGCAGCAAACAGTTTATTGAAATCATCTCTACAAAATGTAAGCTGTGCTATCACTAAATCGTCTGATAAGTACAAAGTTTCTCCATCAACATAGTATGGAGTGGTGCATATACGGTCTAGTGAGGTAAAGACGCTAGAAGTTTTTTGACTTCGTTTCATGGGAATTGCGGTAAATTCGAAAAGAAAATTCTCTGAACAAATTTTGAAACCCAATTTACTCAACCTAAGACCACCACCAGTTCTGTAATTATCAAAAATAGATATTAAAATCATTCTATCAGACAAGTCACAGTCAAAATCGTAAACTTCTCTGATAGCATTTAATACCGTGTATTGAAATTCAGTACTGTTGGTTTTTGGTATCATAATTAGATTCCCACAAAACCTTTCTGTTGTGCAAATGATGAAGCTTCAGCAGCAGATACTTCATAGTTTTGAACACCGTCTTTATCAATATAAGGACCGAAATCTTCTGCACCATGATCTTCGTCTAGTTCTTCTTCAGAACCTTCAACGCTATATTCATCATCAACTTCACCAGAAGTTAACTCTTTAAGTGAATCAGCAACATTCTTCAAATCTGAAGTAAGTGATGCTAAATCTTCAATAGACCCATCAGCAATTTGCCCTGTTAGTTCTTTTAACGAACCAATAATTTCTTTTAATAGCTCAGGTGCAGTTTGTTCTGATTGTACTTCTTCAGTTTCTTCTGCATCATAAATGTCATCAATAGATTCCATTAGATTTTTCATATTACTCATTATAGACCTTCCATAAATTTATTATATTTGTTGGTAATTGATTCAAAAATGGAATCTACTGATTCATCATCTTCATCAGATTCACCTACAAGTGGATTGTCACCTAATGCAGTACCTGGCTGTTTATCTTTATATGCATGACGTGAATTAACAATACCTTCATCATCATAGAATTCCGGTTCAGGACGGTTTGTTGCATCTTCTTGCATTGTACGTTTCCAATAAAAGGCATTACCTTTAGGAACTACAATGAAGTTGTCGCCTTCAAAACCATTAGTTTCTTGCTGACCATTTGCAACGCATTCAAATTCAGTACGGAAAGGACCAAATTCTTTAGAAGCATCAGCTTCAGTAGCAATTGAATCTTCATCAAGGGATAAATCAGGTAGGAGACTTTCAGATACAGAATCATCTTCATCGTCTAAATCTTCATCTTCTTCTAATTCTTGGCTTTCACGAATACCGGCTAATGAGGACATTAGACCCATATCAAAATCGTCATCACCCGATGAATCGAATTCAGAATCTTGTTCATCAGAGCTAAAATCATCAGATCCAAATTCTACATCAGAATCACCAGCAATGTCAAGTGAATCATCACCAAAATCGGTCACAGAGCCAGCTAAATCGCTCTCAGCAGCACCCAATTCAGCAGCTCCGGGTTCGCCCATACCGCCCATGTCATCGGCACTCGGTGCCATGTCAGGACTCATGATTGGTTGAGTTTCATCTTCTCCACCAATGCTATCAAAATTTAATGGTGCGATAGAAGGAACTGAGGTCATTCCTCCCATTTGTGACGAACCACGTTCTGCCTGCCCTGCAAGGGCAAGCATACGAGATAGAGTATCAAGATCGCTAGATTCTAAACCCTGAACATCAATACGAACTGATGCCTCGTTAATTTTATTTTTCATAATAACTAATTCCTTTTTAATCAATCTTTATTATTTAATGAATTTAGAATCTGTGATGCTTCACTTTGCTTTCCAGCAAGTAAAATATCTGCTGCAAGTAATGAAATATCATCACCACGACTTAAAAGTACAGTAATACGTCTACGAGTATTAGCTGGTGCAGCTTTAATTTTATCAGCCAATCCTTCTAAGCCAGTAGTTTCACCCTGTGGTTGTGAATTACTTGGTTTAGGCTGTTGTTCATTATTACCTGATTGTTCAGATTGTTCTTGTGCTGAATTTTCACCATCTACTTGAACTTCTGGAATATCAGTATTTTGTTCTGACTGTTCTGAACTATCTTGAGATAAATTATCAAGTACTTTCTTAGCAATATCTTGTGGTAGTAATTTACCTGAATCAGAAATGAAACGTCCATTTCCAACATATTTGTAAGATTGACCTTTCTTAGATTTCCACTCAGTACCAATTTTAACAGGTTCAGTCTGATTGTGTTTCTGAATAGCAGCTTGTGCAGCACGTTCTAATGGAATTGCAGATGAACTATTAATAGGTTTTTTAGTTTCTGCTGAGAACCATTGTCCATTCTTCTTAAAGTACTTTTTACCTTTACCTGAAGTATATACATATCCATTAGGAACTTCTACACTTGAATTAGATTGGGTATTAGAACTTTCAGGACTTGAATTTTCATCAGAAGTTGAATTATCTTGTTCAGTACTGTTAGAGGAATTATTATCTTCTGAAGATTTAGCATATTCTTTAAGACGATCAACATAAACAGATGGATATTCTTTATTGTTTTTAAGGTCAACCAACGCATCACCAACAAAAGTTAAAGTATTACCTTTGTATTGTACGGTTGAACCAACTGGTAATGTTTCGTTTGGGTTATTATTGATTTTTTTAATGTAATCTTTGGCATCAGCCATAAGCTCGTCTAAGTTATCACCTTTTTTGGTAACACGAGCACCATTATGGAACCAACCACCTTTGCTATAAACATAGTCTCCCATTTTAAAATAGCTTGGGACTTCATCATTTGATTTATCACCAAGTTTCAAATCTGAGAAATTAGTATCTTCAGCTTCAAACAAATTTTTAACACGTTTGTTAATACTTTCATTTAGTAGATTACCATTGAAAGTGAAATTATCACGACCAACATAAACATAAGCAGATTCATTGAAAATATACTTTTTACCAATTTGTAAGTTATTTTTGCTGTTGTGTTCAGCAATTTGTTGAGTAGCAGACTTATTCATTTTGAAATTATGAGTGCTTTCAACAATATTTAAAGTAGAGCAATTCATCCAAGAACCATCAAGGTACATATATTCTGTACCTTTATTTGATGTGTATACGTAGTTATTTGGAATTGAAATGTTATTACCGTAGGATTTAAACATTTTCTTCTCCTATTAAGAAATTAGACGTAGTAGTTTTGCTCGGTCTTCTGGACTTAATGCAGATAACTCACCACCAAAACTCGAATTTCCTGCCGGTGGTTCATTGGTTGGTTGTTGGCCTTGTGGCTGTTCTTCCTGACCTTGCTGCTGTGGTTGTGGTTGACCTTGTGGTTTTTCTTCATCTGGATATTCAGAATTAGCTTTCTGTACTGCTTTCATTAGAGCAGCACCTACATCTTTAGGGCTAAATGAACGTCGTTCGTTCGTTCCCAAAAATGAAGTATCTAATTTATTACCTTTAAAGAAATTTGCTACATCACCAAACGATACTGCTTGTGGATGTGAACCATATTTCTTACCAATATAACGTTTGAAATCATTCCAAAGTTGGTTAGCTTGCTGACCAGTTTCCTGTGCACCTTGCTCAACTTGGCCTGAACCAAACATACCTTTGACTTTACCTTTCGCAGAGTCAATCGCTGATTGGCTACGGCTATAAGGACGTTCATTTAATGGTTCTTGTTGACCATCAAACATTTCTTCTAAAAGACTCATCGATTACCCCTTTTTACCAAAGCCAGCAGACATATATTCTGAATAAGGCTTTTTATCTTTTTTATAACTGTCAATTGCATCTTTTACTACAGTATCTGCACGGCCTTGACCACCAAGTTCTTCAGCATCAACTTCAGGAACTTCTTTATATTCTGGATCAAGTAAACGTGGCTCGTAATCATCGAATTCGATATCATCTTCAGAATCAGCAATTTCTTCCTGATAAGGTTCTAAGTTATTTCGAACGTGAAGTAGAGCTTCCGACCATTGTAATAGACTTCCGATTTCAAATAAAAGTACTTGTGGCTGAATACCACGCTTGCATTTAAAATCAAACATCCAAATCTCACCACAGTCAAGATTGTAAAAATCAATTGGGTTAGATTGGAAAATTGTTTTCTTTAAAGGACCAACTTCAAAAGCGTCATATCGATCAGTAAGTCGTGCTACGACTTTATGTAATTCTTCGGAGCTTGGCTCACACGCAAATTTTACACGATATGAATATTCTGGAGTAAGGTCGGTTAATATTTTTTGTAATTTATTCATGTTAACTCCGAGTCACAGTAATTTAATTTATTTATTACGTTTCATTGATGCAAGTAGCTCGTTGCGGGATTTTACTGCCACAACCTTCTCACCTTCAATTGCGTTCGGGTCTGTTCCACCTAATGATACTGGTGTTTTGGATTTTTGATTTAATTCGATTTCCATTTTGTCTTTTTTAATCTGCATATCAATTAACTTAATATCAGAATCGATTACTTTTGAATGTGCGTCTAAGGCAATCTTAAGCATAGCATTTGCAGCATTAATCATTTCTGATGCAAATCTGTCTTCGCAATTAAAAGCACGGTCAAAAATATCTTCAAATTTATCTTCTGCCATTTTAGCCAAACGGTCTAAATGTGATTTACGACTTGTAATATCAGGAATGTCTTTCAACTGTTCACGATATTCTTTCAGTTGTTGCATTGAACGCCTAGCTTTATCAACATCAACACCTGATATTTCAGTACTTTCATCTTCGTCATCATCTGAATATAAGTCGTTCTCGTCATAGTCTTCACCAAGTAGTTTCTGTATATCTTCAGTACTAGCTAGACCTAGTGCTTCTTCAACACCACGTTTTACTTTCATATTAGTTCTTCCTATATAATGATTTTTCAGTAATTATTTTAAACTCAATGTTATTTTGCTGACATATCGCCATCGCTGCTGACCATTTTGCTTGATTAACAAGTACTGTGATCTTGTCCTTTCTGGATTTAGCAAACTGCATATAACATTGCTTTTCAGGTTTAATTTCTAATAGCTGAATTTTTTCTGAACCAGATGCTGGGTCAATATATTTAACTAAAAAATCAGGCCAGTAATTTTTAATCTTACCCTCCACCGGGCAAGTATATTGTATTGGAAACGGTTCAACTGACCATTCCAGTACTGTAGGGTTCATATCAAGTGCAACCATAACATCCTTTTCCCACGAACTTCTATAAATTGGTGGATTTGATGATTGGTATTTTTTGATATTCTGTATTGAATACACACCCTGTGCTTGTTTCGTATTCTTTATTTTTGCTGGGTTAAACTTCTGCATTAAAAATCTCCTAAGATATTACCTAAACCAAATTTTGTAGTAGCTGAACTAATAATACTTCCGAAATTAAGTGCATTTGCACCTCTAGTTACAGCACTACCAATATTCCTGATAGTATCTGGACTAATATTTCCTCGTAGAATATCTCTTACTGAAGTTACAATGTCATATCCGGCTGTTCCGGCACGAATAATCTTACCTACTGTAAGTACTCCAACATTTTTATCATCTAACTGACCAAAATATTTGTAGAATCCAGATTTACCTAAACCAGTAGTATCAGTAATTAGATTACCAATACCAACAGTAGGTACACTTATTGAGTTATATCCATCTGGACCTAAATGCCCGATACCTTCATATTTCAATGAAATTGAAATAACACCAGGGTCACCAGCACTTTCCATTGATTTAGTTTCTAAATTAATATCTTCGATGAATACGTTAAACATGTTGTGACATGTATATGTATCATTATCAATTTCGTAAATGTTTATTTGTTTGAAAAAGTACTGCTTATCGGAGTTTCCGTTATTCATAACAGATCTTCCCCAATTACCACCCATTGCTTCAAATTCAATAGGACTACTTAATACATCATTTCTGAATGATGCAGTACTTTTAACAAAGAAATCACCATAATAGTATTTACGATACGCATCAATCAACAAAAAAGCCGCACCATCTACGGTATCGTAAAAAGTCATGTTTACTGGTTTATAATCCAGCTTACCTGCTTGTAAACGTACACGGTTATATTGATTAAGCTGTTCTACTGTGAATTGAGTACTTGGTAAGTTTACGTCCCTTACGAAACAAGAGACGTTTTTTACATCAAATCCAGTATGTGTATCTGGTAATTGTGTTTCAATAAAGTTTTTAGCAAAAGAAGTTAAAACAAATTCTACTATAAAACTATATTTTAATTTAGGTAACACATATGAAGAAAATCCACCTTCACCTGCTGAACTAAAAACACGCTGAGCAGCATTATATTGTTCAAGTGGTGGATTTTTAATAATTGAAGCTGATGATGTAACAGTACCGACAATATCAGTACTTACTGATACTAATGAATCTAAGAAAGCCATAATTTATTCCTTATAGTGTCGCACCACCAAATATTCTATCAACAATATCCAATGCATTATCTACTTTATCTGGTAGTAATGAGCTGATACGATCAGAATACATTTCCTCAATCATGTCATACTGTACACAATTGTCTGGTTTAATTGTTAATTTAATAGTTAAGTACTGAGATGAACCATAATCAAGTGAGTCCCATGCTATATCAGTAATGATACAGCCATAACATACCCAACGATCTAACGTACTTATTGCATTATATCCTTTACCACCAACAAAATCGTCAATAGCATTTACTAGTCCTGCATTATTTGTTATTGCAGTTGCAGAATCCACTGCGGTATCACGAATTATATTATTAAGAGAATCATCAGGGTTTGCACCACCAGTTGTTTCTATCATCATTCGGAATTTATAACCAGCAAATGCTTGTTCTGATTTTGCTGAAATTCTGCGTTGAAAATCTAATTGTTTTTGTAGCTGGCGAATTATCGCCTTTGCTGAATTATTGTCCACTGAATCGCGAATAGTAATAGTGATCGGTTTCCAATCCCAACGTCCTACATATGATGTATTAGTGGCGAATTGGTATAACTGATGTGTTTCAAAAGAAATACTTGGACGGTCAACTGACTCTACATCAAGGGCAATATGGTCTTTCTCATCTATGTCTATACCAAAATTATAAACAACCACTCTAAACTTATGTTTAATTTTTGGTTGACCCATTGTTTTGTTACGACCACTAGGTAGAGGAACGCCGTATTTATCCATCATATTTGCCATTATATTTTTCCCCTATTTAATATGGAATGTATAATTATATTTAGCAATAAAAAAGCCCTGAACAAGTCAGGGCGATTATTAGTTTTATTGACCAGTATAGAAGTTAGAATCAGGTAGAGTCTCTGAGTTAATTGGTGTTGGACTAGTCGTAATCGCAACAGAATTCTTAGGAGTACCGTTACCAGCAACTTCATCACCAAGAGCTTGACCTTCAGGTCCAACTAGCACACAACCATCTGGTTGTAGTGACATGGTAATAACTTGAGCTTCAGAACTTGAATAATCCCATTCACCGAAATTAGAATCAGTAATGAAACATCCTTGACAGATCCAAGTATGTAAAGTACCTTCATAAAGGTTAGTTAAGTTCTCACTATTTGAACCATCAAGTGCTTGAATCCACATTTCGAATTTGTACTGTGAAGCAGAGGTACGTGATTCTTGTGAATAGTAGTTAAATTCTTTACGCATTTGGTTCCAAAGAGCTTTCAATGACATGTTACCAACGGAGTCACGGAATGCAACTTCAATTGTTGACCAAGTATATTTGCCTTTGTAGTGTGCAGAACTGTTATAACTGTGAACAGTTATATTTTCATGTTCAACATGTGGTGTACCAACAGTATTCGTATCCAATGTAATATAATTCCCGTCTTCGGTATTACCGAATCCAAAGAAAACTACACGAAAGCGATACTTTGGCTTCGGTTGCTTCATTGGTGCACGGCTTGCACCTGGAATTGGAGCACCATATTTATCCAGTAAATTTGCCATTAGTAAATCTCCTAAAATTTAAGGGAGTAATCTTTAATGTATTTATAAACTTTTGAAGCTTGTCCGTGCATTAGTACAAATAAAAAAAAGGAGCCAAAAGGCTCCTTTTTATTATGAAGTTAAACTGTTTTCCAAACGGATTGGAATATAGATGAAGTTGATTGAACGAGTCGGAACAAGTGCAATATCCATCCACAATTCATTTGCGTCGATACGAGAAGTTGTGTTATTTGATTCATCACAAACTACTAGGAAGTCATAAAGACCATTTAGTTGAACAATTTCAGCTAGGAAGTTGTTAACAACTGAAGTGAACTCTTGACGAGTACTTGCTGTGTTCAAACGGAATAAGAACGGTTCAGCAAGAATTGCTAGTTGAGTACGGATGTATACAACAAGACGAGCAACGTTAACGCGACTTAATGCAGAACTATCATCAGCAGCTAGTGTTTTATCACCATATACTAGAAGTCCACGATTAGGACGCATTGCAATTGGGTTAATCTTGTTAACGTACATAGTGTCACGTTGACCTTGATTATATACTACTGGAGCATATTCACTTTCGTCATTAATGTAACCTACAGATGCCGCATTTGTTACAACACCACGTTGTGTACCTGCTGGTGGATACCAAACATAACTTACGCTATCGCTATAAGCATATGTACGCATCGCTACAGTACTACCAGGAACTGCAACTTCAGAACCATCAACGTTTGTACCTAAACACCATCCCATATACTGTGCCGCATATGAATAAGCAGTAGTACGACCTACATCACCATTACTTGCAGCGTTGTTAGCATTGGTCGCCCAAGCTTGAACATCTGTAGCATTTGGTGCTAAACGTGCAGGAACATCAGTTACGATGAAAGCAGTTTCTTTACGATCAGTGTTAAGGGTAACTAGTTCGTCAAGTAGTTCAACATATCCAGGAGCACTCATTAGGTTGAATTGGATACTTTCAGCACGAATATCTTCGTTACTTACTACAACAGATGCTAGAGCTTCAACGATAATTTGACGTTGTGCTGCACGACCGAATAGGCCAGAACCATCTAGAGCTACACCACTTGCAACAGTCCAAACACCATCTTTCATCACTTTAACAACACCTTCAGTTGAACCTAAGTCCACTGCAAGCATTCCATTTTGATATAGTTCTGCACTTGGAACATCACCAGTAGTGAAGTCTTCAAAGATTAGACCATTTAGTGTACTTTGGTCAGTACTATCAAGCTTAGTCCAAACACCACCTACGTTACGATAGAATACATAACCATCGATGCCTTGTGATAGTGGTTGTACCCAAAAATCACGGTCAGCAGCAGGTTCATCTAACTGAACATACATGTTAGTTGTTGGGTCGATTAGATCCCAAGTTTCAGTAGAAACGTTAGCAACATATAATTTCACATCTAGTGAATCAGAGTTACTGAAGTTATACCAGTAAGTACCATTAGCTGCTTTAGCAGTTGGTGTACTTGAATCGACACGTAAATTTGCAACATTAACTAATGAATAGTTGCTGCTATCTACGGTTAGTTTTGCTAGTTCAACAGAACTAAAAATTTGTTGTCCAGAAGCAAGTGTTTTAAAACTGTAACCATTTTTATTAGTAACGATTAAAGAGTTAGTACCTGTAAAGGTAAATCCTGCGTTAATTAGGTCTGAACTTTTGTTAAGGTTAGTAATTAAAGATGCAACGTTAACAATCTCACCAGATTTAACTGCAACAACAGTTACTGATTTATTTAAGTACTTGATAGTTAGTGAACCATCAGCAGTAGCTACTGTACCAGCAGACTGACCAATTGGTGTTGCACCAGCACTGATTGCTGCGACAGAACCAGACTGACGATAAAGTGAGAAGCTTTTGCTATCTTCATCAAATAGAGCACCGAAATATGTGTTACCGAAAGTACCAGATTTAGCTTCAATTTCATAGAAACTATTACCTGTCCAAACATTTACTTCAGTCCATACGGAAGTTAGTGAAGCGAAACGTTTTAGAACAAAGCGAGTACCAAAATAGGTAGAACCATTTTTAGTATAACCATCACGAATCCAAACATTACCTGCTTCGATTGTAGAACCGGTTGGAACTTTGTTGATTGGTGATAGATAAGTTTCAACTTGAACTAGACCAACTGCTTCGTATTTGTACATAAGCATTTGACCAGTACTTGGAATATGACGTAGTACTAGGTCGTCTACATTTAATCCAGTGGTGATAACATCTTCAATTCTTTCGTTACTTACGATTGTTACTGGTTTAACAGCCCAATCATAGAAACTTGTTGGGTTTGCAATCTTAGCAACATATGCTTCGATTTGCGTTGCACTTGTGTCTAACCACAATGTACCGTTAGACACTGGACCAGTTGGCTCAGTTCCTGATGGTGCAAGTTGTGCTAGATCGATATCTGCACGAACAACGTATGCACGGTTTGCAATACCCATATAGCTATATAGAGCATGTAAACCATATTCGTTAAGTTCGTCGCCTTGAACTACAGAACCATTACTTGATTGAAATATTGGTGATCCGTAGGTTTCAAGAGCATTTCTTTGAGATGTAATAAGTTTAAGTGTACCTGCGTTAGCTTTAGTAGTACCGGTAGCAACTGAAGTGCTTCCAGTTACAAGCTTGTCTTGTGCAGTTGCTATGAAAAACAAAGGCACGGTTCCGTTAGCACTTGTAGCACTAATAGTTTCATCGGTAACTGTTACACTAACACCAGGTGATTGTAAATCAGCCATTTAATCCTCCAAAAATCTTGGGTTTATTCGAATATTCGTATAATGTTATTTATTGGAGGATGAAGGGTATGGTCTTATAACGGGGGTTTACTATTGGATAGAATCGATGATATTGTATGCTTGTTGATGTAATTGTTCTAACGTACCGTTATTATCTACAATGAAATCAGGCTTATTAATACCAACCCACCCATATTCAGAACTATGAATATCAGTTAAAGATTTAGGTAAAATTAAATCACATGAGTCACGATGCAAATTATACTGATAAGCATCATAGTACCATGAAGGTAATACACGCTGAACTTCAATAATAATTCCTGATTTATCACGAACTAGTTGTATTTCATTAGGGAAACGACAATCAGTAATGATAATTTTATCACTGTCTGAATTTAGAATACGTTTTTCTAAACTGAACAACCAGATATTGTCATGGAAATGTTTTCTAAGAACATCTGTACCCAAATTTTGTAATACCCATCGTGGAGTAACAGGGCGTCCCATTTTATGGGACCAGAATTCATCTTCTTGTTCACGTATTGCACGAGATTCATCAGTGTTACCTTCTAACATTTCTCGATCCCAACCAAATATCACACTTACTGCATCTTTTAATGATTCAGCAAATGATACTCGATGATAACCTTCATTGATAAAAACTTTAGCAAATGTATCTTTTCCTGAACCTATTGTTCCATTAATTGCAACTATTTTACGTTCCATGTTTATATTCCTTTAAACGAAAAAAGGAAGAACCTTATTCAGATTCTTCCAATAATTCCCAGCTATACTCATAAAATTGAATCAAAAACAAACCTTCAGCCCACGCTGGGAAGTGCACTGAGATAAAATACATATTACATGTGTTAATTACTTCTTCGATTATTTCAAATGTTCCAGTACTTCCATTAGTATCAGCCACAGACATGAGAAAGTTATGAACTTTTTCACTTAGCTCACCAGATTCACCACTGTATAAAACATCTTCATTACCTAAAAAAGCCATATATTTCATATAATCACCACAACGTTTTTAATCATGGTGTATTTATATTAACCAATAATGAACCCTAAAGGTGTACTACCATCTTCATAACGACGAAGGCGATCACGAAGTTCCTGTTGCATACGAATTGCGTTAGTAAGCAAATCCGCACCATCAAGAGAGAATGACCCTTGTGGTCCAGGAAGTGTTGCGAATTTAGAACGGTTACGACCTAAAATCATCATGGCTTCAGATAAAGCCCAATCACGTAACCAAGGATAAGTACTTTGAGTTTTGAATAAAAGTGGTTCTGGTTTATTGTGATAAACGTGTAGAAGTACTTCTTCTTCACCTCTAATATCACGTTCCAAAGTTAGCTTCTTAGTTACAGAATTCCATAAGAACATAATTTCACGACCAAACATACGACCAACAGTTTCGTCAAATTGATGGTACAGATCATAAGTTAATAGACCACCGCCAGTACTTCCACGAACTGCACTTAATAGATATGTATTACTGTATGCTAATGAGAATGGGTCAACTGTAGAACCTGAACCTGAAACAACACCATTACCACGGCGATATATTCTACGAACAATTTCTACTTCTGTGGGTAGTTCGTAAACTGAGTCTGATTCATAAAACTTCATGTGTAAGAATGCTTCTTCTTTGGAGGCACCCGCCCATGCACGATAGTTTGCTACTGCATTATCAATACAAATTTCAAGTTGTTCATCAGTGATTTCAACTTCGATTGCACCTGCACCTAACATTACTGTAATAACACGTTTCATTTCTTCACGGTGATCGTACTGTGGAGAATCTGGATTACCAGCATAATTGTATGACATAAAAAAATACCCCTAAACATGTTTATATATCATATTTAGGGGTATAGTATTAAAACGAAGTACAGTTTTGAGTGAAGTACTTCAGACGTTCTGAATCAAATGGACCGATGACCATAATTTTAGTTTCAGTTTCACCAGAAATAAAATTAGTTGGTGCACCTTCTAAATTACAGTAGTATTCAATTTCGTCTAGTAGTTCTGAATTATCAGCTACGAATAGCTTTTGTTCACATTCTGAATCAACCCACTCATCAAAATCTTTCTTGAAAAGTTTGTGTTCGTTCGGCCCAGCATAAGCTGAACGCGTAGGGTCGAACTGATTCATAATTTCCATCCCAGCACGTACTGACATACGTACTAAATCCATTGGTGATTGTCCTTTAACAACCACAATTGCCTGATGTACACTCATTAGTTACCTATTATACGATGATTTTATTGCTAGGAACAAAGATCTGAGATTCAGTTGTTTTACTAGCTTCTAGTGCTTCAATTGCACTGACATATGCCTCTGCGATCTGGTCTGAAGGTACAGAAACAGAAACGATGTTGTATTTGAAGAAAATAGTATGTTCGTCTGCATTAGTGATACCTTCTAGATAATCACGAATGATCATTTCACCATTTTCATCTAGACCGAACTGGCATGGATTACTAACAACAGTTGCATCGCTAGTATCGCTTTGAATAGTTGTGATTAGTGGGCCAATGCCGTTAATGAAAATGATTTTTACATTACTTGCTACTTTTGACATTTTTAACATCCTTGTTATTTGAACTTATAGTTCGTATAGATTCTTAGTTGCGTTTGTTACACGAGAGTCGATTATTTCAGCAATAACATTCCAGTTACCTCCGCCTAAATCTGAGCCGATTTTAGGGAAGTGAAAATGTACGTCTCGAATTCCTGATAATTTCTTTAGTAGTGATGCTGTGTTATCTAAATCAATAAACACATTATCAATTGCATCGTAACTTACATATTTAGCACCGTCTCGACCATAGTATTCTTGGGTCACTGCGTTGCAAATAATTAGATTTGTTGATTCTGCATGATAAATTACCGAGCCAACCTTTAAATGATTGTTTCCATCTGAATATGCTTTATCATATTCATGATATGCGGAGGGAAAACGTCTCCGAAGTTCTTTAGCAAATCCAGTACCCATTCTACCTTGAGCATTACAGCCATGAATAATAAAATGTACAGAACTTTCATCTTCCGTAATTGGAGTTAGGTAATCAAATAAGTTACCTTTAAAAACTTGTATCATAAAACCTCAGTGAAAAAGGACTTCCGAAGAAGTCCTTTTAATTATAATCCGAAACGGATTCGCTTTATCTCTTTACGACTTTTTCTTGCAGTATTACTTTGGTGAAGTCTTAATGCTCGTTTATGGTCTTTCGACAAATACCACGTATCTTCTGGTACATCAAAATCACAATAACCGTCTTCCGTAATTGTTCCTAAGAAAGCTGACTTTTTAGGAATATCCACAGATGATTTAACACTTTCAAAAATGCCTTTAGCTAATTTTTCTCTGAAACTAAGCATAATTTATCTCCCAAATTGTAATACGAAGGAATCTGTTTCCTTCAATGTTATTTAGGGTCGTTCAAATGTTCCGAAATAAATTGTAATACTTCTTCAGGAGTGCATACTGAAAGTACTTGACCAAGAATATTATCATAAAACTCTTTGTTTTCATGATACTTCTGAATAAGTTCAGTACGTTCAATAATAGACTCTGCCGTTGGGAGACATGGAGTATATTCAACTCCTAAGCTTGCAGCCAAATCTTTAACTTTTTGTAACCGTGCTGCATTACGATCATGCATTTCACGTAGTTTACGTTCACCTAAAGTAAAGTGAGATTTATTAACTTTAAAATGTGTTTCTTCATCTAAAATATAAGCATTAATCTCTGACGAATCCGGTCGTTTCATATTAAGCTCCTAGCTGACCGAAAATAACATTCGCATCTTTACCATTATACTGACCATCATAATTAGCTTTAAGGTAAGGGAACATATTTTTCTTTTCTGCCATTGCTGGATTTTCTGAAATAGCTGCTTGCATAATTGCAAGTAGTTCATCATTAGATAGTTGCTTAGGTAGGAGATTTTCTAGAAGTACTTTTTCAGCTTCTAGTACTTCATTAGTACTGTACTTAATAGAGTCATTAACACTTTCAAGTAGTTTCTTGATAGATTGAAGTACTACAGTATCTTCAACATCTTGTGCAGTAGTTTTACGTTGGATCTCAGCAATGATTACACCAAATAGGCTATATTTTACTTTATCATTACCTAATGCTTTTTGTCGTTCCGTTTGAATGGTCTGGTAAAGACTCATATTATTCTCCTTTTAGAAATGCTTCAAACTTATCACAGCCTCCTACATACTGTTCATCAACAAAAATTTGTGGTACTTGCCTTACGGGTTGTCCTACAATTTCTGCCAGATCAGCAGCAGTTAGACCTAGTGCGTCAATATCAATAAACTCTAATTCAAACCCATTGATTTCACAAATGAGTTTAGCACGATCACAAAATTTACATCCTTGTGCACGACCATACATTTTTACATTCATAATATTCCCTTATTATGTAATTAATCTTGTTTTACTTCCATGAATTGCGTAACAGCTTTTACGATACTATTACACATACGTTCAGTCAGGTATAATTCACAATCTTCTACATCAATATACATAAACTTATCTAGTTCAGGTTTTTCTTGACCATAACGATTTGTATAAGTACTGATACACTGCAAGTCATCGACTTCAGGTTTATCAGGTGCAGTATAAAAGAAAAGAACCAGCCGTTTACCCTTTCTGTAAGAAACTTCACCTATTAAAAGTAAATCTTCTTCACATATGGAGAAGCCGGTTTCTTCGTAGCATTCCCTAACTGCGGCCTCTTCATAAGTCTCTCCTTCCTCAGTTTTACCTTTAGGGAGATCCCAATGAGATTGACCAGTAGTATGTCCTATAAGTATCTGACCGTCGCGGTAAAAAATTATTCCACACGTATGACGCATATGAATTTCCTACTAAAATTATCAGATACCTATAATATACCATATTTTTTTATTGCGTTTCAGATTTATGCAAACATCTTTTTGACTTCAGTTAATTGAATTCCTTTAACATAAGTCCTGATATTTGAAGATTCAAGTTTGCCATTTTTAACCATCTCCTGAATGTCACCAACTGGTGCATCAGTAAAACGATCAAATACTTTGATAATTAGGTCTTCAAGATCATTATCAATCTCACGACGAATAATAAAGTACTCGGTCAACTTATAAAGAAAATCTTCACCACCATTATTTTTGATATTCATAGTACTAAAAAGTTCTACCATATCTTCAGGTTTCTTCTTCCTGAATTTAATCAAACTTTCTGAATGCAATTTAACGAAATTGCTGAATTTAACCATCCGTGCAGGTAGTTTAATTGAACCGGCTACATAATCTTTATCAGCAGTCATATTAGAAAGAATAACACTCCAGATAAATTCGTCTCGATGTTCAACAGTACTGTTATCTGCAATAGAATCGATTAGGTCTAATTCTTTTTGTGTTGCAGTAAAACCTGGAAGAAGAATAGCTAACGCACCAACACTTTTTAAGTACTTCAAAAAGATACTTGGCTTTTCTTCAGAGAATGCTTTTTCAAATTCTACATATACACGCTCTTTAGTAAGATGATTAATCTCACCAGCGGCAACCATCTGACGCACCATTGCATCAGTGTCCTTATGTACGCTGAAATCAGCATAACGGGCTGCAAAACGTGCTAGGCGAAGCACACGTAGTGGGTCTTCTTTAAACGCGTCAGAGACGTGTTTAAGCACCTTATTTTTGAGATCTTCTTTACCATTATATGGGTCAACGTGTGTCTTTGTAATAATATCCCACGCAATGGCATTGATAGTTAAATCTCGACGGAATAGATCCTGTTCTAAAGTTACACCCTGTGTTTCAACGGTGAAACCATCATAGCCAGTACCAGTTTTTCTTTCAATACGTGCTAGTGCATACTCATCACCATCTGGTGATAGAAATACAGGGAAGTCTGCACCAACTTGTTTGTATCCAATACTCTCAAGATATGCAATATCTTTTGGTTTTGCACCAACAAGTACGTAATCTTTGTCTTTTGGTTTAAGACCTAAAAGTTTATCGCGAACAAAGCCGCCTACAATATATTTTTTCATTTTACATCCTAGAGTATCGTGATGGGGGTGGTTCAGGCATTTTAGGTGGTTTAGGTATTGGTGGAAGGTTAATTATATCTTCTTTAATAATTTCTCCCCAAAAACCAGTAAGTATTTCAGGTGTTTTTTCTGGTCTATTTCCGAGATCACCTTTTGAAAGATTTCGTAGTTTTACAATAACTTCATCTAACCGATCAGAAGGTGGATCTATCCAAAACCCAAAATCTTCTTCATATACATTAATATCTTGCATCAAATAATCCACCTACTAATATGTTTCCCCAAAAATTACTTTCAAGAGATTTCAATGTAGCAGCTCGTTCCAACTCGGCAGAAAGTTCTTTATTATTCCGTGGAGTATGAGAGCCATACCATTTCTCTATTTCTGATAAAGAATAGGTTGGACCACCATCTTCAAATAACGCCATATTATAACCACTATTTTTTAGTTTTAGTAATATAAATTTATAAACAACTCGTGGAGCTGATTGTATATTATTTTCAATATATGTCCGGCAATATCTTGCATTGTCCATCACAAAAGTAAGGTCACCATACTCAATATAAAACTTATCATCAGGGTATCCATAGAAGCATACTTTAAAATCATAAATTCTAAAAACCGAACTCATATTTAAATTCCAATTAAAATATAAAAAAAGGACAGTGCATTTCTGCCTGTCCTTATAATGTATCAGATTTTTACTTAGCTGTCAAGGGGTTTTTAAATACTACTCAATAATATATCCACTCGATTTCCACCTACTTGAGTATACCACAGAGAGTTTTTAATTTCCTTTTTGAAACGGTGTGAATTACTGTTCTGAACACTCTTCCATAGTTTATTAAACCGGGATAGTTTGTCACAGCCCATTGTATACGCCATTTCAAACAGGACACGTTGCTGCTCTAATGTCAGGTCAACAGCCTTTTTCCGCTGTAAAAGTAGAACGAAGTCGTTTTTTGTACGCTCCATGTCTTGTAATAGCATATCATGTGCTTGCCTTTTGCTGATACCATTACGATATTTTACTGCATCTCTTTCGCTCTTACCCAAGTAATGACCATATCCAATAGTGAAATGACCAGTACTGTCACGATACGGGTAGAACTTTCCATTTTTAAAAGATGGACCAACTTTACCGCCAAGTAACTTTCTCTTAATTGCTGACTGAGATTCACTTGTTCCTTCTGCTGTTTTGAGATGATCGATCATAGTTTGATCCCTAATATCTAACTCTTCAGTGATATTTGGAAGTACTATCTCTTTCAAATCAATATCGCTTGGAATGTCAAACATTGTACCCGGATGTAATACTACATCCTTATTAACCACTTGAAGTATTTTGACATAATCTTTTACCTCAACATTGTCTGGTTTAATTTTAGTAGCTACGGTCCAGAGACTATCACCACTAAGTACTTTGTATTGCTTTCTGCTTACAGTTAGTTCAGTTTCACTCTGAACAACTGGCGGTTGCTTTTGAATTTTTATAACGGGTTCTGTTTGTACCACTGCCTCTTCGACAGAGACTGATGATGTAGTACGATCATGTGAGTTTAAACCTAATCCAAATGCAGCGGCAAGCAACAGAAAACCTACTAAGATATATTTTAACTTAGCACGAGTCTTGAGTTCTTGTATCGCTTTATACAAAATTTCTCCTTATTACACATTTTGGTGCTTCTTTTGCGTAATAAAGCTTACACTTTATGCGGCGGCTTTATTTGCACAAAGTCGCTTTTGGACTTTCTACGTTAGTACGAATACTACTTCGAAATTTTATTTTCTCTACTTCGAATCAACCCTTCAATGTCATACATTTTAAGTTGTTCAGTAGATGCTGTCAACGATATTGAACCTAAAGTATCTAGGTCACAGCCCTTGATACCGACACTCCTAAATTCTTCAATACTTTGAAGCATATGAGGCGGTATCAACTCAGACAGTATAGGCTGATATTTATCATAAGTCAATATAAATTCAATAAATTCAGGCCGAACGATCATAAATCCATCAGAAACACACGTTTTTAAAATAACTCTGACATAATTCACATTTTCTTCAAGATCTGGATTAGCCATCACAGAATTTATTTGAAAGTTTTTAACAGGTGTTATATTATATGGACATAAGCGATATTCTTCTATCACTAATCTTTCAACATCCACATAAAATCCAGCCTTAGTACACATATTTTGTGCATTGCAAATATAAGTAAGTGCTTCTGCATAGCTATGGTATTCAGAACCTAGAGTACTAGAAACCAAATCACCATTTGCAGAAATTACATATATAAACTGTCCGGTTATTCTATCACGAATCTTGAATTTTTCAATCATAGTAGGTTCTTCCAATAGTTATGTGGAATTCAGGAAATAACGGAAGACCTAATTCACGACGAACTTCTACTAATTCTGGACATTCAAAGTTTATAATAAAGAAGCTGCCTGGTTTTTTTCTATCTTTTACTTCAATGATATTAGGATAGAATCTGAACGTAAATTTCTTTCTGTGATATTTTTTCCACAGATGAATGTGTTCTTCATCTGGTTTTTCCCCACGAATAATACTTACGTGAGCACCCCACGCAGGCATATCGAGTATAACATGTTTTTCTTTTTGTACGAAGTACTGGTAGTATCTTACCAAATCGTTAGGTAATTGTAATACGCACCAGTACTCAGTTCGTTTCTTCATATCTTTCCGGTCAGGGTCATATTCAAGATACCCTTCCAGTTCAATATATTCGGTAGTCACAACTCACCTATTATTATAATCCAAATATTTTAGCTACAGTTATTGCAAAAGCACCAACAATTACGGTCCCAATAGTAGTTAAAATAGGGTTAACTGCAAAAGATGTTTTATACATTAATACAGCACCAAAAATTTTGTTACGTATATCTTTCATTTTATTCTTCCCAATAACTAATAGCTTCTTTTACGGCATCTGCTGGTGAAGTGGATTTCCAATCTAATAGTTCATCATCTACCCAAGGTGAAATTTCACCTTCAACAGTACTAAACCAATGTTCCGGTGGAGTATTAATTGATTTTAAAAATGTTATAAAATGAAAAGCAAAATGTAGTTTCCATTCTTCAAATGTATTCATAATAATTCCTTTTAAATGAAAAAGCCCCACCGAAGTGAGGCTTTTGTGGTTATATTAACCTAGTACTTGATAGCGTGGACTATCAATAGTACGTAGCATTACTTGTACTGGATCTACATCCTCACCACTTAGTACTGCTTCTAATACACTTGGGCTGAATCCACTTACTAGTGCAACACCTGCGGTGTCAAACTTAACTGGATTGTTACCTGGACGTGCATTTAGATTCCAGAATACTACGGTTGGTAGTTCATATCCTGCACTTTCAAAGTCTGCTTTCGCAACTTCATATGCTGTACCATTCCAACCACCATTACGAGCGTTAAACTCCATGTCAGTTAGTACAATTAGGTTCTTTGGCATTTCGTCTGCTGGTACTTGTTGCTGAACACATACACGTAGAATTTCTTTAAAAGCCAATTCAATGTTTGTGCTGCCAGACCAGTACTGATTGCCCTGATAACGCTCAAGATCAAACTTCTTCTCAGCAATATTCGAACCTTTAAGTTCAAAGATTTGTGGACGAGTACTGAAGTTTAAGAATAGATCTTTGAAAGCACCTTCTTGTTTATCAGCAATGTACAAACCTAATGAAATAGCAACATCCATACATGTCATACTGGTTGAACCAGCAGAAGTACCCATAGAGCCAGAGGTATCTACCATTGGGATTGATTTAGAATCACCCATGAAGTTACGTAAAGCTTCCCATTGTGCCACAGCTAGTGCAGTACTTTCGGTGTTATAACGATTAAGCTTAGTGGTAATATCATATGGATACAATGCACCAGCATTTACCTTAGCTTCACCTTTTGCAAGAGATGCTAGATATTCACGATAACGACCTTCATCATGTTTCATGAATGCTGGTAGGTAACGTGAACTAGCAACTGATGGTAGTTTACCATAATCAATTTCAGACCATTCACTTGCACACATTTTCTGTTCAACGGTGTTGCTCATTGAAGATAGTAGTTTGCGGTACTGACGTTCATTGATATTCATCACAGCCATTAAATCTCGTGCAATTTTGTTGTTACTTGCACGGTTTTGGTTTGCTACGGTATTCATGTCAACTTTGCCTTGTGCGTTCTTTTTGAACTTATAGACGCGAGGCATCCATTTAGCACATAGACCATTACCGGACTTTAGTGCTTCCGCAATAGTCTGGTACGCGACAGTTTTGGACTCTGGATTTTTAAAGATTAACAGATCGTCCCAACGACCGAATTCTGCAAGTACAGGGATAATACGTAAAACTTCTTCTGGATGTTTAGACTCAACATACTTTAGTAATTCGCGTGGGGTATTACGTTCACCTGCACCACCACGAATATCCCTAGCCCAAAGGATCATCTGCAATGCTAATGTTGAATTAGCTGCATATGCCGCGTCAAAAGATGCTTTGTACGCGTTGATGTTTTTGTTACGTAGAGAACCAATCATAAAGAACAGATCTACTAACGGATTTAGGGTACTTTTTAAGGATTCCCCACCATTCGCGGTGCGAGAGCGGTTATCAGATACTGTGGTGTTTAAATTGTTTACTGCGTTTTTAAATGCTGACATTATATCTTCCTTTCAGAAATGGTTTAATTATGTTGTTGACACACTTCTCTTAAAACTTATTGATTGTGCATACATTGCTTATCAATAAGACTATTATACCACAATTTTAAATCTTGTTTCATTTTTCTCAATTAAAAACAGCACCTTGCAGTGCTGTATAATATTAATCTTCCGACTTTAGTAGATACTTGTTGTTAATAACTTTAAAGTGAACAGTACTGCCATTTACTTTTACAGTGCTTTTATATACATCACCTTCTGCGATAGGGTGAGTAATACTCGCATGATCAGCAGATGCTAGTGCTTCTTTAATAGATTCATATTCTTTAAAGAAATAAACAATATCACCTTGTGGAACCGTAGTAACACCTAGTGCAGAAGTAATTTCTAGGAAATCTGCATCATCTAAAAAGTTTTGATTATCGATATCCCAAATACGGAAACAATAGAACTGATGTTCTTCTAATTGTTCACGGTTACCCTGAATACCCGGTCCCATACACTCACCCTGTAAAGCAAGCTGACGATCATTCTTTTCACAGTACGCTTTAAGACGTGCTGGAATATCATCTTTTAGTGCAGCTTTCCAGAATGCAGTACTTTCATCGAACTTCAATGCAAGATTGCGTGAACAAACTACTACTTGAGATTCCTGCCATTGGAACGGATAAGGTTTAACTTCAAGTACTTTTAGTTCCTGTAGTTCTTCATCCCATTCAACAACTTCATCATCAACCTTTTCAACAAAGTAATCTGGATTGCTGAAGTACGCAATTGTCTGGCTAGAACCGTCAAGTTTTAGTGACTTACGGAATGGAACTTCAGTCATTGTTTGATTGAATTTACCAAATACGTTCTGAATACGATCTTCATCAGTTTTTGGAACTACTAGTGGGAAGTTACCAGCAACTTTAGCTTTGCCTGCACCAGTACCACCATTACGTTCATCTGGACGTTCGTATTTCGTAACATTCAAGTACTGTTCGATGCCATAACGGTTTTCTTCTAGGTCACGAAGAATATCTTTTGCATGACCCATAATAGTTTCAGCACATGGCTGACAGCAATACATCACATTTGAATTAATGCGATAGAAGAAGTCAGCAAATGCAATTACTGGAAGTGCAAGTCCCTGGGAAAGTTGTTTCCTGAGCTTGATTGATTTCAAACGAATACGTTCAACACCATGTTCATCAGTTTTAGTTCCATTCTTAGAAAGGAAAGAAAAACGAGGATCATTTGCCGGAAGGAATGAATCAATCTCAAAGAATACGCAGTAATCTCCTGGTGCAAATTCACCCTTTTTGATTACTACCTGCCAACCATCAATAGTTGCAACTTCAATTGCATCTGCACCATCAATAGGATTAACTTCTAGTACTTTACGAATAGTTACTAGTTTGCGGCCTTCAGTTACTAACTCTGTCATTATTTTTCTCTTTTTAATTATTTTGTAGGAACTCGACGGTTCCACTTTTGCATTACTTCTTCCATTGAATCACCAATCAAAGACGCACCACAACCAAATTCACTTTCAAGACAATTAAATGTCCAGTACATTCCACGTTCAGTAATATCTTTTTCCAAAACAAGTTGTGTTGGAGAATGATGTGAATGTTTAATATCTAAATCTTCCCCAAAGCAATGTATATCTAATGAA
>Ga0308167_1001279_pt1 | contig 31045 bp, 35 predicted proteins | sample PhyCR1_2_FD_202138 | JGI IMG/M metagenome (GOLD analysis project Ga0308167, IMG submission 202138) | Phyllosphere microbial communities from UC Gill Tract Community Farm, Albany, California, United States - DLSLRC.R1 | ecosystem: Host-associated > Plants > Phyllosphere > Unclassified | place... | reverse complement strand
ATCCAGAACCGCTTCGACCACGCCATCAACGTGACGAACGTGGCCAAGGAGAACCTCACCGCTGCCGGTTCGCGCATCACCGACGTCGACATGGCGGAGGAGATGGTCAAGTACACGCGCGACAACATCCTCAGCCAGGCCGGCACCTCGATGCTCGCGCAGGCGAACCAGAGCACGCAGGGTGTGCTCTCGCTCCTGCGCTAGCAGCGCTGACGCCGTCGTCCGGGATCGTTCAGGTACCCCGGGCGGCGGCGTCGCCCGCACCCTTTCCCCTCGTAGCGGCAGGAGCCATCGATGTCGTCCGTGTCATCGGCGAGCAGTCTCGCGATCGACGGTCTCGTCAGCGGTCTCAAGACCACCGACCTCATCAACTCGCTGATGAGCGTCGAGGGGGTCCCGCAGACGCTCCTCAAGAACAAGCTCACCAGCACCAACTCGTTCATCTCGTCACTGCAGACGATCAACGGGCTCGTGCAGACCCTCGCGACGAAGGCGAAGGACGCGGCGAAGGCGACCTCGCTCGACCTCTTCACGGCCACGAGTTCGTCGCCGGGCGTCACCGCGGTCACCGGGGCGAACGCCAGCGCCGGGTCGCTGAGCTTCACGGTCGGGTCCACCGCGTCGGCGCAGGTCGGCGTCACCGCGGCGATGGCGACGTGGTCCTCCGCGGCCGAGCCGATCACGATCGTCGGCGCCGACGGCACGAAGACGACCGTCACACCGGCCTCCGGGTCCCTCGACGACACCGTGTCCGCGATCAACAAGTCGGGCGCCGGTGTCACGGCGACGCGGGTCGCTGCCGGGACCGACGCCGACGGCACGAAGCTCTACCGCCTGCAGCTCACCTCGGCGAAGACCGGGGCAGCCGGCGCGTTCGAGGTGTACCGCGGCACCGCCGACGAGGTCACCGCCGGCACCGCGACGAACGTCCTCACCCAGGTCGGTGCTGCGGTCGTCACGCAGGCGAAGGACGCCAGCGTGACCCTGTGGGCCGGTACCGCGGCGGCGCAGACGGTGACGAGCACGACGAACACGTTCACCGACCTCGTCCCCGGGGTCAGCGTCACGGTGACGCAGCCCACGACCGACCCGGTGACGCTGACCGTCGCGCAGGACACCACGAAGGCGCAGACCGTCGCGTCCGGCCTCGTCGACGCGATGAACGCCGTGGCCGCGTACTACAGCTCGAACACCGCCGTCACGAGCACGACCAGCCCGACGACCGGCACCACCACGACGACGGCCGGCGTGCTCTCGGGCGACGGCACCACGCGTGACGTCGTCCAGCGGCTCGCGAGCACGATGTCGGCGCCGGTGGGCGGGAAGTCCCCGTCGTCGATCGGGATCTCGATCACGAAGGACGGCGACTTCACCTTCGACGCCGACGTCTTCCAGAAGGCCCTCGCGACCGATCCGGAGGGCACGCAGGCGATGCTCTCGGGCGTCGCGGCGAACGTCGGCGCCGCTGCCACGTCGGCCTCCGACAAGTACGACGGGTCCATCACCACCGCGATCACCGGACAGCAGGCCGTCGCGAAGGACCTCAACACCCAGATCGACAGCTGGACCGACCGGCTCACCTCGCGTCGCGCAGCGTTGCAGACGATGTACGCGAGCCTCGAGACCAGCCTCAGCAAGCTCCAGTCCCAGTCCAGCTGGCTCGCGAGCCAGCTGGCGTCGACGACGAGCTGACAGGAACACCGATGAACGCCTTCGACCTCCAATCCGCCGCCTTCCGACAGGCCGCGCAGCCCCGCACCGTCACGGACCAGCGCCGTGCCCAGTACACGAACGAAGCCGTGCTCTCGGCGACGCCGGCGCAGCTCGTCACGATGCTCTACGACCGGCTGCTCCTCGACCTGCACCGCGCCGAGGCCGCACAGACGACCGCCGACTGGGATGCGGCCCGCGAGCAGCTCCTGCACGCGCAGGCCATCGTCGGCGAGCTGTCCTCGACGCTGAAGATCGACGTGTGGGACGGCGGCGAGGGACTGCTGGCGATCTACAACTACGCGTCGACGTCGCTCATCACCGCGAACGTGCACCGGGACGTCCAGGCCACCCGCGACTGCATCCGGATCCTCGAGCCGCTGCGGCAGTCGTGGCACGAGGCCGCCGCGTCGATCCCGGCGGCGACCGCGGTGCAGCAGCCGACCGGCGGGGCACTCGGTGTCGCCTGACGCGGAACGCCGTACCGCGTGGGAGTCCGTGCTCGTGGCGCTCGAAGCCGACCTGACGGCGGGCGGCGACGTGCGGTGGTCCGAGCCGACCGGGCTGGGGCCGGTGCCGCGGGAGCTGGTGGGGCGTGCCTCCCGGCTGCTCGCCGCGCAGCGGGACCGGATCGCGGCGCTCGAGGGGGACCGTCGGGCGACGCTCGACCACCTCGGGGCGCTCCGGGCGGTGGACGCGACGCGGGAGCCGCGCGGGTCGGTGTACCTCGACGCGTCGGCCTGACGCGGGGCCGGGCGCGGGCGGCGGCCGCGCGGATGCGTGTGCATCGTGCGACGAAGCACGCGTCGATCGACTGGCGGAACGTCGGAGCATGCACACGCACCGGATGCGTGTGCATCGTGCGACGAAGCACGCGTCGATCGACCGGCGGAATGTCGAAGTGTGCACACGTGAGCCGCCCCCCGCCCCCCGTTCGGGGCGACCCCTAACGCGCCCCACGGCCCGGCCGACAGCGCCCCCTGAGCACGGATCGCTCACCAGTTCGGCCACGGATCGGCCACCGCCATCAGGCGACGTCACCAGGGGACGTCGTCAGCGAGGGGACGGTCCACCAGTGTTCGATTCCGTGACGAGCGTCGCACTGCAGAGTGCGCTCGACGGCCTGTCGATGCGACAGAAGGTCATCGCGAACAACATCGCGAACATCAACACGCCGAACTACCACGCCGAGAAGGTCCAGTTCGAGGACGCCCTGGCGAAGTCGATCGTCGACGGGGACGGCGGCACGACCCCGACCGTTGCGCGGAGCCTCGAGCCGACGAACACGAACGGCAACAACGTCAACCTCGACGAGGAGACGCTCTCGAACATCGACACCGTGCTCCGGTACCAGTTCGCCACGCAGGCGATGAACTCCGAGCTCACCAGTGTCCGTGCGGCGATGCGGACCACCTCGTGACCACGTTCGACGCGATCGGCATCGCGAGCACCGGCATGACGGTGCACCGCAAGTGGCTCGACGCCGTGTCGGACAACATCGCGAACGTCAACACGGTGAAGTCGATGGACGACTCCGCCTTCCAGGCCCGCTACGTCGAGGTCCAGGAGGGCAACGGCGTCTCCGGCGCCTACGTCAAGGGCGCCGCGTTCGGCAGCGCCGCCGGCCGGGTCACGTACGACCCGGACAACCCGCTCGCGAACGCGGAGGGCTACGTCCGCATGCCGGACATCGACCTCGGCACGCAGATGGCGGACCTCATCATGGCCCAGCGGGGCTACCAGGCGAACGCCGCCGTGGTCGACCGCGCGAAGACCGCCTACGAGGCGGCCCTGCAGATCGGGAAGAACTGATGCCCATCGACGCCGTGAACGGTGTGACCACCAACGCGATGACGAACGCGATGACGAGCCTGAGCGGCACGTCCAGCGACGTCGGCACGAGCGCGACGAGCGGAGTCGCGGCCGCCGGCGCGACCTCCGACGGCAGCGGGTTCGCCGCGTCGCTCGGCAACGCGGTCGACGGGCTCCAGCAGCTGCAGAGCGACTCGAAGACCCTCGCGCTCAAGGCCGTCACCGGCAACCTCGACGACATCCACGACGCGACCATCGCCGCCACCCGCGCCCAGGTCACGCTCGAGCTCGTCTCCGCCGTCCGCAACAAGGGCGTCGACGCCTTCAACGAGATCATGAGGATGCAGGCCTGATGCCCGTCGCCGTCAAGGACCTCTTCGGTCGTCTCGCCGCCTACGTCAAGGGCTTCAGCGCCGCCCAGCGGACCATCGCGATCCTCGTCATCGCCGCGCTCGTGCTCGGCGGCATCGCGCTCGCGAGCTGGCTCGGCAAGGCGTCCTACGCCCCGCTGTTCACCGGACTGGCGGCGGCCGACGCGGCGAGCGTCACCGACCAGCTCACCACTGACGGTGTGCCGTACCAGCTCACCGACGGCGGTGCCACGATCCTCGTCCCGCAGGGGTCGGTGTACTCGGAGCGGCTCAAGGCCGCGTCGAACGGGCTGCCCGCATCGAACGAGGGTGGCTACTCGCTGCTCGACAAGATGGGCGTGACGAGCTCCGAGTTCCAGCAGGACGTCACGTACAAGCGCGCGATGGAGGGCGAGCTCGCGAAGACCATCGGCGCGATGGACGGCGTGCAGACCGCCACCGTGCAGCTCGCGATCCCCGAGAAGACCGTGTTCGTCTCCGAGGAGAAGGACCCGACCGCGTCGGTGTTCATCGCCACGAAGAACGGCAGCGAGCTGAGCACCGACCAGGTCCAGGCGATCGTGCACCTGACGAGCGCCGCCGTCGAGGGCATGCAGCCGACCGACGTCTCCGTCGTCGACGCGAAGGGCCAGACGCTCTCCGCCGTCGGCACCGGCGCGACCGGCAGCGGGGCGGACCAGGCGGCCGACTACGACGCCTCGACGAGCAAGAAGATCCAGGACCTGCTCGACACGACCCTCGGCACCGGGAACGCCAGCGTCGTGGTGTCCGCCACGATGAACCAGAACTCGGGCACCCGCACGTCGGAGTCCTACACGACGCCGACGACCGGCCCGGTCGCGCTCAACGAGTCGTCCACCACCGAGCAGTACGGCGCGGGGTCCGGTGCCGGCGGTACCGGGGCGACCGGCGTCCTCGGCCCGGACAACATCGCCGTGCCGAACGGCACCGCCACGAGCGGCGCCGACGACGGGTACAAGAACGAGTCCGCGACGAAGAACAACGCCGTCGACCACACCACCGAGACCACGCAGCTGCCGGCCGGTGGGCTCTCCCGCCAGACGATCTCGGTCGCGCTGAACTCCAAGGCGGCCGCGGTGCAGAACGCGAACCTGCAGAGCATCAACGACCTCGTGGCCGCGGCCGCCGGTGTCGACCAGACCCGCGGCGACCAGGTCCGCGTGGCGATGATGGACTTCGACACCAGCGCCGCCGACAAGGCGACGAAGGCGCTCGAGGCCCAGCAGAAGGCCGACCAGCAGGAGGCGCTGTGGTCGTCGATCCGCACCGCCGGGATCGTCGTCGGCGCGCTGCTCGCCCTCATCGCGATCATCGTCTTCCTCGCCCGCCGCAGCCGGAAGCAGGAGCGCGAGGCGGTCGACCTCGGCGAGCTCGACGCCTTCTCCGGCGAGACCTTCCAGCTCCCGCTCGCCGTCGACGGCGCCGCGGACCGGAGCACCCTGCAGGCCGGGGACGCCCCGACCGTCGCGCTGCCCACCGTCCCGCACGACGACGCCCCCACCGAGGTCCTCACCACCGAGGAGATCACCGCGGAGCGTCGTCGCCAGGACATCTCCGCCCTCGCCGAGCGGGACCCGAAGCGCACGGCCGAGCTCCTCCGCGGGCTCCTCGACGACCGGGCACCGGTGTGAGCGCCCTGGTGCCGAGCGCCGGCGGGACCGGCGCTGGCGACCGTCCGCTGACCGGTGCGCAGAAGGTCGCGCTCATCCTCATGCAGATGGAGACCGAGCGCGCCGCCGAGGTGATGAAGCAGTTCACCGAGATCGAGGCCGAGGAGATCTCCGCCGAGATCGTCCGGATGCGCCGCGTCGAGGACACCGTCGTCGACAAGACCCTGACCGAGTTCCACCGGATGACGCTGAGCGGCCGCACGCAGAAGCGCGGTGGCAAGGAGACCGCGCTCGGGCTGCTCGAGGCGTCCTTCGGTGCCGAACGCGCCGCCGGCGTCATGGACCGGCTCGCCTCGAACCTCGCCGGGCAGTCGTTCGACTTCCTCGACGACGCCGAGCCCGGCCAGGTCGTCACGCTCCTCGAGGGCGAACTCCCGCAGACCATCGCCCTCGTGCTCGCACACCTGAAGCCGGCCCAGGCCAGCGCCGTGCTCGCCGGGGTGGACGAGCGCGCCCGCACTGACGTCGCCCAGGCGTTCGCGACCATGGGGAGCGCGACCCCGGAAGCCGTCGGGATCGTCGCCGGCGTCCTCCGCCAGCGCGCCGGTGCCGTCGTGTCGCCGCGCGAGAGCGTCGAGGTCGTCGGCGGCATCGCCCCGCTCGTCGACATCATCAACCGTTCGGACGTCGCCACCGAGAAGGCCGTGCTCGACGGGCTCGAGGCGCGCGACCCCGAGCTCGCCGAGGACATCCGCTCCCGGATGCTCACGTTCGAGGACATCGTCAAGCTCGAGTCCCGCGACATCCAGCAGGTCCTGCGCGGGATCGACTCGAAGCTCCTCGCGACCGCCATGAAGGGTGCCGCCGCGCCGGTCGTCGAGACGATCCGGGCGAACGTCTCCGAGCGCAACCGCGAGCTCCTCGACGACGAGCTGCAGGCCATGGGCCCGGTCCGGGTCTCGCAGGTCGAGGAGGCCCGTGCCGAGGTGGTCCGGTCCGTCCGCGAACTCGAGGCGCAGGGCGTCATCACGGTCCACCGCGCCGAGGAGGACGAGCTCGTTGACTGAGTCCGTGGTCCAGCGCGTCGCGTTCCCCGTCATCGGGGACCCGTCCGGGAACGCGCGCGCCGCCAGCGCCGACGTGCGCGGGCACGCCGCCGGGTACGCCGCGGGGCTCCGGCAGGCGCAGGCCGAGACCGACGCGCTGCGCGCCCGGCTCGAGTCCGAGCACGCGGCCCGCACCGCCTCGATGCAGGCCGACACCGCGCGCCGCATCGCGGTCCTCGACGCCGCGACGAACGCGATGCTGTCGCACGTCGCACCGGTCCTCGACCAGGCCGAGCAGTCGGTCGCGGTCGCGGCCGTCGACCTGGCGGAAGCCGTCGTCGGGTACGCGATCCGCGCCTCCCGAACCGCGGACACCGCCGATGACGGACGGGAGGCGCGGGTCGTCCCCGGTGCGCAGGCGACCGTCGAGCGGGCGCTCGCGTCCATCGACCGCACCGTCGCCGTGGCCGTCCGGCTGAGCGTCGCGGACGCCGCGCGCGTCGCCGACCTCGACCTACCGGTCCCGGTCGTCGCCGACCCGTCGCTGCGCGACGGGGACGCCGTCGTCGACCTGCCCGACGGGCTGCTCGACGCGCGGATCGCCACCGCCCTGGACCGTGCCCGCACGGCGCTGGGGGTGACCCCGTGACCACGACGCTCCTCCGCCCCCGTGGGCTCGACGAGGCGCTCCGACAGGCCGCTCCGCAGCGGGTCGGTGTCGTCACGAGCGCGGTCGGACTCGGTCTCACGGTCGCCGGACTCGACGCGCACGTCGGCGAGGTCGTCGCCGTCGGTGCCGAGGGTGCGCCGCAGACCCTCGTCGAGGTCGTCGCGACCGACGTCACCGGCGTCCGCTGCATGCCGCTCGGGCGCCTGACCGGTGTGACCGCCGGCACGCCCGCACGGCCCACCGGGCGACCGGTGCTCGTGCCCACCGGTGCGGGGCTCTTCGGACGCGTGCTCGACGGACTCGGACGCCCGATCGACGACCGCGGTCCGCTCGTCGGCATCGGTGGCGAGCCGGTCGCGTGGGTGCCGCTCGACCACGAGACGCCGAACGCCATGGCCCGGACGCGCATCGACACCCCGATGCAGCTCGGCGTCCGCGTGCTCGACACCCTCACCACGGTCGGGCGCGGGCAGCGCATGGGCCTGTTCGCGGGCTCCGGCGTCGGCAAGTCCTCGCTGCTGTCGATGATCGCCCGGGGGAGCGACGCCGCTGTCAACGTCATCGCCCTCGTCGGTGAGCGCGGCCGCGAGGTGCGCGAGTTCCTCGAGGACGACCTCGGTCCGGAGGGCCTCGCCCGCTCGATCGTCGTCGTGTCGACCTCGGACGAGCCGGCGCTCATGCGCCTGCGTGCCGCGTTCGTCGCCACCCGCATCGCCGAGTCCTTCCGCGACGCCGGACAGGACGTCGTGCTGATGATGGACTCGCTCACCCGCGTCGCGATGGCGCAGCGCGAGATCGGGCTGTCCGTGGGGGAGCCGCCGGCCACCCGGGGCTACCCGCCGTCGACGTTCTCCGTCCTCGCCGGACTGCTCGAACGCGCCGGGACCGACCGGGTCGGCAGCGTCACGGGGCTGTACACGGTCCTCGTCGACGGCGACGACCACAACGAACCGATCGCCGACGCCGCCCGGAGCATCCTCGACGGGCACGTCGTGCTCGACCGGAAGCTGGCGATCACCGGGCACTTCCCGTCGGTCGACGCGCTCGGCTCGGTGTCGCGCGTGGCCTCGAAGGTCACCACGCCCGGGCAGCGCGGTGCGGCGACGGCCCTGCGGAAGGTCATGGCCGCACGCAAGGCGGCGCAGGACCTGCTCGACGTCGGGGCGTACCAGCGCGGGACGAACCCCCTCGTGGACGCCGCCGTCGACCACCAGGACGCGATCGACGGCTTCCTGCGGCAGGGCATGGACGAGCGTGCGACCGCGGCTGCGTCGTGGCGCTCCCTCGACGCACTCGTCGGCACGCTCGGCACCGGGGGTGGTGCCTGATGGCCCGCCGGTTCCCGCTCGCCGGGCTCCTCCGTCTCCGGCACGCCGAACAGGACCGTGCCGCTGCCGCCCTCGCGACCGCCAACGAGCGGGTGCGCGACGCCGCCGACGCCCGGATCGCCGCGCGTCGGAACCTCGCCGACACCGAGGGGTCGCAGCCGATCCAGGACGCCGCGACCCTCAGCGCGGTCGCGGCGGCCCGTGCCGCCACCCGCGGGATGCTCGAGGAGCTCGACGCCGTCGCCCGGACCCGCCGCGCCGACGCCGACCGGGCACAGGACGACTACAACGCCGCCCGCCGGTCCGCCCTCGGGCTCGAGAAGCTCGAGGTCCAGCACGACGAGCAGCAGGCCGCCGACGACCTCCGCACCGAACAGAACGCCCTCGACGAGATCGCGGCACGCAGCCGCGCGGAAGGTGGTGCCCGATGAGCGTGGACGCCGTGCTCTCCCGGATCTCCGAGATCCGGACCCAGATCGATGCCCTGCGCAGCGGGACCACCGCGACGGCGGCCACCTCGGCCGCGTCGGGCGCCGCCACGTCGACCGCCTTCGCCGACGCCCTGGCGACCGCGACCGGCAGCGGGACCGGTACGACCGGTACCGGCACGACCTCGGCCGTGACGCCCGCGGCCGCCGCCACGTCCGTCGACGCCGGGGCCGGGACCCTCGCGACGGGCAGCGGTGCCACGGGTGCCGACGTCGTCGCGGACGCGAAGAAGTACCTCGGTGTGCCGTACGTCTTCGGCGGCACCACCACGAGCGGCATGGACTGCTCGGGGCTGGTGCAGACGGTGTTCAAGGACCTCGGGGTGACCATGCCCCGGGTCGTGCCGGACCAGGCGAAGATGGGCGTCGAGGTGGGGTCCCTCAAGGACGCGCAGCCCGGCGACCTCATCATCCCGAAGGGTGAGGGGCACGTCGTCATCTACGTCGGCGACGGCAAGGTCCTGCACGCGCCGCGACCGGGCAAGGACGTCCGGATCGTCGACAACTGGTACAAGGACTCGGACATCGCCACGATCCGACGCATCGTGCCCGCGCAGGCGTCCGCCACGACGGCGACGACCGCGGCCTCGGGTGCGACGGACCTGCAGACGGCGGCGCTGCTGTCCCTCATGAACGCGGGGAGCGCAGCATGAGCCTGACCATCACCACGTCCGCCGCCACACCGGCACCGGCGCGGGCCGCGTCCTCGTCGGGTGCGCCGGCGTCCGCGGACTCGTTCGGCGCCGCGATGGCCGCCGCGGGGAACGCGGGTTCGGCCGCGGCCACCGGGTCCTCCACGTCCGCTGCCTCGGCTGCCGACGCCCGGGAGCGCCGCACGCCGACGGGGCCGTCCCACGACCGCCGCACCCCGGCGCCCGGAGCGGACCGCGATGCGCAGTCCACGGCCTCGGCAGCAGGACGGGACCGCCGCTCGGCGACGGACGCGACGACGACGGACGGGACGACGGACGGTGGGACCCGTCCCACCGCGGCACGCTCCGCCGATGACACCTCCGCCGACGGCACCTCCAGCGACGGCACCGCCGCCGGTCCCGTCGCCACGGGGACGGCGCCGACCGTCGACACCGCGTCGATCGTCACTGCCCTGGCCCAGGCGGTCCCCGCCGCGCCGACCACCGCCGCCCAGCCGCTCGCGACTCTCGCAGGCGCCAGCTCGTCCGTGGCGTCGCTCGACGCGCACACGCCGGGCAGCGGGTCGACCCCGACGCCCGACCCCGCCGGCCCGACGATGCACGCCGACGCCGCGAGCAGCGCCCACCCGACCGCGGCGACCGCTGCCACGACCACCGAGGGCGAGTCGCACGGTGGCACGGCAGCGACGACCGTCGCCGGAGCCCCGGCCGGGACGACAGCTGCCGCGGCGACGACCCCGGCCGCCCCGCTCGGTGCGCCCGGCCCGGCCCTCCCGGCGGGCCCCTCGTTCCAGGCCGACCGAACGGCAGCAACGCCGGCGTCCGCCCTCCCGGGGGCGACGGCCGCACCGACGGCCCCGGCAGCAGCGAGCACGTTGGTCGCCCAGAGCACCCAGGTCAGCCAGAGCGCCCAGGGCGTCCGGGCCGCCACGACCGGCACCGGCGCCGACCCCGCCGACGCCGGACAGCCCGTCGTCGCCACAGCCACCGCCCCGGCGACTGCCACGGCGACGGGAGCGCCGGGCAGCAGTGCCCAGACCGGCCACGAGGCGGACAGCGGCGCGCCCGACCAGGGCGATCCGCGCCTCCAGGCCGTCACCACGTCGCGCGGCGGCGAGAGCGCCGTCGCGGTCCCGACCACCTCGCCGACGGCGCCCGCTGCGCCGGCCACCCCAACGTCCGGCGCAGCCACCGCGAACGCCCCGGCCCCGCTCGCGCAGCAGCTGGTCCGCCCGGTGTTCACGCTCGCACAGGCCGGCCCGGGGGAGCACGTCGTCACCGTCCAGGTGACGCCGGACACGCTCGGCCCCGTCACCGTCCGCGCGCACGTCACCGCGCACGGGATGCACGTCGAGCTCTTCGCCGCCTCCGACGCGGGGCGCGACGCGGTCCGGCAGGTCATGCCGGACCTCCGCCGCGACGCCGCCGGCTCCGGACTGTCGACCACGCTCGACCTGTCCTCGCAGAACCACCCGGACACCCGCTCCGGGCACGACGAACGGCCCGCCCAGACGGGTCCACGCGTCGACACCGGCCAGGAGGCGCGGCGCACCCCGCGCGCACCCGGCACCGCCCACACGCCCACCGTCCGCACCGTCGGACTCGACGTCCTCGCCTGAGCGACGACCACCAGCACAGGCAGAACCGAAGGGAACGACCATGCCGATCGACGGCATCACCGGCACCGTGGACCAGGCCGCGCAGGCCGCGGCCCTCGCCGCGAACCAGACCGGCTCGCGGTCGCAGACGATGGACTCCGAGGTGTTCATGAAGCTCCTCGTCACGCAGCTGCAGAACCAGGACCCGTCCTCGCCGATGGACACGAACCAGATGATCAGCCAGCAGACGCAGCTCGCGATGATGGAGCAGATCACCAACCAGACCACGACCGCGAACGAGAACTTCTCGCTGCAGATGCGGATCGCCGCGGCCAACCTCGTCGGGAAGCAGGTCAGCTACACCGACGCCACGTCCGGCACACCGATCACGGGGACGGCGACCGCGGTGTCGTACGCCCAGAGCGTGCCGACCGTGACGGTGAACGGGAAGGAGGTCAACCTCGACGTGATCTCCGGCATCAAGACGACCTCCTGACCCCCTCTCCTTCTTCTTCTTCGGTACCTCCACGAAAGGACGCACCATGCTCCGCTCGCTCTACTCCGGGATCTCCGGCCTCCGTTCGCACCAGCAGATGCTGGACGTCACGGGCAACAACATCGCCAACGTCAACACCGTCGGCTTCAAGTCGTCGTCGACGGTCTTCCAGGACACCCTGTCGCAGATGACTCAAGGTGCCGGCGGACCGCAGACCGGCATCGGTGGCACGAACCCCGCCCAGATCGGCCTCGGCGTGCAGGTCGCCGGCGTCTCCACGAACTTCGCGCAGGGCTCCGCCCAGGCCACCGGCAAGGCCACCGACCTGATGATCTCGGGCGACGGCTTCTTCGTCACGCGCCTCGGCAACGACACCGTGTACAGCCGCGCCGGTGCGTTCGACTTCGACGCCGACGGCCGCCTCGTCAGCGCCGACGGGAAGATCGTGCAGGGCTACCCGGCCACGAACGGCGTCGTGAACGAGAACGGCGCCCTGTCGGACATCGTCCTGCCGCTCGACGCCGCCGCGCCCGCCGTCCGCACCTCCACCGCTGGTGTGACCGGCAACCTGCCGTCCGAGACCGCCGTGGGCGCGGTCATCACCCGCGACGCCACCGTCTACGACGCGTCCGGTGCGAAGCACACCATGTCGATCGCCTACGAGCGCACCGCTGCCGGCTGGGACGTCACCGCGACCGACGGCCAGGGCACCCAGGCGACGACGTCGCTCACGTTCGGGACCGACGGCAAGCTCACGGCCGGTGGCACGCTCGCCGTCGGGGGCATCGCCGTCGACATGCGGCAGCTCACGGGCTTCGCGTCGCTCAACACCGCGTCGATCTCGTCGCAGAACGGCCACGAGGCCGGGTCGCTCCAGGGCTACTCGATCTCGAAGGACGGCACGGTCGTCGGGACGTTCTCGAACGGTGCGTCGCTCGCCATCGGTCGGATCGCCCTCGCGACGTTCGCGAACCCGGCCGGCCTCGAGAAGACCGGTGCGTCGGGCTACCGCGCCACGGCCAACTCCGGCAACGCCACGGTCGGCGCTCCGGGGTCGCCCGGTGTCGGGCAGCTCGCGTCGGGCACGCTCGAGATGTCGAACGTCGACCTGTCGCAGGAGTTCACGAACCTCATCGTGGCGCAGCGCGGGTTCCAGGCGAACGCGCGCATCATCACGACCTCGGACGAGGTGCTGCAGGAGCTGACGAACCTGAAGCGGTAGCGCGGGGCCGGCGGCGGCGCGGCCGCGGCGGCGCCCCGCGGTGCGGGGTGCTTGCGCACAACGGAAGGCACCGCGAACCACGGGGAACCGCGGTTCGCGGTGCCTTCCGTCGTGCGCTGGTCAGGCACGTCGGACGCCCGGGTGCGTTCGCATGTGCGGGCCGTACGGTGGGACCACGCGGTCCCCGACCGCTGGAGCAGCGCACGACCGGCCACTTCTGATCACCGCATCTGGAGTGACCCATTGGGTGTCGACCGCGAACGACGACTGCTCGACACGATCATCGAACTGGTCGGCGGTGCCACCGGTCCACGGGACCTCGCGGGCCGCCTGCAGCTCCTCGTGGACGAGTCGGCGGCGTTGTTCGACGTGCAGGCCGCCGGGCTGATGCTGTTCGGCTCGGACCATCGGTTGCACATCGCCGCCTCGGTGGGGCACCACAGCGGACTGCTCGAACTCCTGCAGCTCGAGGTCGGCGACGGACCCTGCCTCGAAGCCGCCCGGACGGGGACCGTGGTCTCGATCCCCGACGTCCTGGCCGCCGAGTCTCGATGGCCGCACTTCTCCCGGGCCGCGGCGGACGCGGGTTACCGCGCCGTCCACTCGATCCCGCTGCGGCTCCGGGCGACGGTCATCGGGTCGCTCAACCTGTTCGGTGAGTCCACAGGCGCGTTCAATGAGGACGACCTCGTCGCCGCGCGGGCACTGGCGGACATCGCCGCGATCTCGGTCGTGCAGCAGCGGACCATCGACGACGCCGTGACGACACAGGCGCAGCTGCAGGCGGCCCTCGAGAGCCGGACGGTCATCGAGCAGGCGAAGGGGTGGCTCGCCAACCGGAACGGCGTGGACCCCGCGACCGCGTTCTCGCTGCTGCGCGATCACGCGCGGCGGAACCGGCTCCCGGTCACCGAGGTCGCGCTGGCCGTGCTCGCCGGACGGACCGTCCTCGGTCAGCCGCCGGAGCCGACGGAGCCGCCGGAGCCGCCAGACCCGCCGGACCCGCCGGACCCGACGGACCCCCGCACCCGTCGCCGCGGGTAGCGTCCGCGGCGCCCGACGTCACCGGACCATGTCGTCGATCGTCCGCATCGCCGTCGCGAAGATCGTCAGCACCGGGTTCACCCCGCCGTTCGTGACGTGCACCGACCCGTCGGCGACGCGCATGTTGTGGTGTCCCCACACCCGGCCGAACGGATCGACGACCGACGTGCGCGGGTCGTCGCCCATGCGGAGCGTCCCGGCCTGGTGCTGGCCACCACTCGTCCCGGTCAGCTCCCCGTGCATCTCGGCCACCCGCGTCGCACCCGCGGCCCGGAGCCAGTCCCCGCTCCGCGCACTGGTGTGGTCGCGGGCACGGGTGTCCTCCGGGTGCGGGCCACCGCTGAACCGTGCGACGGGGACGCCCCACCGGTCGGTGACGGCGGGGTCGACCCGGACGCGGGAGTCGGCGGACGTGACCTCCTGGATCGGCCCCATCAGCCGCATGCTCCGGCGGGCGAGGTCGCGCATCCCGTGCTTGCTGTCGATGCCCGCACGGGGGAGGAGCCCGAAGCCGGTGAGGTACGCGTAGGTGTTCGACGGCGTCGCGACGAACTCGTCCGCGATGATCCCGCCGCCGATCTGCCCGGGGACGCCGTGCCGGAAGTCGGTCGTGGCGATGGACGGCCCGGGCCCGAGGCCGTCCTCGACGACGTCGTCGAAGATGCCCATCGCGCCGCCGTACCGGTGCCCCTGCAGGTGCCGTCCGACCTGGTCCCGGCCGTTGCCGAGCCCGTTCGGCTCCTGCTCACTGCGGCTGTTGAGGAGGAGCCGGGCCGACTCCACCGCGCCCGCCGCGACGACGACCTCCGCCGCGTCGACGTCCGAACGCCAGTCCACGCCGTCGACCGTCCCGACGAGCGTGACCCCGACGACGCGGCCGGACCGATCCGTCCGGATCCGCGCGGCCCGGGTCTCGAGGAGGACGGACGCGTTGCCGGTGGCGACGGCCCGGGGGAGCATCGTGTTCTGGCTGCCGTTCTTCGCGTCGACGGGACAGGCGAACCCGACGCACATCCCGCACTGCTCGCACGCTCCCCGCCCGAGGAAGGGGACCGAGTTGACGAGCAGCGGGACGTGCACGGTCGACCAACCGAGCTCGGTCGCGGCCCGCGCCAACCGCTCCCGCGCGGGTCCCGCCGCCACCGCCGGCATCGGCAGCGCCCGTGTGCGGGGACCGGCCCACGGACCGTCGCCGCCGCCGCTCACGCCGAGCTCCCACTCCGCCCGCTCGTACCAGGGCTCGAGGTCCGCGTAGCCGATCGGCCAGTCCGCCAGGGCACTGCCGTCCGGCACACCGTGGTCGGTGGCCATCGTGAAGTCCCTCGGGGCGAACCGCCACGCCTGCGCGCCGTAGACCCTCGTGCCACCGCCCGCCGTGAAGGCGTTGTTGTGCCAGTCCCAGTCGGACGGCCGGGCGACCCGGTCTCCCTCGGGCGAGGCGATCACACGCGGGTTGCCGAGGTCGACGGGACCGGACCGCGGTGCGAGCCCCCACGTCGACCGGGGATTGCGGATGTGGTCCTGCGCGAGGTCGGCGGTGCCCGGCCAGGACCCGGCCTCGACCACGAGGACGCGGCGCCCGGACTCGGCGAGCCCGCACGCCGCGACACCCCCACCGGCACCCGATCCGATGACGATCGCGTCGTACCGCTCGGCCAACTCCGACGGGCGCACCACCACCGGCTGCGCGGTGGGCACCGGCACCGGGACGCTCCACCCCGCCGGCGGCTCGGGCTGCCAGCCGACCATCTCCCACGAGCGTTCGCCGGCGTTGCCGCCGTTGCCCGCGTCGGCGTAGTAGCCGGCGGCGACGATCCCCGCGAACCACGCCCAGTCGGGGTCGTCGTCCTGGTCGTGGCCGTCCACGACCGCACGGAGCCGGTCGAGCCAGTCCGGACGCTCGTCGAGGACCGTCGCCAGGAACTCGAGCGCGCCGGCCTCGGACGCCGACGGGTACTCGTCGGCGGGCACGACCCGGTCGACGAGGGACTGCAGTCGGAGGCGGTTGCGGCGGAGGAACAGCTGCTGCGTCGCGTCGTCGGGATCGGTCATCCGGGGTCCTGCTCCTGCCGTCGTGCGCTCCGCTGCGCCTGCGGTGACGTCATCGTCCACGGTGCAACGCTAGACCGACGACTCGGCTGCGGTCGTTCCCGGCGACGTCGGCTCGGTGGCGACCCAGTTCGCGAGCAGTTGCAGGCCTTCGTGGGAGGGGGTGCCGGGCACGGCCGAGAACGCGAGGAGGGTCAGGCCGGGGTCCGACGCCGGTTCCATCGATTCGAAGGTCAGGTCGAGGTCGCCGACGACCGGGTGGTGGACGATCTTCAGCCCGGTCCGGTGCTCCTTGACGTCGTGGGCGCCCCAGAGTCGGCGGAACAGGTCACTGCGGGTGGAGAGTTCCCCGACCAGCCCACTGAGCGCCGTGTCGTACGGCGAGCGACCGGCCTCTGCCCGCAGGATCGCCACGATCTGCCGTGCGTCGGCTTCCCAGTGCCGGTAGAAGGTCTGCGCTCGCGGGTCGAGGAACACGTAGCGGGCCGCGTTGACGGTCGTCTGCGGGTGCGTGAACATCTCCGAGAACAGCGCACGACCGAGTGCGTTCGTGGCGACCGCGTCGAGGCGGCCGTTCTGGACGAAGACCGGGACGGTCGACATCGCGTCGATGGTCTGCTGCACGGTGGGGCGCACCTGCGTGGTGCGCGCGATCGGACGACGCGCCCTCGGTCGGTCGCCGTCGTTCGCCGTCCGGACGAGGTCGAACAGGTGCCGGTGTTCGGCCTCGTCGAGTCGCAGGGCCCGTGCGATGCCGTCCAGGACGACGTCGGAGAACCCGGTCGCGTTGCCCCGTTCGAGCCGCTTGTAGTACTCGACGCTCATCCCGGCGAGGAGCGCGACCTCCTCACGGCGCAGCCCCGGGACCCGTCGACGGCCGCCGAAGTCCGGCAGCCCGACAGCCTGTGGCGTGAGCCGGGCCCGACGCGAGGTCAGGAACGCGCGGAGCTCGTCGCGGTTGTCCATGCCGACGACCATACGTCGCCGATCCGCGGCCAGAGGGTCAGCGTCGGTACCCCTACAGACGTGGGACCTCTCGACCGGCCGGCTCGGGTTTCACTGGAGGAGCAACAGCGCGACCGCGCAGCAGGAAGGCACCACCATGACTGACACGACCGTCTGGTTCATCACCGGAGCAGCCCGCGGGATGGGCGTCGACATCGCCCGGGCCGCACTCGACGCCGGCCACCGCGTCGTCGCCACCGCCCGTGACGCGGCCCGCGTCACCGAGGCACTGGGTGAGCACGACGACCTCCTCCCGCTCTCGCTCGACATCACCGACCCGGCAGCCGCGAACGACGCAGCCGCCGCCGCGGTCGAGCGGTTCGGCAGCATTGACGTCCTCGTGAACAACGCCGGCATGTTCTCCGCCGGCTACTTCGAGGAGATCAGTGACGAGCAGTACCGCCAGCAGATGGAGGTCAACTTCTTCGGTCCCCTCACCGTCACGCGCGCGATCCTGCCCGTGATGCGGCAGCAGCGCAGTGGCCGCGTGATCACGATCACCTCCACCGCCGGACTCGTGGGGGTCGACTTCTGCTCCGCCTACTCGTCGTCGAAGTTCGCGCTCGAGGGGTGGATGGAGACCCTCCGCACCGACGTCGAACCGTTCGGCATCACCACGACGATCGTCGAGCCGGGCTTCTTCCGCACCGAGCTCCTGGTCGAAGGGTCCTCGACCATCTGGCCGGCATTGTCCATCGACGACTACGCCGCACGCACGACCGAGACCATCGCCGCCTGGAAGCGCATGAACGGCACCCAGGGCGGCGATCCGGCGAAGCTCGCCGCGGCACTGGTCCAGATCGCCGCGCTCCCCGAGCCCCCCGCGCGCTTCCTCGCCGGAGCCGACGCGGTGCAGACCGCCGAGGCCAAGGCCGCGATGCTGGTCGAACAGGCCGACGCGCACCGCGAGCTGTCGTCGTCCATGGACCACGACGCGTGACGGGTCGTCCGCGAAGGTCACCCTGTCAGGACATCCCTCCCGACCGCCATCGGTCGTAGCGTCGGACGCAGCGGGCGCACGACCACCCGCCGAGAGAGGACGAACCCATGCCGCAGGAGATCCTGCCGAAGCAGCCCACCGCCAAGAACCCGCCGGAGCAGTTCGCCGGCGACGTGTGGGTCGACCCGATCGTCACCCCGCAGGACGGCGACCAGCGCGCGACGCTCGCGCTCGTGAAGTTCGCCCCCGGTGCCCGCACCGCCTGGCACTCCCACGCCCGCGGCCAGTTCCTCCGCGTCACCCAGGGCGTGGCGCGCTTCGGGACCCGCGACGGGAAGATCGTGACCGCGCGTCCCGGCGACACCGTGTACGTCTCACCGGGCGAGGAGCACTTCCACGCCTCCGCCGAGGGCACCTTCATGGAACACTTCGCGATGCTCGAGAGCGCCGACGACCCGTCGACCACGACCACCTGGCTCGAGCACGTCTCCGACGACGACCTCGCGGGCCGGTGACCCGATGACGAAGTGGGACGAGGACACCATTGCCGCGATCGGCGCGAGCGACGACCTCCACGTCAGCCCGTTCCGGGGGGACGGCACGACGTACGGCACGCCGACGTGGATCTGGTCCGTGGTCGTCGACGGCGGGCTGTACGCCCGCGCCTACAACGGTCGGCGCTCCCGGTGGTACCGGGCCGCCGTCGAGCAGGGTGCCGGCAGGATCCGCGCCGCCGGGGCCGAGCACGAGGTCGCCTTCGAGGCCGTCGGCCCCGACCTGAACAGCCGCATCGACGCCGCCTACGAGGCGAAGTACGCCGGCAGCCCGTACCTGCCCCCGATGCTGCAGGACGGACCGACCTCGGCGACCGTCCGGATCAGTCCCCGTCCATGAGCACGAACCGCGACGACGTCAGGGACTTCCTCGTCAGCCGGCGCGCCAGCGTCCGCCCCGAGCAGGTCGGCCTGCCCGCAGGAGCGAACCGGCGGGTCGCGGGCCTCCGCCGCGGCGAGGTGGCGTTGCTCGCCGACGTGAGCGTCGAGTACTACTCCCGACTCGAGCGCGGCAGTCTCTCCGGGGTGTCCGAGAGCGTCCTGCACGCGATCGCCGGTGCGCTGCTCCTCGACGACGCCGAACGCGACCACCTGTTCGACCTCGCCCGAGCCGCGAACGCCTCGCCGGTGCGGGCCGCCCGCCGCCGGTCCACGACCCCGAAGACGCTGCGTCCCGGCCTGCAGTACGCGCTCGACGCCTTCACCGGGGGACCGGCGTTCATCCGCAACGACCGCCTCGACGTGCTCGGCGCGAACGCGCTCGGACGGGCCCTCTACGCCGACCTCTTCCGGAAGGCCGAGCGCCCGAACCTCGCCCGCGCAGCGTTCCTCGACCGCGAGTGGTCGGACGCGTTCTACCCGGACTGGGACCTCGCTGCCGACCAGAGCGTGGCGATCCTCCGGGCAGCCGCGGGGCACGACCCGCACGACCGGGAGCTGCAGGACCTCGTCGGCGAGCTCTCCACGCGCAGCCCCGAGTTCCGGACGAAGTGGGGCGCGCACGACGTCCGCCGGCACGGCACCGGCGAGAAGCACTTCGTGCACCCGGTCGTCGGCGCACTCGACCTGCTGTTCGAGGGCTCCCGCCTGATGAGCGACCCGGCGCTGAGCTTCCTGCTCTACACGGCCGAACCGGGCTCGCCGACGTCGGATGCGCTCCGCCTGCTCGGATCCCTCGACGCCACCGAGCGCCGGGACGCGGCGCACGCCGCCGACCCCGCTGCGGCGGACGGACGCGCGTGACGACGGCTCGCTGACACCGGGTCGCGACGCGACCACCCAGCGGACGGGAGGCGCGGTGCCAGCCGGCACCGCGCCTCCCGGCCGGCACTGGTCGCCTCCCGCCCGACCGGACCGACCGTCACGTGGTGCGGATGCGGGTGGCCGCGACCGCGGCGACGAGGATGACGGCTCCCGCGACGACGAAGCTGACCTGGGTGCCGGTCACGAAGTGCGCCCGGTCGGCGAGGAGGGCGCCGAACACGGCGATGGCCACCGCGCCGCCGACCTGGCGGAAGGTGTTGAAGACGGCGCTCGCGGTCCCCGAGCGTTCCGGGGGGACGCTGGCGAGGACGACGGACGTCGCCGGCGGCATCGCGACCGATCCGCCCGCGCCGGTCAGGACCGCGCAGACGGCGACGGCGACCCACGAGTCGAACGGTGCGGACACGATCACCACGACGAGACCCAGGACCATCGTGGTGAGTCCGGCGACGACCGGGACGCGGGCGCCGAAGCGGTTGGCGAGGGTGCCGCTGACGACGTTGCCGACGATGCTGCACGCCGCGGACGGCAGGAACACGAGTCCGGCGAGCAGCGGCGAAAGCCCGAGGTGCTGCTGCAGGTACAGGCTCAGCACGAAGACGCTGCCGAAGTTGCCGACCATGAACGCGAACCCGACTCCGAGCGCGATCCGCATGCCGCTCGACCGGAACAGGTCGAGCGGCATCATCGGGGAGCGACCCCGGGCCTGGACGACGAGGAACCCGACGAGCGATGCAGCGGCGGCCACGAGTGCGGCGACGACGTACCCGGTGCCGAAGCCGTGCGCGCCGCCCTCGATGAGGCCGAAGACGAGTCCGGCGAGGGTGAGCAGCGCCAGCACCTGGCCCACGGGGTCGAACCGGCTCGGGCGACGGGGCGAGGGCGCCACCCGCAGCAGCATGCCGAGCATGACCGAGCAGACCGGGAGGTTGATCGCGAACACGAGCCGCCAGTCGACCGTGGTCAGGGCGCCGCCGAGGACCGGCCCGACCGCTCCGGCCACCGCGCCGCCGACCGCCCAGATGCCGAGGGCGTGGGCGCGTTCGCGGGCGTCCGGGAACCCCTCGCGGACGAGCGCCATCGACGCCGGCAGCATGACCGCTGCCGCAGCGCCCTGGACGGCGCGTGCTCCGACCAGGGTGCCGAGCGTCGGAGCGATCGCGCAGGCGACGGAGGCGAGCAGGAACCCGGCGATGCCCCACCCGATGGCACGCTTCGCACCGATGCGGTCGGACAGGTTGCCGGCGAACAGCAGCAGGGACGCGAAGAGCAGCGTGCACGAGTCGATGACCCACTGCCGGCCCGAGGTGCTGCCGCCGAGCTCCCGGCCGATCGACGTCAGCGCGACGTTCACGATCAGGATGTCGAGCGTGATGAGGAAGAACCCGAGGGAGGCCAGGAGGAGCGCGACACGGGGCGCCGAGGTGGTCACGGTTCGATGGTCGCGCGCCGGGCGGCCGGGTGGGATGCCCTGAGCGGGTACTCCGGGTGGCGGTGACGCACCAGTGCATTAGTATCTGCGTGTGCACGTAGACAAGCAACTATGCGGACTCGATCCGGAGTCGGAGTACGTCGAGCTCGCGGTCGAGGTGTTCGCGATGCTCGCGGACGCGACCCGGGTGAAGATCATCCTCGCGCTGCGGAGCGCCGAGGAGATGTCCGTGAACCACCTGGCGGACGTCGTGGACAAGACTCCGGCAGCGGTCTCGCAACACCTCGCGAAGCTGCGGCTCGCCCGGATGGTCTCGACGCGGCGCGAGGGCACGACGGTGTTCTACCGGCTCACGGACGAGCACGCGTCCGAGCTCGTCATCGACGCGGTCAAGCAGGCGGAACACGTGGTCGGCGCGCCACCGCACCACCGCGGGGAGCCGGGACGGGCATGAGCGGCCACGACCACACGCACCCGCACGACCACGGGCACGACCACGGGCACGACCACTCGCATCCGCACGGTGGGGTGCGGAGCTTCCTCCAGCACCTCTTCGTCCCGCACACGCACGACAGCGCCGACTCGATCGACGACGCGATGGAAGCCAGTGCCGCCGGCGTCCGCGCGCTCAAGACCAGCCTGTTCGTCCTGCTCGCCACGACGGTCCTGCAGGCCGTGATCGTCGCGTTCACCGGCTCGATCGCCCTGCTCGCTGACACCATCCACAACTTCGCGGACGCGCTGACCGCCGTGCCGCTGTGGATCGCGTTCGTCCTCGGCCGCCGCCTCGCGACCCGCCGGATGACCTACGGGTACGGTCGCGCCGAGGACCTCGCCGGCATGTTCATCGTCTTCGTCGTCGCGCTCTCCGCCGTCGTCGCGGGGTGGCAGGCGATCGACCGGTTCGTCCACCCGCGGCCGGTGGAGGCGCCCTGGCTGCTCGTCGCCGCCGGGCTCATCGGGTTCGCCGGCAACGAGATCGTGGCGATCTACCGCATCCGCGTCGGTCAGCGCATCGGTTCGGCGGCGCTCGTGGCCGACGGCGTGCACGCCCGGCTCGACGGCTTCACGTCGCTGTCGGTGGTCCTCGGTGCGATCGGCGTGATGCTCGGCTTCCCGCTCGCCGATCCGATCATCGGTCTCCTCATCTCGATCTCGATCCTGCTGCTGCTCTGGGGAACGGTGCGGTCGATCGGGGCGCGACTCATGGACGCGGTCGATCCCGCGCTGGTCGGCCGGGCGGAACACGCGCTCGAGCACGCCGACGGGGTGCTCGCCGTCCGTGACGTCCGGCTCCGCTGGACCGGGCACCGGCTCACGGGATCCGCGACGGTCGAGGTCGCGGCCACCGACCTGCATGCCGCCACGCACCTCGCGGAGCACGCCGAGGAGCACCTCCGCGAAGCGATGCGCAATGTCGACCGGTTCACGGTGACCCCCGCGGTGGCCACCAGCACCGGCGACCACACGCACTGACCGGCACACGTTCGGACGGGAGGCGCGGTGCGGGCCCGCACCGCGCCTCCCGTCCGACGCGGGGTGGCGCCTACCCCTTCCAGACGGACTCGGCTCCGGCGTGGCCGATGACGACGACCTCGACGATCGAGACGACGGCGACCACCATGAGCAGTACCGGCCCGATGATCCCGACGGCCTGCACCGCGCCGCGGTTCGTCACCCGGGCGGTCCCGAACCGGTGCCACGCCCACCAGAGCGCCAGGAGCGCGAACACCGCGATCGACCACGGCAGCATCCCGTCGGCGAGCTCGGTGTGCCGTTCGAGCAAGGCGGTCTCCCGCTCGTGGTGCTCCAGCCACTCGCCGGAGGACGTCGCGAGCGGCACGGACACCAGTGCGACGAGCCCGATGATCGGCGCACCGACCGCGAGCCACCGCCGTGCTCTCGGCCACACGGCGACGGCGATCGCGGTGAGGGCCGCGACCGGGACCGCGACGGAGGTGAGGTGGACGAAGAGGGGGTGGAGCGGTAACCCGCCGAACTGCCAGTCCATGTCGGCCTTCCACATCGTGCGCCGATCGACGCCGGCGCTGTGGCTCCAGCCAAGCGGTTCCGGGCGCCGGCATCGTTCGAAACCTCACACGAACGGAAGCGCCCGGACCTGGTTCGCTGGGGGCATGACCACCACGGCGACGTTCGTCATCGGATCCCTCCTCGGGACGAGCGGGGTGGTGTGACGTGGCGAACATCCTGGTGGTCGAGGACGACCCTGAGATGGGTGCGCTCGTCGAACGCGGGCTCGTCGGCGAGGGCCATGCGGTGACCGTGGTCTCGGACGGCGTCGCTGCCCTGGTCGAGGCGCGGGCGCAGTCGTTCGACGCGGCCGCGATCGACGTCATGCTCCCGGAGATGTCCGGGTTCGAGGTCTGTCGTCGGCTGCGCGAGATGGGTGAGGACTTCCCGGTCGTGCTCGTCACGGCGCGCGACGCGGTGGACGACCGGGTCTTCGGGCTCGACTCCGGCGCCGACGACTACCTCACGAAGCCGTTCGCGATCGCCGAGCTCAACGCCCGCATCCGAGCCCACCTGCGCCGTCGTGCGGCGGGGACCGCGACCGTCGTCGAGGCCGGGGCGGTCCGACTCGACACCGTCGCCGTCCGCGCCGCCGTGCGCGGGCGTGACCTGCCGCTGAGCGTCAAGGAGTTCTCGCTGCTGCGCTTCCTCATCCAGGGATCGCCGGCAGCGCGGACCCGCGCCGAGGTCCTCGAGGAGGTCTGGGGGAGCGCCGAGCACTTCGACCCGACGATCGTCGACCAGTACGTCAGCTACGTCCGCAAGAAGCTCCAGGCGGCGGACGCCGACGTCGCGATCCGCACCGTGCGCGGCGTCGGCTACGCGCTCGAGGTCGTGCCGACGACATGAGGGTCCTCCGCCGACTCTCGATCAGCGCGCGCATCACGCTCGGCAGCCTCGTCGTGGGCGCCGTGGTCCTCTCCGGGATCGCGGTCGTGCTGCACGTGCAGATCGAGCGGGCGACGATCGCGACCGACGAGTCCCTCGCCGCCGGGGACGCCGCGCCGTTCGTCTCCGACCTCCGCCACAACCCGGACGAGGCGCCGGACCGCCCCGCCGAGGATGTCCTGGTCGGGATCCGGACCGCTTCCGGTACGTGGCTCGTGGACTCGCTGCCGCGCGACGTCCGGGCAGCGCTGCCGTCCGGTGTCCCCGAGGACGAGGTCACGCTCCGTCTGCGCACCGGGCACCGGCTCGTCACCGTCGTGGGGGTGCCCGTCACCAACGACGACGGCTCCGCGGTCGTGTGGGCGGCCCACGACGGCCGTGCCGGGCAGGAGACGCTCGAGCGCGTGGATCGCTCGCTCGTCGTCGGGACGGTCCTGGCGCTCATGGCGTTCGCGGCGACGGCCTGGTTGCTCTCGACGCTGGCCCTCCGGCCCGTGGGGCGGATGCGGCGGACCGCCGAGGACCTGAGCGCCGGGACCGCGGGCGGCCACCTGCCGGTCGGGACCTCGGACGACGAGCTCGCCGCCCTCGCCCGGACGCTCAACGCCTTCATCGACCGGCAGCGTGAGAACGCCGAGCGGGAGCGGCGGATGGTGTCCGACGCCAGTCACGAACTCCGGACACCGCTCGCCGCCCTGACCGCTCGGCTCGAACTCGCGCACCGCTCGTCGGGCGATGCCGAGGCCCTCGAACGCGAGCTGCGCGGTGCCGAGGGGGACGCCGCGCGGTTGGTGGCACTCGCGAACACGATGCTCGAGCTCAGCCGGCTCGACGAGTCCGGTCCCGCACCGTCGACCCCGGCGGCCGCGCTCGTGACGGAGCTCATGGGCTCGATCGACCGCGCACGAGCACTCGGCGGTGCCGTCGACCGGGACATCGACTTCACGGCGGCACTCGACGCCCCCGACGAGCGGTACGCGCTCGAGCCCGCGGCGTTCGCCCGGATCGTGGACAACCTCGTCGCGAACGCGATCGCCGCCGGGGACGACGGCGGCGTGATCCGGGTGACGCTCGCCCAGGACGCCTCGCACGCGCTCGAACTCAACGTCGTCGACGACGGTCACGGTGTCCCCGAGGACTTCCTGCCCCAGGCCTTCGAGCGGTTCGCCCGGGCGGACAGTGCGCGGCGTGCGGTGCTCGGCGGCAGCGGACTCGGTCTGGCGCTCGTCCGTGGGATCGCTGAGCGCGCCGGCGGGTCGGCGTCGCTCCGGAACGGCGAGCACCCCGATCACCGCGGCGCGGTCGCGACCGTCCGGCTGCCCGCGGCCTGACGCCGATCCGACGACGCCGTCGATCACTCGAAGTCTCGAACGAAGCGCACGTCCCGTTCCGGGTTCCTCCATAGCTCCGATGCCGATGCTGTGAGCCACCCGATCACACGCTGGAGAGGAACGAGCCGATGATCGACACCGCTCGCCCCACCCGCCCGACGCCGAGACACTCCGGCGACGGCGCCGTCCGTGGCACGCTGCCACCGGCCGAGTCCCTCGAGGTCGCGGCCCGTCGCCGCCGCCGAGCCGGACGCCGCCGCAACGCCGTCACCGACCTGCTCGGGATCCTCGCCTGGGTCTCGGCAGCGGGGGCCGTCATGCTCTGGCTCGTGTCGCCCGGATCGCACACGGTCGTCGGCATCGGCGGCTGGCTCACCGACGCCGGGATCGTCGCCGGCCTCGTCGCGACCGACCTCGTGCTCGTCATGCTCGTGCTCGCCGCGCGCGTGCCGCTCATCGACCGGACCTTCGGCCAGGACAACGCCATCGCGGTGCACCGGTCGCTCGGGAAGCCCGTGCTGTACCTGCTGCTCGCGCACGGAGCGCTCCTGACCCTGGGGTACGGCGCTTCGGCGGGCACCGGGCCGATCGCCGAGACGATCGCGCTCTTCTCCACGCCGGACATGCCGCTGGCCTACCTCGGACTCGGACTCTTCGTCGCCGTGGTGGTGTCCTCGCTCGTCGCGGTCCGCCGTCGCCTGCCGTACGAGGCCTGGCACGTCATCCATCTCCTCAGCTACGCCGCGGTGCTCGTCGCGCTGCCGCACATGCTCAGCGTCGGCAGCGTCCTCGCGCAGGGCACGTGGCAGCGGGTCTACTGGATCGCGCTCTACGTCCTCGCCCTCAGCCTGATCGCCCTGTACCGGTTCGCCCTGCCCCTCGTCGTGACGCTCCGCCACCGCATCCGTGTCGTCGGCGTCGAGCCCATCGCACCGGGCGTCGTGTCGATCCACCTCGCCGGACGGGACCTCGACCGCCTCGGGACCGAGGGCGGGCAGTACGGGGTGTGGCGCTTCTGGACCGCCCGCACCTGGTGGCACGCCCACCCGGTGTCGTTCTCCGCCGTCCCCGGCCGCGATCGTGCCCGGATCACGGTGCGCGACCTCGGCGCCGGCTCCGCGCGACTCGGCCGGATCACCCCGGGTGCGTTCGTCTCGCTCGAGGGCCCCTACGGCCTGTTCACCAGCCGGGCTCGGACCGCTCCGTACCTCGCGCTCGTCGCCTCCGGCATCGGCATCACCCCCGTGCGGTCGCTGCTCGAGGACACCGACCTCCGTCCGGGTGAGGCCACCGTGCTGCTGCGCGGGACCGACGCCGACCAGCAGTACCTGTGGCACGAGACCGCCGACCTCGCCGAGGTGACGGGAAGCCGGCTCTACACGATGGTGGGCCACCGGTCCCGCTCCCGCGAGAGCTGGATGACCGAGGAGGACGTCCGGCGCGGGGTCTCCCTCCGGTCCGTGTTCCCGAACCTGCTCCAGGCCGACCTGTACGTCTGCGGGCCGCGTGCCTGGTCCGACCTGGTCGTCCGCGAAGCACGGCTCGCGGGCGTCCCCGAGCACCAGATCCACCAGGAACGGTTCGAGTCATGAGAGCACGCGTCATCGCCGGCGGGGTCGTCTCGTCCATCGCGGTCCTGGTCGTCGGGTGGCAGCTCGGCGGCCAGCCTGCGGTCACCGCCCCGGCACAGCAGAGCACGACGTCGGGTTCCGGCACCACCGGCACCAGCACCGGGACGAGCGGCAGCACCGGCACCGGCACCGGGACGACCGGCGGCACGACCGGCAGCACCGGCACCGGCACCACCGGCGGGTCCTCCGCCACCGGCACCTTCACCGGCGACACGACGCAGACCCGGTACGGCCCGGTGCAGGTCCAGATCACCGTCGCGAAGGGGACGATCACCGACGTCACCGCGCTGCAGCTCACGAACAGCGACGGGCGGTCGGTGCAGATCAGTCAGCAGGCGGCCCCGATCCTCCGCCAGGAGGCGCTGCAGGCGCAGTCCGCGCAGATCCAGTCCGTCAGCGGCGCGACCTTCACCAGTGAGGGCTACACGACGTCCCTCCAGTCCGCGATCGACAAGGCCGGGCTGTGAGGGGCGTCACCACCTTCGAGACGATGGGCACCGTCGTGAGCCTCCGCGGTGCGACCCCGGAGGCCGCATCCGAGGTGCGCGCCGTCTTCGCCGGCTACGACCACCGCTACAGCCTGTACGACCCGTCGTCGGTCCTCAGCCGCGTCGCCGACGGTTCGGTCCGGCTCGCGGACACCCCGTCCGAGGTGCGGGACGTGTACGCGCTCGCGCTCGACTGGCGGGAGCGCACCGGGGGAGCGTTCACCCCGCACCGCCCGGACGGCGTGATCGACCTCTCCGGCGTCGTGAAGGCGCTCGCGATCCGCGACGCCGGAGCCGTCCTCGACGCTGCGAGCGGCGGCGGCGACTGGATGGTCAACGCCGGCGGCGACGTGCTCGTGCGCGGACACCACCGGTCCGACGACCCGTGGAGCGTCGGCGTGGTCGACCCGACGCACCGGGACACCGTCGTCGGTGTCGTCCGGCTCGAGGCACCCCGTCGTGCGGTCGCGACCTCCGGCAGCGCCGAGCGCGGCGAGCACATCTGGCGCCGCGCGGCCCCGACGTTCGTCCAGGCGACGGTCATCGCCGACGACATCGTCACGGCGGACGTCCTCGCGACCGCGGTCGTCGCCGGCGACGCGGAGGACCTCCGGAGGCTCACGAGCGACGCCGGCGTCGACGTGCTCGCGTTCGGCGCCGACGGCACCGTCTGGGCCACGCCGGGCGCCAGGTCGGCCGTCCGCACCGAGGACGGTGCGGCGTCCGCCGTGACCTGACTCGTCGAGGAGGCGGCTGCGGTCGATCGTCGCCACGCGCGCGCGGAACGACAGGACGGCCGCCTCGTCCGTGACCCAGTGCGGACGGGAGGCGCGGGGCGGGCCCGCACCGCGCCTCCCGTCCGTCCTCGGTGCGTCGAGGGCCGCACGGCCTCCGTCAGCCGGGTGTCGCGGCGGGCTCGCCCGCATCGTGACCGGCCGACTCGTCGACCGGTCCGCCGATGCCCTCGACGAGCCGGATCGTCACCTCGACCAGGTCGGCTGGGGCGCCCGTCCGCTCGTCGACCAGGTCGCGGATGCGCTCGCCCACCTCGCGGACCGTCTCCGGTGCCGGACGTGCGTCGTCGACGGCGATCCCCGCCCCGATCCGGAGCGCCGAGCCGTCGCGGTGCACGTCGACGAGCACGTCGGGCTCCTGCAGCGCGAAGGTCGACGCGACGGCCTCCGCGGCCGCGTGCACGATCGGCCTCGTCGGGTACACGCCCGTGACGCCGGGGACGCTCCGGATCCGGTCGGTGAGGGCTCGGGACAGCGCTTCGTCGCTCACGTCGGGCTCCTACGGCAGGTAGACGTCGTCGAACACCACGTCGACGGACGCAACGGTCAAGGTGGTGTGGCGTGCGAGCGCCGCGGCGATCCGCACCCGGAGGCGGTCGGCGGTCTCCTCCGCGGGCGCCCCGTAGACGAGTCCGGCGGTCACGCGCACGTGGACCGGGGCGCCGGGGTCGCCGAGCTCGCCGTCGAGCGTGCAGCTGCCCATCACGACCCCGCCCATCGTGTCGCCGGTCCGGCGGACCAGCCCACGGACGGCGGCCTCGGTCATGGACAGGCGGAGTCGGGGATCGGGGTGGGGGACGGGCACGTCCCGACCGGGGCGGACCTCGGCGCGGATCGTCGCGAGCAACCGGTCGACCCAGTCGGTCTCGCGGTCCGGCTCGGCGTCGGCCCGGTACTGCAGGGCGCCGAGGGAGAGTTCGCGCAGCCGCTCCATGTTCGACAGGGCGAGACGGCAGGAGGCAGAGCCCTCGATGGCGGGGTCGCGTGGTGACCGGCCACGATCGAGGTACTCCGCGAGCTCCTCCATCGTGTGGCCGTCGAGGTCGTCCTCGGGCACGGGGACATCGTCGATGTCGCTCATCGCCATGCCTCCATCTCCACGGTCAGGAACCGACGGGCACGAGCGAGCAGCCCACGTACCGTCGACACCGGCAGCTCGAGTTCGTCGGCGATCTGCTGGTAGCTGTAGCCGGCCGTCTCACGCAGGAGCCAGCACCGCCGCTGGTCTGCGGGGAGGCGGTCGAGTGCGGTCCACATCGCGTCGAGCTGCATCCGCGTCTCGACGATACGCTCCGGCTGCCGGGCGACGTCGGCCTGGTGCTGCACGGTGTCGACGTCATCGTGGTGGCGTCGGCGGCGGAGTCGGTCGAGCGCCTTCCGGGTGACGATCTGCATCATCCACGGACGGAACCGGGCGGGGTCGTTGAGGTCGGACAGTCGACGCCATCCGGTCAGGAAGGAGTCCTGCACGACGTCGTCCGACTCGACGTTCGAGCCGAGCATCTGCTCGGCGTAGAGGCGCATCACCGGGCCGTGGCGGCGGGCGAGGACCTCGAACGCGCGCACGTCGGCCTCGGCGGCACGGACCACGAGGGTGGCGTCCTCCGCACGCAGGAGGGGATCGTCGTGGTCCATCCCCGCCTTCCGGTCGTCGTCCACGGTCGCCGTCCGGTCGTGGTCCGTCCAGCCTGCACCGGCCGGCGGCGAAACGCCCGGGCGGACCGGAGGCCGACCGTTTCGTGACGGAACCGGGTGTCGCGTCGTCTTCTCCGCGGAATGATCGACGACAGCAACGCCACGTACCCCGCCGACCCGGCCCCGAGCGGCGACGGGAGCGGCCGGCTTCCCCGCGACCCCTGCCTCAGCGTCTTCGACCGCTGGCGCTGCGGACTCGCCGAGGGGCACGGGGGACCCCACGAATCGGTCCTCGGGGGGTCGGTCACGCGGTGGAACGACGGCATCACCGGCCGTCGTCTCAAGGACCTGTAGCCACTACTCCCGTCGCCGGAGCTCCGCACGCTCGAGCCCGTGCGGACCCGGGATCGCGCGGGAACGGGACAGCACGCGCGACGCCGCGGCCGCTTTGCGCGCCGGGTGCCGTCGCCGTGGTCGGTGGGGGACAAGAACGCCGTCCACCGACCCCGTTCCTGGGACATCGCTGAACAGCACGGTGCGGGTGTGACTTCCGTCTGGTGGGTCCCGTCTCATCCGTGAACAGCAACCGCTGGGATCGCCCGGCGGGTCGACGGAAGGAACGAACATGGCTGACACCACGACCACCACGACTGCTTCGGCTGCGACGGCTTCGGCGGCGGCTCGGAACACGGGCACCCACAGCGGCGGCGTCACGGGCAAGACCACGATCGATGACACCGTCGTGTCGAAGGTCGCGGGGATCGCGGCGCGTGAGGTGAACGGGGTGCACTCCCTCGGCAACGGTGCCGCGCGTGCGATCGGTGCGATCCGTGACGCGATCGGGCAGCGTGACTTCGGTCAGGGCGTCAAGGTCGAGGTCGGCGAGAAGCAGGTCGCCGCGGACATCGTGATCGTCGCGGAGTACCCCGTCGCCC
>Ga0308167_1001276_pt1 | contig 31084 bp, 33 predicted proteins | sample PhyCR1_2_FD_202138 | JGI IMG/M metagenome (GOLD analysis project Ga0308167, IMG submission 202138) | Phyllosphere microbial communities from UC Gill Tract Community Farm, Albany, California, United States - DLSLRC.R1 | ecosystem: Host-associated > Plants > Phyllosphere > Unclassified | place... | reverse complement strand
AAACCTCGTCAGAATTTGCAGGATTCAACACGTAATATGCCCGTTCCTTGCAAATCCCTCAACCCTGATACAGCATCAAAGCCTTACGTCACGCGGCTCTACCAATTGTTCAGGGCCGACTTATTAACGAAGTCACATTGCCGCCGCTCGGTTTAAAAAATAGATAAGCAGGCCGGCCGCCGATAGATCGGTTACGGGACTGTTATAATAAAGAAAACGAATTAGTCGATAAAGTTTGGCCAATCGATTCGATACAAGGTCATTGCAGTCGATTGCCGCAGGCAAGCGGTCACCTTGCTAGAGTAAAAAGGGGGGCTGGGAAATGTGCAGGTGTGGCACTAACCAAAAAGTAAGTAATTGTTCTAGGAGCATGGAAGTAATACCATCCAAGCGATACCCTAGCGTTATTTTTTCCAAGTGAGAAAGCCTAATGTCCAATACAGTCGTCATCTTTTTTAGCGGGTATGGTCACACCAAACGCATTGCGGAAGTTGCCGCAAAGGCGGCCGACGCGGAATTGATTCAAATCGATGCTGAAGGCAATGTTTCAGAATCGGCATGGGAAAAGCTTTCTGCCGCGGAAGCCATTATTTTTGGGGCGCCCACATACATGGGTTCGGTGCCTTGGCAGTTCAAGAAGTTTGCAGATGCGACATCGAAGATCTGGTTTACACGTGCGTGGCAAGACAAGGTATTTGGCGGTTTCACAAATAGCGCCAGCTTTAACGGCGATAAACAAGTAACGCTAATCTATTTGCAAACCTTGGCTTCTCAGCATGGCGGGATCTGGGTGAGTCTCGGTCTGCCGCCTACAAACAGCAAGGCGGCCACCCGTGATGACGTCAACAACCTGGGTGGATCGGTCGGCGCGCTTGTGCAGTCGCCATCGGATGCCAGCGTCGAGGAAATCCCGACCGGCGATCTGGATACGGTTGCCTCCTATGCGGCGAGAGTCGCTGCGGTCGCAAAGCGCCTTCATGGCTAATACGTCAATGAAAGCCGACGATCAAATCGTCCGCACCTGAAAAAGCATGATGCAGGGGGCGTTTTCTGGCAGGCGGGGAACGCCGGTTGTCGGCCGTTCGGTCAGCACGGAGCCGGACGCCCGAGGCGACTTCGATGGGGCCAATTGATGACTTGATGTTGCCTTCGACTCGCGATGCTTGCCAATTTGATAGCTGCTGTCTTCGTTTTGCTTTGGTCAACCGGGTTCGTCGTGGCGCGCGCGATCAAGCCCTACGCCGATCCCAACCTGTTCCTGCTGTGGCGATTCAGCGGCACAGCCGTGGTGCTTGCGCTGGCCGCGTGGGCAGCACGCGCCGCCTGGCCACGCGGACGTGCAATCGGCAAGCATCTGCTTGCAGGCGCGCTGATGCAGGGTGTCTATCTCGGTGCCGGCTACTGGGCGGTCGCGCAAGGCTTGAGCGCCGGCGTCATGGCGCTGCTCGGCGCCCTGCAGCCGCTCTTGACCGCGGCGCTGGCGGTGCCGCTCTTTAACGAGCGCCTGTCGCCGCGCGGCTGGGGTGGCATGGCGCTAGGGCTTGCCGGCGTTGTACTTGTGCTGGCACCGAAGATCGCCACCGTGGCACCCGCGCATGCCGGTCATGTACCGTCGTGGCTCGTCGTCGCGATTTCGATTCTCTCGGTGGGGGCCATCACGGCCGGGACACTGTTTCAGAAAACTTCGCTTGCGAAAGCCGACATCCGCAGCGCGGGTGCCGTGCAGAACCTCGGCGCAGCGCTTGTGGCTGCGGTGCTCGCATTCGCTCTGCGTGAACAACGTTGGATACCGTCGACCACACTCTGGATATCGCTCGCGTGGGGAATCGTGATGCTGTCAGGCATCAGCGTGACGCTCCTGATGTGGATGGTAAGGCGCGGCCACGCGTCGCGCGCTACCTCCCTGCTGTTTCTCGCACCGCCGCTTGCGGCGCTTCAAGGCTATGTCGGGTTCGGCGAAGCGTTGTCGGCCCTGCAGATTGCGGGATTTGCCGTGGCACTCGCGGGAGTACTGCTGGCGCGGTCGTGAGCGCGCTCGCTGGACTGCCGTGACATTGCCGCTCCGACGCCTGCAGCAATGGCATCGCGCACGATCAATCGCGAATTTTGCCTCTGAATCAACTTTCGAAATAATGTGCTAGGGCTTGGAGAGCGGCTCGACGTACCAAAGCGCACTATCGGCATTGGCCGCCGCGGTTGGATGCGATGCCGCTCTTGACGATGACATCGCGGAAGTCGTCGTCGCGCTCGTCATCGGCTCAGTTGATAGGTCGCGTGTCGTCTCGGCAGGCTGGTCGTTTGCCCGAGCAGCGCGCGCAGCACCGCTAGCCTGATGCGATGTGCCCTGCGGGCCAACTGTCGCAAACCATAAGGCACCAGCCACGGATGTCTGTTTGGCCGATGTTACGCCCTGTGCGACGGCGTCCGGCGTGTTGCCCTTGGTCACATTGCTCTCCTGCTGGGAGAACGGGTGAGTGCTGGCGGCTACGTTTGAGGGTATTACGGCGGTACGTTCTGCCTTGGCCTGAGCGCTGCCCAATTGGAATACGAGATGGGCTTGCAACGAGTCGATCACTGCGTATGGCGGATGCCTTTTCCACGACAACAATATCCGTCCCTGCGGCGTGTCGGCGAAAATAGCCGGTGCGTGTGCCAAGTCCTGTAACTGGACAAAAGTTTGCGTGCCATCATCAAAGACCTGGACAGGCCGGACATCGGGCGTACCTGTGATGGTCCAGCCGAAATGATATTTGCCGGGCGCGACGGTCATGGATTTCATGTCGGGTGTCGTGCCTGATGCGGCCGCGTTGGCATCGGCTGCGATCTCTGGCGACTTGGCGAATCGTATCCGGTCAACTTGCAAGGTCTCGAACGGATTATACGATTGCGGCGGCGTGTAGGACGGGGGAAGAATTGGCATTGGAGAACTCGGCGGGCTAATGATCGAATGCGCAGCGTCGACTACTTTTTGGGCGTATGCGAGCTGCTTGCTCGGCGAGGACGCGTTATAGGCTCCGATGGCGACCCACGTAGGCCCGAATCGATGGATATTTTCAGAGAGAATCCAGGCCGCCACATAAGCATTTGTGCAGGGATCGAAGAGCGACTGTTCGCTGATGCCCTGCCGCGCAAGCGCGGGCAACCAGGCGCTGTTAATTTGCATCAGGCCGATGTCATAGCTACCGTTCGAGTTGGTGCTGATGACACGCGTATGCGTGCCGGTCTCGACCTGCGCGATCGCTCGCATCAGGGAGACGTTGACGTGCTGGAATGCCGCAGCGTCGTCGATACAATCCGCGCGCGCGCTGACGATGCCAGCCGCGGTAGCACCGCAAACACATGCCACCCAGATTGCTAGGCGGGCAACCTTCGGATGACATCTCATCGCTTTTGTTGAAAACATATCATTACGGCCGGCATATGAACACATGGATTTTCTTCACCGGAGCGGCGTGACAATGCTTGCATAGATCCCGGCCATTGACTGCATCTCGTTGTTTTTACGGGGAAAATATAGGCGCCCAATATTTTTTAATGCATAAAATAGCTGATCTTATAGGATACCATTCTCCGCGTTGGCATTATCCCCATCCATGCGCAAAGAGCAGCGAAGGGTTTTACCTCGTCCAAGTCTACGTGGTCGACGTTCTCGGCGCTGTCGCGACTGAGCATAATGCCAGTCGGGCTCAGATTGCCCGCGCTTGGCTCCTGGTACAAAAGGGCTGGATCGTGCCCATTTCCGGGACAAAAAAGCAAATTCGGCTAGCGGAAATTCTGGGCGGTGCCATCCGCGAACTAAGGGCAGAGGATCTTATCGAGAGCAACCGCGAAAGTGCCAAAATTCAGATTGAAGGAGAGCGATTGCCAGAAGCTTTCCCGAAAATGACAGGTCTGTAAACGGCAACACTCTGATTGTAAAGGGAGGTCGCCAGAGGTGCGCTGACGTGATTCCGTTAGCCAGGGGGCGGAGAGTGTAGTGCGGTTATACTCGCGTGCCTTGAAAACATCTGCCCTCAGACGGATCGGCGGTCCCTGCGGGGCGGATACTTCTTATCTCGAAAAATTGCTTTTCATTCGAACAGGTATTTTCCAATAGCAGTGACACATCACACCGCGCATGTCGGCTACGTCAGTTGGCGCAGTCGTTACGTCCGGATGTAATCCATGCCTGGATCTCAGCGCTCATTTTCCTGGCGAGTGTCTGGACAGCGGCCTGCTGCGCGCCTACGATTGTCGACAGTCCACCTGGCGCGGGTTGCGATATCGTTTCGCTGCAAATCAGCACGGGATTATTGCCGCCGTCCTTGGTCAACGTTGCGCTCCATGCGGCATTGATCGCAACGGACTGGCCAGGCCAGCTATCGAATCGACGGATCTGCAATTTGACATCAACCACGCGGCTCCACGGGGACGTCTGTAATCCCATGATGTCCTGCGCATGTAATTCGTTCGCCAATTGCAGCGAGATGGCAGTGCGCACCTCATCGCCGAAAGGGGTGGTCCAGTGCTTGGAGGTGAGGACCTCGGTCTGCGTCGATCCTCGACGAACGACGATATTCCTGCTGTCCAATTGCGGCGGAATGCCGACTGGCAAGACATTCAACGCAAAGTCGGCCGTCTTCGCCGCATTCGCGGTGGACGCCATCGGCGTGATCAATGTGTAACTCGATGGGCCAAACCAAGCGCACCCGGACAAGGCGAACGAAAACGTTGTAATCGCGACTGTTGCAAACGACTTCATTATTGAGGTTCCATCGATGACTGGCGTCAACTCGAGACACGGCGATGGATTGTATCGCATCGGCTGTCACTCTGATGCGAGATCCCCGGCCACATGTGGTGGCCGGGGCGACGCGCCCACGCACGGCTGACGTCGCTTGGCAGACACGCTATGGCAGCTTCATGAAGTCGATTGAGTAATGCATGCCTTGGGCTGTGCCCTCTACGTCGATGACGACATTCCACCAGTCCATCCGGTCCGGCGAGAGTATGGCCGGATAACGCTGGTACTGACCGCCGAGCGATTTATAACGTCGGCCCGCCTTGTAATTCCCATACTCTGCGTCATCCAGGAGGATGACATTCGCTTTATGAGAGCATTCGACCAGAACCGAATCACCGTGCTTTAAAAATTCTCTCTTTCTTATATGCCCCATCCCCGTTTCCCTTGAACGCGAATCCCTTTTAAAGGACTTGAAATGAATGCCGGCATTATACTTAAAATCGCGGTAGAATCGTACGGGATTTAAATAGTCGCGGGATGGCAGCTGATTGAATCAGTGGCAGCGAATGGATTGCTTCGGAGAAGGGACGGACAAGTATTGAAATACCAGAATTATCTTATTGGTTATCCTGCCTTGAATGAGTATTCCTCCATCAATAGTCGCGCGATGCGTTAAGTATAGTGGGTCCGCACCACGGCCTCATGTGCGTGACGACCATTCCGGATCACCTCGTGATTGCTTTCTGCGAGCGAGGACAGCACATGCAGCACGCGTTCGGCGCCGGTGACGAAGGAAGAAATACTCACGGCATTTTCATCAGGAAAGAGGGGCGCAGTATGGCACGCGCTTCTCTCCGGATAAAAATAGTGTTCCTATCTGATGAGAAACCTTCAGTGCAGTTTTTTGGGAAATTGAGCGATGGACGCCTCGAGGTGATCCCTTGCCGCATGGCGAAATCACCGTTGTACAAGCGTCCTTCGGGGGGGGCGTGTGACTTGCAAGTCAATAAATGTCCGAAAATATTATTGCTGCGTTTTGCGAATCTTCGAGGCGTCGTAGCCAAGCTGCGTTGCACGAACGATTAACGCATCGGCAAGTGTTTGGCTGGGTTTTGCGTCACGGGTGAGAATCCACAGGAATAGCCCGGTCGGTTCACCAACTATGGACCAGCTGTAATCATCGGCGTGATCAAGTACCCAGTATCTACCAACATAGAAAGGTCCGAAGAAAGACACCTTCAACTTGGCGTTTTGTGAGTTCTCGATGACTTGCGCCTTGCCTTCGATTGACCTGGCCGGACCGGTCGCGCTTCCCTCGCGACATACGTTGACAACGCGAATCAAGCCGTCATTTCGTTTCTCATATTGGGCCGTCACGCCCTCACAGTTTCTCTCGAACAAATTGTCGTAGCGTGCGAATTCATACCAGTTGCCAACGTATTGATCGAGATCCACTGCCTTTGCAGGTTCGGGAACGCGGTGGTTGCCAACCATTTCTTCTGCCTTCGCCGGGATGCCCGTGGACAGCACACCTCCGGTTATTACCGCCGCGACTATCCATTTGCGCCACTGTTCATATGCCATTCCGTCACCTCATATTGCAAAAAATTGAGTGCTTGATTCAGTACGGTGTTATATAACCGTGTAATACGATCAAGTAAGCCTTATTGCTCAAGAAATCTCATTACATCAGATGCGATGTCTTTCTGTATTCACTGAAAAGTGCTTCATTTATTCGGTTGCGTTGCACGGATGTCGTGCGAGGCATCGGACATCCCGTGATGGGAGGGCACGTGGTATTTAGCGTATTTTGGCGTGCGTCATCACGTCGGCAGCGGACAAGAATACGCGGGCCATGTGGATTTCGTCATGCATGATGCCGTCTGCGAACAGGCCGTTGCGCTCTTCGCCGAACACCTCAAAACCGAGGGATCGATAAAGGCCTGCAGCGGCAACGTTCCCCTTCGTCACTGTAAGCGTGACCTGCATCACCCCAGGCATTGCTTGTGCGAATGCCATTGCGGCATCCACGAGTTTTCTACTGATGCTGACCCCTCTATGTCCAGGATGGACATAGACGCCCCATAGCGCCGCCTTATGACGATACTTGAGCAGGTTCTGTCTACGCACGCCGGCCACGCCAACCAGCGCTTCATCAACGAATGCACCGATGACAGCTTGCTCCGAGGTTTGGGTAAGGCGGCTGGCAACGTCATCGACTGAGCGATGCGCTTCTTCCTCATAGCTTGACCCAAATGCCGCGGGAGCCTCTTGTAGTCCGAGAAGGCGGATCCCCTGGAATGCGGCAGTATCCGAGGGTGTCAATCGGCGAATGAACATGGCTTTGCACGCCTTATTTACTGGGGAGCGAGATACCATAGTGTATTGCAACCCATGCATTCAGGCGAGAGCGGGGCGCAGTGCGCGCCGGGACGGCGCACTGCCAACAAAATCGTCTTGGCGATAGGCGTTATCAGGGGGCGTCGCGCGGAAAATCGCGCTCGGCAAAACGGCGCCGGGGTCATGATGCGTCACCCAATCTAGATAAAGAAAGCAGGAAAGCTTCGTATGCCTATTTTCCGATATTGACTGTGCTTTTCCTCCCGCCATGCTGGAGACGGCGGGTCCGCTTGGATGCATTGCTCCTTTCTGATTACCCGGCGCTGATGCTCGACGCCAAGGACTGACCACTGCATTCGCTCGACCGACTGATTCTGTTTACAGCGCTGGCTGACATATGCCGGATATCTGTATCGTGGCAACCGCTTCGTCGACCTACATCGCACCCTATAATCTGGCCCGTCAGGCAATCAGACGCTATAAGCGAGGGCATCGCCTGGCCCTCGGCAGCCCGGAGGAGGTGGCCGATCAATTGATCGACTGGTGGGAGAGCGGTGTGGTGGACGGCTATACGGTTAAGGTGCCCGCGCTACCCGACGATCTCGATCTCTTTGCCGATCAGGTCATTCCTATCCTGCAGAAACGCGGTGTGTTTCGCGCGGACTATGACGAATCGACATTGCGCGAACGCCACGGTCCTCCTGCCTTATTCTCACGACACTAGACTTCAGTATCTCACAATGGTCTTGGACGCGTTGCTGATGGGAACGGATGATTGATATATGAAAAAGAGATAAACGAAGCACTCGACGTTCGTTGACGTCGCTTGACGCCGATCAGAAGATATCGTCGCGTCATGTATCTGCTCGGGAGCAGCGACTCACGTCGTGTCGTCGTTCCGCGATACATCGTGTCGCGCTTCAATCGATCGGCTATTCCCTAATGAGATTTCCTTTGTTCCGTCATTCCGTGCACCACCCCGTACATGCTTCCTTTACCCGCGGCATCGCTTCTTGCCGTATGGCCTGCCTCTCCGTCGCTGCGGCGTTGAGCATGGGTGTGGTAACGCAGACCGCGTACGCAGAGGGGACCATTCGCATTGCGCAACAGTTCGGCATTGTCTATTTGTTGCTGGATGTGGCGCGCGATCAAGGCTTTATTGAAAAAGAGGGCGCCAAGCTGGGATTGCAGATCAAGCCGGAATGGCGCGCCTTGTCCGGAGGCGCCGCGCTGAATGATGCGCTGCTGTCAGGGTCCGTTGATATCGCCGGTGCTGGCGTTGGTCCTCTGTTGACGGTTTGGGATCGGACAAAGGGTAAGCAGAACGTCAAGGCCGTGGCGTCGCTGGGAAATTTTCCGTATTACTTGATTTCCAACAATCCAAAAGTCAAGACGATCGCCGACTTTACCGAGAAGGACCGGATTGCCGTTCCTGCGGTGACGGTCTCGGTGCAGTCCCGGGTATTGCAATTTGCGGCGGCCAAGCAGTGGGGAGACGCGCAATATAATCGCCTGGATAAATACACGCAGGCATTGCCGCACCCTGATGCAGCCGCGGCCGTTATATCGGGGAAAACGGAAATCGATAGTCACTTTGCCACGCCTCCTTTCCAGGAGCAGGAACTGGCCGGAAACCCCAATGCGCACATTGTCTTGAATTCCTACAACGTGCTGGGTGGCCCTAGTTCGGCGACCGTGCTCTATACCACGGAGAAATTCAAGCAAGAGAATCCTAAGACCTATCACGCCTTTGTTGCGGCTCTGAACGATGCCGCGGAATTGATCCGCCAGCGCCCGGAGGAGGCCGCCGACAGCTATCTGCGCGTCAATCATTCGAAGATCGATCGAGCATTGCTGCTGAAGATCGTCAAGAACCCGGAAGTGACATTCAAACTGACGCCGGAGAATACGCTGCCGCTGGCGCAATTCATGCACCGAGTAGGTGCGATCAAGAACGAGCCCGCATCGTGGCGGGACTACTTCTTCGCTGATCCTTTAATCGCGAGCGGAAGTTGATATGGCGTCTTCAAGCGCACACAGTCATTGGCTAAAGGACACGCGTGGCGCCGAGACTCGGCCGGAGCGCAAGAAAGCCTCAACAGCAGCCGAAACGCAAAGGGGAATCGAGACGGGTAGCAGTGTATTGTTGCGGGTATCTGACGTCGATCTGGAATATAAGACATCCGAGCGAATCGTGAAGGCGACGCATCGGGTCTCCTTTGATGTTCACGAGGCCGATCGCTTCGTGTTGCTCGGCCCTTCCGGCTGTGGCAAATCGACCTTGTTGAAGGCTGTTGCAGGCTTCATCGCACCAACAGCCGGCCGTATCACGCTTGACGAAAAAACGATTACGGGTCCAGGCCCTGATCGGATCGTCGTATTCCAGGAATTCGATCAATTGCCGCCGTGGAAGACGGTGATTGAGAATATCGCCTTCCCGCTACGCGCAGCGAAAGGGATCGGACGGCGCGAGGCGCTTGAGCAGGCCGCACATTTTCTTGACAAGGTCGGATTGAGCGCGTTCGCGAATGCATATCCGCATACGTTGTCAGGCGGTATGAAGCAGCGCGTCGCCATTGCGCGCGCATTGGCAATGCAACCGCGCGTATTGTTGATGGACGAACCGTTTGCAGCGCTCGACGCCTTAACCCGCAGGAAGATGCAAGAGGAGTTGTTACGCTTATGGGAGGACGCACCATTCACGCTGCTGTTCGTTACCCACGCGATTGATGAAGCCTTGATCGTCGGCAGTCGCATCCTGCTGCTGAGTCCTCATCCAGGGCGCGTACGCGGCGAGCTGAACAGCCATCAATACGATCACCGGAATGCGGCGGGGCGTGCCTTCCAGGACGCCAGCGCGCGTATTCACGGTTTGCTGTTTCCTGAAAACGCGAATTACGAGGGGGCGACGCATGTCGGCGGATGACATTTTGCGCGCGCGGCAGAACACTGGACTGCCACCGCTTCGCGCCGAGTATGAGATAGTAATATCACCCTTCGATGACGGCGAACGGCGCCCGTCCGCAGATGTACCCCTCTCAGGACCATCGGTCAGCGCGATTCTGAGGGCGGTCTCGCGCAAGTTCAATACGACGTGGCTCCGAAAAACGCTGATTGGTCTCGTGTTGCTTGCGCTATGGCAAGTACTTGCGCTGTCGATGAACAATGCGCTTTTGCTGCCGACGGCGACAGATACCTTACTGGCATTCGGACAAGGCATTGCGTCCGGGGAACTGCTGACCAAGGCGGGAAACTCATTATCGATGTTATTGAAGGGCTATGTGCTTGGCGTATTCAGTGCCTTGGTCTTGACCTCGTTGGCGGTATCCACGCGGATAGGGCGCGACCTGCTCAGTCTGCTTACGACCATGTTCAATCCGCTGCCATCCATTGCTTTGTTGCCGATTGCATTATTGTGGTTTGGCCTGGGGGAAAACAGCATCCTGTTTGTCCTCGTGCATGCCGTATTGTGGCCGCTTGCGCTTAGTACATTTTCCGGCTTTCAGTCAGTGTCTCCGACGCTTCGGATGACGGGTCGAAATTATGGATTACGCGGCATCCGCCTGGTGCTTTTTGTTCTGGTGCCCGCCGCGATGCCGGCGATTCTCTCCGGTTTGCGCGTTGGCTGGGCATTCGCCTGGCGGACGGCCATTGCGGCCGAGCTGGTTTTTGGCACAAGTTCAGGCAGTGGCGGATTGGGATGGTATATCTTCGAAAATCGCAACGAGCTCTACACGGACCGTGTCTTCGCGGGATTGATTGCGGTGGTTGTAATCGGCTTGATAATCGAACATGTGGTATTTGATACCCTCGAACGCCTGACGGTACGCCGTTGGGGCATGCATGGCTGACAGCCGACACTCATGCGTGCAGCGGAATGTGCCAAGGCATCCGGGACGCGTGTCTGCTGCTGAACATAGCTGAAATGGTTCTTTGACGATGTCGCGCCTTGCTGACCAGAATAGAGTGATAGCGTTTCTTCTATGATCGACGACCTTCACCGGGGGTGTTTATGCGTCGCGACAATGGCACAGAGCGGCAGCTTCATCTCAATATAAACATTCTGCACTCTGGGTTCGTTCCATCGGCATGGCGGCTTCCCGAGGCGGACCCCGCAGCATTCTTCGATATTTCACACTTCGTGCGTATCGCACGCCTTGCCGAATCGGCCAAGCTGGATGGCGTTTTTCTCGCGGACAACGCCGCCGTGGTGGAACAGATCGATTTCCGCCCGTTGCTGGCGCTCGAACCGACGATGGTGTTGACGGCCATTGCCGCGGCGACGTCACATATTGGTTTGATCGGTACTGTATCGACCAGTTACAACGAGCCTTATAACGTCGCCCGCAGGTTTGCGACGCTTGATCATATTAGCGCCGGTCGGGCTGGATGGAACATCGTTACTACGGCTGACGTGGCATCGGCGCGCAATTTCGGGAAAGCCGAGGTCGCAGCGCACGAAAGGCGTTACGCCAGGGCAAGCGAATTTACTGATGTCGTCAAGAAGTTATGGGATTCGTGGGACGACAACGCCTTCATAGGCGATAAAGTCGCCGGCGCATTCGTTGACACCAACAAGGTGCGTCCCGTCGGGCATCAGGGCGATTTCTTCGATGTTGCAGGGCCATTGAACGTGCCGCGGTCACCGCAGGGTCATCCCGTTTTAATTCAGGCGGGGGGATCGGTTGATGGTCAGACGCTTGCCGCACGCCATGCCGAAGCGGTGTTTTCCGCATCGCAGTCGTTGGAGGAGTCCCAGGCATATCGCCGTGCTTTGCACGAGCGCGCCCGGGGCTTTGGTCGGGGTCCTGAAGCAGTGAAAGTGCTTGCAGGACTGACAACGATTATCGGCTCGACGCAAGCCGAGGCAATCGCGCGACGCAATGCGCTTGTCGACCTCATTCCGTGGGAATACAGCTTGAAACGACTGGCGGGGACGCTTGCGGTGGAGGTGGGGCAGTTGAAACTGGATGAACGTCTGCCTGAAAGCTTACCCGTTCCCAACGGCGGAAACGGCAACCACACATTCTTCCACGCGACGATCGCGCACGCCCGTCGCCATGATCTTACCGTGCGGGAGCTGATTTATGGATTGGCGGGCGGTGGTGGGCATCGTGTGCTTGTCGGTACGCCTGAGCAGGTTGCCGACGATATCGAAACATGGTTTCGTGAAAAGGCTGCCGACGGCTTCAATCTGATGCCTGATGCGTTGCCGGACGGGTTCGAGATATTCGTCGAACAGGTCGTGCCCATCCTGCAGCGACGTGGACTGTTCCGGAAAGAATACGAAGGACATACGCTGCGAGACCATTTCGGTCTCGCGCGTCCTGAGGATCGTTCGCGCGCCCGGCGCGAATCGGAGGCCGTGGCGGTTCGAAGCGCTGCGTGAAGGCATCGGTGTCAAAGTCGTGCCTGAACGATGCAGCGCGGGCGGGGTAAGCGAGTGAGAACAGGTGGTATACAGATGGAACTGACCGTCGACGACAGCAATATCGGTGTGACGCCAGGCGGTGGCGAGGGCGGGTCGTTGCGCCATCGTGTCGCGACGCACCCGACGCTAGGTATCAAATGCCGCTTTGACGCACGGGGACGCGGCTATGCGGAAATAGCAGGTGAACGGATCGGTAGCCTTACTTCTGATATTTGGGAAATAGCTGGTCCATTGCCTGACGCAGGTGGGTCGATGGCGAGTGAGAAGGGCGTCCTCTCGTCACATCCCACCGGGAATTCACGTGTCGCGCAGCGCGCGCATCATGGCGCGATGGGCCCCGCGGCGGCGCGGCCCATTCTTTCGGTGCGACCATCGTCGCCGATGAATCATGCCGCAACACACGCATCGCCTGGCATACTCGATGACCTCGATGATGCGTCTTTGATCGACGCGGATCGTATTCTAAGAGCGGTGCACGCGGTGAACTTCTTTTCCGCGGGACAGAGTCCGCTGTTGTTCTTGCCGGTTCACGATCGGCTGCTGAAGAGCATTCGTTATGATCATGGTAAGCATTTCGCGCAATTGATGGTTTCGCTGGGCTTGAGCCCAGCGCGCGTCGTCATCGAAATACCCCCGGCGTCCTCGGCGCACAAGACGTTCCTCGCATATTTGCTGCGCAGCTATCGATCGTATGGTTTCAAGGTTGCGGCGTATCTGGAAGATGCTGGAAAAGTGCTGTCGATCGATTCCAGCGCCATGCCGGATTTCGTTGTCGCGCATGCCGCCACCGCATTGCGGGATGGGGTGGTCCGGCCACTCGTTCGCTTTGGCGCAATGACGAGGGTCCGTATCGTCTTCGCCGCCGTCGCGAATGACGACGAAAGGGACCGTCTTACCGCGATGGGTGCAACGTATATCGAAAACAGCCTGTGACACATCCCATTCGGCGCGTGATCGACCGGATTATCAATCAGCAAATAGGATCGAGACATGAATACACGGCTAAACGCCGCTGCGCAACGTGCGACGGTGCTGAGTGCGGTACCCGCATTGGCCAAGGAGATTGGTCGCAACGCGGCAGAGCGTGAGCTTGCACGCATTCTCCCTCATGACGGCTTTGCACTATTCAGGGAGTCGGGCTTGGGGCGTCTGCGGATACCGGTCGAGTATGGTGGCCTAGGCGGCAGCCTTGAGGAGTTGTTTGAGATCGTCACGACCCTTGCCGCCGAAGAATCCAACGTCGCGCATGCATTGCGGACGCATTTTGATACAACAGAATGGTTATATGTATCTGCCCCTGCGCCATTTCTGGAGCGCCAGATCGATCGGATCGTCGGCGGTGCGTTGTTCGGTGGCGGATCGACCGAACGCGGCACGGCGAAACCGGGGCAGGTCACGACGCAGTTGGTGCGTGATGGGGCGCATTTCCGTTTGAGTGGTAAGAAGTACTACACGACGGGAACGGCTTTCTCGGACTTCGTCCGCTTCAACGTTTTGGACGAGCATGGTACAGCCGCGAGCGTCATCCTGCCTCGGGACCGCGAAGGCATCGAAGTCGTCGATGATTGGGATGGCATGGGGCAGCGGATGACGGCCAGCGGTACCACCGTTCTGACGAACGTGATCGTCTACCCGGAAGAAGTGTGGGAGCGTGGATATACCACGCTTGCCGGACGGCACGGGGGAGCGCTTCGGCAATTGCATCTTGTCGCTACCGCGGCGGGCATCGTGCGCCGAATCGTTTCCGATGCGGAGGACTACGTGTTGCATCACGGGCGCGCCGCCTTGCACAGCACGGCGGCACTGGCGCGGGAAGATGCGTTTATCCAGCAAGTCATCGGAGATCTGGGCGCGCATCGACACGCGATCGACGCACTGGTCCGAGAAAATGCCCGTGCGCTGGGTGTGTCCGCCGAGGCCATCCGACACAATGCACCTGATGCCGAAGCGTTGGTCCTGCAAAGTGCGCTTGCCACGGCCCGTACACAATTGATTGTCAGCAAGCTGGCGCTGCATGCCGGCGAGCGGCTGTTCGAAGCGGGTGGGGCATCGGCCACGTCGCGCATCTACAATTTCGACCGCCATTGGCGTAATCTCCGAACGTTATTTAGTCATAACCCGCTTTCGCATAAAGCGCGCGTATTAGGGGACTATGCGTTGAACGGAACAACCACCCATTTAATTGAAGGGCGCGTTTTCTGAGATGCCAGGTATAGTCAGGCGAGATCGGATATGCGTCATAGGCCCTACCGGAATGGGCGAACGCGTGCTGGCTATTTACGTTCATGTGACGAACACGTCAGCGAGATTGCCATTGAGGCTGTCCGCCGTCACGGTGTGATGCCGGACGCGTCTGTTGTACACCATGACCTGTTTTAGTGTTATCAAGTCGTAAATGAGCAAGTCAGTTCCTACCTTTTGTTGGAATGTCTTGAATAACGCAATCCGTTTTATCGCGTCAGGCGCCGTTGCCGCCGACTCCAGCAAACGATCGACTTCCGGATCGGTATAGCGCGTTGCGTTGGAGAATGGCACGCCCTTGCGAAAGTTCTTCGACCAGTAGGGTCGCTGCACCCCTACGCTGGGGTCGACGGTATTGGCGAGAAAGTTCGCATCCAGATCGAAGTCCCTATCCGTGTATATGCGTTTTACATAGGTGGCGAAGTCCTGTGAACGGACAGTGGCGTCGATACCGATGCCACGCAACGCCTGACGTAGATAGGCGGCGAGTTGCCGGAAGGAGGGATCGTAGAGGCTGTAGTCGATCGTCAGCACGAATCGTGTTCCGCCACGCAGCGGATGTCCGCTTTCATCAAGGCGTTTTTCGGCCTTCTCGCGATCGAAGGGATAGGCAGGAACAGTCGCGTCTTAGTATTGGGTCAGCAAGGGGCTGATGGGAGAGGGCGACGATATCCCGAAGCCAAAGAACACACTACGCAGGATCGTCTCACGATCTATTGCATGGGCGATGGCGTGGCGCATCCATCGGGCTGCATTGCTTTTACGCGAGATCCAAATTCCGAATCATTCGTTGTGTCACGCCAGACTGCCTGACTACGCTTCGAAGGTGCCGCCATGGCACATCCAACAATGGAGGAATGCATGACTAAACGTGACACGCTGTTTTTGCTGGATGCCGGCTTCAGCGATCCGCAATACCCGGGAGAACGTTTCCTCTGTCCTGACGGCGCTGCGATAGAAGGACTATTGGCGTCCGATCGTGCGCGCGCGGCGCGTCTCGACATTATTCGGGTGCCGTTTCCAAAACCACGCGAAGCGGTTGTCGCCGCGCTGGACGCAGAGCATCAAGGTGTCCCTCTCCTCATTCTGGGTGATGAACAGGCCACGCCCGACGACGCTAAGTCATTGCACGGTCGGAGGTATGTTGATGATCCAGACCGAATCCTGTCTCTGCTCGCCGAGCGGCATGGTTTTCCCAAATTACATTGACTCGAAATGTCGGTGGATGGGAGCCATTTTCTTGGTGACGCCGAGGTTGTGCGCAATCTGTCACGTCAAGGGTACGTCGACTGGCCTGGGATGGCGCTCTGGGCTCGCACGTCTGCATTATGCGAAATACGCATAAGAGCATGTCAAATGCTTGGTTCGCGCGGGATAGCGTCCGCGGTATGCTGGATGCTCTCTTTTACGGATGGCGTTTCGTATGGGCCACGACTCGGAATTCCTGTGGTATATCCCAAATCAGTCGGTGGCCGGCCATCGTGGTGACAAGGTAGTCGCCGAACATAACAGTTTGGCGACACTGACCACACAGGCGAAAGCGCTCGAGGAATATGGCTGGAAAGGTGCACTGCTTGGTGCCGGCTGGGGCCGTCCGGATACTTTTACCGTGGCTACGGCCCTGGCCGCGCGCACGCGGACGTTCGAGCCGTTGATTGCTGTTCGGCCCGGCTATTGGCAGCCGGCCCAATTAGCGACTGCCGTTGCAACGCTCGACAATCTGATCGACGGTCGGGTTCGTCTCAATATCGTGTCGGGGAAAGACGATCTTGCGGCGTATGGCGATCGGGAAGGCGATCACGGGCAGCGTTACGCCCGCACTCGCGAATTCATGCAACTGATCCGGCGCTTGTGGACCGAAGAAAATGTGACCTTCAACGGGGAACACTTCCAGGTTACAGCGTCAACCTTGTCGCCACGGATTCAGCCGCGAGGCGAGCGGCGGCATCCAACGCTGTACTTCGGTGGTGCGTCAAGCGCTGCGGAAGAGGTCGCCGCAACCGAGGCCGATGTACAGTTGTTCTGGGGAGAGCCGCTGGCGGATATCGCAGAGCGCATCGACCGCCTGAAAAAACGTAGCGAGATAGCGGGACGAACGTTGCCACCGTTGAAATTCGGCTTGCGCGTCACCACGCTGATCCGCAACACATCAGAGCAGGCCTGGGCCGACGCCGAAGCCAGGGTGGCGACGATGGCGCGCGGCGACGGCGGACAGTGGCATGATCACAGACACACATTGGCCGTAGGGCAAAAACGTCTGCTGGACTTGCAGTCACGTGGTGATGTATTGGATGATAATCTCTACACCAGCCCTGGCAAATACGGCGGCGGTGGCGCTGGCACGACCTGGTTGGTCGGGTCGGCCGAGGAAGTGGCACGGTCACTGCGCAAGTACGAGGCCCTGGGCATTTCCCATTTCATCCTTTCCGATACCCCCTATCTGCAGGAAATTGAACGACAGGGCAGGCAATTGTTACCCCTGCTCCGCGATTAAAGATGTTTTTTACGCCCCGGGGGAGCAGTGAAACCAGACTGATGACCCCGCGGATGCTCATGCGGGATGGGCGAGAGAACGTATACTGTTGGCATCATCATGGATGCCTTGTCGGTGCGAATGCCTGAATGAATTGGATTGTTGCCTTGCCGATGTACAACGTCACGACGTTACTGGATCAACAGTGGCGGGCACTATTACGTGATGTCATCATGCAATTGCGGGCAATGGGTATCAAGGACGCCATTACAGTGCATGATGCCCCGGGGCCTGATATCGCTGCATTATGGCAGCGTCCCGATCTGTTGTTATCACAGACGTGCGGCTATCCACTGATGTTTCAGTTAAAGGAAAAGGTACAGGTTGTTGCGGCACCGGTGTTCGATGTAGAGGGATGTGATGGACCGTCCTATCGAAGTGCGATCGTCGTCTCGGATAACGCTTACGCATCAGGTGCCACGGAACTGGCGGCCTGCCGGGGCTTGCGTGCTGCTTATAATACGATGGACTCGCACAGCGGCATGAATGCGTTTCGCGACCGCGTGGCGCCACTTGCGAAAGATGGCCGATTTTTTGCATCGGTGGTTGAGACAGGGTCGCACATCGCCTCCCTTCAGGCGGTCGCGCAAGGGCATGTCGACATTGCCGCGATCGATTGCGTGACGCTGGCCTACGCGCGTGACGCGTTCCCGTTCGTCAGGCAACGAACCCACTGCATTGATCTGACGGTCCCTGCGCCCAGTCTACCGTTTATCGCGTCGCCTTACGTGGACGGTACGCTGCTGGCGCAACTGCGAGTGGCGCTCGCCACAGCGATCACCCTCGACGACGGGCGTGCGCGTGCACTGCGTTTAACGGGCATCGCGCCCATGAATCGTGCGGCGTATCACGCCATTGTTTCCGCGGAATCCAGGGCAATCGCGGCCGGCTACCCATCACTATCTTAGCCGAGGACGTCCGACGGCATTGGCACGTCTAGGTCGGCGGATTTTCGCATTTTCCAGCGGGTATAGCAGCCTGCGTGATATCGATACAAGCATTTTTCGCTTCCCGGTCGAGGTTCATGGGAATTAGGATGGCCAGTGGGAAACGAGGTGGGTGAATTGATGAATAGGAATACAAATCATAAAGAAAGCGGGGAAGCCGAAAACGGCACGCACGCCACCGCTTTCTTTGATGCGGAACATGCGCGTGCGATATGCCGCCTGCAGGAGCGCTTCATTGCCCGATCCGAATGGCCGACGTGGGCAGTATGTGTGAGTGTCTATGGAATGTGGATCGGCACGCTGGTGTTGTTGCATTTGCAGTGGTTGAGTTTGTTGCTAGCCACACCTTTGCTTGTTTTTTCAGCGGCATGGTATATGTCATTGCAACATGAGTTGTTGCATGGCCATCCAACGCGATCCTGGCAATTTAACAAGTTTTTGGGTTATGCGCCATTGGCGGTGTGGTATCCCTATACGCTTTACCGCGACTTGCACATACGGCATCATCGGGATGCAGACTTGACAGTTCCGGGGCTGGACCCTGAGACTAATTATGTAGATGCGGCCAGATGGCAAGGCATGTCGCGGATGGCGCGGCAACTGTGCAAAATCCAGCGTACGTTCATTGGCCGGATGATTGTAGGACCGCCGTTAGCGGTGGCTCGAACTTATGCAGATGCGGCGAATGCGCTAGCGCATGGCGAATGGCACTATCTGAGAATGTGGTGCACGCATGGCCTGTTGTTGTTCGCGATGCTGGTGGGGATGCGGCATTGGGCTAGCGTTCCGGTATGGTACTACCTCATTGCTGTTTCATGGCCGGCATTGTCGCTGTCAATGATTCGGTCATTCTATGAGCATCGCGCGGCGGAGGTTGTTGGGGAGCGTACCGCAATCAATGAGGCGGGATGGCCGATGCGTCTGCTTTACCTGAACAACAACTACCATCTCGTGCATCACGATTTGCCGGGGCTGCCATGGTATCTGCTGGCAGCGGCTTATCGCCTGCGATCCATCGATTACATACAGAAAAACGGCGGTTTCCGGGTCGCTGGTGGATACAGGACATTGCTGAGAAAATTTGCTTTCCGGGAGCCCGACGCGGCGGTACATCCCATCGCCATTCGTGCGCCACGTCGTTGAGCGTCGATATTCAGGGGAGCGCGCGGTCCTTCACAATGCGCTTTGCCGATCGTGCTCAACGGCAGGTGTGGTAGGGACCCATGTCGAGATGCAAATGCGTGTGATGAAGGGCGTTGTAATCAGGCCCCAGGACGACGTGGAAATAGCGGCAGGCGCCGTCTCGTGCCTGTTTCAAAAGCATTCCTCGCGGCGTGTCGCGATGCCAATCATCAGCGATTGATATGCGTTGTCCGTTGCTGAGGACAAACGCTTCTATGTCGATTGCGTTTGCATGGGCATGCTCACTAAGAGTGCCTTGTGATGCATGATTGATATTGCGGCAGGCGAAGGTACCAACATGATCAATGCGGGTGATGCGAGCGTGCTGTAGCGCCGCCGCAGGCTGCCAGGCGTGTCGCTCCGCCATGGCAAGACTCAGCGCCAGTGGGCAGCTCGCAAGGAAAGGCTGGTTGACGGCGGCGTCGGAGAGTCGCGAGACGCGCACCGCGTCATGGACATAGCAGCCATTTACAGAAGTGGTATCGGCTACCGCGTCAAACGTCATTCCGGATGTCGCAAGGGCGGCCATGCACCGCGCTGGATCATGCGTTGCTTGCCAGAATTTCCACGTCGTCAACGGTCCCGGTGCCGCCGCTACGTTAAGCGGCATGAACGGGTTGAATCGCTCCGGCACGGGGACCTGACCTTGCTTGATCATCCACGCCGCGCCAAACCCGCCAAGCAAGACAGTCAACAATACCCATGCGACGGCTCGGCCAAGGGTCATGTCGTCTCCGGTGATGTCAGGGCGCCTGCGTAGGCGTGCTCGCGCGCTTTACTAGCATTCCCCATACCCGTGTGCTGTGTTATTGGGGCACTTTAACGGCGCTTGCCAGCGTTAACGTTATTTCTTTGCAGCGAGTGCCGACATCGCGGCGCCCACTTCATGCTGGCCTCGCGCGATCAATGCGTCACTGGCACCTCGAATATCGGCTGCATCCTTGTTCTGCCCCAATTTGCGTTTGCCCACGAGCCGGGTAATTTCGATTTCCACACCAACGATCGCCTTCAACATCGTATTCAAATAGTCCGACGGAGCATCGCCCATTTTCCACGGCACCGCCTCGCCCGCCTCATGCGTTCGGGTCAACCGTGCGACGACGCCACGTACAAACGCCTCGTCGTCTCGAATTCGGATCCGGCCATGCGCATGCACCACTGTGTAATTCCAGGTGGGTACCTGACGATGATGTTCATGCTTGCTAGGGTACCAGGACGGCGATATATACGCGTCGCCGGCGTGAAAGATCACCATGACGTTGTCGTCATTGGTGCATGTTTGCCAGAGGGGATTGGCACGTGCAATGTGGGCGTGCAGCGTGCCGAATGCGCCATCCGCGCTTAATTCGAATGGCAGATGATTGGCATCGAATCCTTGCGCATCCCGTGTCACGAGCGTGCCTAACGGATGTTCGACCATCAACGCGTGCAGCACCTGGGTGTCGGTTTCGAGAAACGCGGATGGAATGTACATGATGGACTCGTTCGTGGCGGGGCAGTGAAGGGACAACCGGAAAGCGGTCCGATGGTGTTTCGTCGATTATCCCAAGGAAATGGTTTATTCTGTAGATCCATTTTTGATACAAATGAATAGACCACTATCATGCCGCGCACGGCGAGTAATGTCGACTTACCATGGTTGCCAGTACTGGATCGCGGTGCCGGAAATCTCGCTCGCCAACTGTCGCAGGTTTTTCGAGATGCCATCCAGCGAGGGGATTTGCGAGTGGGCGAGGCGGTACCTTCGACCCGGCTGCTGGCAGCGGTGCTGCAAACCGCTCGTGGAACAGTGGTGGAGGCCTACGCGCAATTGATCGCGGAGGGCTTTCTTGAGTCGAAAAGCGGTGCGGGCACGCGTGTGGCGATTGCCTTCACCGACATACAACCCGCGCAAGTACGTGATCGCAATGCTTCGGAACAGCAGCGTGTCGACTTGCCGAGAGCCGTATTGCCGCCTCATGCTGCACGCTTTGCGCGAATCGCCGCCGAATTCCGCGCGCTGCCGGCGGTGCCCTTCGCGGGTATCCATACCATTCGGATCGGCCATGCCCGGAGACGCTTGGCGGCGGCTTGGTAATCGCGTGCGTGCAACGGGCCCCGGTGCGCCCGCGGGATATGGAGAGGCACAGGGGGTGTTACCGTTGCGCGAAGCCATTGCGAACTATGTCCGCAAGTCACGATCGGTTCAATGTCAGGCGAGCCAGGTTATCGTAACGAGCGGCACGCAGCAGGGCTTGTATCTGACGAGTCAGGTGTTACTCACGCGGGGAGATGCAGTCTGGGTCGAGAATCCCTCCTATCGCGGTGTGACAGCAATGCTGGAAAGCACTGGCTACGGAGAGACAATGATTCGCGTGCCTGTGGACGCAGATGGCATTGACGTCGAAGCAGGCATTCGCATGGCTGTACACGCGCGTGCTGCTTACATTACACCGTCGCACCAATATCCGATGGGGATGCCGTTGAGCATGGCGAGGCGCAACGCCCTGCTGGCCTGGGCTCGTCGAGAAAATGCCTGGATCGTCATCCACCCGAGGCCGACCAGTATGTGCTGGCGGCCTACATGCAGGAGGGGCATCTGGAGCGGCATATCCGAAAAGTCCGCAATGTATATGCCGCCTATCGCAAGGCTTTGCTGACGGCACTGGATGCACTATTGCCGACCGCGTATGCGTGGGTTGCGCCAGGAGATCAGGGCATGCACCTCGTGCTCTGGCTGGCAGCAAACCTGGACGATCGCGCGATTGCCCTCGCCGCTGCTGATGTCGGCGTTGCTGTCCGCGCGGTGTCCCCGACATTCGCGCCCGGAACGGGTCGTCCGGGATTAATTTTGGGATTTGGTGGCTTCACGGTTGCCCAGATGTGGACGGCCGCAGAGCGACTTGCCAGCGTGATTCTTTCTGCAAAACCCGCTCGCGGGCGAATGTTCGCGTGCCTGTTTAATTGAAGCTCGCCTGAGCAACAAAGAATTTATAGTTTCTTTATACCGGTCGTTACTTTCTTTGCAGGTTCTTTATGGCCCTTTAGATAGTCTTCGTCTTGACCCAATCCCCATGAGGAAGGAATCAAATGGACGTTGTCTATCTGGCCGGCATGCTCGGCTTGTGCGCGCTCTGCGCGGTGCTGATCCAAGGGTGTACCCGCTTGCATCGCCCGCCCGGAGGCCGCCCATGAGCGCCTGGAGTGTGTGGACGGCCGGCGCCGCATCGGTGCTGCTTTTTGTGTACCTGGTGTACGCGCTTATCCGGGCGGAGGATCTGGAATGAATGCCAATAATCTGGGCCAGGCAACCGTGCTCATCGTGTTGCTATTGGTGTTGGCCTTCCCAGTAGGACGTTATATCGCGTCCGTCATGGATGGATCGTCATTCGTCGTGCGGCGCATCGGACGACCGGTCGAGCGATTGTTATACAAGCTCGCCGGCGTCGACCCCGGCAGCGAGATGTCGTGGAAGCGGTACGCACTCTGCCTGCTGGTATTCAGCGGTGCCGGCACCTTGCTGTTGTATGCGATCCTGCGATTACAACAATGGCTTCCGCTCAATCCGCAGGGCATGGCCAATATGACGCCGGATGCGGCATTCAATACGGCGATCAGCTTTGTCACCAATACGAACTGGCAGGAATACGGCGGCGAAAGCACGCTGGGCTATTTTGCGCAAATGGTGGGTCTTACCGTGCAGAATTTCCTGTCGGCGGCCACCGGGATTGCCGTTGCAATCGCGCTGATCCGCGGCTTCGCACGCCATACGACAAGCACGATCGGCAATTTCTGGGTAGACCTGACGCGCATCACGTTGTATATCCTTGCGCCGATCGCTATCGTATTCGCGGTCTTTCTCACGGGGCAGGGCGTTATTCAAACGTTTTCGCCCTATCGCGACGTGGCCACCTTACAAACCACGACGTACCAAACGCCTAAGCTCGACGCAGCGGGTAGCCCCGTTAAAAATGCAAAAGGCGAGCCGGTCATGGTTGACGGGACAGCCGACAAGCAAACCTTGGCGTTAGGTCCGGTGGCATCGCAGGAAGCGATCAAAATGCTGGGCACGAACGGCGGCGGTTTTTTCAATGCCAACTCCGCACATCCATTCGAGAACCCCACGCCGCTGAGCAATTTCATGCAGGTGCTCGTGATGCTGTTGATACCTGCGGCGTTGTGCGTGACATTTGGTCGTATGGTAGGTGACAAGCGACAAGGACGCGCTTTGCTCGCCGCTATGACGATTGCATTCGTGTTGGCCGTGGGGGTCGAGCTGACGTCGGAGCAGGCTGGTAATCCTGCCTTTGCCGCGTTGCATGTGGATCAGGCTGCCACGGCAATGCAGTCCGGAGGTAATGCCGAGGGTAAGGAAACGCGCTTCGGCATTGCGCAGACGGGCATATTTACCGTCGCGACCACGGCCGCATCCGCCGGTGCCACCGATGCCACGCATGATTCGTTGACACCCATTGGCGGCCTGGTTCCCATGCTGTTGATGCAATTGGGCGAAATGATCTTCGGGGGAGTAGGGGCGGGCCTTTACAGCATGATCATCTTCGCGGTCCTTGCCGTGTTCGTTGCTGGCCTGATGATCGGGCGCACGCCGGAATATCTCGGAAAGAAGATCGAGTCATATGAAATGAAAATGGTGGCGATCACCGTATTGCTTACCCCGTTTCTGGTACTGGTCGGCACGTCCATCGCGGTCCTGGCCGATGCGGGCGTTGCCGGCATCCTCAATCCAGGACCGCATGGCTTCTCTGAAATTCTCTATGCCTTCACGTCCGCATCGAACAACAATGGCAGCGCATTTGCCGGGCTGACGGTGAACACGCCGTTTTACAACGTATTGCTCGGCATCGCCATGTGGCTGGGGCGCTTTGTCTGGATCATACCGGTGCTCGCAATGGCTGGCGCGCTGGCCGCGAAGAAGCGACTTGCACAAACCGCAGGTACCTTGCCGACGCACGGGCCGTTATTTGTGGTGCTGATATTGGGCACGATCGTGTTGGTTGGTGCGCTGACCTACGTTCCTGCGCTCGCGCTTGGACCCGTAGTTGAGCAGTTGATCATGCTCGCCCCCCACTAAGCGCTTCCCTTTAAAGATAACGTCATGAATTCTCCGTTGAATAAGGCGCCAACGCAGACGCCTTCGGCCTTGTCGCCTACGTCGCGCTCCGCCTCCCGCTCGATGTTTGATCCGGCGTTGTTGAAGCCCGCTTGCATTGACGCGTTCAAGAAACTTTCGCCCCGCACACAACTGCGCAACCCGGTCATGTTTTGCGTGTACGTGGGTAGCGTTTTGACGACTGTCCTGTGGATCGCGGCGTTGGTGGGACGTCCCGCATCATCCGATTCGGCGGGTTTTATCCTCGCCATCGCACTGTGGCTATGGTTCACCGTGCTTTTCGCGAATTTTGCCGAAGCCCTTGCCGAGGGGCGTTCGAAAGCGCAGGCCGCATCGCTTCGAGAAGCTAAGCGCGATGTATTGGCGAAGAAGCTCGTCGATCCAGCACGTCATGACGCGTTCGAGTTGATCAATGCATCTTCTTTGCGCAAGGGTGATCTTGTGGTCATCCAGGCGGGCGATACCATTCCCGCGGATGGCGAAGTAATCGATGGGGTTGCCGCCGTCGACGAATCCGCCATCACTGGCGAGTCGGCGCCGGTGATTCGTGAGTCAGGGGGCGATTTCACCGCCGTTACAGGCGGCACCCGAGTATTGTCGGACTGGATCGTTGCGCGGGTGAGTGTCAATCCAGGCGAAGCGTTTCTGGACCGCATGATCGCGATGGTCGAGGGAGCCAAACGGCAAAAAACACCAAACGAGATCGCGCTGACCATTCTGTTGGTGGCGTTGACCCTGGTCTTGTTATTCGCTACCGCCACGCTGTTGCCATTCTCGATATTCTCGGTTTCCGTCATGAAAGCGGGACATGTCGTGTCGATTACGGCCTTGGTCGCGTTGCTGGTGTGTTTGATTCCAACGACCATCGGAGGCTTGATGTCCGCGATCGGCGTGGCCGGCATGAGTCGCATGCTGCAGGCCAACGTGATTGCCACATCAGGTCGTGCGGTTGAAGCGGCGGGCGATGTCGATGTGTTGTTGCTGGACAAGACGGGAACGATTACGTTGGGCAACCGTCAGGCGTCGGCTTTCGTTCCCGCGCCGAATCGGACGGAAGCCGAACTTGCCGATGGCGCGCAACTTGCGTCGCTGGCGGACGAGACGCCTGAAGGGCGCAGCATTGTCGTATTGGCAAAGCAGCGCTTCAATTTACGCGAGCGTGATATGGCTGCCTTGCAGGCAACCTTTATTCCGTTCAGTGCGCAGACGAGGATGAGCGGTGTGGATCTTCCAGACCGTGCATTGCGAAAGGGCGCGGCGACAGCCATTCGACGGTATGTAGAGGAAAGCGGGGGTGACTTCCCCGCCGCGGTGCAACATGCGGTGGACGACGTATCACGTCGTGGCAGTACCCCGCTTGTTGTGGCGCAACGTCGCCTCGACGGCGACGCGCCTGCTGAAGTCGTCGGCGTTGTCGAACTCAAGGATATCGTGAAAGGGGGGATCAAAGAGCGTTTTGCGGAATTGCGCAAGATGGGCATCAAGACGGTCATGATCACCGGGGACAATCGGTTGACCGCCGGGGCGATTGCCGCCGAAGCGGGAGTCGATGACTTTCTGGCCGAAGCCACGCCGGAAGCCAAGCTGGCCATGATCCGATCGCATCAAGCGGAAGGCCGACTTGTCGCCATGACAGGCGACGGCACAAATGATGCCCCGGCACTTGCCCAGGCCGATGTCGCGGTGGCGATGAATACCGGGACGCAGGCCGCGAAGGAGTCGGGGAATATGGTCGATCTGGACTCGAACCCGACAAAACTGATTGAAATCGTCGAAATCGGCAAGCAGATGTTGATGACGCGCGGCGCGCTGACAACCTTTTCGATTGCCAATGACGTCGCCAAGTATTTTGCCATCATTCCAGCGGCGTTTGCGACTACGTATCCCCAATTGCGGGTCCTCGATGTCATGCATCTCAGTTCGCCATCGTCGGCAATTCTGTCGGCAGTGATCTTCAACGCCCTGATTATCGTGTTTCTGATTCCATTGGCATTACGCGGTGTGCGATATCGCGCACTTGGGGCAGCAGCGCTGCTGCGGCGCAATCTGCTGATCTATGGTCTGGGAGGGCTGCTCTTGCCGTTTCCGTGCATCAAGCTCGTGGACATGCTTTTGACTGCGTGCGGTTGGGCTTGAAACGTACTTGTTATTTATCGGCGGGCGGCTTTCCATCGCGTCACGTCAGTCACTCATGAACTGAGATAGCATTCCAGATGAACAACGTTCTTCGCCCATCGCTCGTTTTGCTTGTTGCTTTCACGGTTGTCACAGGGGTTGTGTATCCCGCCGTGGTGACTGGTATCGCACAAGGTGTGTTCCCGAAAGAGGCCAACGGCAGCCTTGTTTATCATGATGGCAAACCGGTGGGGTCCGCGCTGATCGGGCAGCAATTCGATGCGCCGCGATACTTTTGGGGCCGCCTTTCCGCTACGGTTCCGAATCCCTATAATGCCGCGGCATCGTCCGGATCCAATCTCGGACCGACGAATCCTGCGTTGATCGACGAGGTAAAAGGGCGGATTGCCGCCTTGCGCGATGCCGACCCGACGAACGCGGCACTGATTCCGGTCGACCTCGTCACCTCCTCGGCCAGTGGGTTGGACCCGGAAATCAGCCCTGCCGCGGCCGATTATCAGGCCGATCGCGTTGCCAGGGCACGAGGCGTTCCCGTGGATGCAATTCGTGCGAAAATCAAGCAATATACCGTCGATCGGCAGTGGGGCGTGTTCGGCGAACCCCGGGTCAATGTGCTGCTTTTGAACCTGGCCCTGGACGATGCATTGCCGGGCAGTCACGCTGATCCTAGCAATGCGGCGCCCAATCCGGCCCAGGCGCCATCCATCTCGCAATCCGCATCGTGACAGAAAGGCCTGATCCAGACGAATTGTTGAGTCGCATCCAACGCGACGAAGCCCGACAGCAGCGTAGCAAACTGAAGATTTTTTTTGGGGCGTCGGCCGGCGTTGGAAAGACCTACGCCATGCTTCAGGCGGCGCATCGTCTGGCCGATGAAGGGCTCGACGTCGTGGCCGGTGTCGTCGAGACGCACGGAAGACGCGAGACCATTGCCTTATTGTCCGGATTGGAGGTCTTGCCGGCGGCGTACTTCGAACAGCGGGGTCGGCGCCTCGCGGAATTCGACCTGGATGCTGCCCTCGCGCGACGCCCAGCCCTGATCCTGATCGATGAGTTGGCACATTCCAATGTCGCCGGCGCGCGCCATGCGAAACGTTGGCAGGACGTTCAGGAATTGCTGGATGCGGGAATTGACGTCTACACGACTGTCAATGTCCAGCACCTGGAAACATTGAACGATATCGTTGGCCAGATCACCGGGATACGTGTCTGGGAAACCGTGCCGGACAGGATCTTCGATCTGGCGGACGAAGTGACGCTGGTGGACTTGCCACCCGAGGAGTTGTTGGAGCGCTTGCGCGACGGCAAGGTCTACATGCCGGCGCAGGCCGAGCGAGCCATCGAGAACTTCTTTCGAAAAGGCAATCTCATTGCGTTGCGGGAATTGGCATTGCGCCGGACGGCTGACCGTGTGGACGCGCAAATGCGCGAGTACCGCGCCGACCAATCTATTGAACGGTTATGGCGGGCGCGAGAACGATTGATCGTGTGCGTGGGTCCTGGTCCGGACAGTGCTGCCATGGTACGAACCGCATCGAGACTGGCAAGCAGCCTCAAGGCCGATTGGCTGGCGGTGTACGTCGACACACCGCGCTTGCATCGGCTTGCCGACGTCGAGCGCAAGCCGACTTTCGAGGCGCTGAAGCTGGCAGGTGAGTTGGGTGCCGAAACGGTTGTGCTTGATGGTGCTAATGCGGCTGAATCATTGGCTGCTTACGCATTGATGCGCAATGTCTCAAAAGTGTTGGTGGGTAAATCATCTCGCGGCCGCTTGCGCGCGTTATTGCAACCGCCTTTCGCCGCCTGCCTCGCGCAGGCCGCCCCACAGGTCGAGCTGACGTTGATCGCACCCTCATCCGACGTTCGGCATGCGGATAAGCGCGCGAGGCGACCATTGCTGCGACGTGGCGAGTCGTCAGGAGACCCCCGCTCGCCATTGTCGGCCTACGTGATTGCGACGATCATCGCGGCAGCGATCACGGCCGTCGTGACTTTGTCGCTATCGCAGGCAAACTTGTCCAATCTGGTGATGCTGTATTTGCTCGGCGTTGTCTTTGCGGCAGTAAAGCTAGGTCGGGGGCCGGGCGCCTATTTGTCTTTCCTCAGCGTCTTCCTGTTTGATTTCTTTTGTGTCGATCCGCGCTTTTCTTTTGCAATCGCCGATACACAGTATTTACTGACCTTCGTCGTGATGCTGACGACTTCTTTGACGATCAGTCATTTGACGTCGAGTCTGCGCCGACAGGCGCGTGCCGCGTCCGCGCGAGAGCGCCGCACGGCGGCGATGTATGCGATGGTCAAGGAACTGGGGGCGGCGCTGACGGAAGGCCAGATTATCGAGATTGCGACGCGTCATACCCACGAGGTATTCGGCGCGCGTGTGGCGGTCCTCCTTCCTGATAGTGAAGACCAGGTCCGGCAAAAAATCGATCATCCGGACCCGATGACGGCATTACCGGAGGAATCGCTTGCGATCGATGTCGCGCAATGGGTATACGATCGGCAGCAGCCTGCCGGCGCTGGCACGAATACACTGCCCGCCAGCACGGCCTACTATTTGCCGCTAAAGGCGCCGATGCGCACGCGCGGTGTAATGGCGTTGGTCAGTAACCGGAACACGCAATGGGCTTCTCCCGAACAGAACCGGTTGCTGGAAACGTTTGCCTCTCAGATAGCGCTGGCATTGGAGCGCGTGCACTACGTGGAGATCGCGCAGGACGCCCTGGTATCCATGGAATCGGAGCGACTGCGGAATTCCTTGTTGGCGACCATTTCTCATGATCTTCGCACACCGTTGACGGCGATCCTTGGTTTGGCCGCCACGTTGGCGGCACAGCTTCGCGAATCGACGTCATCCCGCAATGACCAGGGGATCGATCTGGCGAATACGATTCACGGCGAAGCGCAGCACATGGTCAGCCTGGTCAGTAATCTTTTGGATATGGCCAGGTTGCAAGGGGGCGTAAAGCTGGATTTGCAATGGCTGATGTTGGAGGAAGCGGTGGGCGCGGCGCTTGCGTTGTGCCGCAGAATATTGGATGGTCGTCCCGTGACGGTGACCATCGCGCCCGATGTGCCGATGATTCGACTCGATGCGGTGCTGATGGAGCGTGTGTTCGTCAACCTTTTTGAGAATGTCTGCAAGTACGCAACGCCGGGTACGACGATTGGTATCGTCGGGACGGTGGTGCATGATGGTGCGCGCCGCTTCGTCAAGGTGGCGGTGAACGATATCGGTCCGGGTCTCGTGCCTGGCACCGAGGGCAAGATATTTGATAAATTCACGCGAGGCGTCAAGGAGTCGGCAACGCGCGGGGTCGGATTAGGACTGGCAATCTGCCGCGCGATCGTCGAAGCACACGGAGGCCAGATGCAGGCACGCAACCGGATAAGTGCTACGGGCGAACGCATCGGCGCAAGCTTCTCGCTGACATTGCCGGCGGACGTGCAGCCGCCGGCTATCGAGGAAATGGGGGAGGACGACATGCGTGATGAGGAATGCTCCGGACGTTTGATCGCCGCAGATGCGAAACGAGGGGATGGAGAGCATGAGTAAGCTGGCCGTGTCGGTAGTACTGATAGAGGATGAAAAGCAGATTCGGCGTTTTGTTCGGACCGAGTTGGAAAATCGGGGTATCACCGTGTACGAAGCAGTCACCGGCAAGGAAGGGATTGTCGCGGCCCAGACACGCAAGCCGGATCTTTTGATCATCGACCTTGGCTTGCCGGATATGGATGGCCTGGAGGTTATCCGCAAGGTGCGTGCATGGAGCGATATGCCGCTGATCATCTTATCCGCGCGCAGTCATGAAGCGGAAAAAGTCGCGGGTTTCGAAGCAGGGGCCGATGATTACCTTACAAAGCCTTTTGGGACAGGCGAGCTGATTGCGCGCATTCATGCGTTGTTGTGGCGAACCAATCGCGGCCACGTTATTGGCGAGGGAAGTTCATCGGAGATTCGATTTGGTGATGTCAAAGTCGATCTGGACGCGCGCACCGTCATGCTTGGCGATGAGCATGTACGTCTTACGCCGGTCGAATTCCGGCTCCTGTCTTGTCTGATCCGCAATGCCGGTCGCGTCATGACACACCGTCAGTTATTGACGGATGTGTGGGGGCCCGCACACCAGCAGGACACGCAGTACCTGCGAGTGTATATGGGCAACCTCCGGCAAAAGCTCGAGCGTGAACCAGCGCAGCCCGCGCACCTGGTCACGGAAACCGGTGTGGGATATCGGCTGATGGGCGTGCAACGATAGTCATGCAGGCATGTCCGGCGATGTGAACTCGCGGGACATGCCATCTCGTTTTTCCATTAAAGGCCAGTTCAAAAAGAGCCCGGAGGGGCTGTTTACTTTCCCGTGAAACGGTTAACCTTGGATGCCTGAACAACGGATCAAGGAATGTCAGCACCTATCATCGATGACGAGCTGTGGGCACT
>Ga0308167_1001275_pt1 | contig 31087 bp, 25 predicted proteins | sample PhyCR1_2_FD_202138 | JGI IMG/M metagenome (GOLD analysis project Ga0308167, IMG submission 202138) | Phyllosphere microbial communities from UC Gill Tract Community Farm, Albany, California, United States - DLSLRC.R1 | ecosystem: Host-associated > Plants > Phyllosphere > Unclassified | place... | reverse complement strand
TCAAGGAAGGCCAGATCGTCGAGGCCGGCGCGCCGCTGATTCGTCTCGACGACACGCGTTTTGCCTCCAATGTCGGCGAAACCGAGGCCGATCGCCTGTCGATGTTGCTGCGGGTCGAGCGTTTGAGCGCGGAAGTCGATGACCGTCCGCTGAATTTCCCCGAGGACGTACTCAAGGCCGTGCCGGGCCAGGCGAAAAGCGAAGAGTCGCTGTACATCAGCCGCCGTCAGCAGTTGCACGATGAAATCGGCGGCTTGCAGGAGCAGTTGATCCAGCGTCAGCAGGAGCTGCGTGAGTTCAGCTCCAAGCAAGCGCAGTACCGTCAGCAGCTCGGCTTGCAGCGTCAGGAAATCAACATGTCCGAACCGCTGGTGGCGCAGGGCGCGGTTTCGCCGGTGGAAGTGTTGCGCCTCAAGCGTGCCGAAGTGGAAACCCGCGGCCAGCTCGATGCGACCACGCTGGCCATTCCGCGTGCCGAATCGGCGATCAAGGAAGTGCAACGCAAGATCGACGAAACCCGCGGCAAATTCCGCAGCGAAGCGCTGACCCAGCTCAACGAAGCGCGCACCGATCTGAACAAGGCCCAGGCCACCGGCAAAGCCCTGGAAGACCGCGTCAGCCGTACGCTGGTTACCTCGCCCGTGCGGGGCATTGTCAATAAATTGCTGGTCAACACCATTGGCGGCGTGATCCAGCCGGGCAGCGACATGGTCGAAATCGTGCCGCTGGACGACACCCTGCTGGTCGAAGCGAAGATCCGCCCCCAGGACATTGCCTTTCTGCATCCGGGGCAGGAAGCGATCGTCAAATTCACCGCCTATGACTACACCATCTACGGCGGGCTGAAGGCGCAGCTGGAGCAGATCGGCGCCGACACCATCACCGACGAAGACAAGAAAACCACTTACTACGTGATCAAAGTGCGCACCGAGCGCAGCCACTTGGGCACGGATGAAAAGCCACTGCTGATCATCCCGGGGATGGTCGCTTCGGTGGATATCATCACTGGCAAGAAATCGGTGTTGAGCTATTTGCTCAAGCCGATCATCCGCGCACGGGCTGAAGCGTTGCACGAGCGTTGATCCCCAGTGGCCTCGCTGGCCTCATCGCTGGCAAGCCAGCTCCCACAGTTATCTGTTTTCAACAAATATCTGGAGTCCATATGCGAACCCTGTGGGAGCGGGCTTGCCCGCGAAGGCGTCTTTCGAAGCGCTACATATCCGTCGGTAAGTGACACAAATGGTCACCCACCCCCTCACCAATCGCCATATCGTTATTCTCTAACGGTATTTAATTTCCAATTCTTATAGCTATAAAGTCACCCGCCTGCGTACCTGCCGACCAATCGGCGCGCCGCACGACCTGAACCGACACGCAATCCAGCGTGAGTGTCTGATCGACGAGCGCGTCCGTGAGCGCGCCGTGCGTGGGAGATGATTGATGTCCGCTGCTACCGCCACCGAAAGCGCCGCAACTGCCGCGCCACAAGTTTTCGAAATTCGTCCCTTCAGCGGTGCCGTCGGCGCCGAGATCGTTGGCCTCGACCTCAGCCGGCCGGTCAATGATCAGGACTTCGCGCGCATTCACCGCGCGCACCTGGATCACCATGTCGTGGTCTTTCGCGATCAGCAGATCACCCCGCAACAGCAAATCGATTTCAGCCGCCGCTTCGGCGTGTTGCAGATCCATGTGCTCAAGCAATTCCTGCTGGCCAACCACCCGGAAATTCTCATCGTTTCCAACATCATCGAGAATGGCCAGAACATCGGTCTCGGTGATGCCGGCAAGTTCTGGCATTCCGATCTTTCCTATAAAGAGCTGCCGAGCCTCGGCTCGATGCTGCACGCTCAGGAGCTGCCCGCCGAGGGCGGCGACACGCTGTTTGCCGACATGCACAAAGCCTGGGACGACTTGCCCGCTGCGTTGCGCACTGCGGTCGAAGGACGCTCTGCCGCGCATTCCTACACAGCGCGCTACAGTGAAACCAAATTCGAAGGCAACTGGCGCCCGACCCTGACCCCAGAACAGTTGGCTCAGGTCGCTGAAGTAGTGCATCCGGTGGTGCGCACCCATCCGGAAAACGGCCGCAAGGCCTTGTTCGTCAGCGAAGGCTTCACCACGCGCATCGTCGGTCTGCCGGAAGACGAGAGCCGCCAGTTGCTCGGCGAACTCTTCGCTCACAGCGTGCTGCCGCAAAACATCTACCGCCATCAGTGGGAACCGCACGATCTGGTGTTCTGGGACAACCGTTCGCTGATCCACCTCGCCGCCGGCTGCCCTGCGCATCTGCGCCGCAAGCTGTATCGCACGACTATCCAGGGCGACGCGCCTTTCTGATTTGCCGGAGATCGACCATGAACGCCCCTTTGCCAGGCCACGCGGCCAGCAACCCGATCGCCCGCAGCGAAGCGTTGCTGGCCGTCGATCACGTCAGCCTCGAATACCGCACGCCGCAACGCGTGGTGCGCGCCACCCACCAAGTCAGTTTCGCCGTCGACCCGGCTGATCGTTTCGTTTTGCTCGGCCCGTCCGGGTGCGGTAAATCGACCCTGCTCAAAGCCGTCGCCGGGTTCATCCAGCCCTGCGAAGGCGAGATTCGTCTGCAGGGGCAGCGCGTCAAGGCGCCGGGGCCGGACCGCATTGTGGTATTTCAGGAATTCGATCAGTTGCCACCATGGAAAACCGTGAAGCAGAACGTGATGTTCCCGCTGCTCGCCTCGCGCACCTTGAACAAGAAAGACGCGGAAGAACGTGCGTTGCATTATCTGGAAAAGGTCGGCCTTGCAGCTTTCGCCGACGTCTATCCACACACCCTGTCCGGCGGCATGAAAGCGCGGGTGGCGATCGCCCGCGCATTGGCGATGCAGCCGAAAATTCTTTTGATGGACGAACCCTTTGCTGCACTCGATGCGTTGACCCGCCGCAAGATGCAGGAGGAGTTGCTGCTGCTCTGGGAGGAGGTGCGCTTCACCCTGTTGTTCGTCACCCACTCGATTGAAGAAGCCTTGGTAGTGGGCAATCGCATCCTCTTGCTGTCGCCGCATCCGGGCCGGGTGCGCGCCGAAGTGCACAGCCATCAATACGATCTGCGCAGTCTCGGCGGCGTAGCATTTCAGGAGTCGGCGCGACGCATTCATCGTCTGCTGTTCGATGAGGGCCAAGTGCCGGAGACCGAACGTGATCACGACTTCAACGATATTCGCATCGCCTATTGAGCGGCCAGGAGGTCTACCCGATGAGCCATTCATCATCCGTGCGTGAAGAATTCGAAACCGTGCTCGAGCCGCTGACGGCAGTGCCGGTCGAGCGTGAATTGCCGCTCGGCACACGCCTTTGGCAACAGGGGTGGCTGCGTAAAAGCCTGATCCTGATCGTGCTGGCGGTTATCTGGGAAGTGGTCGCGCGGATTCAGAACAACGACCTGATGCTGCCGAGTTTTCTGCAAACCGCGCAGGCTTTGTTCGACGGGCTGCTCAGTGGCGAGTTGCTGGCCAAGGTGGGGATATCTCTGGTGGTGCTGATCAAGGGCTACTTGATCGGCATCGTCCTCGCCTTTGCCCTGACGACTTTGGCGGTCTCGACCCAGTTGGGACGTGATCTGCTCAGCACCATGACTTCAATGTTCAACCCGTTGCCGGCGATTGCGTTGCTGCCGCTGGCGCTGCTCTGGTTCGGATTGGGGCAGAACAGCCTGATTTTCGTGCTGGTGCATTCGGTGCTGTGGGCGCTGGCGTTGAATACCTATGCCGGATTTCTCGGCGTCTCCGAAACGCTGCGAATGGCCGGGCGCAATTATGGCCTCAAGGGATTGCGTTTGGTCTTGTTCATCCTGATTCCGGCGGCACTGCCTTCGATTCTTGCTGGTTTGAAGATTGGCTGGGCGTTTGCCTGGCGCACCTTGATCGCCGCCGAATTAGTGTTTGGCGCGACCAGTGGCAAGGGCGGGCTGGGCTGGTACATCTTTCAGAATCGTAATGAGCTGTACACCGACAAGGTGTTTGCCGGGTTGGCGGTGGTGATCCTGATTGGTCTGCTGGTGGAGAATCTGGTGTTTGCCACCCTTGAGCGCGTGACCGTCAAGCGCTGGGGTATGCAGCGCTGAGTCCTGTGGTGGCAGGGCTGGCCCGATCGCTGGCAAGCCAGCTCCCACAGGTTTTGCGGCAGGTCAAAAATTCTGTGAGTTCCCTCAACCAATGTGGGAGCTGGCTTGCCAGCGATGGCGTCCGCTTCGGCACCGCCGCTCTTTAAAGATGTTTGTTAGCATTGCGCATAGATCAATCCAGATCAGCCAAGAGTGCTCAGCATGCAACTCCCGGACATGAACCTTCTGGTCGCTCTCGATGCCTTGCTCGACGAGGGCAGTGTGGTCGGTGCGGCACGGCGGATGAACCTCAGCCCGGCGGCCATGAGTCGGACGCTGACGCGGATCCGCGAAGCCATCGGCGATCCGATTCTGGTGCGCGCCGGGCGTGGCCTGGTGCCGACACCCAAGGCTCTCGAGCTGCGCGAACAGGTGCGCGATGTGGTCGAGCAGGCGGCGCTGCTGTTTCGCTCCGCCGACAGCGTCGAGCTGGGTACCTTGCGTCGACGCTTCAGCATTCGCGCCAATGATTTCTTCGTCGGCGTTTACGGCGGCAAGCTGTTCGACACCCTCGACCAACTCGCCCCGCATTGCGAATTGCGCTTCGTCCCGGAAGGCGATGGCGACGATGAGGCGCTGCGCGAAGGACGCATCGATCTGAGCGTCAGCAACACCCGTCCGCTCACGCCAGAAGTGAAGGTGCAGAACCTGTTTTCCACCCATTTCGTCGGCCTGGTGCGCGAAAATCATCCGTTGCTCGATGGCGAAATCACTGCCGAGCGCTACGCCGGTTTTTCCCACATCAGCATGTCGCGGCGTGGTATCGCTCGCGGCCCGATCGACACGGCGTTGAATGCGTTGGGGCTGGAGCGCCGGGTCGCGGTGATCGCGCCAAGTTTCCATGCTGCGATGTTTGCCTTGCCCGACTCCGACCTGATCCTTCCGGTGCCTAAAGAAGCCCTGCTCAGCGTGCGGCGGCTGGGCCTGAAACTGCGTTCATTCGACCTGCCGATTCCACTGCCCATGCTGATGCTGACCCAGGCCTGGCACCCGCGTTTCGACAAGGACCCGGCCCACCGCTGGCTGCGCGAAACCCTCAAGACCTGCTGCGATGAAACGTGGCTGGCGGCACAGCCCTAGCCTTCGGACCGACACAAAACCTTGTGGGAGCGAGCTTGCTCGCGAAAGCGGTAGATCAGTCACAGATGAAGTTGGCTGGCACGACGCCTTCGCGAGCAAGCTCGCTCCCACAGGAAGTTCATTGCTGCACCAGATGCACTTATAACCTGCCGATAAGTCAATTTTCGTCAGCATCAAGCCCCACTAAAATGCTCCGGTATTTTCACCCCCGGAGTTTTCATTCATGACATCCCTGACGGTCACGGCGCCTCTCGCCGCGACCAGCCCGGCGACGGCGGCTGCGCCACCGGTGTTCGGGGCGCGGATCATCATTGGTCTGGTCGGCGTGCTGTTGGCCGTGCTGGTCTCGGGCCTCAACGAGATGGTCACCAAAGTCGCACTCGCCGATATTCGCGGTGCGCTGCACATCGGTTACGACGAAGGCACCTGGCTGGTCGCCAGCTACACCGCCACGTCGGTCGCGGCCATGGCCTTCGCGCCGTGGTGCTCGGTGACCTTCTCGCTGCGTCGCTTCACCCTCTGCGCGATCGGCCTGTTTACCCTGCTCGGGGTGCTGTGCCCGTTCGCCCCGAATTACGAAAGTCTGCTGCTGATGCGCATCCTCCAAGGCCTCGCGGGCGGCGCATTGCCGCCGATGTTGATGACCGTTGCGCTGCGCTTCCTCCCGGCGAACATCAAACTGTACGGACTGGCCGGCTACGCACTGACCGCGACTTTCGGCCCGGGACTCGGCACGCCGCTGGCCGGTCTGTGGACTGAATACGTCGGCTGGCAATGGACCTTCTGGCAGATCATCGTGCCGTGCCTGATCGCCATGGCCGCCGTTGCCTACGGATTGCCGCAGGATCCGCTGCGGCTGGAACGTCTCAGGGCGTTCAACTGGAAAGGCCTGCTGCTGGGCTTTCCGGCGATCTGCATGCTGGTGATCGGTCTGTTGCAGGGCAATCGACTGGACTGGTTCGAGTCGAATCTGATCTGTGGATTACTCGGTGCCGGTTCGCTGCTGCTGGTGGCTTTTATGATCAATGAATGGTCGCAGCCGATTCCGTTTTTCAAACTGCAGATGCTCGGCATCCGCAACCTGTTGTTCGCCCTGATCACCCTTGCAGGGGTGCTGATCGTGCTGCTGGCGGTGGTGCTGATTCCGTCGAGTTATCTGGCCCAGGTGCAGGGCTATCGTCCGGCGCAAACCGCGCCGATCATGCTCATTGCCGCGCTGCCGCAATTGATCGCGCTGCCGCTGGTGGCCGCGCTGTGCAATTTGCGCTGGGTCGATTGCCGCTGGGTGCTCGGCATTGGGCTGGGCATGCTCGCGCTGTCCTGCCTGGGCGGTTCGCACCTGACTTCGGCGTGGATTCGCGACGATTTCTACGTGCTGCATTGGCTGCAGATTTTCGGCCAGCCGATGGCGGTGTTGCCGCTGTTGATGTTGTCGACCGGTAGTATCACGCCGATGGAAGGGCCGTTCGCGTCGGCGTGGTTCAACACCGTCAAAGGCCTGGCCGCGGTGGTTGCCACCGGCGTCATCGAAGCGCTGACCACATCGCGCCTGCATTTTCATTCGAGCATGTTGGTCGACAGCCTCGGCAATTCGCCGCTGGCCGATCACAGCGATCCGGGCCTCGCCCACCGCTTGCACGAGCAGGCCGTGGTGCTGACTTCGTCCGATTTGTACCTGTGCATGGCTGGCGTCGCCGTGGCGTTGATTCTGCTGATTTTCTGGCTGCCGACGCGGATTTATCCGCCGCGCGCGCCGTCCTGATTGCTGCACTGAAACTGAAGGTTTTTTATGACTCAATCCAAGCAAAAACTCGCGGTGGCCGTGGCTGCCGCGCTGGCGGTGGGCGTGCTGGTGTACCTGGCGATGCCCGGGCTTTTCGGCCACCGCACCGAGCAAACCACCAATGACGCGTTTGTCTCGGCCGACTACACGCTGGTGGTGCCGCGCGTGGCCGGGTTCATCAAGCAGGTGCTGGTCGAAGACAACCAACAGGTCAAGGCCGGGCAGTTGCTGGCGCTGATCGATGACCGTGATTTGCGCGCAGCGGCGGAAGCGGCGGATGCGCAAACCCTGGTCGCGCGTGCGCAGTTGCAGAACGCCAACGCGACCCTGGAGCGGCAGGCTTCGCTGATTGCTCAGGCGCAGGCCGCAGTGGTCTCGGCCAAAGCGGAAATGGCCTTCGCGCAACAGGAACTGAACCGCTACAACCACCTCGCCGGTGTCGGCGCCGGCACCGTGCAGAACGCGCAGCAGGCGCGCACGCGCATCGATCAGGCCTCTGCACGACTCGATACCGCGACGGCGAAACTGGCGGCCGAACGCAAGCAGGTCGAGATTCTCACCGCCCAGCGCAACGCCGCCGAAGGCAATCTGAAACACGCGCAGGCGGCGCTGGAGATCGCCAGTTTCAACTTGTCCTATACGCGCATCACCGCGCCGCAGGACGGCATGATCGGCGAGCGTGCGGTGCGTGTCGGGGCTTACGTCACGCCGGGCAGCAAGCTGTTGGCGGTGGTGCCGTTGCAACAGGCCTACGTGGTCGCCAACTTTCAGGAAACCCAGTTGACCGATGTGCAGCCCGGGCAAGATGTGCAAGTGCGGGTCGACAGCCTCGGCGGCGAAGCCCTGACTGGCCGCGTCGAGAGCATTGCGCCGGCAACGGGCGTGACCTTTGCGGCGGTGAAACCGGATAACGCCACCGGTAATTTCACCAAGGTTGTGCAGCGGATTCCGGTGAAGATCGTGCTGGAACCGGGCCAGCCACTGGCCGAGCGGTTGCGGGTGGGGATGTCCGTCGAGGCGAGTATTGATACCGCGAGCTCAAAGGCGTCCGGGCGCGAGGTGACGCAGCGATGATCGGTGTTGAATCGGCTGGCCTCATCGCTGGCAAGCCAGCTCCCACAGGATTCATTGGCAGGCTGAACCATTTTGCACAGCCTGCACATTCCTTGTGGGAGCTGGCTTGCCAGCGATGGGGGCATTGGCAGCGACTCACCATGAGTGCCCTACTTGCAGTCAGCCTCAGCGCTTGCACCGTTGGCCCAGACTTCCAGAAACCCGAAGCCCCTCAGCCTGCCGCCTGGGCCAAACCGAGCCAATCCGCCCCGAGCCAGGCCGTCAGCGAACCCCTGAACGAACGCTGGTGGGAAACCTTTCAGGACCCGCAACTTTCCGCGCTCACCCAGCGCGCGCTGAACAACAACCTCGATCTGCAACTGGCCAGCAGCCGCTTGCAACAAAGCCGCGCCGCGCGCCAGGTGATCACCGCCGAGCGTTATCCGAACAGCACCGCCAGCGGCAGCTACGGGCGCAAACGCAACAGTGGCAAAGGCTTGAACGATCCATCGGGAAATAACGGCGACGAGGCCTTCAACCTGTGGGATGCCGGCTTCTCGGCGTCATGGGAACTGGACTTCTGGGGCCGCGTGAGCCGTGAAACCGAAGCCGCTGATGCCAATCTCGAAGTGGCAGAAAACGACCGTCGTGACGTACTGCTGACGGTGCTTGCCGACACCGCGCAAAACTACATTCAGCTGCGCGGCGTGCAGAACACCCGCGCTGTCACCGAGCAGAACCTCGACGTCGCTCGCCACAGCCTGAAACTCTCGCAGTTGCGGCTGGCCGATGGCGTGGCCACCGACCTGGACGTCGCCGAAGCTGCCGCGCAAGTCGCCGCCATCGAGGCACGGCTGCCGGCGCTCGAGCAGCGTCAGGCGCAACTGATCAACGCGATCAGTCTGCTGATGGGCGAACCGCCGCAGGCCCTCGCTCAAGCGTTATCCACAGACGCGGCAGTGCCGCAGTCGCCACTGCAAGTCGCCATCGGCCTGCCATCGCAATTGGCCGAACGCCGCCCGGATATCCGCCAGGCCGAAGCGCGTCTGCACGCCGCCACCGCCAACATCGGTGTGGCCAAGGGCGATTTCTATCCGCGCATCACCCTGTCCGGCAACTTCGGTTCACAGGCCATGCAACTGAGCGATTTCGGTTCATGGGGCTCGCGTGCCTTTGCCATCGGCCCGCAATTCAGCTTGCCGTTGTTCGACGGCGGTCGCTTGCGCGGCATGCTGCAACTGCGTGAAGCCCAACAGCAGGAAGCGGCCATCGCCTACCAGCAAACCGTGCTGCGCGCCTGGCATGAAATCGATGATCAACTGACCGCCTACAACGCCAGCCAGCGCCGGCGCGACAGCCTCGCCGAAGCCGTGCATCAGAACCAGATCGCCCTGCGTACTGCGCAACAGCAATACGTCGAAGGCGTGGTCGATTTCGTCAACGTCCTCACCGTGCAAAGCGCCTTGCTCGCCACGCAGGAACAATGGGTAGAAAGCTCGACCGGCGTTTCCCTGGCGATGGTCGGTTTGTACAAGGCGCTCGGCGGCGGATGGCAGTCGGTCTATCCGGCAGCGCAACTGGCCGCAGGCTCACTTGACGTCGCCAGACCCTGAACCCGCCGCGACAGCTATGATCAACTCCACTGCAGCGAACGGCGCAACGCCGGACCTGAATTGCAGAGGAGTTGCATCATGGAAAATCCGCAGCACAGTCTACCGGCCCTGTTCAAACAACTCGGCCTCGATGACGATCCGACCGGCATCGACAAATTCATCGCCAGCCATTCGCCGCTCAAGCCGGAATTGTATCTGGCTGACGCGTTTTTCTGGACGGCAGGTCAGGCGCAGTTTCTGCGCGAGGAGATTCTCGACGATGCGGATTGGGCGGAAGTGGTGGATCAGTTGAATGTGATGTTGCGCAAGGGGCGGGTGGGGTGAACCTTTGCGACCTCTGTAACCACAGCAATTGATAAGCTTCGATATCGACCGAAATTTCGATCGCATTCGAGGTCTTTACCATGCAAAGCGTTCTGGCCGATATGGCCGTCAGTATTTCTCAATTGAAGAAAAATCCTGCTGCAGTGCTAAAAGACGCAAATGGGGGTGCTGTGGCAGTGCTCAATCATAACCGGGTCATGGGCTACATGGTGCCTGCTGATGTGTACGAAGCATTGGTCGAGCGGCTTGATGATCTTGAGCTTATGCAGATTGCGCGTTCCCGAGCTCACGAGACACCCATGCCCGTAGATCTGGATGACTTATAAGCTTGAGTTTCTGTTGTCTGGAAACAAGCTGCGTCATTGGTTGCCGGGGCGATTCACGAAAGAAACGCAGCGTGTAAAAAAAATTGTAGGAAAAGGCTGAAATGTAAAAAAAACATGCCTACTGTAAAAAAAACTGGGCTTTAATCGTCGCAGTGGATTTTTTCTGTGGAAGATGACGATGCCAGCTGTTGGATATGCCTACCTGCGTGACGCGCTGAAGCTCAAGGCATTTGCTCCCAAGCGCGTTGCGATGATCAAACCGGTCACCCGAGTTACCTTGATCGGTGATTGTCTTGCTGTTCCAGCCGCCGTCGCGCCTGCACAGGGATCAACGATCGAGCACATTCTGTTTGCGCTAAAACATGAAGGAATAAACCTGTGCATTCTTGCCCAGGCCTTGGAATCTGTTGAAGCGAGCGATCTGTTAAGTGAGCTTGGCAGATCCCCGAACGGGGTATACATCCGTAAAGCCTGTTTTCTATGGGAAAGCTTTACTGGCAAACAACTGGACTACTCAGTCCCGGTTCGAGGCAGTGTCGTCGCCTTGTTCGATCCCAAGCGCTACGTCACCGGGCCAGCGGTTCGGAATAGTCGCTGGCGAGTCGATTTCAATGGTTTGGGGTCATTGCATTACTGCTCCACCGTTGAGCGAACGGTGAAACTACAGGAGCTGATCGATCGGGACATCATTGGGCGAGCCCAGGTTTTCATGGCGACGTTGCCGCCGGAGATGATGGATCGGGCAATCAATTGGGCCTACCTGCATGAGACTCGTGATTCCTTCGCTATCGAAAAAGAAGAGCCCAGCGAAGAAAAGTCGCGGCGCTTTGTTCGGCTCTTACGTCAAGCTCACGAGCGCACAGAGCTCAGCGAGGACTATCTGGTCGAGTTGCAAAACAGCACGGTCTCGAATCCCTTCGATAAAGCAGTGCTCTTCCGTCATCAACAGAACCATTTACACAACGGCTTGAGAGGCGCCGCCGGAGTCAGTTATGTGCCGCCAGATCCCCAATTGTGTCGTGAGTTGATGGAGAATTTGATGGCGTTCGCCAATCACTCGGCGAAGCAGGTGGATCCGCTGATAGCAGCGGCGGTTGTGGCGTTTGGGTTTGTTTTTCTTCACCCGTTCATGGATGGCAACGGTCGGCTCTCACGATTTCTTATTCACCAGACGCTTTGCCATTCCGGTGCACTGCAAAACGGCTTGTTGCTGCCCGTTTCCGTGGCGATGAAGCATGAGGAATCCAGCTACTTGGAAGCGCTGAAAGAGTTTTCGAAACCAGCAAGAGAGTTCTGGAATGTCACTTGGCTGGATTCCGATGAGATGACGTTCGATTTCATCGGTCACGACGCTATCTACCGATTCTGGGATGCTACTCAATGCGCAGAATTTACTTTGCAGATGGCCATGCGGGCACTGGAAGTGGAGCTACGCGAGGAGACCGCGTTTCTTGAAAAATACGATTTCGTCATCAAAGCGGTGAATGACCGTTTCGATGTTCGGGGAAGCGATCTTTCGAAGTTGGTAATGATGTGCCTGGACAACGCTGACAAGGTTTCAAAGCATCACCGCAAGCAATTTCAGTACAGCGTGCCGGAGGAGGTGTTCGATTACATCGAGGAAATGTCCTCAGCCTATGGCGGCTGACGATTCTGCTATGACCAAGCGCTTGGGCAATGCCGGATGTTATGGCAGGCGCTTGATCAGGGTATTCGCCGCGAGTGCTTCAAAGATTTGTTTCAAAACTTGACTGAAATTCCCCTCCAATGCGATATTGATAGTTAGCAAACTAACAGTGTCCGTTATCCCGTGTCCGATTCCCTCGACAGTCTCCAGATGAACATCAGCAGCGCCATGGTGGTGGCCGCCCGGCATTGGCGGAAGATCTGCCAGACCACGCTGGTCAACTACGGAATTTCCGAAGCCTGCGCCGTGCCTTTGTTGATGATCGGCCGCTTGGGCGAAGGCGTGCGCCAGGTGCAAGTCGCCCAGGCTGCGGGGATGGAGAGTCCTTCGCTGGTGCGCTTGCTCGATCAGCTGTGCCATGCCGGTTACGTCTGTCGCACCGAAGATGCCCAGGATCGCCGCGCCAAGTGCCTGAGCCTGACCGATACCGGCCGCGAGCTGGTGCAAGCGGTCGAAGCCGAGCTGGTGCGCTTGCGCCACGAAGTGCTGGAAGGCATCGAGCGCAGCGATCTGGAAGCTACGCTTCGGGTACTGAGGGCTTTTGAGGCGGCGAGTTCGCCTGTGGTGGTCAATTCTTGAACGGTTTTTTCACTGGCATGCCGCCGGCCCGTGACTGGTTTTACGGGGTTCGTACTTTTGCAGCGTCGATGATTGCGCTGTACATCGCCTTGCTCATGCAAATGCCGCGTCCGTATTGGGCGATGGCCACGGTGTACATCGTCTCCAGCCCGTTTCTCGGCCCGACCAGTTCCAAAGCGCTGTACCGCGCGGCGGGCACTTTCCTGGGCGCGGCGGCGGCGGTGCTCTTCGTGCCGATGTTCGTACAGAGTCCCTATGTGCTGGTGGTGGTAATCGCGTTGTGGACCGGCATTCTGCTGTTCATGTCCCTGCATCTGCGCACCGCCAACAGCTATGCGTTGATGCTGGCCGGCTACACCTTGCCGCTGATTGCCCTGCCCGTGGTGGATAATCCGCTGGCGGTGTGGGACGTGGCCGAGGCGCGTACCGAAGAGATTTTCCTTGGCATCGCCGTCGCTGCGGTGGTCGGTGCGATGTTCTGGCCGCGTCGGCTGGCGCCGGTGTTCAACGATGCGGTAAGCAAGTGGTTCGCCGATGCGACGAGCTACAGCCTGAAGTTTCTCAGCCGCGATGTGCAGCCGGAAGAAGTCACCGCGCTGCGCATGGCGATGGTCGCCAATTTCAACAGCCTCGAATTGATGATCGGCCAGTTGCCTCACGAAGGCGCGCGGCCACAGACCGTGCGTAATACCAAGGAACTGCGCGGGCGGATGATTCATCTGTTGCCGGTGATTGATGCCCTTGAGGATTCGCTGTACGCACTCGAACGTCGCACGCCGGAACTGGTGGAAAAATTCCAGCCGTTGCTGACCTCGACCCGTGAGTGGTTGGGCCACGCAGACGCCAATCTCGAGCGCTGGCAAGCACTGCGCGATCAACTCGACGCGCTGCAACCGAGCGCCGAAGCACTGGAGGACCGCAAACAGTTGCTGTTCTCCAACGCGATCTACCGCCTCGGTGAATTCATCGATCTATGGCAGGACTGCCGCAGCCTGCAGGATGCGATTCTGTGCGAGCGCCAGGACAGCTGGCGTGCGGTCTATCGGCACTGGCGCCTCGGCCGCTTGACGCCGTTCATCGATCGCGGGCTGATGCTGTACTCGGTGACCTCGACCATTCTGGCGATCATCGTCGCTTCGGTGCTATGGATCCTGCTCGGCTGGCCGGATGGCGGCAGCGCAGTGATTCTGGCGGCGGTGGCGTGCAGCTTCTTCGCCTCGATGGACGATCCGGCGCCGCAGATTTACCGGTTCTTTTTCTGGACCGGGATGTCAGTGCTGTTCGCCAGCCTTTATCTATTTCTGATTCTGCCCAACCTGCATGATTTCCCGATGCTGGTGCTGGCGTTCGCCGTGCCGTTCATTTGCATCGGCACGCTGACGGTGCAGCCGCGTTTCTACCTCGGCATGCTGCTGACGCTGGTCAACACTTCCTCGTTTATCAGTATTCAGGGTGCCTACGACGCGGATTTTTTCGCCTTCGCCAACTCCAACCTCGCCGGGCCACTGGGGTTGTTGTTCGCTTTCATCTGGACGCTGGTGGCGCGACCGTTCGGTGCCGAGCTGGCGGCCAAGCGTCTGACCCGGTTCAGCTGGAAAGACATCGTCAGCATGACCGAGCCGGCCAGTCTCGCCGAGCATCGGCAGTTGGGCGTGCAGTTGCTTGATCGGCTGATGCAGCACCTGCCGCGTCTGGCCTTGACCGGTCAGGACACCGGCATTGCCATGCGTGAAGTACGTGTCGGTCTGAACATGCTCGATCTGCTTGCCTACACCCCGCGCGTCACGGGCGTGCCAAACGCCCTGTTGCGACAGGTGGTGGGCGAGGTCGGCGAGTATTTTCGCGCCTGCCTCAAGGCCGACGAACGCTTGCCGGCACCGAGCGGTCTGCTGATGACACTTGATCGTACCCGCCGTGCGCTGAACGGCGAGGGCGACGATGAAACCCGTCGACACCTGTTGCACGCTCTGAGCGGTCTGCGTCTGGCCTTGCTGCCCGGCGTTGAGTTCGTCTCCAGCGCCGAACCCGAAGAACCGCTGCCCGATGGAGCGCCCCTATGATCGGTGATCTGGATATCAGCGGCATTTTCCTGCCGACCCTGCTGGTGCTGATGGGCATTACTTACGTGCTGTTTTTGTTGGTGCATGGCGTGCTGCAACGCCTGCACTTTTACCGTCTGGTCTGGCACCGGGCATTGTTCAACGTGGCGCTCTACGCCGTGCTGCTGTACGGCGTGGACTCACTCAGTCGATACCTGATGACATGAAAAAACCGTTTCTGACCATCGGTCGTGTGGTCCTGACCCTGCTGATCGTGACTTTTGCCGTTGTCCTCGTCTGGCGCATGGTGATGTATTACATGTTCGCGCCATGGACCCGTGACGGCCACATTCGCGCCGACATCATCCAGATCGCCCCGGACGTGTCGGGGTTGATCCAGCAGGTCGAGGTGAAGGACAACCAGTTGATCAAGCGTGGCCAGGTGCTGTTCAGCATCGACCAGGACCGCTTCAAACTGGCCCTGCGCCAAGCCAAGGCCGCCGTGGCCGATCGCGAAGAAACCCTCGCCCAGGCCCAGCGTGAAGCCAAGCGTAACCGTGGCCTCGGCAATCTGGTGCCGGCCGAGCAACTGGAAGAAAGCCAGTCGCGGGTGGCCCGCGCGCAATCGGCGCTGGCCGAAGCGTTGGTAGCGGTCGACAGTGCACAGCTCAACCTCGATCGCTCGGTAATCCGCAGCCCGGTCGACGGTTACGTCAATGACCGCGCGCCGCGTCCGCAGGAGTTCGTCACCGCCGGGCGTCCGGTGTTGTCGGTGGTCGACAGCAACTCCTTCCACATCGACGGCTATTTCGAAGAAACCAAACTTGACGGTATTCATGTCGGGCAATCGGTGGATATCCGCGTGATCGGCGACAGCGCGCGATTGCGCGGGCATGTCGAAAGCATCGTCGCCGGCATCGAAGACCGCGACCGCACCAGCGGCAGCAACCTGCTGCCCAACGTCAATCCGGCGTTCAGTTGGGTGCGCCTGGCGCAGCGGATTCCGGTGCGTATCGCTTTCGATGATGTACCGGCCGACTTCCGCATGATCGCCGGGCGTACCGCCACCGTGTCGATCATCGACGATCAGGCGCAGGAGTCGCAGCCATGAGCAGGGCCTGGTTGATCGCCGGGTTGGGCGTGATGCTCTCGGCCTGTCAGATGGTCGGCCCGGATTATCAGGTGCCCGCCGACGCGGCGGTGCAGCGCAAGGACATTCAGGGTGAGCTGGCAGTTGCCGGCAAACCGGTAATCTCGGCGCCGGTGCCGGCGGACTGGTGGCGACTGTATAAAGACCCGCGCCTCGATCAACTGGTGCAGCAGGCCATGGCGTCCAACACCGACTTGCGTGTAGCGGCGGCGAACCTGTCGCGGGCGCGCGCTCAGGTGGATGAAGCCGAGGCCGCTGGTGGCTGGAGCGGCGGGGTGAAAATGGGCGCCCAACGCCTGCAGGAATCCGGTCAGGCGTTCCTCCTGCCAGAGAAAGTCCCGGTGGCCAACATCGCCGATATCGGTATCAGCGCTTCGTACCAGTTCGACCTGTGGGGCACTCTGCAACGCGGCATCGAAGCGGCGAAAGCCAATGCCGATGCGACACAGGCCGCAGCCGACACTGCGCGTATCACCTTGGTGGCGGACGTGGTTCGTGCTTACACCCAGGTCTGCGCCGCCAACGAAGAACGCGAGATCGCCGAGCACTCCCTCGATCTGCAATCGCAAAGCACCACGCTGATCCAGCGTCTGCGTGACGCCGGGCGGGGCGACGAGACTCAGGTCACCCGTTCGCAGACCCAATTCAAATCCCTGCGCGCCGACTTGCCGCGCTATGAAGCGGCGCGTCAGGCCGGGCTGTTCCGTCTGTCGATGCTGCTGGCCAAACCCGTCGAACAGTTGCCGGCGGGCACGGCCAGTTGCGCCGAGCTGCCGAAAATCGCCCAACTGGTGCCGGTCGGTGACGGCGCTGCGCTGCTCAAGCGCCGTCCGGATATTCGTCAGGCCGAGCGGCGTCTTGCGGCGGCAACCGCTGGCATCGGCATCGCCACCGGCGAGCTGTACCCGGACATCAGTATCGGCGCGACCATCGGCACCGTCGGCATCATTGATGACCTTGGCGACCCGTCGACCAACCGCTGGGGCTTTGGCCCGTCGCTGAGCTGGAAAGTACCGACCAACGGCGCCCGTGCGCGCATTCGTGAAGCCGAGGCCAACACCCAGGGCGCACTGGCGCATTTCGACGGCGTGGTGCTCAACGCCATCCGTGAGACCCAGACCGGTCTGGCTCAGTACAGCGCCTTGCTGCAACGCCGCGATGCGCTGGCCGAAGCCGAGCAGTCGGCCAAGCTCGCTGCCGAGCAGACTCACCGCTTCTTCCAGGCCGGCCGCGAGTCGTTCCTCGCCGACCTGCAAGCAACCCGTACCTACACCGATGTCACTGCGCAACTGGCCGCCGCCAATACTCAGGTCGCGATGAGCCAGATCGATTTGTTCCTCGCCTTGGGCGGCGGCTGGGAAAGCGGACGAACGAACACCTCGGGCGCCAGCAAACCCTGAGGCCGTTGCTATGCTTTGAAGTGTTGGAGGGGCGCCCCATGCCACGCGCTCCTGCAATGCACATTGCTCGTGCTGGCCCAGGGGAAACCAATAATGAAAAACCCTTACGCTCTCGGCTTCTGGTGCGCTCTGGTCGCACTGGTGCTGCTCTCGGCCACGTATTTCTACGGGATCATGCTGGCCCACCAGATCGACACGGCGATGGTTTTTCTCGACAGCGCCGTTGCGCTGATCGCGGTGATGGCGATCGTCGTCGTCGCGTGGACCTCGATTCAGCTGCAGCGAGTCAAGAAGCGCCAGCTCGAGCGCGGCAAGATGCTCGTGCTGATCTGGGACACCAAAGTTGCCCTGCGCCGCGTCGAGACCGTGTTCGACCGCTACTTCTGGGGCAGCTACTGGCAGCCCGGGCGAACCTTCGCCGAAGTCATGGGTGAACTCACCGGCACGCCGCTGGAAAAAAGCCTCGAAGCCCTGAAGAAGCAATGCCTGGAACTCGACAAGCAGATCGCCGATGAAGGCTGGCACTGGCTGAACAACGCCCGCGAGCTGTCCGACGTCGCCACGGCCATGGCTCGTGAGCGCTATCAGCTGGATTTCTGCGATGTGCGCGCGGATACCACGGGCGGGGCGGTGATCGATCGCGACTTCGAGGTGCTGGTTTATACCTGGACCGCGCGGCTGAAGAGCTTTGATCATCAGTTGGATGAAATCGAGGTTCAGTACTCCTGATTTGCTGTGAATATACCCAGTGCTATCGCGAGCAGGCTCACTCCTACATTTGGAATGCGTTCCCCCTGTAGGAGTGAGCCTGCTCGCGATAGCGTCCTTCCTGACGCGGAAACTCTTCAACCCTGTCAGCGGTCCATTCCCCTCATAGACACTCTTTAACCTTTAAACATTGGGCCGTCGTCCGCGCCCGGTGCTAATCTCCACCGCTCAATTGCGCACAGTCGAGCCGCGACCCGATCCCGGGTTCAAGGAAGACGACTTCATCCACAGCCACGGAAACCGATCAGGTCATTCATGAATAAATCAGCAGGCGTGCTTCTCGGAATTGTTGTTGCCATCGGCGCGATCAGCGCAGGCGGGGCCTGGTACACCGGGACCAAGATCGAAGGCGTACTGAACAACGCCGTGACCAACGCCAACAAAGAGTTGCAGACCGCCATGGCCGGCTCCAACGGCACCGCGTCGCTGGAACTGGTATCGCTGGAGCGTCACACCTTCACCAGCACCGCGCACTATCGCCTCAAGGGCGAAGGCGAGATGTTCGGTGATGCGCCGGTCGAGTTGCTGTTCGTTGACCACATCGAACACGGCCCGCTGCCGTTCTCGCGTCTGGTGTCGCTGAAGTGGCTGCCGGTCATGGCCACCAGCAACTATGAATTGGAAAAGAGCCCGTCCACGGAAAAATGGTTCGCCGCCACCAACGGCGCCGCGCCGCTCAAGGGCGTGACTAACATCGGCTACGACGAATCGACCACCAGCACCCTGAACCTGGTGCCGTTCGAAACCGCGCTGGATGAGCAATCGAGCCTGAAGTTTTCCGGGCTGAGCATGGACATCGCCGCCAGCGCCCAGGCGCAGAAGGTCAAGGCCGACGGTTACATGGACAATCTGAAACTGGTCACCGTGTCGGAAGACCAAGCGCCGGTGCAGGTCGAGCTCAATGGCCTGACCCTGGCCAGCAACCTCGCCAAGAGCAGCTACGGCTACTACACCGGGGAAAACACCCTGGAAGTGACCAGCAGTAAAACCACTTTCGGCGCCAAGCCGATGGTGCTGGGCGTGAAGAACTTCGAAATGAAGAACCGCACCGAAGAAAGCGGCAGCAACGCCTCGGGGCGTGCCGATTACAAAATCGGCGAAGTGACGCTCAACGACAAGAAAGTAGGTTCGGCGGCCATGGCCATGAGCCTGAAGAACCTCGACATTCCTTCGACCATGTCGCTGATGCAGATCTACCAGACCAAGTTGCAACCATACGAAAAAGCCGCTGCCGAAGCCGCCGCCCAGGGGTTGCCGGCACCGGAGCTGAATCTGACCGAAGCGGAAAACGCCCAGGTCAAAGCCGATCTGCAGAAGCTGCTGGCGGCCGGCCCGCAACTGGCGCTGGAGAACCTGTCGTTCAACACCGCCAATGGTGAAAGTCGCGCCAATCTGGTGATCGACCTGACCAAGCCGCAATCGATGGATCTGCCGCCGGATCAACTCGGCAAGCAACTGATCGCGCTGCTCGACCTGAACATTCAGGTGTCCAAGCCGATGCTGGTCGATCTGCTCAGCGTGCAGGCGCAACTCGATGGCCAGACTGACGCCAAAGCCATCGTCGATCAGTCCAGGGAAGCGGCGGACATGTTCGCCGGCATGGCGGTCGGCTCGCAATTGGCTGTCGTCGATGGCACCAACGTAGTGACCAAACTGCATTACGCGGCCAATCAGGTCGAATTCAACGGCCAGAAGATGTCCGTTGAGCAATTCATTGGCTTCCTCATGAGCAAGTTTGCCGGCGTTACCCAAGAGCAATAAACCCTACATCGCGCCCCCCAGACGCCCGGCCCCTGTGTGAACAGGTGTCGGGCGTTTTGCTGTACGGCTTTTGTACAGATGGGCCGATTCTGAACAATTATTGCGTTGTGAAAATTCGACTACGCTTGCGTGCAGACTGCCTCACCAAGCTTGGCCGAAGGCTGTTTTGTCGGCCACCGTTACGAATGGGCAAGGAGGGCATTGCGACCCGGCTGGCCATGTAAGGATGCTGACAAATGCCGCGTATTGATGGCCCTGTATTACATCGTGGTTTGCGCCCTTTGTTCCGATTCGCCCTCTGCAGCCAGTTGCTCTGGCCGCTGTTGGCGTTGGCCGACACACCCTACGACGAAATGGTGCGCGATGCCCGTGCCGGGCACTACACGCCTGCGCTGACGGCGTTGCGTCAGGTGCCGCCGGGCCAGGCCAGCGACGGTCAGGTCAGCGATCACCTGCAAATCGCCAGTTGGGCCGGTCTTGATGCCGAAGTGGTCAAAGTCTATGAAACCCAAGGCCGCGACCGCGTCCTGCCGGTGCAGGCGCTGACCGCCGCCGCGCGTGCCTATCGCAACCTCAAGCGCTGGGATCAGGCCACTCAGGTCTACAACAAGGCGCTGACGCTGGAGCCGGACAACGCCGACCTGCAACTGGGCCTGGCGCTGACCCAAGCCGATGCCGGCAAACCCGATCAGGCCGTCACCCGCGCGCAGGCGTTGGTCGCCGCCAAACCCGACGATCCGTCACGCCGTCTCGCCTTGGGCTACGCACTCGGTCGCGCCGGCAAACAGTACGACGCATTGTTCGAATTCGATCAGGCCTTCATCCGCGCCGGCAACAAACCGGAAGTGGCCCGCGAGTACGTGGTCGCCCTGCAAAAGGCCCGTCTGCCTGAACCGGCGCTGCGTCTGGCCAGTCAACGTCCCGGTCTGATTGAGCCGGTGACTTTGCGCCGTCTCGAAGGCGATCTCGCCGCCGAACGCGTGCGCCTCGCCGAACTGGCCACCCGCAATGAAAAGGAACGCTACGTTATCGCCGATCGCGCGCTGGCCGATTACGACAAATTGCTCGCGACCTGGACGCCCGACGCCACTGCTCACGACGACGTGACGCGCTGGCGCATCGACCGCATGGGCGCGCTCAAGGCCCGCGCGCGCACCGCCGACGTCATCAGCGAATATCAAAAGCTGCAAGCCGAGGGCGTGCAGATTCCGACCTATGCCCTGCGTTGGGTTGCAGCGTCTTATCTCGATCAGCGTGAGCCGGAGATTGCCACCGACCTGTATCGCCAAGTGTTGTCGGCGCCGGACGCCGACGCCGGTGATCGCTTCGAGGACAGCACTGCGCTGTACTACTCGCTGCTGGAAAGCGATCGCGCCGACGAAGCGCGCAAGGTCGCCGAAGACGCAGCAAAAGCCCAGCGCCCGCGCGTCGAGCTCAAGGGGCTGCCAATCGGCAACCCCAACGATGAATGGATGGACGCCCAGCAACTCGCGGCGCAGGCCGGCACTTACAGTTCCGATCTGCCCCACGGCGAAGAGCGGCTGCAGACCCTGATCGAGCAGGCGCCGGGCAACCTTGGCTTGCGTCTGGCTCAGGCCGATCTCTACCTCGCCCGCCAATGGCCACGCCGCGCGGAAAGCCAACTCAAGGAAGCCGAGAGCGCGGCACCGCGCGATGCCGGTCTGGAGGTCGCTCAGGCGCGCACCGCAATGGAATTGCAGGAGTGGCGGCAGAACGATGCGCTGGTCGACGATGTGGTCGCGCGCTATCCGGACAACCGTCAGGTGCAGCGTCTGGCCCGCGAACGGGAAGTCCATGACATGGCCGAACTGCGCGTCGAAGCCTACGGCGGCAAAGCCAACGGTGGCGGCAGTGGCGACGCCGGTGCGGTCAGCGGCAGCCGTGATTTCGGTATCCAGAGCACGCTGTACAGCCCGCCGATCAATGAAGACTGGCGAGTGTTTGCCGGTGCCGGTTATGCCACCGGTGATTTCGCCGAAGGCACCGGCCACCATCGTTTCCAGCGTGTCGGCCTGGAGCGGCGTACTCGTGACATGACCCTCGAAGCCGAAGTGTCGAATCACAATTACGGCTTCGGTGACAAACAGGGCGCGCGCCTGGCGATTGCCCGCGACATCAACGATCACTGGCAATACGGCGGCAGCCTCGAATACCTCTCGGCGGAAACGCCGCTGCGCGCGCTCAACAGCGACATCAAAGCCAACGGCGGCAGTGCATTCCTGCGCTGGCGCGCCAACGAAAGCCGCGAGTGGCGCGTGTCGGTCAGCCCGTCGCATTTCAGCGATGGCAACAACCGTGTCGAAGCGTTGGTCACCGGGCGCGAAGGTCTCTACAGCGCGCCGAACATCCAGGTCGACGCCGGTCTGGAAGTCGGCACCAGCCACAACTCGAAATCCGATGACGTGCCCTACTTCAACCCGAAGTCGGACTTCAGCGTGATGCCGCTGGTCAACGTCAACCACGTGCTCTACCACCGCTACGAGACTTCCTGGAGCCAGCAGTTCCAGGCCGGCGCCGGCACCTACAGCCAACGCGACCACGGCACCGGCGGCATGGCGTTGCTCGGTTATGGCCAACGGTACGCCTGGAACGACGTGTTCGATGTGGGCGGCATGTTCAGTGTGATCAACCGGCCTTATGACGGTGATCGGGAAACTGATCTGCGTCTGCTCGTCGACCTCACTTTCCGCTTCTAGAAGAGTTTGAAGATGCCTTTTATCTCGCGTTTCATCCTTCTGCTGGGAGCGCTGCTGATCAGCGCCTGCGCCCAGCAAGCCCCGGCCTTCGCGCCGCCCTCCGAGCGCCCGGTCGCGGCCAGTGAAAAACCGTGGCCGAAAAATCATGTGCTCGGCATTGCCTACCACGACGTTGAAGACCGTGATCCCGATCAGGCCGTAGTGGCGGTGCGCACCGAGCGCATGATCGAGCAGCTCGCCTGGCTACGTGAAAACGGCTACAAACCAGTGACCGTCGACCAGATCATGGCCGCTCGCAAGGGTGGTCCGGAATTGCCGGCGAAAGCCGTGCTGCTCAGTTTCGACGACGGCTATGCCAGCTTCTATACCCGCGTCTTGCCGGTGTTGCGTGCGTACAACTGGCACGCCTTGCTGGCGCCGGTCGGCACCTGGATCGATACGCCGCTGAACCAGCCGGTGGACTTCGCCGGCACGCCGCGCAAGCGTTCGGACTTTTTGACCTGGGAGCAGGTGCGCGAGATTTCCCGATCGGGGCTGGTGGAAATCGCCGCCCATACAGACGCCAGCCACAAGGGCATCCTTGCCAACCCGCAGGGCAACCTGCAGCCGGCGGCGGCGACGCGGCGCTATGACCCCGTCACCAAGCGCTACGAATCCGAAGCCGACTTCCAGGCACGCATTCGTACCGACGTGAAGACTATTTCGGAGAAGATCCGCAAGGTCACTGGCTACAAACCGCGAGTCTGGGTCTGGCCGTACGGTGCCGCTGACGGCACGTCGCTGAGCGTGGTGGGGGACGAGGGCTATGAAATGGCCCTGACGCTGGACGACGGTCTCGACACCCTCGACAACCTGATGAGCGGACCGCGCTTTCTCGTGACGTCCGATCCTGACGGCGAGCATTTTGCCAACAGCATCGTCGGCGTGCAGGAAGAGTTGGCGATGCGCGTGGTGCATGTCGATCTGGATAACGTCTACGATCCGGACCCGGCGCAACAGGACATCAACCTCGGCAAACTGGTGCAGCGCATTTCTGACCTGGGCCCCACTACGGTGTTTCTGCAAGCTTTTGCCGACCCCAAGGGCGATGGTCTGGTGCACTCGCTGTACTTCCCCAACCGCCACTTGCCCGTGCGCGCCGACCTCTTCGACCGCGTCGCCTGGCAACTGCGTACCCGCGCTCATGTGAAGGTCTATGCGTGGATGCCAGTGCTGAGTTTCGAGCTGGATTCGAAGCTGCCGCGCGTGACCCGCTGGGACCCGAAAACCGGTACCACATCGGTCGATCCGAAGCAGTACAAACGCCTGTCACCGTTCAATCCCGAGGTGCGCAGGATCATCGGGGAAATCTACGAAGACCTGGCGAGTCTGACCTCGATCGATGGCGTTCTTTACCATGACGACGCGGTGCTGTCGGATTTCGAAGATGCCACTCCAGACGCGTTGAAGGCCTACGCCGCACAAGGCTTGCCGGGTTCGATTGCCACACTGCGCGACGACCCGGCGGCGATGCAGCGCTGGACGCGTTTCAAGAGCCGCTACCTGATCGACTTCACCAACGAACTCACCGCCAAGGTCCGTGCGATTCGTGGCCCGCAGGTGCTGACCGCGCGCAATATCTTCGCCGAGCCGATGCTCAATCCCGACAGCGAAGCGTGGTTCGCACAGAACCTCGATGACTTCCTCGCTACCTACGACTGGACGGCGCCGATGGCCATGCCGTTGATGGAAAAACAGACGTTGGCCGAGTCCGGCCCGTGGCTGGAAGAACTGGTCGCCACGGTGAAAAAACGTCCCGGCGCGCTCAACCGCACGGTGTTCGAATTGCAGGCGCGCGACTGGAACCAGAAGGATCAGGCCGATATCGATGCCGTGCATCTGGCGGACTGGATGGGCCGGCTCAAGCGTCAGGGCGCGACCAGTTTCGGTTACTACCCGGACAACTTCCTCGACAACCTGCCAGACCTGAAAACCGTAAGGCCTGCACTCTCCAACAAATGGAATCCATAACATGCTGGATAGACTGTTAGCCCTGCTTGTTCTGGCGATTGTCCTTGGCGTTCCGCTGGGGCTGATCTTCGTGGTGACCGGCCAGTTCCTGATGTCGTTCGTGTTCTTCTACCCGCTGTTCATGTCCGGGTTGTGGATCGCTGGCGGTCTGTATTTCTGGCTGCACTGGGAGCGCCACTGGCCGTGGCAGGACGACACGCTGCCGCCGCCACTGGAAGGCGAGCCACTGATTTCGATCCTGATCCCTTGCTACAACGAAGGCGATAATGCGGCCGATACGATTCACGCGGCACTGGCCCAGCACTACCCGAACATTGAAGTGATCGCGATCAATGACGGCTCAAAGGACAACACGGCTGAAGTGCTCGACGCACTGGCCAAGGAAGATCCTCGTTTGCGGGTCCTGCATCTGGCGGAAAACCAGGGCAAGGCTGTGGCCCTGCGCATGGGTGCGATCGCTGCGCGCAGCGAGTATCTGGTGTGCATCGATGGCGACGCCTTGCTGGCGCCGAACACGGCGGCCTATCTGGTCGCGCCGATGCTGGATAACGCGCGTCTTGGCGCGGTGACCGGCAACCCGCGCATCCGCACACGTTCGACCTTGATCGGGCGGGTGCAGGTCGGCGAGTTCTCCTCGATCATCGGTCTGATCAAGCGTACGCAGCGGGTATTCGGGCGCATCTTTACCGTCTCCGGTGTGATCGTCGCGTTCCGCCGCACCGCACTGAACCGGGTCGGCTACTGGAGCCCGGACATGATCACCGAAGACATCGACATCAGCTGGAAACTGCAACTGGATCACTGGAGCATCTTCTACGAACCGCGTGCGCTGTGCTGGATCCTCATGCCGGAAACCCTCGGTGGCCTGTGGAAACAGCGTCTGCGCTGGGCACAGGGTGGCGCCGAAGTGCTGTTCAAGAACATTCGCGGCATCTGGCAGTACCGCCATCGCTACCTGTGGCCGCTGCTGTTCGAATACTGCCTGTCCACCGGTTGGGCGTTCACCTTTCTGCTGTCGGTGATTTTCTGGGGCATGGGCAAGTTCATGGTCATGCCGGATGCAATCGCTGTAGATCACTTGATGCCACCGGCCTTCACCGGTCTGTTGCTGGCGGTGGTCTGCCTGATGCAGTTCGCGGTCAGCATCATCATCGATCGGCGCTATGAGCCGGGTCTGGGCAAGACCATGTTCTGGGTGGTCTGGTACCCGCTGGTGTTCTGGCTCGTCAGTCTGCTGACCACGTTGGTCAGTTTCCCCAAAGTGTTGTTCAGCCAACACAAGAAACGCGCGCGCTGGGTCAGTCCTGATCGGGGCATCCGCCCGCTGGGCGACGACCAGGAGGAAGTGATCAAATGAAAATTATCCGCACTCGCCAACGGCCCTTTCTGCTGGTGATCGACGTCATTCTCACGGTGCTGGCCTGGGTTGGTCTGTTGTTTCTGTTGATACGCGGCTTATGGCCGTTGATCGAAACCACCGGCGGCCCGCGTATCGAGCACTCGGCATTCGATGCCTTGGGCACTCTGCAGGTTTATATGTGGGTGGCGCTGGTCAACGCGGTGATCCTGATTGGTTGGGCGCGGTACCAGCAAAGCAAAAGCCGCAGCTTCGCCCAGCGCCGTTTGCCCTCGCCGGTGATTGGTGATGAAGGGCTGAGCAAAAGCTTCAAGCTGTGCGAGGAGCGTTTCCAGAAACTGCGCACGCCCGGGGTCATGACCATCCACAACGACCAGGACGGCGACATCAGCCACGTGGAAACGCATTTCTGGCCGGTACAACAGCAGGCCTTGCCGGCGCCGCTGGAGCAACAGCGGGTGATCTTTCTGCATGCCGAAGAAGATGGCAATCGCGAGCCGGTTAACCGCCTGACCTGATCTTCACTGTAGGAGCTGCCGAAGGCTGCGATCTTTTGATTTTGCTTATGTAAAAACAAGATCAAGAGATCGCAGCCTCGTTGCACTCGTCAGCTCCAACGCAGCTCCGGACCGATGTCACGCCTGAATCAGCGTCCACGCCTCTTTCATCCGCAAAGGCTGCTTCATCCGCTCAACCAACAGCGCCATCGCGCGTTGCTTGTCGCAGGCCACCGCCGCAACAACGATGCCGTCTTTTGCGAACAGGCCAATGAACGGCGGTTTCTCCGGCTCGCCGCTGAACTCGACCTCGTCCCATTCTTGCGCGTGTCCGAGATAGTCGTAGTTCTTGCCGAAGTGGTAGGTCCAGAAGAACGGCACATCCAGATAATGCTCCTCGCCACCGAGCATGTTGGCCGCAGCGATGCGCGCGTGTTGCTGGGCCAGGCGCCAATGCTCGATGCGGGTTGGCTGGCCGCTCAGCGGAAACGTCGCGATATCGCCGATGGCCCACAAGCCATCAGTCACGCGCATGCCGCCATCGACGCGCAACGATTGGTCTTCTTCCCTGGGCAGTGATTCGAACGGCTCAGTGGCCGGGTGAACACCAACGCCGGCGAGAACCAGATCCGCCGCCAGACGCAGACCGTTGTCGAGCAGCACGCCCTCGACCTTTTTTTCGCCAAAGATCTCACTCGCCTCGTGCTCGCTGATGAACTTCACCCCGTACTCTTCGTGCAACGCGCGAATCGCTTTGCCCACGGCGTCGCCGAATTGCTTGGCGAACGGGATTGCGTGGCGAGCGAGAACTGTGACATCGAGGCCGTACTCGCGCAGGGCGGATGCGCATTCAAGGGCGATGAAGCTGTCACCGATGATCACCGCGCGCTGACCCGGTTGCGCGGCGTTGATAATCTGTTCGGCCTGGACCTTGGAGCGCAGGACGAAGACATTGGCCAGCTCGGCGCCGGGCAGTTTCAGCGGGTTGGGCGCGCCACCGGTGGCGAGCACGGCGGCGTCGTAGCGCAGGATGCCACCGTTGTTCAGATGAAGCGTTTTGCCCTGGGCGTCGACTGCGCTGACTTCGCCTTGCACGCGTTCGATGCGTTGCGCTTCATAGAACGCTGCATCGCGCAGTGGCGGGACTTCTTTCGGCGACATCTCCCCGGCGAGAACAAATTTGCTCAACACCGTACGGTCGTAGCCGGCATCCGGTTCGCCGTCGACCAGCACAATGCGCCCGCCGAAACCTTTCTCGCGCAGGGCCGCTGCGCAAGCCGTGCCCGCCGCCCCGGCGCCGACCACCACGAATGTTCTTGGATCGTCGGCGGGCGGGGTGTGCGGATCGGGCAGGGGCTGGTCATCGACCCAGACGTCATCGCCGCGCAACTCCAGCGGATAGCGCTTGAGACTGTCCAGCGACGGCGGCTCGCACAGGCCACCGTCCTCGGCCCGGTACGCGGCTTTGTGCCACGGGCAGATCAACCTGCCGTGGCACAACGCGCCTTCGGCCAACGGCGCACCTGCATGCGGGCAAAGTCCCTGAAACGCCCGCAACTCGCCGTTGGCACGCAGCAGGACAATCTTGCAGTCGCCGATTTCGACTTGCAGGCCACGGTCTTGCGGGACATCGGTAAAACGGGCGACACGGTGCAGGGACATCTTGGCTTCCTCGCAGGCTTTTTCTTGTGAGTTGGTGCTGCGGCGTGAGGTTCAGCCATTTGCTACTGCCAAGGCATGAACGGTACGGCTATAGTTTGCGGGCCGACGACGGCCTCATTGCACAAGGTGCTCCCGGAATGACCCGATTGACCTCTCTCAACCCATGGCTGGCGGCCATCGCCGTGACCCTCTGCGTGCAGTTCCCGGCGCAAGCCCAGGAGCGCTTCACCCTGAGCATCCCCGGCGTGTCGGATAACCGCCTGTTCACCTCGGCAGCGGCTAGCGACGCACCCGGCTGCGGCGGCAAAAACCAGTCGCCGGCGCTGAGCTGGAACGCCGGCCCGGCCGGTACCCAGAGCTACGCCATCGTCATGCACGACCCGGATGGCCAGAAAGGCTTGGGCGTCGATCACTGGATTCACTACGGCATCAAACCCACCACCCACCAGATCGCGGCCGGCGTCGGCGCCAAATCCGCCCTCGAAGGTGTCGGCGGCACCAACAGCAAAGGCAACACCCACTACATGGGCCCATGCCCGCCAGTGGGCGACAGCGCGCATCACTACATCATCCAGATCTACGCCCTCGACCTCGCCCCGGACGCCCTGCCTGCCGGCCTGACCCGTGCCGAGCTGATGGAAAAGATCAAAGGCCATGTGCTGCGCAACAGCAGCGCGGTGCGGCGCTATCACCGCTGAGGTTTTCGGCCGCTCACGGGCGGCTGACTGCTCTGATTCCCCAGCCATTTGGCATTGCCCCGCGAAAACGCGCACTATCGAGCCATTGCCAATGCGCTGGAGGACACCGTGGCAGCAAAAATCGACCGCATCGCCCAGCTACTCAACTGCCCGGAAAAGGGCGAACAAATGCGGCGTGCAGTAACCGAGACACGTAAGGAATTTCTGCTGAATCAGCCGGAAGAAGACCTCGTTGAAGACGACGAGGTGTTTGACGAAGCTGAGGAGGAGGGGGATGACGACGATGAATATGACGAGTTTGACTGGACGACGGAGTGACTGCGAGTCAGCGACCTCGTCATCGGCCACAAAAAAGCCCCGGACCATCACAGTCCGGGGCTTTCTCGTTTGATTCATGGTGCACCAGGCGGGATTCGAACCCACGACCCCTGCCTTCGGAGGGCAGTACTCTATCCAGCTGAGCTACTGGTGCAGCGGGCGACATCATACCTAGGTCGGCTCGGGGCGTCCATGCCGGGTTTGGCGGGTTTTGTCAGTGTGCGTGTCGGCGCGAAATCGCTGCATTCCTTAAAGCGGTAACGTCCTGCAAAACCCTCGCTTGGCGCTTTGCCGGGGTTGATCTATGGTTTTTCCTGCGGCACGGGTTTTCGGTACGTTGATCTGAAAAGCGGCCTTTTTGTTCTTTTTTTCGAACGACCTATTGTCCTTTACCCCCTTTGAACCTACGATCCGTTTGAGATTTCAAACGCTCGTTGACGGGATGTTGCAGCGCAGGTGCGCCCGGTCGTGCACTGTCGATGCGCCACAATCCGCTCACTGATTTCCCTGACGGCAGCCTTGCGAGGCGCCTTTCTACAATCATAATTTGCTCCGCGCAGGCCGCGGTGCTGTTAAGGAAAGCCGACATGCAGCTTAAAGACACCCAGTTGTTCCGCCAGCAAGCCTTCATCGATGGCGCTTGGGTCGATGCCGACAACGGTCAGACGATCAAGGTCAACAATCCGGCCACTGGCGAAATCCTCGGCACCGTGCCGAAGATGGGCGCCGCTGAAACCCGCCGTGCCATCGAGGCCGCCGACAAGGCGCTGCCGGCCTGGCGTGCACTGACCGCCAAAGAGCGTGCCGGCAAGCTGCGTCGCTGGTTCGAACTGATGATCGAGAACCAGGACGACCTCGCGCGCCTGATGACCCTTGAGCAGGGCAAGCCGCTGGCCGAAGCCAAGGGCGAAATCGTTTACGCCGCATCGTTCATCGAGTGGTTCGCCGAAGAAGCCAAGCGCATCTACGGCGATGTGATTCCGGGCCATCAGCCGGACAAGCGCCTGATCGTGATCAAGCAGCCGATCGGCGTCACCGCCGCGATCACCCCGTGGAACTTCCCGGCGGCAATGATCACCCGTAAAGCCGGCCCAGCGCTGGCTGCCGGTTGCACCATGGTGCTCAAGCCGGCTTCGCAAACTCCTTTCTCCGCTTTCGCCCTGGCCGAACTGGCTCAGCGCGCGGGCATTCCTGCGGGCGTGTTCAGCGTAGTGTCCGGCAGCGCCGGCGATATCGGCAGCGAGCTGACCAGCAACCCGATCGTGCGCAAACTGTCCTTCACCGGCTCGACCGAAATCGGTCGCCAGTTGATGGCTGAATGCGCCAAGGACATCAAGAAAGTCTCGCTGGAACTGGGCGGCAACGCGCCGTTCATCGTGTTCGACGATGCCGATCTGGATAAGGCCGTCGAAGGCGCGATCATCTCCAAGTACCGCAACAACGGCCAGACCTGCGTCTGCGCCAACCGTCTGTACATTCAGGACGCGGTCTACGATGCGTTCGCCGAGAAGCTGAAAGTGGCTGTGGCCAAACTGAAGATCGGCAACGGTCTGGAAGATGGCACCACCACCGGCCCGCTGATCGACGAAAAGGCCGTGGCCAAGGTTCAGGAACACATCGCTGATGCCGTAAGCAAAGGCGCCATCGTGCTGGCTGGCGGCAAGGCGATGGAAGGCAACTTCTTCGAGCCGACCATTCTGACCAACGTGCCGAAAAACGCGGCCGTGGCCAAGGAAGAAACCTTCGGTCCGCTGGCGCCGCTGTTCCGCTTCAAAGACGAAGCCGAAGTGATCGCCATGTCCAACGACACCGAATTCGGTCTGGCCTCGTATTTCTACGCACGTGACCTCGGCCGTGTGTTCCGTGTCGCCGAAGCGCTGGAATACGGCATGGTCGGCGTCAACACCGGGCTGATCTCCAACGAAGTCGCGCCGTTCGGCGGCATCAAGGCCTCGGGTCTGGGCCGTGAAGGCTCCAAGTACGGCATCGAAGATTACCTGGAAATCAAATACCTCTGCCTGGGCATCTGAGCCGAGTAAGGGATCGCTGCAAACGCAAAGGGCACGAGAGAGCTGTCCCTTTGCGTGGTTTCAAACAGAAAATTTCTCTGCGGCCGGGAACGCC
>Ga0308167_1001274_pt1 | contig 31087 bp, 29 predicted proteins | sample PhyCR1_2_FD_202138 | JGI IMG/M metagenome (GOLD analysis project Ga0308167, IMG submission 202138) | Phyllosphere microbial communities from UC Gill Tract Community Farm, Albany, California, United States - DLSLRC.R1 | ecosystem: Host-associated > Plants > Phyllosphere > Unclassified | place... | reverse complement strand
CCGGGAAGCTGTCCGGCGACGCCATCCGGGTGCCCGTTCCGGTCGGGTCGATCGTCGAGCTGAACACCGTGGTGTCGCGTGACGTCACGGTCGAGGAGGTCAACGAGGCCTACCGTGCCGCTGCGGCCGGTCCGCTCGCCGGGGTGCTGGCGTTCACGGCGGACCCGCTCGTGTCGACGGACATCACGGGGCGGCCGGAGTCGAGCGTGTTCGACTCGCTGCTCACCCGGGTCGACGAGGGTCGTCACGTGAAGGTCGTCGCCTGGTACGACAACGAGTGGGGGTTCTCGAACCGGGTGGTCGACACGCTGGGCATGCTGGCGCGCGCGTAGGGCGGCCGCGGCCGGGGCCGCGAGACTCGGCCTGGGCGACAGTTCTCGTGCTCTGGAGCGCGAATTCTGTCGCTGAGGCCGAGTCTCGGGCGCCATCGACGGGGCACGGTGGCCGGGGCCGGCCCCGGGTCTGGCCGCTGACGGACGGGAGGCGCGGTGCGGGCTGGCACCGCGCCTCCTGTCCGGTCTGTGGTGCGGAAGCGACACTGCGGTGGGGCCGCCCGGCGATCGAGACGCGAAAGCGACAGTGTGCCGCCGATAGTCGGCGGCACACTGTCGCTTTCGCGTGACGGGGAAGAGGGAGCCGGCCCTGCCGCCCTGCGGCGGCGCGCGCCGCGCGCCGCGCGCCGCGTCAGCGGATCAGCGCCGTCGTGCTCGCGAAGGAGCGGGAGCGCACGGCCTCGCGGTAGCGGTCGAGCGCGGCCTCGTCGGCACCGACCGACTCCAGCGCCGCCAGCCCCGCGCCGAGCACCGGGGGATCGGTCACCCAGGTCGGGACGGCCCCGGGCACCCGCTCCGCGAGCCGGGACACGACCCCGTCCACGAGCAACGGGTGCCGAGCAGCGAGCACCCCGCCGCCGAGCACGACGGGGACCGGGTGGGTGGTCGACCCGCCGAGTCCGAGCCGCTCGAGCGCGACCGCCGCGAGCAGGACGATCTCCTCCGCCTGGCGCTCCACGACGCTCCGGGCCACCACGTCGCCGGCTCCGGCCACGTCGAACAGCACCGGGCAGAGCCGGTTGAACACGCGCTGGTCGAGGCGGCCGAAGTGGATGGCCTCGGTGACCTCGCGGACGCTGCGGAGTCCCAGCGCCGCCGGCACCGCGTCGACCAGTGCGGTCGCCGGTCCTCGGCCGTCGTCGGCCCGGGCAGCGTGCCACAGCGCACGGTTGCCGAGGTACGCCCCGCCGCCCCAGTCCCCGGAGACGTCGCCGATCGCCGGGAACCGGGCGGTGGTGCCGTCGGCCCGCACGGCGAGCGCGTTGATGCCCGTGCCGCAGACCACGGCGGCCGCGTCCGGTGACAGGGTCCCCGCCCGCAACAGGGCGAACAGGTCGTTGTCGAGGACGTGCGGCGCACCGCCGTCGGACTCCCAGTGGGCGAGCGCCGTGGTGGCCGCGACGAGCTCGTCGTGCAGGTCGAGCCCGGCCAGGTACACGTGCGTCGTCCGGATCCGACGGTCGCCGAGCTCGCCGACGACCCTGGAGCGGACGTCGTCGAGGATCGGCCCGGCGACGTCCCACCCGCGGGTCTGCGGGTTCGACCCCGGTCCACGCGCGTGCCCGACGATCCCGCCGTCGAGTGCGATGGCGACGACGTCGGTCTTGCTCCCACCGCCGTCGACGGCGAGGACGACGTCGCTCGGGTGCGGGGGGACCGGCGCCGGCGGGCGTTCGACCCGGGCGGTCTCCGACGGGCCCCGGCTCAGCCCGCCCACGACAACTGCTCCGATCGCGCCCACGGCAGGTGCTCCGCGTTCGCGGCCAGGAGCAGGTCGGTGAGCTTCTCGGCCTTGTCGACCTGTCCGACGAGGGGGTGCGCCCACATTGCACGGAGCACACGGTCGCGGCCACCGTGCACGGCTGCCTCGAGGGCGAGTCGTTCGTACCCGGCGACGTGCGACACCAGACCGACCATGTCCGGGGCGAGCGGCGAGACCGGAAGCGGGGTGATCGCCTGCCGGGTGACGCGCGCCGGGACCTCGATCACGTGGTCGTCGGGCAGGAACGGGAACGTGCCGTCGTTCCGCACGTTGAGGACCTGCACGTCGCCGCGGTCGCCGAGGATCGAGGACAGCACGTCGATGGCGGCCTCGGAGTAGTACGCGCCACCCCGCTGCTCCAGCTCGACCGGCTTCGTGACCACGGACTCGTCGGCGTACTTGGTCAGCAGTGCCGACTCGGTCTCCATCACAGCCTCGGCCCGGGTGCGCTCGTGGAGCTGTTCCTCGAGCACGACGTCGTGGCTGTAGAAGTAGCGCAGGTAGTACGAGGGGACGGCGTGCTGCAGGCGGATGAGGTCGGCGGGCATGTGCACGCTCTCCGCCATCCGGTCGAGGGCACCGGTCTCCACTGTGAGCAGATCGTCGAGGACGTCTCGTTCGCTCCCGTCGGCGGAGCGGACGTGCACCCCGCGCTCCCACGTCAGGTGGTTGAGTCCGACGTGGTCGAGCCGGACTCCCGACGGGTCGACCTGGAACTCCTTCGCGAAGCGCCGCTGGAACCCGATCGCGACGTTGCAGAGCCCGACGGCGCGGTGGCCGGCCTCGAGCAGGGCGCGGGTGACGATGCCGACCGGGTTCGTGAAGTCCACGATCCAGGCATCCGGCTTCGCGTGCTTCCGGACGAGCTCCGCGTACTCGAGCACGACCGGCACGGTCCGGAGCGCCTTCGCGAACCCGCCGGGCCCGGTGGTCTCCTGCCCGATGCAGCACGCCTCGTGCGGCCAGGTCTCGTCCTGCTGCCGGGCGGCCTGGCCGCCGATGCGGAGCTGGAACATGACGGCGTCGGCGTCCGAGACCCCGGCGACCACGTCGTCGGTGACGTGGACCGTGCCGGGGTGGCCGGCGTGGGCGAACATCCGCTTGGCGACACCGCCGACGAGTCCGCGTCGGACGGGATCGGGGTCGACGAGCCAGAGCTCGTCGATGGGCAGCTGGTCGCGGAGCCGGGCGAAGCCGTCCACGAGTTCGGGGGTGTAGGTGGATCCGCCACCGATGACTGCGAGTTTCACTGTGGTGCTATCCCTTCACGCCGGTGAGCGCGATGCCCTCGACGAATGCCTTCTGTGCGAAGAAGAAGATGATGACGACGGGAACCATGACGACGACGGTCATCGCCATCGTCATCGACCAGTCGGTGCCGTGCTGGCCCCGGAACGTCGCGAGCCCGTACGCCACCGGCCAGGCAGCCTGGTTCTCGGACGCGTACAGGAGCGGGCCGTAGTAGTCGTTCCAGGAGTGGAAGAACATGAAGATCCCCGCCGACGCGATGCCCGGACGCGCCATCGGCACGACGACCCGCCACAGCACGCCCCACTCGCTGCAGCCGTCCATCCGAGCGGCGTCGCCGTACTCCTTCGGGATGGTCATGAAGAACTGGCGGAGCAGGAAGATGCTGAACGCGTCACCGAGCAGGTTCGGCAGGATCAACGGCCAGAGCGTGCCGGTGAGGTGCAGCTGGGACCACATCACGTAGACCGGCACCGCGGTGACCTGCGGGGGCAGGAGCATCGCGACGATGATCACCGTGAAGACCAGGTTCGCGCCACGGAACTTGATCTGGGCGAGTGCGTACGCCGCCGGGACCGAGCTGACGAGCATGAACGCGGTGGCGAGCACGGCGTACATCGACGAGTTGCCGAACCACTGCGCGAGCGGCAGTTCGGTGAACACCCGGGCGTAGTTCGAGAAGTCGAACGGCCGCGGCAGGATCGACGCGGTGAGTGCCTGGTTGCTCGACATCAGCGACGTCAGGATGACGAACACGATCGGGGCGATGGTCAGGACCCCGAGCGCCACGAGCGCGGCGTGCTCGGCGATCCAGACCAGGGTGCGCCCACGGGGGCGGCCGGTTCGCGGGGCGGTTCCCCGCGGGGCGCGGGCCAGCGGGGACTGGGAGACGGCGGTCATCAGGACTCCTCCGGACGGAACACACTGATGCGGCGCATCGTGAGCACGAGCACCACGGCGGTGACGACGAACAGGACGACGGCCATCGCCGAGGCGTAGCCGAACTGGAAGTTCGCGAAGCCGTGCTGGTAGAGCAGCTCGGTGTACGTGAGCAGCGACGTGCCCGGGTAGCCGAGCTGCGCCGCGGTGCCGCCACCGATCGTCGCCTTGCCGCTGGCGACACCCGACGCGACGGCGGCCTCGGTGAAGTACTGCAGGGCCGCGATCACCCCCGTGACGGCAGCGAACCCGATGACCGGCGCGATCGTCGGCAGCGTGATGTGGCGGACCTGCTGGACGCCGTTCGCGCCGTCGAGCGACGCGGCCTCGTACAGGTCGCGCGGCACGTCGAGGAGCGACGCCAGGAAGATGATCATGATGTCGCCCATCACCCAGACGCCCATGATCACGAGCGAGGGCTTCGACCACGCGGGGTCGTTGAACCACAGGGGGCCGTCGACGCCGAACACCCGGAGGATCTGGTTCACGGGGCCGGTGCCGGGGTTGAACAGGAACACGAACGCGACGACGCTCGCGACCGGCGGCACCAGGGCGGGCAGGTAGAACAGCGTCCGCCAGAACCCGGTCGCCGTCTTCGCGCGGCTCAGCAGCCCGGCCACCAGGAGCCCGCAGACGATCCGGACCGGCACGAGGATGACCACGAACCACAGGGTGTTGACGACCGCGGGCCAGATCTGCGGGTCCTGCGTGAACAGGAACCGGTAGTTCAGCAGCCCGACGAACTCGGGCTCCTGCAGCTGGTTGTAGCGCGTGAACGAGTAGAAGATCGACGCGACGAGCGGGTACGCGAAGAAGATCACGAGGCCCGCCAGGGCCGGCGCCAGCATCGTCAGGGCGACCAGGCGGCGGCGGGACTCGGCGGAGCGGCGCCGACGTGGCTGGCTCCCAGGGGCCGTCGAACGCGACCCGGCGCTGGCCGGCGGCCGGGAGGCGCGGGTGGGCCGCGCCTCCAGGCTGCCGGTTTCAGGGGTGGTGACGTCCGTCATGATCACGGACCAGCCAGCTGGTTGGCGTTGTCGATGTCCGAGTCGAGCTTCTTGAGCTTGGCGTCGAGGTCGCCGCCGTTCTGCTGGTACGCCTGCCAGAACTTCGTGAAGGTGCCGATGTAGGCGGCGCCGTCAGCGGTGCCCGGCGACGTCATGGTGTCCTCGTTGCCGGCGACGTCGACGAAGGTCTTGTAGTTCTCGTCGACCTCGAGGTTCGGCGACTGCAGGGCCGAGGTGAGCGTCGGGATGTTCTTCAGCCCGTTGCCCATCGTGACCTGGGCGTCGGTGTTCGTCGACAGGTACTTCAGCAGCGCCCAGGCCAGCTCGGGGTGCTTCGAGCCCTTCGCGATCCCGGCGACGTTGCCCGCGATGTACGTCGAGCCGTAGTTGCCGAGGCCGTCCATCACCGGGGTCGGCGCGGTGCCGTAGTCGAGGTCCGGCTTCTGGTCCTTGATGAACGCGGTGCGGTACTCACCGTCGATCTGCATCGCGACCTGACCGGTCTGGAACGCGTTGTCGGCGGCGAACTCCTGGCCGAGGCCGGACGTGAAGGCCTTGAGCTTGTCGTAGCCGATCTCGTCGACGAACCCCTTCTGCCACTCGATGAGCTTCTTCCAGGCAGCGGACGTGCCGATCACGCTGTTGCCCTGCTTGTCGAGCCACGATCCGTCGACCATCGGGGCCCAGTGCTCGGGGGAGTTCTCGTAGAAGTCGATCAGCGGGTTGAAGCCGAGCTGCTTGATCGAGCCGTCGGCGTTGTACGTGGTGAGCTTGAGCGCATCGGCCTTCAGCTCGTCGAGCGTCTTCGGTGGCGTCGTGATGCCGGCCTTGGCCAGCAGCGGCTTGTTGTACATCAGCGCGCTGACGTCGGCGAGGGCCGGCAGGGTGCAGCGCGTGCCCTTGTACTGCGTGTACGACTGCACGGCCTTCGGGATGTCCGACAGGTCGACCTTGTCCCGCTTGATGTACGGCGACAGGTCACGGAAGGCGCCCGACGAGCAGAAGCTGCCGACGATCGCCGTCGAGTAGGACAGGCCGACGTCGATGTTCTGGCCCGACGAGATCGCCTTCTGGAGCTTCTCGTCGTCCTGACCGGCGTGGATGTCGACCGTGACGCCGGGGTTCGCCTTCTCGAAGCCGGCGACGGCGCTCTTCACGACACGGGCTTCACGCCCGGTGAAGAAGTGCCACAGCGAGACGGTGCCCTTGAGCTCCTTCGGTGCGGTCTTGTCGATGGTGTCGGCGCTGCTCCCGGAGCTGCAGCCGGCGACGACGAGTGCGCCCGCCGCAGCGACGGCGGTGGCGGCGACGATCCGCCGGATCTTCGGACTGGGGAGTGACATGCGGGACTCGCTCTCTGATCTCGCTCCGACGCGGCCCGTTTCCGGGCGCGACGAAGAGCCCTGTGACAGGGCTGGGTGATGGTGCCTCGAGTGGTGCGGGTGGAACGGTTCAGGGGCGCTCGGCGGGGTCCGGTGCGGGCGCATCGTCACTGATGCGTTCGAGCCGGTCCGCGAGCGCGGTGCGGACGACGTCGATGAGGACGTGCCGCGCACCGTGCAGGACGGGGGTGTCGGGAACGCCGGGTGCCACCACGGCGGTGGACCAGCGGGTGCGGGTCCGGAGCCAGGCGGTCACGGCGGCGGCCAGGGCGGGTCCACCCGCGATCCCGGTCGGGCCGTGCAGCACGACCGTCTCGGGATCGGCGACGGCGAGGGCGGGGAGCACGTTGTGCCCGACGCGCTCGCCGAGGGCGGTGGTGAAGGGGTGCTGCTCGGGGAGCCCGGGCAACTGCGGGAGCACCTCGCGCCAGTCGGCTGCGGTGCCGTCCGGTGCCGTGATCCCGTGCTCGGCGGCCAGGGCGACGATCGCGGACTCGGAGATGAGGTCCGCGACGATCGTGGCCGTCGGGTCGATGGAGCGTGCGTCGGCGGGCACGCTGAGGTAGCCGATCTCACCCGCGGCGCCGGACGCGCCGGTGTGCAGGTGGCCGTGCAGGTCGAGGGCCATGCCGAGGCCCTCCGCCATCCAGAACAGGGCGAACGACCCCGGAGCCCGTCCGGCGCCCATGTTCCGCTCGGCGATCGCCGCGAGGTTGGCGTCGTTCTCGATGACGACCTGGACGCCGAGTGCAGCGGACAGCGACGTCGAGACCTGGTCGCGCGGCCAGCCCGGCAGGCCGTCCGTGAAGATGAGGGTGTCGGTGGCGTGGTCGACGCTGGCCTGCACGCCCACGGCGACGGCCGTGACGAGCTCGGGGTCGACGTCGGCTGCTGCCGCGGCGCGGGAGATGGCGGCGGCGACGATGTCGGCACCGGGCGCGCGGACCTCGTCCGGGGACATCCGGTGCGTGGCGACGGGGTAGGAGCGGCCGGTCGCGTCGACGACCGTGGACCGGACGTCGACGAGCTGGACGTCGACGGCGACGGCGAGGTCGCGGTCGGTCGTCGCCTCGTAGACCACGGCGCTCGGGCCCCGTCGACCGGTCTGGGTCGCGGTGCCGGCTTCGTGGATGAGGTCGGCGGCCTCGAGCCGGCGGATGATCTCGGCAGCGGTGGGCTTGCTCAGCCCCGTGCGCTGGGCGATCTCGTTGCGGGTGAGCGGGCCGTCGTCGAGCAGGAGCTCGAGGGCTGCGCGATCGTTGAGGACACGCAGGAGGCCGGGCTGGCCGGGGGTGCGTCCTCGTGTGGTCATGTCGAGGACTGTAACGGACAACCTTCTTTACTGAAAGGTTTGTTTACCGATTCGAAACACGCGTTCCGCTCCGCGAAACGCGCGGCGACGCGACGGAGGCGAGACGGGGTCTGCAACCCGGATGGGCCCGGGACGCAACCACAGCAGGCCTGGAGGCGCGGTGCGGGCTGGCACCGCGCCTCCAGGCCCGTGGGGTGGTCGCGCGAGCGTCCTACGGACGCAGCAGCACCTTGATGGCGCGGCGCTCGTCCATCGCGCGGTACGCCTCGGCAGTCTCGTCGAGCGGCAGCTCGAGGTCGAACACCCTGCCCGGCTCGATCGCGCCGGAGAGCACGTCCGGCAGCAGCTCGGGGATGTACTTCCGCGCCGGAGCCATGCCGCCCGCGATCGTGATGTTCGTGTCGAAGAGGTACCGCGTGCCGATGGTGGGCACGCCGTGCGGGACCCCGACGAAGCCGAGGTTGCCGCCCGCGCGGACCGAGTGCAGCGCCTGGTCCATGCTCTCCTCGGTGCCGACGGCCTCGACCGCGCAGTCGGCCAGGTCGCCGCCGAGCAGCTCCTTGATGGCGGCGACGCCGGCCTCGCCGCGCTCCGCGACGATGTCGGTCGCGCCGAACTCCCGGGCGAGGGCCTGCCGGTCGGCGTGCCGGCTCATCGCGATGATGCGCTCGGCCCCGAGTCGCTTCGACGCGAGCACGGCGGACAGTCCGACCGCGCCGTCGCCCACGACGACGACGGTCTTGCCGGGGCCCACGGCTGCGGACACCGCGGCGTGGTGACCCGTCGAGAACACGTCCGACAGGGTCAGCAGCGACGGCACGAGCGCCGGGTCGACCGGGCCGGGGACCGCGACCAGGGTCGCCGACGCGTCCGGGATGCGGACGTACTCGGCCTGCGCACCGCCGACCGGGTCGCCGTAGGCGTCCTTGCCGCCGAAGCCGGAGAGGTGGTCGCAGCCCGTGGTCATGCCGTTGCGGCAGGCCTGGCAGGTGCCCTCGTTCATCGTGAAGGGGGAGATGACGAAGTCGCCGACGTGCAGGTCCGTGACGTCGGCTCCGACCTCGACGACGGTACCGACGAGCTCGTGCCCGATCGGGTGCGGCTCCTTGGTCTTCGTGACACCGCGGTACGGCCACAGGTCCGATCCGCACACGCAGGCCGCGACGACCTTGACGACGACGTCCTTCGGTGTGATGAGCTCGGGCTGGTCGCGGTCCTCGACGCGGATGTCGTTCGGGGCGTGGATGATCGCTGCGCGCAAGAGGGGAGCCTTCCGTCGAGATGGTGGGGTGTCGGCGCGGTCGACGTCGTCCGGGCCGACGTCGACAGTACCCTCGTGCGGGTGGACGACGACCGGTACGGCGGGGATGTGCTCTCGGGGGACTGGCGCTCCCGCGGGGTGAAGAAGGTGCGGCAGGTGCCGCTCGAACGCGACATGGTGCTCGAGGACCCGGACTCCGGGTGGGCGGGCGCCGTCGTCGGGCTCGAGGCGGGCAACATCGCGTTGGAGGACTGGAAGGGCCGCACGCGCTCCTTCCCCTTCACCGGGCAGTTCCTGCTCGAGGGGGAGCTCGTGACGCTCGGGCGCCCGCAGGCGCCGGTCGGGCGGTCTGCCGCTGCTGCGCCTCCGGCGTCGGCCGGGAGGCACGGTGCCGGTCCGGCGGTCCGGCACGCGTCCGACGGCGGTCGCCTCCGCACCGCGTCCGGATCGTTCGCGGTGGAGTCGCAGCGGGCGCGGGTGGCGCTGCCCTCCCGGATCATGGTCGAGGGCAAGCACGACGCCGAACTCGTCGAGAAGGTCTGGGGAGCCGACCTCCGTGTCGAGGGCGTCGTCGTCGAGGAGCTCTCCGGCGTCGACAACCTGGCCGCGGTCCTGGACGACTTCCAGCCCTCGCGCGACCGCCGGGTCGGCGTGCTCGTCGACCACCTCGTGCCCGGGTCGAAGGAGTCCCGCTTCGCGTCCGCCGTGATGCAGGGGAAGTGGGGCGCGCACGTGCTCGTCGTCGGTCACCCGTTCGTCGACGTCTGGCAGTCGGTGAAGCCCGCCCGCGTCGGACTGCAGGCGTGGCCCACCATCCCTCGGTCGATCGAGTGGAAGAAGGGCATCTGCCAAGCCCTCGGGTGGCCGCACGCGGAGCAGGCCGACATCGCCCGCGCCTGGCAGCGGATCCTCGGGCAGGTGCGGACCTTCGCCGACCTGGAGCCGCAGTTGCTCGGGCGCGTCGAGGAGCTCATCGACTTCGTCACGGAGCCGAAGGCCTGACGGGCGCGCCCCCGCGCCCCCGCACCCCCGGAAATCCGGGGCGATCCCGGGCGTGGCGCATACCCTGGACCCATGGACGGCATCGACGGACGCGTGCGCGGCGCTGTCGACGTCTGGCTCCGGTGGCTCCCGCGGTGGCAGATCGGCACGGCTCGACCCCGCACCCGCATCTGCCGCAAGTGCACGGGCTCGCCGATCGCCACCGCCGCCGGGTTCGGCCCGGACGTCCCGCACGCCGTCCAGCACGCCCTGATCGGCCGGATCTCGACCATCGTCGAGGACGCCGTCGACGACTACACCGCCCGGAACCTGCCCTTGCTCCAGCGCGAACTCGAGCGGGCTGCCGCACGGAAGCGGCACGCCGGGTACCAGCCGACCGAGGGCCTGCAGCCCGAGTTCCAGGGGCTCGACGTCGACCCCGAACCCTCGCCCGGTGAGCCCTTCCTGTTCACGCTCGGCGAGCTGACCGGCACCGGCGCGGGCGAGCAGGCTCCTCGTGAACCGCTCTCGGACGAGGCGAAGTCGGCGCTCCGCCACGAGATCGCGCTGTCCGACGAGTGCGCCCAGGCCACCGGGGCCGCGGTCTGCCTGGCACTCATCGACCACCGACCGCGGATCGCCGAGGCCGTCGAACGACTCGTCGAACCCCAGATCGAGGCGCTCGTGTCGGACATGTTCCGCGGGTTCGACGGACCCGACGCCCCACGCGCCGGCCTGTTCTGACGGGTCAGCGCACGACGCGCCGGCGCGTCCCGCGGAGGACCAGTCGAGCGATCCCGCGCCACCCGAGCAGGAACACCCCGAGCACGATCGTCGCGACGATCACGAACGAGATCGGCAGTGGGTTGCCGTCCACGTCGCCCTGGCCCGTGGCAACGCGGATGGCCAGCCCGATGAAGACGGTCAGGATCCACACGACGACGCCCGTCGGCCAGAAGCGCAGCGGCCGAGCCCACGCACCACTCGTGACGTAACCGACGGCCCAGCCCGCGAGGAACGGGTAGGCGGTCGTCCACAGCGCGAGGGCGGAGTTCGTCTCACCGTGCGAGGATCGCCCGATCAGGGCGAACAGGACGATGAGCACGACGTCGATCACGGCTGCGAGCCAGCCCCAGGTGCGTTCGGTCACACCCCATTCTCGCAGCCGGCCGTTCACTCGCAGGCCACCTGCGGTTCGTCGCGGGTCACCAGGATGGGCCGATGACGTCGACCATGCGCGCGCCCGTCACGTCCGTCACGACACGGGCACCGGCCGGGAGGCACGGCGTGCGTCCGCCACGACTCGTCGCCCACCGCGGTGCGCCGCGCGTCCGGCGCGAGAACACCCTGCCGGCGGTCGCGGTCGCGGAAGCCCTCGGCGCGGAGACCATCGAGGTCGACGTCCGGCGGACGGCCGACGGCGTCGCGGTCCTGCTGCACGACGAGACCCTCGGGCGGATGTGGGGCGACGGCCGACGTGTCTGCGACGTCGACTGGTGCGACGTCGCCCGGCTCGGGAACGGCCTCGACCGCATCCCGCGCCTCGACGCCGTGCTCGAACGCCTCGACGGGTGCCGTTCGACCCTGCTCGTCGACGTCGTGGACCCGGCGGACGCCGTCGTCGCTGCCCGCACCGTCGCAGGCCACCGCGGCACCACGGGCGTCGCGTGGCGCGGCACCCCCGCGGCGATGGCCGCCGTCCGCGCCGAACTGCCCGACGCGGACGTCTGGCTCCGTTGGGAGTCGCTCGTCCCGCCGACCGCGGCCGACCTCGAGGCACTGGCGCCCTCGACCCTCGACCTCGACGTCGTGTTCCTCACCCCGCGGACGATCGAGGCAGCGCACGCCCTCGGTCTCCGCGTCGCAGTCCGGGTCGTCGACGACGCCGAGCCCGCGCTCTGGGCGGCCCGCCTCGGAGTCGACTCGATCACGACGAACGACGTCGCGACGGTCCGTGCCGCGCTGGCCGAGGCCGAACGGGACGGCTGGCCCGACCGCGAGCGTGAGCCCACCGAGACGGAGGTCGCGTCGCGCGCGCAGGCCCTCGCGCACCGGATCGCGCACGAGGTGATCGCCTTCACCCGGGAGCACCCGGTGGGCGAGGTCGCGACCAAGGGACACCCGGCCGACCTCGTCACCGACGTCGACCGGCTCGTCGAACAGCTCGTCCGTTCCCGCGTCCGGACGGTGTTCCCGACGCACGGGGTCACGGGCGAGGAGTACGGCGACGCCCCCGGTGACCGGCACCGCTGGTACCTCGACCCCGTCGACGGGACGACGAACCTGGTGAACGGCGTCCCGTGGACCTCGATGTCGCTCTGCCTCACCCGCTCCGGACGCCCCGTCGTCGGTGTCGTCGCCGATCCCTGGCGCGGGGAGGTGCTCGAGGCACGGCGTGGACACGGTGCCACGCTGCGGGACCGGACGCTCCACCTCGACGACGTGCCCCGTGCGCTCGCCGGGGCCGTCGTGGGGACGGAGTTCGACGGGCACCGACCGTGGCCGGGGTTCGTCCGGTTCCTCGATGCCCTCGCCGATCGGTCGTGCACGGTGCGTGTCCAGGGCTCGGGGACGCTCACGATCGCCCAGGTCGCCGCGGGGCGGGGCATCGGCGGGTGCGTACCGGCGTTCGACCCGGTGGACCACGGCGCGGCCGTACTGCTCGTGCACGAGGCCGGCGGGGTGGTCCTCACCCGCGGGGGCCCGGTCGACGGGTTCCCACCGGTGGGGGAGCCGTTCCTCGTGGCGCACCCCGGCGCTGCGGACGCGCTGCACGACGTGTGGACGGCGGCGCTCGCGGGCTAGGCCTGCGCGATCCGGACCATGTTGCCGGCGGGGTCCCGGACGGCGGCATCGCGGACGCCCCAGAACTGGTCGGTCGGCTCCTGCAGGACCTCGGCGTCGGGGCTCGCCGTGATGCGGTCGAACGTCGCGTCGAGGTCGCTCACCCGGAGCTGCAGCATCGAGAGGCCGCCCTTCGCGAGCAGCGCGGCGATCGCGTCGCCGTCCTCCTGCGACCGGCCGGCGTGCGGCTCGGAGAGCACGAGCTCGAGGTCCGCGTGGTCGTCGCTCACGAGGGTCACCCACCGGAACCCGCCGTTCTCGACGGTGTTGCGGACGGTGAAGCCGAGGACGTCGCCGTAGAACGCGACGGCGGCGTCGATGTCGTCGGCGAGCACGTGCACGCCACTGATCTGGATCGTCATGGCAGCGACACTAGGACCGCTGCGCGTCCCCGCGCTTCTCCGATCCTGCTCGGACCGGCCGGGTGACGATCATCGTGTGGCAGCTCCACTGCCCGGCGAGGGCGTCGTGGTCGGCGGCGCGGTACTCGCTCGGCGTCATCCCGACGAGTTCGGTGAACCGCGACGAGAACGACCCGAGGCTCGTGGCACCGACGGCCATGCAGACCTCGGTCACGCTGAGGTCGGTGCTCCGGAAGAGTGCCTGCGCGCGCTCGATCCGCCGGGTCATCAGGTAGGCGTAGGGCGTCTCGCCGTAGGCAGCGCGGAACCGGCGGCTGAAGTGTGCTGTGGACATGAACGCCGCCGCGGCGAGGGACGGCACGTCGAGTGGTTCGGCGTACTCGCGGTCCATCCGATTTCGGGCGCGACGCAGCCGCCGGAGTTCGTCGATGTCCGCTGCCATGCCCACATCCTGCACGACCGGCTCACGGGGGACTCTGTGCGGGCGTACAGTCAGCGGGCGTCCGTGCTCCCTACTGTGGCGGCATGGGATTCCTCGACCGCTTGCTCGGACGTCCGGACCGCGACCAGAACGGCGCCGCGCAGAACCAGTGGGGGCAGCCGCAGTACGGCCAGCAGCCCCAGTACGGACAGCAGCCCCAGTACGGCCAGCAGTCGTACCACCAGCCCGCGCCGGCACCCGGCCCCGCGCCGACCTCCGACGACGAGCGCGCGGTCGAGCGCTACCGCTACCTCCTCCGCACCGCCCCGCCGGAGCGCATCGAGGAGGTCCACGCCGAGGCGTTCGCGACCCTGACGCCCGAGCAGCGCCGGATGGTCTACGACGAGTTCACCCGGACGGCACCCGCGGGGGAGGCCCCACGCGGCGACGACCCGCGCTCGCTGGCCCAGGCGGCGACCCGGTCCGAGATCCGGCAGCCCGGGTTCATGGAGCGGTCGCTCGGCGGCATGGGTGGCGGGGCGATGGGGCAGCGTGGTGGCGGTCCGTCGTTCGGTCGGATGATCGGTGCGTCGATCCTCGGCACGGTGGCCGGCTACGTGATCGGTTCGGCCATCATGAGCGCGTTCCTGCCGGACCCGGGATCGTTCGACGGCGGTACCGATGCTGCGGGTGACGGTGGTTCGGAGGACACTGGTGCCGACTCCGCTGACGCCGGCTCGTCCGACGGCGGTGGGTTCGACAACGCGGGCTGGGGCGACAGCGGATCCGACTTCGGCGGTGGCTTCGGTGACTTCGGCGGTGACTTCGACGTGTGACGCGTCGCAGCTCCGACCGACCTACTGATATTCTCCTGGTCGACAAAGGAGCGACATGGCCATCATCGAAGCCTCCGGGCTGACGAAGACCTACCGTTCGAAGTCCGGGCCGGTCCACGCACTCGCGGGACTCGACCTCTCCGTGCCGCAGGGCACCGTGAAGGCGCTGCTCGGACCGAACGGTGCCGGCAAGACCACGACCGTCAAGGTCCTGACCACCCTCATCACGCCGGACGCCGGCACCGCGACCATCGACGGGATCGACGTCATCGCCGATCCTCAGGCCACTCGTCGGTCGATCGGGGTGTCCGGGCAGTACGCGGCGGTCGACGAGAACCTCACGGGGTTCGAGAACCTCGAGATGATCGGGCGGCTCTACCACCTGGGCCGCCGGACCGCCCGGGACCGCGCACGTGAACTCATCGACGTGTTCGACCTGTCCGAAGCCGGCGACCGTCCCGTGAAGGGGTTCTCCGGTGGCATGCGACGCCGGATCGACCTCGCGGGCGCGCTCGTGATGAACCCCCGCGTGCTCTTCCTCGACGAACCGACCACCGGGCTCGACCCCCGCAGCCGGTTGGCGCTCTGGGGCATCATCGAGGGCCTGGTGGCCGACGGCACCACCGTGCTGCTCACCACGCAGTACCTGGAGGAAGCCGACCAGCTCGCCGACGACATCGCGGTGATCGACGGCGGGACCGTCATCGCCGAGGGCACCTCCGACCAGCTGAAGGCGCAGGTCGGTGGACACCGGGTGGTCGTGACCCTGGTCGACCAGGCGGACGGCGATGCTGCGACGACCGTGCTGCGGCGGTACGGCACCGGCGACGTCGAGGTCTCCGGCGACGGCCGCACCCGAGCCGTCGCGGTGGACGCCGGCCCGTCGGCCCTGCAGCGCGTCCTCGCCGACCTGGGCGAGGCGGGCATCGAACTCCACGACGCCGGCATGCGTCGACCGACCCTGGACGACGTGTTCCTCCGACTCACCGGGCACGCCGCGACCGACGACGACGGCGATCCGGACGACACCGCCACGAAGGACAAGAAGCGCAAGCAGGACAAGCAGAAGGAGACGGCACGATGAGCGCCACCACCACGGCACTCGGTCGGCAGCTGCCGGTCGTCGTCACCTCGCCCGCCGCGGTCTGGTTCGAGGACGGCTGGACCGTCACGAAGCGGAACCTCGTCAAGATCAAGCGGTCGCCGGACATGCTCGTGTTCGCCGTCCTGCAGCCGATCATGTTCGTCCTGCTGTTCAGCCAGGTGTACGGCGGCGCGATCGCGGTCGAGGGCACGGACTACACGCAGTTCCTGATGGCCGGGATCTTCGCCCAGACCGTCGTGTTCGGTGCGACGTTCTCCGGGTCAGCCATGGCCCAGGACCTCAAGGAGGGGCTGATCGACCGCTTCCGTACGCTGCCGATGTCGGCGTCCGCGGTGCTGGTCGGCCGGACGAACTCCGACCTCGTGCTGAACGGGATCTCGATGGCGATCATGATGCTCACCGGCCTCGCGGTCGGGTGGCGCGTGAACTCCTCGCCGCTGGAGTTCCTCGCCGGCATCGGCTTGCTGCTGCTCTTCAGCTACGCGTTCAGCTGGGTGATGGCCCTGCTCGGCATGAGCGTGAAGACGCCGGAGGTCATCAACAACGCCTCGTTCATGATCCTGTTCCCGCTGACGTTCATCTCGAACGCGTTCGTGCCGAGCGACACCCTGCCGCTGGTGCTGCGGGTGTTCGCGGAGTGGAACCCGGTGTCGTCGCTCGTGCAGGCCGCACGTGAGCTGTTCGGCAACGTCGGCTCGGCTCCCGTGCCGGACATCTGGACGATGCAGCACCCGATCGTGACGGTCCTCATCGGCATCGCCGTGATGCTCGTCGTCTTCGTGCCCTGGGCGGTCAACAAGTACACCCGCATCAGCGCGAAGTAGGAAGCGGCCGGGTCAGAGCAGTTTCCGCTGGAGCGCCCACGCCGTCAGCTCGTGCCGGTTCGAGAGCTGCAGCTTCCGCAGCACCTTCGAGACGTGGGTCTCCACGGTCTTCACCGAGATGAACAGGTCGCCCGCGACCTCCTTGTAGGCGTACCCGCGGGCGATCAGCCGCATGACCTCCTGCTCGCGGGCGGACAGCCGGTCGAGTTCGGTGTCGACCTGCGCGGTCTCGCCGCTCACCGCACCGAATGCGTCGAGCACGAAGCCGGCCAGCCGCGGGGAGAACACCGCGTCACCCTCGGCGACACGGTCGATCGCCTCGGCGACGTCGGCCTCCGAGGAGCTCTTCGTGATGTACCCGCGGGCACCGGCTCGGATCACCCGGACGACGTCCTCCGCCGCGTCCGAGACGCTCAGCGCGATGAACCGCGTCTCCGGGTGGGCGGGGGCGGACCGGGTGATCACCTCGGCGCCGCCGCCGCCGGCTCCGCCGGGCAGGTGCACGTCGAGCAGGACGACCCGTGGTCCGGTCGCCGCCACGAGGTCGACCGCCTCGTCGACGGTGGCGGCCTCACCGACGACCTGGAGGCGCGGTGGCAGTCCGGCACGCACGCCCGCTCGGAAGATGGAGTGGTCGTCGACGATGGCGACCGTCAGCGGTCCGGCTTGCGGCTGCGGGGTGGGGTCGGTCACGAGGACTCCTTCGACGCGGGCGGGTGGTCGTCAGCGCGGAGCGGCAGCGAGAGCCGGACCTCGGTCCCGGTACGGCCCGGCCCCGGTCCGATCACGGCGGTGCCGCCGAGCCGGTGCATCCGACCGATGATCGACTCACGGACGCCGTAGCGGCCCTCGGGGATCGTGTCCACGTCGAAGCCCGGTCCGCGGTCGCCGACGCTGACCTCGACCCGGTCCTTCGCGGTCTCGGCGTAGACGCTGACGGTGCCGCCGGCGTGCCGGGCGGCGTTGCGGACGGCCTCGCGTGCGGCGGCGACGAGTCCCTCGGGCAGGTCGGTGCGGGCAGGGCCGATCGCGATGACCTCGACCCGCGCCGGGTACTCCGTCTCGACCTCGGCGGCGACCGCACGGAGCTGGGCGCCGAGGTCGCTGGCCGACTCCGCCTGCTCGGTGAACAGCCACGACCGGAGTTCTCGCTCCTGGGCACGTGCGAGCCGGGCGGCGTCGGAGCCCGGCTCGGCTCGCTGCTGGATGAGGGCGAGGGTCTGCAGCACGGAGTCGTGGAGGTGCGCGGCCATCTCGGCCCGCTCGACGTCGCGGACCCGGGCTGCACGTTCCTCGGCCAGGTCACGCACGAGCCGGACGACCCACGGGGCGACCACGACGGCGACGCCGAGCAGCACGGCGGCCGCCGCGGCGAGCACGGTCCACACGTTCGGGTGCGTGCTCGACGTGAAGAAGAGCAGGATGCCGAGCACGACGAGCACCAGCGCGCCGAGTGCGCGGACGACGAGCGTCGAGGACCCGGCGGCGCGGGAGTCGCGGAGTGCGTCGAGCTGCCGCCACGCCAGGGCTGCACCCGTCGCGACGACGATCCCGGGCACGACGAACTCGAGCGGGACGTCGACGCCGAGGCGCGCGGCGACCATCGCTCCGCCGGCCGCGAGCAGGGCGATGCCGAGGAGGATCTCCACGACCGGTGCTCGGCGCTCGTGCTGCTCGGCGTCGGAGCCGCTCTCGACGGACGGCCGGGTGAGCATGGCCTTGAGGGACGTCGGCGTCGCCGGACCCTGGCTCGGCGTCGTCGCCCAGAGCCAGGCGTAGAGCAGGACCCCGGCGCCGCCGCACACGGCGAGGATCGCGGTCGCCAGGCGCACCGCGCCGACGGGCAGCCCGGTGTGGGCAGCGAAGCCGCCGCAGACGCCACCGACGGCCCGGAGGTCCGGGCGGGACATCGTGGCGGTCGGCATGGGCCAATCCTCGCACCCTGCGTCGCCCGATCGTCGGCTCGGGGTCGGTGATCAGGGGACGATCAGGGTGAACCCCGATGGTGCGGGTCGAGCGCTGCCACGATGCTGGTGGCCATGACACAACAGGACACCGGCGGCCCCGCGTCGGCGACACGGTTCTTCGACTGGATCCGGGGCATCCACGTCACCCGTTCCGACGACCGCTGGCTCGCCGGCGTGTGCGGCGCCGTCGCCGACCGGACGGGCCTCGACCCGCTCGTCGTCCGCGGCGTCGCGATCGTCGTGGCGCTCCTCGGCGGCCCGGTGTTCCTGGCCTACGCGGCGGGGTGGGCGCTGCTGCCGGACTCGTCCGGGCGGATCCACGTCGAGCGGATGATCCGCGGCGTGCTCGATCCGGCACTCATCGCCATCGGCGTCCTCGTGGTGCTGACCTTCGTGCCGGCCGTCCAGGGCATCTGGTGGCAGGGCGTCCCGGTGGCGTGGGGGATGCCGGGCTGGCTCTCCGCCACGCTCGGGACCGCGTGGACGATCGCGCTGGTGGGCTGTGCGGTGTGGCTGGTGGTGGTCCTGGCACGTCGGGGCTCGCAGCCGTCCGACACGGACGCGGCCGACCCCGCCGGTGCCGGGGCACGAGGCGACTTCTGGACGAGCGCCGACGAGCCCGCAACGGCTACGGCACCGGCATCGACATCGACACCGACATCGACGGGCTGGACCAGCGCGGCGGACCGTCACCGTCAGCACGTCGACCGGATGCGCGCGGAGCGCGAACGCGCCGCGGAACGACGTGCGGAGCGGGCCGAGCGGCTCCCCGGTACCGCGTTCGTCGCGGTGAGCGTCGGCCTCGCGCTCGTCGCCGGTGCGGGCGTCGCGGTCTGGGCGCAGCAGACGGACCTGCCGGTCCCGGTGCTCGGGATCGCCGCAGCAGTCGCGGTGCTCGCGGTGGCGACCATCGTGGCGGGCGTCCGCGGACGGGAGAGCGGCGGACTCGGACTGTTCGCGACCATCGGGGTCGTCGCGCTCGTGGTCACGGGTGTGCTGCCCGGCGGGACGCAGGTCAGCGTCATCGGCGGGACGACCTGGCGGGTGGACGACGCCGGGCAGGGCATCGAGCGGAACTACGCGATGGTGGTCGGCGGACCCATGCTCGACCTGCGCGGGCTCGGCGAGTCCGACGGCGGCGGGAAGGTGAACCTCTGGCTCGGAGCCGGGGGAGCGGAGGTGCTGCTGCCGACCGACGCCCCGGTGCGGGTGCAGGTGAGCGGGATCGGGTACGGCGTCGACCTCCACCCGGAGGACGATGCGGACGACAGCCTCGGCGGCGTGCTCGGCACGACGACCGTGGAGAACCGGGCAGCGCGATCGGCGGACGCTGCGGACATCACGACCGTGCACGTGTGGGTCGTCGGCGGTGGCGTCGACGTCCCGCGCGGCCTGGCCGTCGACCAGTGAGGAACGAGACGATGACGAACGACGAGACCACACCGGTGGACCAGACCACCCCGGCGCCCCGCCTGCGTCGCACCCCGCGGTTCGGCACGATCTTCTGGGGCGTCGTCCTCCTGGTCTTCGCCGCGGCGATGGCCGTGACCGCCCTGCCGTGGTTCGACGTCGACCCGACGACGCTCCTGCTCGGTGCCTGTCTGGCGGCCGGGGTCCTGCTCGTGGTGGCCGGTGTCGCCGCGGTGATCGCGAGACCACCGCGCTGAGACGGCCTACGATCGTCTCCGTGACCGCGACTGACTCCGAGCGGGCCGCGGAACGCGACGCGACCGAGCCGTCCCTCGACCGCTCCACCCGAGTGCGCCGCTGGATGCTGCAGGGATCCGACCAGGGCGCCTCGCACCAGGGGCCGCACCAGGTCGAGGTCGAGAAGACCCACTCGTGGTGGCGCGTGATGTGCCTGACCGGTGTCGACTACTTCTCGACGCTCGGGTACCAGCCCGCGATCGCCGCCCTGGCCGCCGGGCTCCTCTCGCCGATCGCGACGATCGTCCTCGTACTCGTCACGCTGTTCGGCGCGCTGCCCGTCTACCGCCGGGTGGCCCAGGACAGCTTCCGGGGCGCCGGGTCGATCATGATGCTCGAGAAGCTCCTGCCCTGGTGGGCCGGCAAGCTCTTCGTGCTCGTGCTGCTCGGGTTCGCCGTGACGGACTTCATGATCACGATGACCCTCTCGGCGGCGGACGCGACCGCGCACATCGCCGAGAACCCGTACACGCCGCACTGGTTCACCGAGATCCCGGTGCCGCTCACCCTGGCGCTGCTCCTCCTGCTCGGCATCGTGTTCCTCCGCGGCTTCAAGGAGGCGATCGGCATCGCGGTCGCGCTCGTCGGGGTGTTCCTCGCCCTCAACGCGATCGTCGTCGTGGTCGCCCTGTGGCACGTGTTCGAGCACCCGATGGTGGCGAGCGACTGGTGGAGCGGCCTCACGGCGCAGCACAGCAACCCGCTCGTGATGATCGGCATCGCCCTCGTCGTGTTCCCGAAGCTCGCGCTCGGCCTCTCCGGTTTCGAGACCGGCGTCGCGGTCATGCCGCAGGTGCGCGGTGACGCCTCGGACGACACGAGCGCACGACCGGAGGGCCGGATCCGCGGTACGAAGCGGCTGCTCACCGTCGCCGCGGTCATCATGAGCTCGTTCCTCATCACGTCGTCGATCGTGACGACGTTCCTCATCCCGCAGCACGAGTTCCAACCCGGGGGCGGCGCGAACGGCCGGGCGCTGGCGTACCTCGCCCACGAGTACCTCGGTGGCGTGTTCGGCTCGGTCTACGACTTCTCGACGGTCGCGATCCTGTGGTTCGCCGGCGCGAGCGCGATGGCGGGCCTGCTCAACCTCGTGCCCCGGTTCCTGCCCCGCTACGGCATGGCGCCGCAGTGGGCACGGGCGACCCGGCCGCTCGTCATCATCTTCACGCTCATCGCCTTCCTCATCACGATCGTCTTCGAGGCGAACGTCGACGCGCAGGGCGGTGCCTACGCCACCGGCGTGCTGGTCCTCATCACGAGCGCGGCGGTCGCGGTGACCCTGTCGGCACGGCGCAAGCAGCAGAGGAAGCGCACCATCGGCTTCGGGATCGTCACGGTCGTGTTCGTCTACACGACCATCGCGAACGTCATCGAGCGGCCCGACGGCGTCCGGATCGCCGCGATCTTCATCGTCGCGATCGTCGTCGTCTCGCTGGTCTCCCGCGTCCGACGGTCGTTCGAGCTCCGCGCGTCGTCGATCGAGCTGGACGCCACCGCACGGCAGTTCATCGAGGCCGACGCCGACCAGTTCAGCTCCGTCTGCATCATCGCCAACGAGCCGGGCGCCGGCACTGCCGAGGCCTACCGGTCGAAGGGCCGCGAGGAACGCCGCGACTCCGGTATCCCCGCCCGCGTGCCGACGATGTTCCTCGAGGTGCTGCCCGCGGACTCCTCGGACTTCGAGGAGGACCTCGTGGTCGAAGGACACGTGATCCACGGCCACCGGGTGCTCAAGGTCCGCTCCGGCAACGTGCCGAACACCATCGCGTCGACCCTCCTGGCGATCCGCGACATCGCCGGCGTCGTCCCGAGCATCTACTTCGAGTGGAACGAGGGCAGCCCGATCCGGAACGCCATCCGCTTCGTGTTCACCGGTGCTGGCGACGTCGCCCCCGTCACCCGTGAGGTCCTCCGCGAAGCCGAACCCGACGTGAACCGCCGACCGAGCGTCCACGTGTCGTGACGGGCGGGGCGGACGCGAGTCGTGCCTCCAGGCCGGTCGGTGGGATCGCGGCGGTCGTCGTCGCCGCTGCGGTCTGGGGGACCACCGGGACCGCGACGCACTTCGCGCCGGGCGTGCCGGCCTTCGTCTTCGGCGCGGTGACCTTCGGGCTCGGCGGCATCGTGCTCGCCCTCGGTGCCGGTCGCGGCAGCCTCCGTGCGGTCGCCGACCCGGCGACCAGGCGCTGGGTCCTGCTCGGCGCGGCCTCGCTCGTCGTCTACGCGGTCGCGTTCTACGCGGCCCTCGCCGACGCGGGTGTCGCCCTGGGGACGACCGTGGCCATCGGGTCGTCCCCGGTGTTCGCGGGGCTGGTCGAGTGGGCGGCGGACGGGAGGCGCGTCACCCGCAGGTGGGTCGTCGCCACCCTGGTGAGCGTGGTCGGCATGGTCGTCGTCACGCTCGCGCGGTCGGAGGGATCCGGGTCGGTCGGCTCCGGGCCGGACGCCTCGCTGGTGGTCGGGCTCGGCAGCGCGTTGCTCGCGGGTCTGACGTACGCGTCGTACTCGTGGGCGGTCGCGCGGGGCATGCACGCGGTGTCCCGTCCGGTGGCGCTGCCGGGAGGTGCGTCCGTGGCCGATCGTGCGTCCCTGCCCGGTGAGCGCGGACTCGTGGGCGCGGTGTTCGGACTCGCGGCGGTCCCGCTCGTGGTCCTCGCCGTCGTGGGTGGGCACGCCTCGCTCGGGGTCGCGTCGAACTGGCCGGTGTTCGTGTACCTGGCGCTCGTGCCGACGGTGCTCGGGCACTCGCTGTACGCGGTCGGGCTGCGGTCCGTGAGTGCCTCGGTCGCGACGCTGCTCTCGTTGTTCGAGCCCGTCGTGGCGGCGGTCCTCGCCGTGCTGGTGGTGGGCGAGCACCTCGGTGTCGGCGGGTGGGTCGGCATCGGGCTGGTGGTCGCCGGGCTGGCGCTGCTGGCGGCGCCCTCGCGGGCGCGCGGCTAGGACCCGAGGATCTGGTCGCGCACCTTCCGCCGCAGCACCTTGCCGATCATCGAGCGGGGGAGGTCCTGCACCACGACGACCCGACGCGGCACCTTGTACGCCGCCAGGTGGTCCCGCGACCATGCGCGGAGCGCATCCGCGTCGAAGGTCGCCGGGTCCTTCGGCACCACCGCGGCGACGACCTGCTCGTTGCCCGCCTGGGTGATGCCGACGACCGCGACCTCCTTGACGTTGGGGTGCTTGAGGAGGGCGTCCTCGACCTCGGACGGAGAGACGTTGAAACCGCCCGTGATGATGAGCTCCTTGAGGCGGTCGACGATCCGGACGTACCCGTCGGCGCCGATCGCCACGACGTCGCCGGTGCGGAACCACCCGTCGGACGTGAAGACCTCGTCGGTCGCCTCGGCCTTGCCCCAGTACCCGCGGAACACCTGGGGACCGCGGACCTGCAGCTCGCCGGGCTCGTCGGTGCCGAGCACCTTCGTCGGGTCGTCCGGGTCGGCCACCCGCGCCTCGGTGGAGGACAGCGGCAGCCCGATCGACCCGAGCCGGCGGTCGGGGGAGACCGGGTTCGCCATCAACACGGGAGAGCACTCGGACAGCCCGTAGCCCTCGACGAGGTAGCCGCCGGTGCGGGCCTCCCACGGTTCGACGACGTCGGCCGACAGCGGCATGGCGCCGGAGATGCCGATCTCGATGCCCTCGAGCGAGACCTTCGCCGAGTCCGCCGCGTGCTGCAGTCGGGCGTAGATCGGGGGCACGGCCGGCAGGAACGTCGGCGGGTGCTTCTTCATCGCTGCGAGGACGAGCGCCGGGTCGAACGCCGGGAAGAGCACCAGGCGCGAGGCCATGCTCATCGCGAAGGTCAGGCACAGCGTCAGGCCGTAGGCGTGGAACATCGGGAGGACCGCGTACACGACGTTGTCGCCGCGACGGATCTGTGGGACCCACGCCCGGGCCTGGGCCGCGTTCGCGATGAGGTTCCGGTGCGTCAGTACGGCACCCTTCGGGACACCCGTCGTGCCGGAGGTGTACTGGATGAGGGCGACGTCGTCCGTGGTCGGCCGCGGGTGCCGCTTCGACAGCTTCCGGGTCGACACGAGGTCGTCCCACTTCGTCGTCCCACGGACCTTGGTGGTCAGCTTGGCGCGGGACTCACGGGCCTTCGCGACCGGCAGCGACAGGGCGATCCGGGTGCCGCGCGGCATCGCCCGGGTGAGGTCCACCGAGACGATCGCGTCGAGCTTCACGTCGGCGGGGAAGTCCTGCAGCGTCGCGACGGACTTGTCCCACGCGATCGCGACCTTCGCGCCGTGGTCCTCGAACTGGTGGCGGAGCTCCCGCGGCGTGTACAGCGGGTTGTGCTCGACCACGATCGCCCCGAGCCGGAGCACGGCGTAGAACGCCACGATGTGCTGCGGGCAGTTCGGCAGGACGATCGCCACCCGGTCACCGGCCGAGACGCCGAGCTTGCGGAGCCCGTTCGCGGCACGGCTGATCTGCTCCTGCAGCTCCGCGTACGTCGTCGTGCGCTTGAAGAACTCCAGTGCGACCTGCTTCGGGAAGCGCCTGGCGGACTCCTCCACGATGTCGGAGAGGGAACCCGTGGGCTCCTCGATGTCGTGCGGGACCCCCGGGGCGTACGAGGCAAGCCAGGGACGAGGCGTGTCGATGCTCACGCGACCCAACCTAGCGGGCCACCAGGGCAGCCGCTGGGAGCCATCGCGCACTGTCGATGCACCCGACGCCGAGCGCGCTGTCAGGGGCAGGACGGACGATGGCCCCATGCCGTCCGTCGCCGATGCCTTCCGCTCCCGTCTCAACGACACGTTCACCGGTGGCGCCACGGAGCGCCCGGCCTGGATCGACGAGCTCGAGCAGGGCACCGACGCCGGCTACTTCGGACCCGGTTCCGCCACCTGGTCGGTGCACGGCGGTCGGCAGACGATCCTCGCCGGGGTCCGCGCGCTCCTCGTCCAGGCACTGCACCCCGGGGCGCTCGCCGGCGTCGCCGACCACTCCCGCTACCGCGAGGACCCGTTCGGACGCCTCGCCGGCACGATCCGGTGGATCTACACCGTGTCGCACGGGGACACCACCGCGGCCGACGGAGCGAGCGCCTGGGTGCGAAAGCTGCACGAGCGGGTCCGCGGGGAGTACGTCGACGGGCACGGCGTGACGAAGCCGTACGCCGCGAACGACCCGGACCTCGCCCGGTGGGTGCACCTCGCCTTCACCGACGCGTTCCTCCGCAGCGCACAACTCTGGGGCGAGCCCATCCCCGGCGGTGCCGACGCCTACGTCCGTGAATGGGCGATCGCCGGACGGCTGATGGGCGTGGCGGACGCACCGGAGTCGGACGCCGAGCTCCGCGAACAGATGAACGGGTACCTCGACCGCGGAGAGCTCGCCGTGACCGCCCGCACGCTCGATGTCGTCCGCTTCATCAAGGACCCACCCCTCGCGTACATGCTGCGGCCCGGGTACCGTGCGCTCTTCGGCGGCGCGGTCGCCTCGCTCGACCCACGGCACCGCTCGATGCTGCGACTGCGGACGCCTGCCGTGGGGCCGGTCGAGTTCCCGGTGAAGCGGACCGCTGGGCTCGTGCTGGACGGCATCGGTGCCGTGCTCGGTCACCAACCCGGGACGGAGCGCGCGGCGCTCGTCCGGATCGCGCGGCTGGAACGCGCGTCGGACGTGCCGTCCTGAGATCCCTGGTCCTGGAGGCACGGGGCGGGCCCGCCCCGTGCCTCCAGTCCATCCGGTGGAGCGTCAGAAACCGGACGGCACCCGGGGCGTGTACGCGGACTCGAGTCGCGTCACCTCGTCGTCCGTGAGCGTGATCGCCGTGGCGGCCACCGCGTCGTCGATGTGGTGCTCCTTCGTCGCGCCGACGATCGGGGCGCTCACCACCGGCTGCCGCATCACCCAGGCGAGGGCGATCTGCGCCATGCTCGCGTCGTGGGCCTCGGCGACCTGCTGCACCGCGTCGACGATCGCGCGGTTGGCGTCCTCGTCCTGCCGGTAGAGGGTCTTGCCGAACTCGTCGGTGTCCGCCCGGCTCCCGGAACCCTGCGCGTCCCAGGGGCGTGTGAGCCTGCCGCGGGCGAGGGGGCTCCACGGGATCACGCCGACGCCGGTGTGGGCGCAGAAGGGGAGCATCTCGCGCTCTTCCTCGCGTTCCAGCAGGTTGTACTGGTCCTGCATGCTCACGAACCGCGTCCAGCCGTGCCGCTCCGCGGTGTGCTGCATCTCGGCGAACTGCCACGCCCACATGCTGCTCGCGCCGATGTAGCGCGTCTTGCCGGCCCGCACGACGTCGTGCAGGGCCTCCATCGTCTCCTCGACCGGGGTGAGCGGGTCGAAACGGTGGATCTGGTACAGGTCGACGTAGTCCGTGCCGAGCCGGGTCAGCGACGCGTCGATCTCGTGCATGATCGCGGCGCGGGACAGCCCGGCGCCGTTGCGGCCCGGTCGCATCCTGCCGTTGACCTTCGTGAAGACCTGGACGTCCTCGCGTGGGGCGAGCTCCTTGAGGAGGGTGCCGGTGATCTCCTCGGAGCTTCCGGCCGAGTACACGTTCGCGGTGTCGAACGTGGTGATGCCGGCCTCGAACGCGCGGCGCACGAAGGGCCGTGCCTCGTCGATGCCGACGCTCCAAGGGTGGGCGCCGCGGTCGGGGTCGCCGTAGGACATCATGCCGAGGACGACGCTGCTGATCTCGAGGCCGGTGGCACCGAGGCGGGTGGTTGCGGTTGTTGGTGTCGTCTGCTGCTCTTCCGTCGATCGGGCCGTTTCGTCTGCGCTCATGCCCTCACCCTGGCATCGCGGCCTGTGACGGCGAGGAGGCGGACGTGGAGCGGCGCGTCCTCGCCGACCGCGACCGGGGCTGCGTAGAGGCCGGTGGCCGCGAGGTCCTCGATCTGCGGCTCGAAGTAATCCCACACGGCGCGCACGAGCTCGTCCGGCAGGGTCTCGTCACTCCCCGTCGCGCGGGCGAGGTCCCACGTGTGGATCGTGATGTCGCTCGTCTGCTCCGTGAGGTACTCGCCGGCCGGCACCACGTCCGTGCTGAGGTGCACCGGGACGTCAGCGGGCGTTTTCCGCCACGCTTCGGTCGCTGCCGTGGCGAACTTCGCCCACTCGGCGGCGAGGTCGTCGCCGATCGCCTCCAGGTCCGCCTCGGCCTGGGCGTAGTCGCACCCCGTGAGGAGCTTCGGGATCCAGCGCTGCTCGTCGACGACGTGCTGCACGAGGTCGCGGGTCGTCCACTCGGAGTCGGGAGTGGAGGCGTCCCAGTCCGTCACGGCGGCGACGCGGCGGCCGAACTCGGCTGCCGCGAGGGCCTGCAACGCGATCCAGTCGGTGGCCATGGTGGTGCTCCTGTTCGTGGGGGTGCTTCGTACGCGTGTTCGGTTTCGGGGTGGTGCTCTGGCTCTGGCTCGTTCGGCGTCGGGGTGTCGCCTGTCGCGCGAGCGGGCCTTTCCTGCAACCGCCCGCCGGTGATCTCGATTCCCCGCGCCGCCGAGTGGGCGAGCGGGTGAAGTACGCGGGCCTGCCCTCACGCTACTGCTCGCGCGCGTTGCCGAGCGGGCGAAATGCACCCGCACCTGCCGGCAAACCCGACGTGTTCCGCCCGCTCGCGCTTCTCATGGGCGGCTTCCCGTGGCTGGTGCGCTCACGTCGGCCCGGCTTCGGGCACGGGAGCGGCGTCGGCGCGAGCGGGCGAAGTACACAGCGGAAAGGCGGGATCGGCTACCGATTCCGCCCGCTCGCCCTGCCGGCCGCCCCTGCCAGGAACTCGAGGCTCGAGAGTGTCCACGGCATCGCGGGCGGGCGGCCGGCGAGCGGGCGGAAACGTTCGTGGTCGGGCTCGGGGGCGTGTGTGTTTCGCCCGCTCGCCGCAGGGCGAGAACTGCCCCGCCCCGCCCCGCCACCGCCCTGCCCGCTACCGCCCCGCTGCGACCGAACCCGACTTCTGAACGAGCGCCGGACATGCCGGACACGGCACGCACGGCGAACGGCCCGGCTCCTGGGGAGGAGCCGGGCCGTTCGTCTCGGGTGCTGCAGGGTGCTGCGGTTCGGTGCCCTCAGGTCTCGCGCATCGCACGGACCCGGGGCTCGAGGAGTCCGTCGGGCGTCAGGCCGCCTGGAGGACGAACTGGACGTCGAGGTTGATCGTGACGTCGTTGCCGAGCGTGAAGCCACCGGCCTCGAGCGCTGCGTTCCAGTTCACGCCGAACTCGGTGCGGTCGATCTTCGTCGTCGCCTCGGCACCGAACTTGACCTGGCCGTAGCCGTCGGTCGTGAAGCCACCGAGCTCGGCCTTGAGGACGACCGGCTTCGTGACGCCGCGGAGGGTGAGGTCACCGGCGATGTGCAGGTCGTCGCCCTTGGCCTCGATGCCCGTCGAGCGGAAGGTGAGCTGCGGGTGCTCCTCGGTGAGGAAGAAGTCGCTCGTCTTGAGGTGCTGGTCGCGCTGCTCCTGGCCGGTGTTGATCGACGCGACGTCGATGTTCGCCTCGACGGTCGACTCGAGCGGGTTCTCGGCGGTGACGACGGTGGCGTCGAACGTCTCGAACTTGCCCTTGACCTTGCTGATGGCGAGGTGGCGGACCGAGAAGGTGACCTCGGAGTGCGTCGGGTCGATCTTCCAGGTGCCGGTCTGGTAGCCGGGGATGGTGGTGGCGGTGAGCGTCATGGTGACTCCTTCGAAGCTGTGGTCTGCGTTCCCGAGCAGGCGTCGGACGGAACCCCAGTTCCATGCGCCTGCATCGAAGCTGATGCTAGCCCATTGTGCACCCGTTTGGTTGAAGCGTCAACCAATGTTCATCTCGGTGTCGCGAGCTGACGTCTCGGACGCGTGTCGTGCCTCCCGGCCGACACCCCGTCGATCAGGCGACGGACCCGCGACACGAACGCCTCGACACCGGCGCCGACCTCGTCGGCAGTGGCGCGGACGAGCCACCATCCGACGTCCTTCAGGTGCTCGCCGCGGGTGAGGTCCTTGCGGAACGTGCGATCGTCCGTACGGTGCAGGTCGCTCTCGTACTCGATCGCCACCCGGGCTGCCGGGTAGGCGAGGTCGACGCACGCGACCCAGCGTCCGTCGACGACGACATCGTGGTTCAGGGCGGGCTGGGGGAGCCCCCGGCGGGTCAACGCCAAGCGGAGGCGCGTCTCACCCGGCGAGCGCGAGCCCGGGCGGATCTCCTCGAGCGCTGCGCGGACCCGGCGGATGCCCCGTGCGCCGCGGTACCGACGGGCCGCGGCGACGAGGTCCGCCCGGTCGCACCAGCCGAGCCACCCGACGAGTGCGTCGCCGACCACGATCAACTCGTCGCGGCTGAGGAGCGTCGCCAGGGCGATGAACGTGTCCGCCGGGTGTGTGAGGGCTGCTGTCCCCGAGTGGACGATTCGGACTCGTCCGCGACGTGCACGATGCCCGACCGTCCCGCGCACCCGGATCGCCTGGTCGGCCCCGAGGGTCGTCACGTGGATGCGGGGATCGCGTTCGAGTCGGCGCGGGAGCGGGATGCCGAGGATCGCCGCAGCCGTGGTGTGGCTGAACGCCTGGTCCGGGCGCAGGCGGGGGAGGACTGCGCGTGCGCGTTGCTCGTGGGTGGTCGGGCGCGTCCACGCCCGGATGCCGTGGAACGGACGGAGGAGTGCGCGCGAGCGGAGGCGGCCGGCGCTGACGCCGCGGTGGAGGGCCTCACGGACACGGAACGGGCGGCCCCGGAGGGCCATGGGGAACGTCGCCTCGAGCTGCATGGGGACAGCGTCGCGGGGATGACTGCCGTGCGGGGCGCCCGTGGGTCGATCTGGGGACGATGCCGAGCGCAGCGGGATTGTGGAGGAACGGCCCGGCCTGGAGGCGCGGCGCGAGTGGGCGGAAAGCGTCCGGTTCCGGGGCGGTTACGTGGGTATACCGCCCGCTCGCGGTCACGGCGGCCAGGAACGCCCCGCTCGCGCGGAACGCCGCGCCCGCACAGAGCGCCCGCTCGCGCGGAACGCCGCGCGTCCCGGCAGGTACTCGCACGGCCCCTCTGCACCGTGCGACCTCCGATAGCGTCAGCACCATGGAATTCAGGTACCTGGGCAACTCCGGACTCAAGATCTCCGAGATCACCTACGGCAACTGGCTGACGCACGGCTCGCAGGTCGAGAACGACGTCGCCACCCAGTGCGTGCGGGCAGCGCTCGACGCCGGCATCACCACGTTCGACACGGCCGACACGTACGCCAACACCAAGGCCGAGACGGTCCTCGGCGAAGCACTCAAGGGTGAGCGTCGTCAGTCGCTGGAGATCTTCACGAAGGTCTACTGGCCGACCGGTCCGAAGGGCCACAACGACACCGGCCTCAGCCGGAAGCACATCCTCGAGTCGATCAACGGCTCGCTCGAGCGGCTCCAGACCGACTACGTCGACCTCTACCAGGCGCACCGCTACGACCACGAGACCCCGCTCGAGGAGACGATGCAGGCCTTCGCCGACGTCGTCCGGCAGGGCAAGGCGCTCTACATCGGCGTCAGCGAGTGGAACGCCGAGCAGATCCGCGCGGGTGCGGCGCTGGCGAAGGAGCTCGGCTTCCAGCTCATCTCGAACCAGCCCCAGTACTCGATGCTGTGGCGGGTCATCGAGGGCGAGGTCGTCCCGGCCTCGAAGCAGCTCGGCCTGTCGCAGATCGTCTGGTCGCCCATCGCCCAGGGCGTCCTCACCGGCAAGTACAAGCCGGGTCAGCCGCTCCCCGAGGGCTCCCGCGCCACGGACGAGAAGGGCGGCGCGGACATGATCAAGCGGTTCATGCGCGACGAGGTCCTCGAGGCCGTCCAGCGCCTGCAGCCCGTCGCCGACCAGGCCGGGCTCACGCTCGCGCAGCTCGCGATCGCGTGGACGCTCCAGAACGAGAACGTCGCGAGCGCGATCGTCGGAGCCTCCCGTCCGCAGCAGGTCACCGACAACGTGAAGGCCGCGGGCGTCACGCTCGACGCCGACGCGCTCGCCGCGATCGACGCGGCACTGGGGGACATCCCGGAACGCGACGCGTCGAAGACGGTCAGCCCGGCGTCGCGCCCCGCGTAGACGCGACCAAGCCCCGGACTGGAGGCGCGGTGCCAGCTGGCACCGC